>Ga0102832_1000758_pt1 | contig 36968 bp, 39 predicted proteins | sample EBPBio282013_DNA_FD_88942 | JGI IMG/M metagenome (GOLD analysis project Ga0102832, IMG submission 88942) | Wastewater treatment Type I Accumulibacter community from EBPR Bioreactor in Madison, WI, USA - Reactor 2_5/28/2013_ DNA (Illumina Assembly) | ecosystem: Engineered > Bioreactor > EBPR >... | reverse complement strand
GTCCGCCGCGCCCTCATCGCGGCCATCGCGCCGGAGGCGACAAGCTTTCCGGTGGTGCTCGGCCATGCCAGCAACCCGCAGAACCGCTTCACCATCAAGTCTGCCGCGGGGGCGACGCTCGCCGGACTCAAGATCGGCTCCTACCCCCGTTTCCGCGCTTTGCCCCGATCGAGCAACGCCAGAGTTGATGGCGCTGAACGCCAAGCTTGGCGCGCTGTGCCCTACCAGGCGGCGGCAGGTGTTCTGGCTGAATTTCTGCCGGTGCAGTCGCTGAAGCGTTTCACGCCCCTTCGGCATCGCACCCTCGCCATCATCAAGGGTTCGGACGAAAAAGAAAACCTGCGCGTGTTCCATGAAAAGTTCGACACGCGGGAGTGAGATCAAGGCAATCTGCAACTTCTAGGCGATCTCGAGTGTGAATTTGTCTTCAGCATTGATATGGCACGTATTCCGAAGGTCGGTGGAAGTGAACCCCGCATTTTCGAAGCCGAAATCCTTCCTGTGAGCCGGGCCGGCGTGAGGTGTCGCGGCGGAACTCTGTGCGCCTTTTCAATAACATAGAAAACGAGATCGCAGGCCGAAGCGCTTTGTGCGCTAACGCGCCCTAGGTACCTGGACAAGGGCGAAATCACCGTGATCTCGGACTGTCCTGAATGCCTGAAGCGTTTGAATGCCGCGTCGCCACAGCCAACAAAGCACAACCTTGGCTTGTTTCACATCGCCATCAAGCTGCGCTCAATTGAACAGACCTCTGCCGCCTTGTCATGCCGATTGGCGGCTGACGCAGCTTGCGGCCTTGTCGAGTAGGTCACCTCTGTCCGTTGCGCTTGTGGAATGGCCGTACGGGTTCGGCCCTTGATCTGATCAACCAGTTCTTTCGCCTTGCCAAGTTCGCTGAACTTGGCACCGTCGCCTGCCACCTGTTCCGACAGGGGCTGATGAATCTCCGGACTTACATCAAGCAGGATTGCACCTCTAATGCCAACTATGGAGAGCGACATCGTGCCGGGAGGCGTATCGCCTCAAAATCATTCGAGGCAAACCTCAACGGCCTCGTCACGAGGCGGATGGTCAAGAAGCAGCAGACGCGGTGGTCAGAGAAAGGCGCGAATCTGCTTCTTTAGGTACGTGTTTCTCTGGCCAATAGTGCACTTGTAGAGCGCCTTTCCTACCAGTCGCCCTCGCAACCGAAGCTGCCAGTCATTTCTCATTTCGTGCCAGGACCGCACTTCCAGCTCGCTGCATGACCCAAGACATTTGAACCATCCCGGCTGAGAGTGTGTCGCCTCGACAGCCATCGTTCAGTTGCGGTTTCGGGCAAAACCCCGCGCGGTCTACCTTATCAACTTCGCCCGCATCGCCACGGCAACGGCATGATAGTTCGTTTCTGCCCCAAGCCTTTGCCGCGCCGCGGACAGTCGTGCCTTGATCGCCGCCGTCGAAACCCCGAGATGCCGCGCCGCGGCATCGAGCGTCATGTCGTTGGCGAGGCATTGAAGCGCCTCAATCTCCTTTGATGTGAGAGTCTGGTCATTGCGCGCATGGAGAAGCAGCGTATCAAAGCTGTCCGCCAGCTGGATCATCTCATCGTCGGTCAGTTCCCGGTCGGAGCGTGCGACAGCCAGCAGTGACCGGTTCTTGCCTTCGGTCCGGACAAAGGCGGCACCGAAGTTCAAACCATGGGCCCGAGCGCGCTTCATCACGCGGAGCGCATCAGGGAACGGCACCGCCGACCAGCGCTTGTTGCCCGTTGCCGCCAGGGACCAGATCAGCACCGGGTCTTTGTAATAGTAGTGACCGGCATCGTATTCCTCCTGCCAGGCGGCGGGATAGGTGCTGTCGAGATATTCCGGCCCCTGCCTGGAAAAGTTCAGAAGCAGGCTGAACCCTGCGGTGCCGATCGAGGTAAAAAGCGTCCGATTATCGGCATAGTCCGGCAAATGGGTCGGCGCGGCGTAGGTCATGGGACTCAACTCACTGAAACTCCTTCCTCCTCCCTACCGTCGTCCTGCCCAAAATCCAGTCCGGTCGTGACCGACCTATCCGTTGGTTGGGTTTCGCACCTGCCGGCTGGACGCCCGTGCCGGAACTGGGCATCAAGGTCCCAACTTCATGCTGACGGAGAGTTTACAATTGGCCGATCCCGTCCTGATTGTGTTTCGGAGAGACCATGTAGCGCAACTTGTGGAGGGCCACCAGCGCTTCGCAGATGACGCCGGGATCGCGATCTTGCGGTGCAGTTCCAGCCTCTCCGACCACGAAGGCAGCACCCGCCGGTACCATGCGATCGAGACACCGGCGTCACCACCTCGGGCGTACGATATAGGGTCGCCGGAGGTAACCCGGGACATGGCGGAGACGATCCAGACCTGTTTCGAAAGTTTCCAGTCCGGCGGCGAACTTCGGATCGAAAGCAACGCGCGGGGACTCTGGTTCATTGCGCCCTGGGGACAAGGTTTCTTCATCGGCCTCGCGCGCCTTCACACCGGAGTGCAGGCGGGGAAACCGCCGCAGCATGACAGCCGTCCGGTGGAGAGCGAGGCTCAGCCATGCGTGCCCCTGCGCCTGCGCTGAACCTACACGTCCTGACGTTTCCCGAGGACGCGGATCGCTGGAACCTCGTTGGCTCCTATCTGCGGCTCCGCAAGGATGTGTTCATCGATCAGATGAACTGGAGCCTGCACGCCCATGCGGCATCTGAGTTCGAACAGTACGACCATTTCGGAACGACCTATGTCATCGCCGAAGATTCCTCGACCGGAGAGGTGGTCGGCGGCGCCCGGCTCCTCCGGACCGATCAGACAAGCCCGAGAGGATCGGGCCGGATCAGCTATTCCTATATGATCCGGGATGCGCACAGGGGGCTTCTTGATGATCTTCCGATTGACATCTCGCGCGAGGAGCCGCCGGTCGACAGAAGAACCTGGGAGCTGACCCGACTCATCTCGCGGGGGACTGCGCATGTCGCCGCAGCGATCCTGACCAAGGTCCAGAATTTTCTTGCAGAGGTGGATGCAGAGCGCTGCCTCTTTCTCGGGCCAAAGGCCTTCATGCGCATGGCGAGCCGGATGGGTTTTGAGCCGGTTCCACTTGGGAAGGTCGTTGGAAATGGCTCCGGGCGGTATCTCGCATTTGCCTGCGATGTCTTGCGGCCCGATCTTGCTCATGGCGCTCCGACAAAGATGCCCGCTGTCGCACGCGACCTGAACATCGGGCTGGTGCGCCAGCTCTATCTCGCCGAAGACGCGACCATTCTCGGCACCACCTATGAATGGACCCAGTCGGGCAAGCGCGTCACGGTTTGGCACGAGGCTGGAGCAAAGGCCGCCGCGCGGGTCGTCGATCTTCCGACGCCCTGATCGGGACAGCCGGCTTTCCGGGTGCGCTTCGAAATGCGCCGCACCGAGTCCGACAGACGGCGCTGAACACCAGAACTGCTGCGGGGCGAATGGTGCCCTTGAAGAGGAGAGTGTCGGGGCTCTGCCGGGGTCATAGACGCTACATACGTTCGGGACGCACACCCGTGGCGGTATGCGTCCCGTCGGCCTTTCCCCGCGAAGCGGTCGGTCGCATTCTACAGCTCTGCGGTGGCGGAATCTGGCGATGGCGAATCTTAGGTCACCGCCTTTGCCGCCCGAGGCGCCTGCGATCATCGATGCCAATCAGGCTGCCGATGAGGTTGAACTCCCCGGCCAGGAACCGCCGGGTCATCGCGCGCAGATGCCCGCCCGGGTTCAGAACCGGCGTCACCGGATGCGTCCGGTTGGCATCCGACACGACGACGCAAAGCGCTGCCTGATATTCGCCCATGGCCTCGGCGGCTTCGTCCCAGGCTGAGCCGTGGATGCCAAGCTCCGGCAGCGCCTTGACCGCTGCGACGATGAGGTCGAGCTCCGAAAGCCGTCCGCTCCGCTGGCGCTCGATGTCGAGGCGTAACCGCATGTCGTCGCTGGCGAGGCGGTAGACCCGCTCCGGCGCGAGCGAGGGGATCGCCCGGTCGGGCAATCGGCTCGTCCCTGTTCCCGACGGCGCCGGGTGGTCGCCCTGCTCGTCGGTCCGGGATTCAGGAGACCACTCCACCGCGCTTTGCGCCTTCTGCGCGATACAAGATACAGATTCGTCTTCGGTTGTATCTTGTAGATGGGACCGGTCGCGGGATTCCGGTGGACCGGAAGTTTTGACGGCATCAGCGAGAGATTCGTCAAGGGCATCGCAGAGGGACCGGGCGGCCGAAGCATGGGCCTCCAGCTCGCCGAGCGACATGGCGCGCAATGCCTCTGTTGCCGGCCAGGCCAGGAACGCGTCGCGCAGGGAAGAGAGACCGGGATCGTCCGGATTCGCGGGGAGTAGCTCCATAAGCCCCAGTTTGGCACGGCGATAGAAGGCGCTGCGGAGCCGGATCAGTTCCTTTCGCCTGACCCCCTCCAGCCGCAACCGGTCCCGAAGCCGCAGAAGTTCAGGGACGCGGGCAATCAGGCGCGAGAAGACCAGGCCTAACTGGCCATGGGAACTGCGCCCGCCATTGGCGGCGGTGCGCTTCTCAACGAGGTCAAGCGCGCCTGAGAGTGCCGCCTCGTCGGCCCTGACCGCCCGCTCGGTCTTGCCGAGGAGGCGGGCGATCTCTGTCTGCGCCATATAGCAGACCGGCTCTCTGTCGGGCCGCACCCAGTCGCTCGGCCGCGTCTGCACCATCATCAGGAGGAGCGCCTGGAGCCGGCGCCCGGAAAGGCCGATCGCGGGGGCGAGTTCGACCAGGAGCGCCTCGACCTGCCCGCGCTGCATGCCGGTCGGAAGGGCAGGGTAGGGGGCTGGCGCCCCGGTCGTCATGGGGTGTGCAATCGCGGTCATTCGCTTGTCCTTTTTCGGGGGAGGGACAAGGCGGCCGGGCAAGACCTATCCGATCGCAGGCTCTGCGTTTTTTTCTTGCCTCGATTTGTCGGAGGGCGCTAAAACCGAAGTTCAGTGAGAGCTTGCCGAGGATTGCCGTCCTTGGTTTCAGATGCCCCCGTCAGGTTGCCGCCTTGCGGGGGTTTCGTTTTCGGGATCTGCCTCGCTTTCGGGAACTCGAGGAAAACGTCACACGGCCCGAGCCGATAGGCCCGGCCGCATGGGGGTCGTCAGTAGGTCACAACCTCATGGCCCGTGACGCCGAAACTATCTGTCCAGCTGACACCGACCGCGCGCATAGTGCCGGGATTGTTGCAGTCGTATCTCGGCCGGATCCAGGCTGGAGACAGTCGCGCTGCACTCCCCGTCCAGCGGAAATCGCCCTGCACCCCGTAGGACCCATGGTCGGTCTGATCCCTGATGAAGCAGTTCTTGGCACTGCCGGTCACCGTCGCAGAATACCGGACATGCCAGACATCGATCGAGCGGACGAAGTCGAACTCCCTGCCGCTGATGTCGATATCGGCGCCACTGCCGACGGCCCGTGCCAGCTGCAAAAAGCGATTCCGCAGAGCGGCCCTGTCCGGCCCGAGCTGGAGCACTGCCGGCCCCGACACGGCATGCGGATTTGCCGGTTGCCATCCGGTACCTGAAAGCGACTGCCGGGAAGCGGACCCTGACGCAAAGCCCGCATCCCAGAAGCGCGGCAGCTTCTCCTCTCCCGGCAGAACCCGGATCGCCGTGTTCATCGGGCAGCGCCAGATCTGCAGCGGCGGCTCAATCGGCCAGGGGGTGATGCGGCGGATGAACTCTGCCCGCGCCCGCGCACATGGCACCGATGTCGGCCAGCCGCCGGCGAGGCACAGAAGAATGGCGCAGTCGATGGGATAGCTCTGCGCCGCGGCCGGCTGGATCTGGATACCCAGCCCGGAAGCCGCAACTGCGACGGCGGCAATAAATCGTTTCATGTTAGTGGTTCTCCTCCTGAAGGGATGTCACTGGCCGCGCGGTCGAACTGAAGAGCGTTTGATAGTCCGCGACGCGCGCCGAGAGCTCGGCCATGGCCTGCCCGCGCGCTTCGTCAAGGCAGGCGATGTAGGCGGAACTTTCCGAAAAGTAGCGCTCGTAATCGGCGAGAATCTCCGGCCGATACTCTGCGACAAGGGCGGCATCCGTCCCGATCGGCGCTTCGGGCGGCAAACACGCTGCCATGGCGGCGCTCGCCGGTGCGACCGCCAAAACGCCCATGAAACACAGGCAGATTTGGCCAGCTCCCGTCGTTCTGTGACTGCGGCGTCGCACCATCTCACCTCACCATTGGTTAGTTCATGGCCTCCTGATTGCATCATTTGTTGACCATTTCAATGTTTTGGATATTAAAACAACCAAACGATAGCTAAAGCGGTACGCAAGGCAGCGAAGAGTGGAAGTGTGATCGGATACGGCTTAGTGGTAGCTCCGAAAGAGGTGCCCGACGTGAACATCCGAGCCTACCCACTCGTCCAGGAAGCCGAGCTCTGCCGCCTTGTTCAGGACGGGGTGGAAATTGAGCTTCTCTGCATCGAGGCACCAGACGCCAGCGCGCTCAGCCGCGGCAAGTGGCTCTTCCTTGCACGCATGTCCGAGGATGTGCGGCTGGTGCTTGCGACCAAGCATTCGAAGCATCGTTACTTCTACCGTTTCGCCGGTCTCGGCGCCTATGCAGCCCATACGCTCGAACTTGGCCATATCGCGGTTCCGCTTCTGGAAGGCCATTCTGAGCGCGGCATGTATCACCGCAGCCGCGAGCCCCGGTACAGCTGAGATCATCCGCTTCGGCTCCGGCGCCGAAGACTCTGTCTCGGCCGCGCGAACGAGTTCCGTCTTAAGATATGATGATCACGGACGTCTGATCGCGCCTCGAGCGGAGCCCGACCTGGCCGCGATGCCCGCGCCGGCACATTCGGGCGCCGCCTCCGCACCATCCGGAACACTCGGTCTCATTCGCGCTGCCGCCGCACGCTATGAGGGCGCGCCGGCCTTGCATAGGCTCGGCCTGACTCCCGAGGACTGGCGCGCCTTCTTCCAAGCGATGATCCGCGTCGAAAGCGGCTATCAGCCTGCGGCGGTCAGTTCCGCGGGCGCCATTGGTCTTGCGCAGCTCATGCCCGGAACGGCGCGCGCCTTGCGCGTCGACGCAAGCGATCCCGTCCAGAACCTCGATGGCGGAGCGCGCTATCTTCTCGCGCAGATGGGCGCCTTCGGCAGCCTCGAGCTGGCGCTCGCTGCCTATAACGCCGGCCCGGAGGCGGTCCAGAAATACGGCGGCGTGCCGCCCTACCGGGAAACCATCGGCCATGTCGCAAAGGTCATGGCCGAATACCGCCGCCTGCAATCCTCAATCTAGGACAATGACATGTTGAGACGCGTTCTTGCCGCCTTCGTGGCGGCTCCAGCTCTTGCCCTGAGCACAAGCCCCGCCCTTGCCGCCATCGACTTTTCCAAGGCCGAGGCCCTGGCGACGTCCATCGGCACCTCGCTCGGCGGCGTTCTCGCCACGGCCTTTTTCACCATCGCGCTCATCATCGCGGGGTTTCTTGCCGCCTTCAACCGGATCTCCTGGATGTGGGTCGGGCTGATCGTCGTCGGCGGCTTCCTCGTCTTCGGCGGTCCGAACCTCGTCGCCGATCTCCGCGCTTCGCTCGGTTGAGGGAAACATGAAACAGAGCGTCGTCGTCGTCGGACTATCGCGCCAGGCCCAGTTCTTCGGCCTGCCGCTCCCCTACGCCATGGCGGCGATGGCGCTCACCATCATCCCGTTCTTCATCCTGAAGGCGATCCCGTGGCTCCTGACGGGCATCCTCTGGTACGGCGGCGCGCGCGTCGTCACGGCGATCAACCCCAATGCCCATCAGGTTTTTGCGACGACCGCGCGGCTGACGCCGGCGGCGCTCCTGCGCCGGAAGAAGGCCCGCCGCTATGTTTGATGCTCAGGACGAGTTCAAGGGTAGGGTCGAACGGGCGCGGCGGCTTCTGCCCCGCGACCGCCGGCTTTACACGCATCTTCCTTACGCCTTCGAAGTGACCGACGACATCGTGCGCACCCGCGACAATGCGCTGATGCTCTCCTTCGAGATCGCCGGCATCGACGGGCTGACGAGTTCGGGGACGAAGATCGAAGGCTTGCGCGATCAGATCGCGCGGCTCATGGCCGGGCTCGATGAACAGTTCTCTTTCTACATCCACCGGCTGACAAGGCCAGCGCGGCTGGGTCTCAAGGCGCTGCCCGGCAACTCCTTCGCCGCCGATGTCGACCGCGCCTGGAGGAGGCAACTCGACGGGCAGGGGCTTCGCGAGTTCGTGACCGTGGTTACGGTCGTCCGGACGATGGCTACGCAAATCCGGGTGCCGCTCTTCCGGAAGGCCGCCGACCGGCTCTTTCGCGAGGATACGGGCGCACGGATCGCCTCCCTGCGCGAGGTTGCCTCAATCTTCAAGCGCGCGGTCCAGCGCCCAACGAACGATCTCAGGATCTCCGACGGCTCGCTCATCGGCTTTTATGCCGCGCTGACAAGCGGTGTCCTTGGGCATGAGCCGCGCGGGATAGCGAGCCTCATCGCCGAAGATGCCGCGACGGTGGCGCTTGAAGTCGAGAATGGCGTGATCCGCATCTCGGAAGGGGAGGGGGCGCCGCGGTTTGCCGCTGTCCTCTATGTCGTGCAAAACCCGCTTTCGACCCTTCCGGGCATGCTCGACGGCATCGATGAGGGCGCCAATACCATTGTCGCCCATTCCTTCTCGCCGATTGACCGCACGGTTGTGACGGAGCGGGCACTCCGCCGTCTCGCGCAGATGCATGGTGCTGCGGAAATCGCCTCCATCATCGAAGGCCAGCTCATCGATACCGTCGACCAGGTCAAGGCGGGCCTTCTTGGCTTCGGCGATCACCAGATGAGTGTGACGGTCTTCGCGGCGACGCGCGACAAGCTCGACCACGAGGTGTCGCGCATCCGCGGCATTGCGCTCCAAAGCGGCGTGCGGCTGACGCAGGACCGCACCGCGACCGAGGCGACGCTCTTCGCGGTGCACCCCGGCAACATGGACTACCGCTGCCGGAAATCCACGATCTCCTCGACGAACTTCGCCGATCTCGCCGCCCTCCACAGTGCCGATCCGGGCGAGGGCGCCGATCGCTTGCCCTGGAAAACGCCGATCACCGTCTTCGAGACGGGGCAGGGGACGCCGCACCGGTTTTCCTTCCATGAGCCGGGCGATCCCGACGCGGAGCCGACGGTCGGCCACACGCTGGTTATCGGCCCCTCGGGTTCGGGCAAGACCGGCACGCTGGCCTTCCTCGCGGCGCAGGCGCTCAGGACCGGCGCGCGGATCATCGTCTTCGACAAGGACAGGGGCCTCAGGATGGCGGTCGAAGCCATGGGCGGGCGCTATGCGACGATCGCGGCGGGGCAGGGGACCGGTCTGGCACCGCTCATGACCGAAGAGGGGCCGCGCGGGCAAGCCTTCCTCACCGACTGGCTCGCGTCACTTGCCGAACGGGATGGGACAATTCTGACGCCGGCGCAATCCGAGGCCCTGAAGCACGCCGTCCGCCAGAATGATGAGGCGCCGGCGCCGCTCCGCACCTTCGGGCATTTTGCGACGCTCATCGGCGATGTCGGCGACGGTCGGATGCTGGCGGCGAAGATCGGCGAATGGGCCGAAGGCGGGCGCTTTGGCTGGGTCTTTGGCGCGGCCGAGAAGCCGGTCGTGGATTTCAGAGCCCGCGTGACCGCGCTCGATCTCACCGAGCTTCTCGATCTCTCGACGGAGCGGACGGCGATCCTGTCCTATCTCTTCCGCCGCATCGAGCTTCTGATGGAGGAACGGCACCCGACACTCATTCTCATCGACGAGGCCTGGAAGGTGCTCGATGACGCGTATTTCGCGCGGCGGCTCCGGCAATGGCTGGTGACGGCGCGGAAGCAGAATGTCGTCGTCGTCATGATGACGCAGTTTCCGAGCCAGATCCTCGAGAGCCGCGCCCGCGCGATCTTCGAAGGTCTGCCGAACCAGATCATCTTCCCGAACGGCGCGGCGGAGCCCGAGGACTACCAGAGCTTCGGGCTTTCGGAAAACGAGCTCGAATTCCTGCTGCAAGGCCGGCTGACGCGCCGGATGGCGCTTTGGCGGACCTCGCGCGGCGCGACGATCCTCGACGTCGATCTGAGGGCTCTTGGCCCCTTGATGACCGCGCTTGGCGGCGGTCAGGCCGGGGAAAGGGCCTTTGGCGCCGATTACGCCTCGCGGCCGAACTTCTGGAAGGAATAACTTAAATGAAATCAATTTGTTACATAAGATGGCTTATCGGCTTTTCGATGCTGGCCCTCGTCGCTGGCTGCGAAACGCCGACATTGCGCTCGAATTGCTGGTCGGGTGCCGCGTCGTCGGCACGCGGTCCGTTACCCGAAGTCACGCGCGGCCTTGGCCTGGATAGCTGCCCATGAAGCCGACGGTCACCCCCTTCGTCACGGTGGCTCTAGTCCTGGGCTCGGCGCTGGCCGTCCAGGCCCAAGGCGTGCCGGTGACGGACGGCAGGCTGACGGCCACGAATGCGCTGGTGGTCTCCGAGGAGAAGAGCCAGACCGCGACGGAGCAAGCGGAGAGCGCGCTTCGCGATCAGATTTCGACCCTGCGCCAGAACCAGCTCGACGCGCTCGACGACACGCTCCGGGCGATGACCGGGTTCAGCACCTTCACTGGTCCGATGGAGAACTTGGCAAACGCACCGGCGGCGCAGGTCTATGCGATCGATGACAACAACCCCTACGCGCCCCGGCTCTTCGGCGATGCGCGCCAGACCATCGAGGAAATGATCATCGATACCGCCAAGCGCTATGGCGGCCACCCTGCCCTCGCCCGCGCCGGGATCAACCCGCAGGAATTCCGCTGCTGGTTCCAGGCGCTGGTGAAGCAGGAGTCGAACTTCTCCATCGGTGCCCGCTCGCCGGCGGCGGCCTACGGACTGACCCAGATCATTCCCGGAACAGCCCAGCAGCTTGGCATCTATCCGGCCTATTACGACAATCCGCAACTCCAGCTCGACGGCGGCGCGCGTTACCTCCTGCAACAGATCTCCAGCTTCGGCTCGATGCCGCTGGCGCTTGCGGCCTATAACGCCGGACCGGGTGCGGTCCAGAAATACAATGGCATCCCGCCCTACAAGGAAACCCAGGACTACGTCGTCAAGATCACCGGCTACTATAACCGCTACGCCGGCCGGGTCTCGAATGTCGATACCGTGGACACGCTCGATCCCCGTGACCTGACCATCGCCGAGGCGAGCAATGTCGCCGATGCCGGGATGCACTATGCGGGCGTCGCCTCAAGCCAGATGGCGCAGTCGGTGACGCGGCTCCGCGAGATCGCGACGCGCATCCCGCAGACGACGAGCGAGAAAGAGGCGATGGATCTCGCGACCTATGCGCGGATCGAGGTCGCGCGCATCGCCGTCATGCTGGCCAGGGCCAAGGCCGCCCACGCCCTTGTCGATCAGGCGCGCGTCTCGCTCCTCCTGCAAGCCTATGCCTCCGACACCGCCTTCATCAATGTGAGTTACACCCCATGAAACATTCAAGAAAACTCCTCGCCACCTTCACGACCTCCGCCCTTCTCGCCGCCTCCGGCGCCCATGCCCAAGGCGTGCCCACGGTCGATAACAAGAACATCCTTCAGGTCTTGCAGGTGCTGACCGAGGCCAAGGCGCAGCTCAAGGAAGAGATCCTTCAGAACCTGAAGCTCGATGACCAGACCGTGAAACTGGTCCAGCAAATCAAGACCCTGCAGGCGCAGTATGATGCTCTGACGAAGGGCCTCAGCCTTCAGGCGCTGAACATCAACCCGCAGACATTTCTGCGGGACATCCTGCCGAGCTGGGGCGATCTTTCCTCGGCGCTCGTAAGTGCGCAGAACGGCAACTGGGGTGGCGTCATCGCCTCTGGTACGGTCGGCACGAAGCAGACCGCGACCTTCGTTGACGACCTCTTCAAGAAGGCCGGACTCAGCACGGCGACGGTCGGCCAGCTCACGCAAAGCACCAGCCCGGAAGCGGCGCGGATAGGCAATTCCGCGAACACCAGCGCCTTCGTCTCGGTCGCGGCCGAGGAAAGTGCGGCCGCCGCAACGGAAAGCCTGACGCGGCTCGACGGATTTGCGCAGCAAATCCCGACGACGACGGGGATCAAGGAAGCGATCGACCTCAACACCGCCGCGACGGTCGAGCTTGGCGTGGCGCTCGCCAACATCTGGTCGGCGGAATCGGTCCAGATGGCCAATGCCGGCAACATGGGGGTGATGGATGCCGCGACCGCCGCCGAGGAAGAAAAGTTCCTGAAGGTGGTTCCGTGATGGGTGGCGTAACGAGTAGCCGACTTTTTGCAATGGGTGCCGCCGGCACGGCCGGCCTTCTGGCTGGCCTCGTCTCGGTCCTGCTGACCACCACCTTGGGCAGGGCCGAGACGACCGCTGCGGCTCAGGAAGAACAGTTCCTGAAAGTCATCCCGTCGGCTGAGACGGAAGATGCGAGACTCGCCCCGCATCTTGGCCCGGCCGAGGCGGCTGCCGCCGCGAACGCCTTCTTCGATAAGCCCGCGCCGGACGATGCCGCGCTCGCGGCGATGACACCCTTCACCGGCACGGAAAACGTACCGATCCAGAGCTGCGGCCAATACACGCCGCAGGGCGTCTACGACGAGCTGCTGCATGGCGAACCGACAATGCAGCAGCGGATGAAGTCCGAGGTCTACGGACTTCTGAACCTCCGCCAGGTGCTTGCAACCGGGGACTGTAGCTGCACCGGCAAGGTCGCGGCCTGGGAGCCGGTGCCGCTGATCCTTGCCGCATATGAGGCAGCCAATGGCCCCTCCGAACCCGTCGATGCCTATGCCCATCGCGATGAGGGAACAAGGCTCCGGCGAGCGGTCGAACGGCTCTGTGGCGGAGAGTTTTGATGAACCTGATTTCGCAGATCGTGGGCCAGATCGACGCGGCGGTGCTTTCGGCCGGGTCGCAGTATTTCCAGGCGACGGCAAGCTCGGTCCTGACGCTCTATACCGGGCTTTTGGGCATCCTCTTCGCCTTCCTCGGGATCGCGGTCGCGATGAATGTCTTCGCGGTCGGGATGCGCGATGCTTTCCAGATCGGCACCCGCATCGCCCTCGTCTTCGCCTTCGGCCTCTCCTGGGCGAATTTTTCCGTCCTCTACGACGCCCTGACCAATGGCAGCCAGAACATGGCGCTCGGCTTCTTCGCGATCGGCGGATCCGGTCTTCCAGCGCAGCCCGACGTGGCGATGGATCAGTTTGCCACCGACATGGCGAACATCGTCGATGCGGTGACGCAATCGATGAGCTCGATCGTGCGCGGCATGGTGGGCGCCATTCTATACGCTATCCTCGCGATGCTGATGGCGGCCTATGTCCTCATCGTCTCCTTTTCGAAACTGATGATTGCTTTCCTCCTCGGCGTGGCACCCCTCGCCGCGATCTTCACCATCTTCGAGCGGACGAAGAACCTCTTTGAGGCCTGGCTCTCGGCCTTCATCGGCTATCTCATGTATCCCGTTGCCGCCGCCGGGATCATCGGCACCGTCATCAGCGTCTCGGCAAAGTACAATATCGCCAACACCACGCCGGACGGCGGTGTCACCCTCGGCTCGATCCTCGGCTTTCTGGTCATCATCTTCGTCGGTTTCTTCGCGCTCTGGTCGATCCCGCAGGCAGTCTCGAACATCACGGGCCAATTCAACCTCGCCGGCATCACGCCACAGGCGCTGAAGGTGGCGGGCATGCCGATGGCCGCCTTCGGGACCGAGCGCGCCAAGAACTTCGGCGCCGGTCTCGTCTACGGCAAGACTGCCCGGATGGCGCAGCACCAGGTCGCGCGGTCCTGGGCCGGCGCCGGAGCAAAGATCCGGGACTTTCCCGGCGAGACATCGCGCAAGATCGGCAACTACCTCACGCGCAAGTCGCCCTGACGGCGCAACCCCACGTCAAACGGAGTGAAAAAATGCGGCCTGAGACGCCACAGTTGGGAACGATTCTGTCCGAAGACATGATTTTTGGCGTTCGCCGCCGAGAGCGGCTGGCCTGGGCCATCGCCATTGGCGGGATGATCACCGGCCTCGTCGGCGTCGGCACTGCCGCTGCAATCCTGCCGCTGAAGGAGACCAAGGCCTTCCTCACCATCGTCGACAAGGACACCGGGCTTGCGACACGCACGGTCGCGGTCGAAGCCGCCGGCATGGCCGAGCAACAGGCTGTCGTGCAGGGCCTGCTCTTCAACTACGTCACGGATCGCGAGACCTATGACGAGCATGACAATGAGGAGCGTATCCTCGGCGCGTGGCGGCGCTCGGACGGTCAGGCCAAGGAGAGCCTGCAAGCCCTCTGGGACGAAAAGGCGAAAGACTACCCACCGAAACTCTACGGCGCCGGTGCGCGGGCGGAAGTCAGAATCCTCGCCATCAGCCCGATCAACGCGACAACGGCGCAGGTGCGCTTCGTCAAGACGCTGCATCAGGTCAATGGCGCCGAACAGGTCGGAAAGTTTTACGCCACCGTCGCCTGGAGCTTCGCACCGCGCGCGGAGCGCGACCAGACGCTCGTCTGGGAAAACCCCTTGGGCTTCACCGTGACCGCCTACCGGGTCAATGCCGAAAACCTCGATCAGGGAGAATGAGAATGCGCTTTCTCACCATGGTTCCCATGTGCCTCGCTCTCGCCGCCCTGCCGGCCGTCGCGGAAACCACCGCGAAACCCGGGAAACGCGATCCGCGCGTCACCTATGCGACCTTCCAGGAAGGGCAGGTCTATAATGTCTATACCCGGATCCGAACGGTGACGCTCGTCGAGGTCGGCGACGGCGAGCGTATCCAGTCGATCGCCATCGGCGATCTCGAAAGCTTCAACATCGACCGGCTTGAGGGGCAGAATCTCTTCATCATCAAGCCGACCGTCGCGGGGGTGAGCACCAATGTCACCGTCGAGACGAACCGCAACATCTACTTCCTGAATGTCGTCTCCACGACCAAGCGGGCGCCGATGTACTCGGTGAAGTTCACCGTGCCGGGAAGCCGGTCGGGCAGCTCCGGCAACGCCGCCGGCGCTCCCCCTGCCCCGCCGTCCCAGCCCGTCCATTATGTCGTCCTGAAGAAGCCGAAGATGCCTTCCTTCGTGCCGGTCGCGATCAGCGATGACGGATACAAAACCTCGTTCCGCATTCCGGCCGACGCACCGATGCCGTCGATCTACCGGGCCGATGAGGCGGGCCGCGAGTACACCGTCAACAGCCATGTCTCGGGAACGACGATCACCGTGACGACACGCTCGCCGCGATGGGTCCTCAGGATGGGCGATCAGTATGTCTGCATCGAGGGGCGCCGGCCATGAGTGAAGACAGCAAGACCGGCGAGGACCGCATCGAGGAGCGGCTCGCCCGGATCACCGGCGGCGTGCCTGCAAAGCGGAAGGGCGTGAGCCCGTGGCTCATTGGCGCGAGCGGCGGCGCAATCGGCCTTGCCGCCGGGATCTATGTCATGGCCGTAGCGCCGGCTCTGAAGAACAACGCGACCCCTGTCGAAACCTCGACCGTTGCGGAGTTCGGCTCCGGCGCGAATGGCCTCGACGGCTTCATGGTCAGGCCCGAAACGCCTGAGGTTCCGCGCAAGCTGGTAACTGGCCCCTCGCCTGAGGTTGAGAAGCTTCAGACGCTGGTTGATAGCCTCAATCAGAAGATCGCCGAGATGGAGCGCAACCCGAAGACCGTCGCGGTCGCCGACGACGCGGCGCTGAAGGATTTGCGCGATCAGCTTGGCGAGATACAGGGCCAGCTCAGCGGCAAGGACAAGGCCCTGGCCGATGCGAAGACCAAGAGCGACGAACTCGAACGACAACTCATGCAGTTGCAAGGCCAGCTCGATACCGAACGGATGATGGCCGATCAGAAGACCGCCGACGAGACTGCCCGCGCCAATGAGGAGGCGGAGCTGGCGCGGCGCCGGCAGGCGGCCGAAGAACAGCGGCAGGCGCAGATCCATGCGCCCATGGTGGCCTGGCGCGCGGGCGGCGGCGCGGGCGCGGGCGGCGGCGGCTCTGGTGGGACCGCCGGCGAGGCGCAGGACAAATACATAGGCGCGGACGGCTTCATCCGCGCAAGCGCAAAGCCGGTCGACACGAAGCAGGCCTCGGTCATCGCTAATCCGTCGCACACGATCATGCAGGGCACACTGATCGAAGCGGCCTTGGAGACCGCGATCAACTCCGATCTGCCGGGCGCGGTCGCGGCGGTCGTGACGAATGACGTCTGGTCCTTCGACATGAGCCAAGTCCTGATCCCGCGCGGCTCGAAGCTCTTCGGGCGCTATGATTCAGACGTGGGCGTAGGCCAGAAGCGCATTCTCATCGCCTGGAACCGGGTGGTGACGACGGACGGTCAATCCGTCGATCTGGCCGCCTATGGCACCGACGGCCTCGGCCGATCCGGTCTTCCGGCAAGGGTGCGCTCGCATTTTCTCGAAAAGTTCGGCTCGGCCACACTCCTCTCGGTCATCGGCGCCATTCCCGACTTCGCCAGCTCCGAAGGCTCGAACGATACCGGCGTCAGCATCATCAAGGACATGGGCGGCAACATGAAAGGTGCCACCGACAGCGCGATCGGCGACTACCTCGACATTCCGCCGACGCTGTCGACCGATCAGGGCGCGGTGGTCATGGTGCGCGTGGATAGCGATCTGGAGTTCTATTGATGAGCTATCTCGAACGCTATCTGACGCCGCTCCTCCCGTTCATCATCGACATCTCCGTTCTGGAAGTCTCAATCAACACGGATGGCAAGGTCTGGGTCGAGCGCGCCGGCGACCGGCATATGAAGCCGGTCGATGTCACGCCCTGGCTCCCCTCGCGCATCTCTGACCTCGGCTCGCAAATTGCGCATAGCGCCAAGGAAAAGCTGACCGAACAAAGCCCCGTGGTCTCGACGACGATCAGGACTGGCGGTGCAGATCTTCGGGCGCAGGTCATCGTGGCGCCCGCCGTCACCGGCGGGGCGGCGATCTCTTTCCGGCTCTTCCGGAGCGCGGAACGGGCGGCAAAGCCGCACAGCTTCAACTATCTTCGCGACGATCCCTTCCGCTCGGTGGAAGAAGAACGGCGCGAGCTTTTGCAAAAGATCGTCGGCGCGGGCAAGGGCGGGGATGTCGACCCTTTCCTGAAGGCCATTGTCGACAACCGCCTCAACGTCATCGTCTCAGGCGGCACATCGACCGGCAAGACGGAACTGGGCCGGAGGCTCCTCTCCCTTGTCGATCCGGCAGAACGGATCGTCACCATCGAAGATTCCGCCGAACTCCTGCCGGCGCTGCCGAATGTCGTCTCGCTCATCGCCTCGCGCGAGGCCGGAAGCCACCGCTCGGCCGACGCGCTCCTGCAAGCCTCGCTCCGCCTTCGCCCTGACCGGATCATCCTCGGCGAATTGCGCGGGTCCGAAGCCGCGACCTTCCTCGATGCGATCAACACCGGCCATTCCGGCTCCTTCACGACGATCCATGCCGAAACCGCACGCAAGGCCATGGAGCGCCTGGCGCTCCTCGTCCTCGCCACCGGTACGCGCCTCGGGTTCGAGGACGTGATCCGCTACCTCGCCAACTCCATCGATGTGATCGTCCAGATGGGCCAACAGGACGGACGGCGCGGCATCACGGAGATTTACTTTCCGGGGCTTGGGAGTTGACGCCTACATGGTCGGCGCAGGCCTATTTGCAACCTTTGCGCGCCTTCTCGCGGTCGATAGCTTGTACCTTGCCCTTAGCGACAGCTATCAGCGCCTCCTGATCGTTACCCGACATGCTGGAAAGTGGCAGCCCCAACAGAAAGACACCCCAAGCGTCCCCTTCCGCAGCCGACTTCTGTTTTGCACTCAAATTCGCCAGGTCTTGTGAAATTTGCAGGTTTTCGGCGGACAGCTGATTGCAGGAATGGCCGCTGTATGCACCGTTACCAAGGTCAGCTGCGGCAATCTTGTCGGGCGCCTTCGCGCAAGCGCCAAGAAGACCGATAATGAGCAAGAATGCGATTTTCTTCATATTCACTCCAAAAGAATGTCTGATTGATAGCGATGTGTTTTAATCACAACAAAAATGCTCGACCGGCCACCGCGTTGATAGAGAAGGTAGAAACTGATAAGTACGGCACGATTGAGGAGTACGCGAGGCTATTTGGCGGCCGATCGACCCTTAGTGAATATCCACTTGCCGGCGCTCAACACTTGCCTAGTTAGGTGTTTGAGTCGGCTTGTCGGGTCGCCATGCTCAAACTGGCTTCGGCATCAAGGAAAGCAGATTGATCTTGTAGTTCGGGCAATCCAAAGATTAAACTCTTTCAGTTTGGAGCTTTCTGGCGCGGTTGAATATTTCGTAGGCAGTTCTGTGACCCTCTTCTGCCCTGAAGTACAAGCATGCACGCCAACAGTTGTGACGCGACGGCGGGGCGGAGCCCAGTGAGGGGCGTCAGTCAATTACCCTTGCCTCGAATGATCTGAGCGATCTTTCGGCCAATTATACTGCTCGCCTTGATCGAGGGATGAACCATGTCCCCTGAGTGATAACTGCGGTCACCGGCAGGGACCAGATTCGATATCGGCAAGAAGTACACTCCGTCATGGGCCGCAGCAAAATTGGCCACTCGTCTTTCAAATTCGATGTCCTCGTCCTTGCAATGATCCACGATCGAATAGACCCCCGGGCTGTGTAGGTAGCCCACGTAAATGACGCTAGCACCCGTATTACGGATCCTAGAGACAAGCTCAGGAATCTTTCCAGACTTGCCATCCGGCGCAATCAGCTTGTCGATCGTGGTCTCGCAAGCCACGCATCCGCAACCGAACCATAGATCATTCCCGCCACCATTCAGGACGACCCAGTCCCAGTTGCCATCGCGATACTGTTTCGAGATGTTCAGTCCCATCGCGCCGGATATCGGTAACGCATAGTTGTACTTTGCCCCGATCACGGACCGATCGATGACCGGGACGCTCAGCTGTTCCTCCAGCGCATTGGAGATTGATTGGTTCGAACTTCTGTGCCAAGCGAGCAATGAGTCTCCCATCGCGAGAATCCTTGGCGCGGAATTGCGGGTCACTGCATTGGCGTATCGATTTGGGACCGTTTCGCCACAGCCCGCGACAAGGGAGAGGGTCAGCGCCAATGACCAGGCAGCGGGTACAAACCGGCAAGTCAGAGGTTTCTTAGGTGTGTTCTGCTCACTTGAGTTCACGGCGTAACCGGATGTTCCGTTAGGGTGCAGCATAAGTGCCTCTTGACCGACGGGTTGTCATGAACCATTGGGGAAAAATCAACCGACTTTTCATTGTCTCAAAGGAGCCACGACGGTTGACAAAGCGAACGCAACTCAGTTCTCCCCTTTTCGCGTCTGCAGGCGCGGAGCGCTCCTTTTGTCCTGAGGCGTTAACCATTCGTTAACAGCTCCCCATCATGCTCGGCTCAACTTGGGGCTGGGCAGAACGGAGATCAGAATGCTGCTTTCATACTTCCCGCATTCGCTCGACTTGGCGAGTGCAACAGCTTCCATGATGTCAGTCGTTTCGCTGCTCAATGCCTATCTGCTCTGGTAGCATCTGAACTTTGGTCAGGTGTAAGTGGCGTTCGGATAGTCCGAGCCAACACAGTTCCAGATTCAATTTTCCATGCACCTCTGAAGGAGGTGGGAGGGCATTCTTGAACCAACAACCCCAGCACATTCCGAGTGCGGGAGTTTTCCAGAACGCATGTGCGCCCTAGAACCACGGGCAATGCAACGTGCCCACCACTTCATTGCGGCGCATTTTCTTCCGGCCCGTCTCAAGCATCTTGCAGTCAACCGAGGAAGCGTAATACACCGCCAGTTGCATCGATTTCTCGAGGGCAGCGCCCGTTAGCTTGGCCGGGTTGCGGGTCAGCCGCGCTGACACAAAATTCGTGTCCCAGTCCACCGTAACTATGAACGTTGTACCGACAACGTCCCAGTTTCTCCATTTGGTCGGCTTGGCAAAGGCCGACTGGGCCAAAACGAGTTGCGAGCCTACCAAGATCGCGATCAAGAGTCGCATTCTGATTCTCCTCTGCTGATAGGTCCATAATTCGCCGCAAACGTTGACTTATGGTTATCAGCAGAGGAATTTCAAAGATCATCAAACAGGGAAATCAGGACGTTCGGACCCGGTCTGGCCGGATCACCCCCCCAAGCGCGTAAACCGCGCTCTCGGATCAGGTCCGACGCCCAACCAGCCTGCTATGACATGGGCTAGGTGGGCTTCGATCTGCGTCCGTTGGGTTTCACCGCGCAGGCGCGCCTGGGTCATTCGTACCCCGGTGAGTGCCGGAAACTCCGCCCGAACAGGGGTCGGGCCGGCGAGAACCGCCCCAGTTTTCGTGTCTACTGCTCGCACGGTGAAGTCTATGTTGTGTACGCCCACGTCATAATTGAGTGCTTCCGCCTCAAGGGTCATCGCGTGAAAGCGCGCGACCGTCACGTCGAGGCGGATTGCCTGGCGACCATTGAGAGACTTGGATCCCTTGCGAATTCCTGCCTCGACGATCCTTGCGACCTGCTCATATCGATTGCCAGCAGGATCTTCGCGCCACACGATATCCGCCTTCGGGACAAGAACGTGGGCTTCGGACACGCTGAGGGTGCGTGGCACTTGGACATTCACGTCCGCGACGCGCCAGTTTCTGGCCACCTCTGCAGAAACGCTGGTGTCGTACATCGTCTCGAAGGTTCCGCCAGCACAGGCTGAAAGCAATGAGACCAGCGAAAGAGCGGCTAGTTTTGTAAAGATTTTTTTCATCACGAGGTTCGCCTTCGAGTTGCAACGCCTTGATACGCCGCATATTAATAATTTGTCAATAATAATAATATGTTAAGGTTAACCCCGCAGGCGCGGCCGAAGGCCGACCTGCTGACCTGCTGCGGCGAATAGGCAGCTACTTCATGGATGGTCGATCGAATGTTTCTTTGGCACGTGACGCCGTCCAAGCGGATCGCCTTCCCCGGGCCGACACCTGTCAGAGACCAGTATCTTGCTTAGTGCGCGACTGCAGTAGCACCAGGAGCTAACGACATCGAAGAGAATGGCCAGCCCGGCCGACCAAGTGGTCGGTGCACCCAAACACGCCATCGAAACGTCTTCCGGCAAAAGGTGAAGCATGATTGCCTCATGATCTCCGACTGCAATCAACTGCTCAAAACCTGCACATTCTTCCTGAAGGTCGCATAGCGCATCGAGCCATTCATCGCATTGCTGGACATGGTTGGTTGGCAGATCGGTTCCCCATCCCCCCCCAAACAGCACGTCATATCGCACGATATCGACGAGACTGTGCATACTGGTGGACATTGAAATCCGACCGTCAAAATGAACCGACTGTTGCAGCTCGCCTTCTCTCATTGCCCTGATGTAGCTGTATCGCGGCACCCCCAGTACGCGACGGGCTTCGTTTCCGGCGAAGGGAGTGTACTGCGGAGAGATCATCGGACGTTGCGCCTCGTGGCCTGAGCTTGTGCGAGCAGGGTTCCGTGTTTTGGTAAACAATTCGAAAAGGTTGAGGGCGCTAGTGCCCTGCGGAGCGCGGGCCCGGGCATACCTGAACTGCTGAGCGCTCCGCGTTAAGCTTCGAGCAACCATAACTGGTGTCTTCTCGTTTGCGACGATCGGTGGCTTGCGGGTTACCGATTACCGCCGGCATCGGAAAGGACGTGTCATGAAGCTCGTGCCAATCGCACTTGTTATAGGAATGCTATCGACGGTAGCGGCAAGTGCTGAACAACGCCCAACAGTTGGCTATGCCCGCCTGTTTTCGAATGACTTCTTTGGCGACGGGCAGGACCGTTGGCGCACGGGTTCCTATGCCTTAAGTATCCTGAAAAAGCGGGGCGATCCTGTTCACTCGGCAGCTGCGGACGTTCTCGAGTATCGGCTCCGCGCCGAAATCGTTGCACCAAGCAATCTGGCGCGGCCATCGGCCACGGATCGACCCTACGCTGGCATCCTGTCCTTCGGTGTTCACCACCATTCGAAGCGGAATGGATTCGAAACCGACTTAGGCTTGGATCTTGTCACTGTCGGGGACCAAACAGGCCTTCTCGACTTCCAGAGGGACTTTCACGGAATGTTCGGCGGGGGCAATTTCGGCCCGGTTCCCCAGATCGGCGATGCGATCTACCCGACACTGCTCGGAGAGCTGGCCAAACCAATCACGCTGAGCGAGTTTGCGTCGGTACGGCCGTTCGTCGAAGCACAAGTTGGTGTAGAGACATTCATCAGAACCGGAGTGGATCTTGAGCTTGGACGAGCTTGCCAAGGTCAGTTCATGGTCCGCGATGTGACTACCGGCCAAAGGTATACGGGCTTCACTTGCCAGGATGCCTCCTTCACGACTGCGAGTTTAGGCATCGACGTCGCGCACGTGTTCGACAGCCACTACTTTCCGTCGTCTTCCGATGTGACGTTTGCGGAAACACGGCCACGAGTCCGTCTGGGGATTCACCGTGTCGGTCGAAACGCAAGCGTCTTCTACGGGCTGACCTGGCTTGGCGAGGAGTTCAAGGGGCAACCGGAAAGCCAAGTCGTGGGTTCTATCAGCATCAACCTGAGATTCTGAAACTGATACAGACGTTTCGAAGCGTCTAGGTCAGTTCACAGGCGCCAGGATAGATTTTGGCGCACCTGCGCGCCGCGAGACCGGTCATCTGATATCCGCGGCCGAACGATACTCGCATCTGAGCTAGCCTGCGCTGAAGAGAGTTAGCGATAGGGTGGCGGTGGACAGGCCGAATTATCGGCGGATGCATGCCAGAGAATTCCTTTGCTTCCGGGAACACTTGGCCAGCCAATGGCCAGGTTTCCAGCCGCGAGCACATAGGATACCAGGGCATTTCCGAGGTCTGTGCTCCACCGGCCGTTCGCTGAGCCCCGATACCCTCCGGAGACCCTCAGGCCTTGCTGGACTGACTTGCGACAAGCGACCGGCATGTCCGCAAAAGCCTGTTTCATCGGACCCACGGTGGTCGCGCTCACAACTGGTAGCGATACTCCCGCTGCGTCAGGCTCTTGTGCGTAAGCACCGCTTGGTGTAGCCGCAACCACTCCCAGTGCCAGCATGGCAGTGCGAAGAACGCTAGACTTCATCTGATGTAGCTCCCGATTTGGCGTAAGGCCCCATGGCTTGAAGCGTCCGTTAGCACACCCTTAGGGTTGTATCTAGTCGATAAGTGCAAGCACTCACAGTTGCACTGTTGCGTGTCTACTTGATTGCCTACCGCGCGCGCTGACTTAAGACGGTCTTCACCAAAGTGGATTAGTTTGTGGGTATCGAGCCACTAAACTTATGAATCCAGAACTACTAAAAAAATATCATCAGCGATACAAAATGTCGGAGCCTCGAGCCCGGGGTTCCGACATTTTGTGCCTAACTAGCCCGCGTATACCACAGTAGAAGTTTGGAACCTTTCGCACCCTTAAGTGTCCTGTGCGCCGTTACCGGTGCCACCGACGCGACATGGTTAAGCAGCATCTGATCGCTGCAGGCACCGAAGAGCCGAAATTACTCCGGCACGACCATCGACAGGCCTTGCGTGAAGAGAAAGGGAGTCCGCGAGCTCCATTGCGCGGTTTTCCAGGGCATCGAGGTAGCTTACGATTTGGTCTACTTTTTCTGGCGATAGCATGCCCTCTTCATCGCGAGCATCACAATTCAAGTAATGTCGAATATTGGCGAGCGCCACGGCCAGGTCTCCGCAGAGGAACTTGTCGAGCTCTGGAAACATATCGATCATACTCCTTACAAGATCATTTTTGGAGCATGTCAGTTAACAGTTAGCAAAACGTTAAGTACCCGCCTTGACAGCGGGTGACCCGGCACTAATGAATATGGCGTGAGTTACTTCATTGGCTGTCCACTTGGGAAAAAGCCGACGACATTGCCCTGTGACGCTGCGCTGAGAGTCATTTCCGTTGAGTTGTTTTCGCAACCGGCCTGCGTGGCGCTGACCACCGCCGCACACAAATCCAAATGAACCTTAGTCAAGCCATGCTGTGCTGCATACGCCGCCAAATTGATTAGAGTGAAAGATAGCCACGAGTGATCCACGTCTTCGGTTCCCAACAAGTTCCCAACAAGGCAACCGCCGATACTTGTGACACACTCACCTCGGTCACTGGCGACAAGGCCAGATAGTGCGAGGCTTGAACAACCTATAGAGGCATAAATGAACAAATGCCTCCCTAAAGTTGTTTTTTCTGCGCCGAAACAGGTACTTCCAAGTGACGTTTCTCCGCCATAACTATGTGAAAGTACTGATCTTGTAGACAATGCCTGCGCGTAGACCCTGCACAAGTCGTATTTGGCAGTCACCCATGGCCCAAATTTGCCGTCGGGTGAAACAGTTCCGGTGACCTCGTCGGATGCTCACCTAGAGGCAAGTCCAGCTGATAGTTCTCCGCTAGGGCATTTTAGGGCGTTTCTTGCAGTTTTGTTTCTACTACAGGTAGAGCGCGAGCGAATCTATTGCCCAGAACGTCAACGTGACTCGGCGGCCGGCCGGACGTTCTCGCCGACGATGTACTCGAGACCGGGGAGTCACTGGTTGGTGATCGAGCCCCACACGCCATGCCCGGCGATCTACCTCTGCGACTGCTCGACTATGGGCGTGCGACCGAGCTGGTCGAACTCGTCGAGCATCACCTTGACCTGCCTGGGTGGCTCTGGTGTGTGACCGCCCCCAAATACACGCGACTGCTATTAGACATCGATTCTCCTGCTCCCAGAAAGGGGCGAAGAGGTACGTTTCGAGAGGCCAGCCTGACTGTCAACGGCAGAAAGGGGAATTGTTTCTCGACTTTCGGTTGCATTCGCGGTCAAAGCGACCAAGCATCTGACCGGTTGCCTAAAGACTTATCGTACTGAGACCATTCTGGAAGGAGAAGGTTATGAAGTTGCTTTTTGTGGCGTCCGTTTCCGCCATCGTCGTCGCCACCTCAGGAGTTGCTGGACTGCCTGCGTCGGTCGGTGCGAGCGCCGTTGTTGAGCATAGCGGCGGCTGCCGGAAGGACTCGCCTCGGGGCCAGTGCTGTCACGCTGGATCGCAGCCCTATCACTGTCACTGAGGGCGGACTGCTTCAATCAATGAACAGGCTTGCAAAAGTCCTTGGCGCGGCAGTTATGGTCGTGGTTATCGGAAGCAGCGCAAATGCTGCTTCCATTTCCGGCACGGCTTCTGTGATCGACGGCGACACCATTGAGATTCACGGCAACCGGATCAGACTTCACGCCGTCGATGCAATCGAAAGCCGGCAGCGTTGCTTGCTGCCGAGCGGGAAGGCATGGAATTGTGGGCGCGCCTCCGCAATTGCTTTGGCCGACAGGATCGGCCGGTCGCCGGTTTCCTGCGATGTGCGCGACGTGGATCGCTATGGCCGGTTAGTGGCGGTTTGTCGGAAGGACGGCGAAGACCTGAACGCATGGCTGGTTGCCAATGGCTGGGCGGTCGCCTATCGCCACTATGGTCGGGACTACGTTTCACAGGAAAACGCGGCCCGGAATGCTCGTCTCGGGATTTGGTCCAGCAAGTTCCAGATGCCTTGGGATTGGCGACGGCAAAAGTAGTCAGGCTCTGCACTCCAGCTGAGGACTAGTTCGCAGCCCCTCGCTTTCGCGCGAAGAAAGTCTTCAGCCGTTCCTGCGAAATATCGCTGTCGTAGCAGATCGGGTTATAGCCGCCCGGTTTCGACCAAGCGCTTCGCCCACCGCAGCGCCTCCCGGCCCTGTCACTGTTGTATGGACACGGGCACGACCCTGGGTAAGCGGAGATGCTCTGCCTGATGATTTCATTCTTCGCGTCCTGAATCTCCTTCGAGCTCGGCGCCGCCACGGCGCGTGGCTTCGATGCACCGCCTTGCACGACATCTGGCGCGTTCGGCGCAAGAAACCGAGATGCCATCCACCCCACGCCCAAGCTGGTTTCAACCCGGCTCCAGCCATCGGCTGCCGCCAACACATCGACTTTTGATCCTTGGGCGAGTTGCCCTAATGATCGCCCTTTCAGGGAAGGGGACGTTCGGACGTTCACCAGCGATCCGGTTACATAGGCGACGGTCGCAACCGCGCCGGCATCGCTGACCCCCCTTTGCGGTTTACTCGAACCGGACCCTTCCTCTAAGGCTTGAACCTCTGCGACTGCGGCAGCGGAATCTCTATTACTTGGCGTCGTGTCTTCTTGTTTGCCGAACGCGGTAAGTTGCGACCCGCCAGCAGATTCGCCATCGGACCGGCTTGGCGAGCCGTCAGGCGCTTCTGTAAAAACGCTCGACAGTGCAGCGACCCCGCAGACAACCACAATTGCTCTGATGAAAGTGGACATACCTATACCTGAATGAAGCAACGGTTTCGGAACGGAAATGCTTTGCTTTCAGACTAACCCAGAAAGCTTGCGCGCCACATGGGCTGTGTTCTGCTGCTAAAGGCCGAAGAGTGTCGGCACCTTGATGCGTGCCCAAACGAGCCTTGCAGTTTGCCGTCGGGCAATTTGCAGTCGGTGGGGCGAAGCTCGGCAGGCACGGTGCCTCGGCTGGGGGCGTTCTTCTCGTAACCTTCATAGCCATGACCAATCGGGCCGCACCTCAAGCCAGGACGGATGAAGCCGGATTGCCGGTTCAGGTTCACGTTGTGGTTCCCGAGTCTGGGCTTGGCCGCTTGTACAAAAGAGTGACGCCTGGCTCGCGATTGAACTTGGCCGAGACAAGGATGGCTAGGTGGCCACCACGCCCCTGCTCCATGAGGCCGTCGCTTTCCTGTCTCGATGCACCTCCGATGACCGCGCTTTCACCGCGCATCCTATTTTTCACACTGAGGCCGTCTTCGCTTCCAATCGTGCGCCGGCTTCTGCGACGAAAGACGCCATCGAACTTTTCAACGCGTCAACCTCCCGATCTGCCGTTTCGCCGTTTGCACGCGAAGGTTCGGCAAGCGAGTTGCCGCTCCCGAGTTCCGCGGAGCTGGCTACGCCCTTAGCCAGCCCCGACCCACGCCCGCCATATCGGATCGCTCCCATTTCCGCCCGGATCTCGGAGAGTTCCGCCCGGAGTGCCGCGACTTCCGCGATTTCGGCGGGCGGATAGGGTAATGGCCCGATCTGCTGCGCCACGAGCGCCCGGAAGGTCGGATCTCGATAATAGACGATCCGTTCGGCAAGGATCGGGTTCTGCCGCTCAGGGATCAGGATCACTCTCTCCGGCGAAAGCCGCCGGATCTCGTCGGGCGTCATCAGCGGCCTCTCCTCCATGCGCCGGGAAACAGAGCGTCTGGCACGGAACCCGTTGTCGCGCGAGTGGCTGTCACTAACAGCGAGCTTCGTGGTCTTGCCGAGACCCTCTGAAACCTCGGCGGCCGTCTTCTTCTCGTTCGGTGAGAGGAAAAGCTTCATGCCGGCGGCGGATTCCAGCGAAAGCCGGACGTTTTCGCCGTAGATGTTGTCGAGACCAGGGATTGACTGGGTGATGATCGAGACCCGCGCACCATGCCCGGCAAGCTGTTTCAGCGCCTGCTCGACAATTGGCATAGGCCCAAGCTGGTCGAACTCGTCGAGCATCACCATGACCGGCCAGGGTTCCTCTTTCCTGTCTGGGAGGCTTGCCCGGAGGGTCGCGATCAGTTCGCCGAAGAAGAGCCGGATCAGTGGCGCCAGCGTCTTCAGGTCATCGGCATTGACGACGAGGTAGATCGACTGGGGGCGACGCCGGAGCGTTGCGAAGGTAAAGTCGTTGGCAGCGGTCGCGCGGTCGATGGCGGGGTTGTTCCACAGGGTAAGGCCGGCACCGCTCAGGACAGAGGCATGTGACGAGAGCGTCCTGTCAGAGTAGCCTGCGAACTTGGCGAAGGTCCGGCGCGCGGACATATGCTCGACCTCTTCGCCCATTGCCCGGTAGTGATCCTGCGTTGCGCCCTGCCCGAAGAGTATGCGGACGATCTCGCCGATCGTCGGCCGCCCGCGCTCGATGGCCAGAAGCCCCGCCGCGACGAAGAGCTCGCGGCCTTCGGACAGGAAGTCGCCAGCATTGCCCCGGTCTGAAACCGTAAGGAAATAGTCGGCTATCTTGGCAAGCTCGGTATAGCGGCGATCGGCTCCGGCGATCCGCGCGACACGCTCGAGCGGGTTGTAGCGGTGGCTGGCACGATCGAAATCAAAGGGCGCGAAGCGGAAGACCCGGTCCCCCTGCCCCGCCCGGTGTCGGGAGGTGGCCTCGAATATCTCGCCCTTGACATCGAGGACGACCGTGCTGCCGGGGAACAGAAGCATGTTCGGGATGACGTAGCCGACGCCCTTGCCGGCCCGGGTGGGCGCCACGACGAGGCAATGCGGGAAAGCATCGTAGCGCGCCGAGACATAAGGTCTGGAGGCCGCAGGTTTCCCGAGCTTCGCAAAGACCAAGCCCTCGCCCACCGGCCGCAGCAGGCCCGCCGCCTTCAGCTCGGCCTTTGACTGAAACCTCGCCTCGCCGTAGCGGGTGAGCTCCTGGCGCAGCGAGAGCAGGAAGGCGGCAACGGCGAAGATCAGGGCCGCAGCCCCGACAATCCGCGTGGCCACCGGCCAGGGGCCGTGCCGGAGCGCGGCCATCCCGGCGAACTCCGTCACGAAGCTGAACGCCTCGCCGCCATTGAGGCCGAGGCCGATGGCGAGGTTTAGATAGAGGCTCGCGAGCGGGACGCCGGCGGCGGCACCAGCAATGAGGCCCGCGAGGGTGAGAAGAAGCGTTCGCCGCATCGCCCCACCTTAGCGCTCGAGGTCCCGCTCGGTCGCGCGGGACCTCTCCGGCGCGCGATCCCGTGTCGCATGCTCAGCCCTCAGCCTTGCTTGCGCGGCGTCGGCCTCGCGCGGCGAAAGTCCAAAGGCTTCGTGGGTGACGGCGGCCGAGACGACGGCCTCGGCGATCTTCGTGCGCTGGCCGGCGTCGGCGAAGTCCTTCGCCAGGGCCTCTGTTCGCCCCTGCGCCAAGTCCTTCATGATGGTCGCGCCGTAGCGCGCCTTCATGTCTTCCGCGAGATGAAGTGCATCGGCCTCGCTCTCGAACCGCACCTGGCCATGCCGCGCTTCGACCTGGGCCATGGTCGCGAGGGTCTTGCGAGGCTCGTCCGCTGCGCTCTCGACACGATGACCGCGGACCTCACCGATCATCCGACCCGCAGTCTCGTAGAAGCGGTCGACGATCCCGGCGGCAGATTGGCGATCAGTCTCGCGCTCAAGATCGAGGCCCTTCTTGTCGGCAACGCTGGCGATATCTGCCTTCACCCAGGCGCGCTCTTCGAGAGCACTTGCCGCCCCTGCCTCGATCCGTTTGCCCATGACGTCGGAATCGAGGCCTGCCGCCTCTGCATTGTCGAGAATTCTCGCCTTCAACCGCTCGGTGCGGTCCGGGGCGACATGGCGCGCTTCGCCATCAAGGACAGTCCGCTCCGAACGCAGCGCCGAGCGATAGAGCGCGCTCTGCGGCGCGATCTTTGCAAGCTCCGCGCCCCGATCATCCCCTAGCGCCTCCATTGCTGTTCTCGCGATCTCGTTGAAGCGCGGGCGAAGCTCGGCCTGATCCTCGGGCGCTAGGCGCCGCATCAGGCTGCCTGCACGTTCCATCCAGTCCTCGACATGGGTCTTTAAGTCGGCATGGCGCGGAAGATCGGTGTCACGGCCGCCGGCGGGCGTTGCGGTTGAGGTGTCGGTCATGGCAAACTCCGGATCATCGGGGTGGAAGGGACGGCCCTCGGCGAGGGCCTTCGCTGCGGCTTCCATGCGACGGGCGACAGCTGCGGCATCGGTGGCGCGGGCAAGGAAGGCGAGCTGGGTATAGGCGGCGGAGACGGTCGTGATCTCGCTTAGCGCGGTCTCAAGGGCGAGGCCCTGGCGCATCACTTCGCGCACCGGCCTGCTCACGCGGGCGGCGGCCTCGATCTCGCCCCGGCCCGCGCCATAGGAAAGGATACCGCGCTCGACCCGGCTCGTGGTCTCAAGCGCGACGCCATGCCCGGCGGCGATATCGGCCACGCGCGTCTTCATCTCCTGCAGATCGAACTGATGCCCGCGGGCCATGTAGAACCATTGCCCCGTCTCAAGCCCGCGGTTCTGCACGACGACATGGATATGCGGGTGCGCCCGGTCGGTATGGAGTGCAGCGACATAGGCCCATTGGTCGCCGCGTTCCTCGGGGGTCTCGAACATATCGGCAAGCCAGTCCTCGGCGATGATGCGCGCCGTCCGCGCGGATACCTCTGCCGGGAAAGAAAGAAGCAGATGTGTCGTATGCCCGTTCTTCGGGTTCCGCGCCCAGTCCTGTTGCCAGCCATCGACGATATCCTTTCGCTCCAAAGGCGTCAGCGTGTTCCGCCGGTCGTCATGGGCGACGGCATTGCCACCGCACCAGGCGGCCTTAGAGAAGAGGTAGTCGAGCTGGTCCTTGAGTTCCTTCGGGCTATGTGTGCCGCCGTTGTGAATCCTCTTCAGGACGACCGAGGCGCCGCCATTGCCTGCTCGCCAGAGCCGCGCATGAAGGCTGGTTCCTCCGGACAAGGAGGGTTTTGACGACGGAGGTTTCGGAGCAAAGGCGCCGGCCACGGCGCCGCGGTGCGACCGCAAGCGAAGCTCGCCCATGAACGCGATTGCCAGCCCTTCAGCCATTCCGCGCCTCCTCCCGCACGAAACGCTCGAAGAGCCGCAGGCCCTTCCGCCGCCGCTCGGCCGCGAGATCGGCCATGAAGGCACGGAGCTGCGCGAGATCGCTGCGCAAGTCGCTCAAGACATTGAGCTGTCGATCGCCTATCGGAAGCCGGCCGCTGTTGGCGAGACGCACGAGCTGGTTGATGTTGACGCCGATCCGGTTCAGCGCGCGGGTGAGCGCATCGAGCCGGTCATGCTCTTCACCCGAGAACTCCAGGAGCCCGGTCGCGGCCCGCACAGCGGCGCGCAGTCCCTCCGACCGCGACCCGAGCCCGAGGCCAGAGACATGCGCATCGAAGGCCCGCGCCTCCGGCACCGAAAGCCGCACCGTCACCACGACGCTCGCGGCGGAAGAGGCCGGAGCGGAGGACCCTGTCCCGTCCCGGAACCGCCGCACCGTGGCACGGTCGAGACCGAAACGAGCGGCGACCGACGTGACCGACCCGCCCGCCTTCAGCGCCTCGACAATGGCCGCGCGCTGCTCCGAAGAGAGGGCGCGTCGCGGGTGTCCGGGTCGCTTGGTCGGGGGTGGTGTATACATATCGCATTTCCTGCCACTCCCCACTTCTGCTTTTCCCTCGACTCCTCTTGCAAGCTTGCGGTGGCGCTGTCGGTTGATTTCTATCCGATGGTTTGGTGGTGCCCGGCAGAAGCAGGGAGTGAGGGGGAACAAGTGGTTGGCGCGCGCGTCAGGACACTGGCGTGGTGCAGGTTCAGCCGTCTCATCAGGGCCGTGAATCGATGACCGCTCCTGTCGCACGAAGCATCGTTGGACCGGCCGAGCGGCACCTGTCAGACTCGGGACCATGACCAACGCCCTGCCCAATCCCATCCGGCTGACCCGCCACGACCCCGACCGTAACATGGCCCGGTTTTATGCGCTGACCCTCGAGCCGACGCTCTTCGGCGAGGTCGCGCTTCTCCGCACCTGGGGCCGGATCGGAACCCGCGGTCAGGTCATGATCAAGACTTTCGCGGAGGCTAACGCAGCTGGCGCCACGCGCGATAAGCTCGAGCGGTTAAAGCGGCGGAGAGGGTATTCCCATCGGACCGGGTGACGAAGCGCCTGACGAGACGTCCGAACGGGGCACTTGTTGCAATCAGCTCGGGCAGGGCTTATGGTAGTCCAATAGACTACCATAGGCGAGGCCCCCATGGGCGTTCACAAGCAAAGCGTCAGCTTCACCGACAGCGCCTTCGCCTTCGCGCGGGAGCTGGTCGAGAGCGGCGAATACCCGACCATCAGCGCTGCCGTCTCGGGCGAGATGATCCGGGCACGCGCCGCGCGCGAGAATGAACGGGCGCTCTTCGAAGCCGAAATCCAGCGCCGGCTGAACCTGCCCTCCGATCAGTGGGAGGCTTTGGGTTCGACCGACGACTTCACGTCTGACGCACGCGCCCATCTGGCCTACCTGAAAGCCTCGAGCAGCGGCCGCCGTCGCTGATGCGCCTCATCCGGCATCCCTGGGTCGGGCGCGATCTGGTCGCCCTCGTCGATCACATCGTCGAGGTGACGCAAGGCGACTTCGCCGCCGCGGCCCGACGCCTCGATGAAGTCGATGCGCTCCTCGCCGCCATACTCGCCAGTCCGGGTTCGGGCATGCGGCTGGCCGCTCCGCTCGAGCACTGGCTCGTGCGACACGGCGGACGCGGCCATCGCCTCACCATCGTGTTCCGGGCGGATGCCGAGCGCGATGTTCTCTACATCGCGCTGGTTGCCTTCGGCGCTCAGGACTGGATCGCTGAAGGCGAGGTCCGGAAAGAATTCGGAGAGTGATCGGCGAAAGGGCTGGCCGGCAGCGCAGATGGGACAGTTCTGCTTTGCGCTTACAAACGCGAGTCCGGTAAGGAAGATTATGTAATGATCTATCCTCTTGAGCTAGGGACACACCGCACTGTCTTGGCCGCGCAAATGCGTTGTCACCCGCGCGGCCAGTTTCTTCACTCTCCAGTCTTATGCGCCTGATCGCGCAAGTCCTGAAGGATCCGAGCTTTGCGCATCTTCGCAAAGTCTGTCTTTCCAGCGACCCTCTTATCCTTAGCTATCTCGTCCACAATCGCTTCAAGGAACTCCCGATGTTCGCGCTTCCTACCCGCTGCTAGGTACTTTGACCTCAGGGTACGCAGCGAACATGTAAGAAGAGACTTGTCGGCCACGGCCATCAAACTATCGATATACGCCCTTCGATTGTTTGCGTCTGGCATTTCGAGCAGCGCGTCGCGCGCGAACAATGCGCTCATTGGCTCAAGCTTTGGCAATACTTTTCGTATCGCAGCACCCAGTTGGGGGTTGCGCAGCGACGCCGCCAATAGCTTGGAAACCGTCGACGGGGCCGTGTACTTAAAGTCCCGTGCAGCCTTCTGGGGATCGACCAATACGTCGAAATTTATAAACCGCACGCCCCCCGCAATCACAATTGGATAATGAGTAATGGCCTCTCTACAGCTACACATGAAGCCAACCCAGAGCTCAGCGGCATCGAAGAGCTTCTCAAGATGCCGAAGCTTGTCCTTTGCCTCAATGTGCAACGCGTTCTTTAGCAGAAGAGAGTATAATCTCATTCCGACCAGCAACCTTGCCTCTGCCTCCCGAACGGTATCACGCATGGCGATGCCTCGCCTTCTCGACACGTTTGCAAGCTCGGCATTGTCGATACGGTCCGCGTCTTCAGTGGTTGGGGCTCGGCCGTTTAATTCAGTAGTTGCTGCACTCAACGCAGCCTCGTGGCCCTCGGTATCGCCATCAGAGCAAGTCTTCTCCCACTCCGTGGTCAAGTCTATCCCTTCGCGGAAATAGTCCTCGAGGAGTTGTGTCTCAATTTCACTTAGCAATGCATACATCGAGTCGAGAACGTCCCCCACGGCCGTACCCTCGAGCTCACCATATACAGTAACTTCCCGATAGTGTTTGAAAAGCCCGTCACTATCGATGAGTTGAGCCGCAAACTTTTGATCCGACTTCATTTGCCGCGCCACGAAGAACGAGAACAGATGGTCACCCCGAAACGTTATCCTTCCACCGTCCCTGGTCAAAAGCCCTTTCTCGATAAATTCGTCCAGAAGGCCGCCAGGAAGCTCTAAGAGATAGTCATCCTGATACTTCTTGGTAAAGTCCTTCCAGTCCGCATCAGAAACACCCGTCACTGCTCGATTAAGGAGGTCCCTAGAAAAGACACTAAGAAGACTTATCTTGTCAGAAGAATTAAATATGCCTTCCCGAACATCCTCTAAGTCAAATCTGCCCAGCAGGCACTCTACATACCTCTCGATTAGTCGTGCCTTATTCAGTGGCTTGAATTCTGGGTCCTGTACAAGCGTATCAATAACAACCGCCACACTACTAGCGAATATCGGTTCGTCCATTTGCCGGAACGACTCGACAACATGACTTACCATACCTTCGCGTGAATCCAGTGCCAAATCAGGTAGTCGCGCCTCAATCATTGAGCGGATGTCGGCAACTTCAAGTTGCGCAAGTTCAAACACTTCATCAGTGGAGGGCGAAAGCTTGATGTCACTCTCCTCCGTAGTCGTAACTCCACGCCGTTCGGTGCTGAGGAAGTAGATAAATCGCACCTGCGGAAAGTGCCGTTCTGCGGTCTCGCGGAACAGATTGAACTGCCCGACATCCCCCAAGCACAAGCCGTCAACAACCATCACAATTGAACCGTTGTCGGAAAGTTGCTGTGTTTCCGAATGGGTAAACTTCACAAGAGAAGTACGGTTCATTTCTCGAAGCAAGGATGCCTTGTTGATCTTTTCGCTTTGAGCATCGAAGTAAGTGGGAATGCGCTTTTGCGCGTCGAATTTCTCTGCCAAATGCCTAAAGGCAATGAATGCTGACGTCGTTGATCCGGCGTCCAATGGTGCTACGAAATACTGATTACGGGCAGATTGATCGAGTGTGTCGGTAATTCTCTGCGAAGGACCGTACCAGACACCATCTTCGCCGAGTGAAACCGCCTTGGCTTTCGGTACTACGAAAGATCCAGTCAGTTTTGATTTTGCACGCACATTGTTGCGATACCAGTCGAGAAAGTCGAACGGAGCAGCGCCTATGAAGCGCTGGAGCAGGCCGGAAACTGACGGCAAATTATTGAAGTAATCGATATCCTCGGGTCGCGGGTGACAGATTCCGTTCGGCGCGAAGTCCTCGCCAACTACAAACTCACGGCGCGGCTTCGAGTAAGATCGATACTCAATCTGGAAGCGCTTGTGTTCTGCATTAGAGCGAATGACAGCGTAACCATTGGTTCCTTTGGACCAGTCGGCGCGAAGTGGTGGTACTTGGTGAAACAGGCAGTTTGATGGTCCCTTCACCAATCCCGCTGCATCGCTCGCATGCACATGTCCAAATAGAACCAGATCGAAACTCTGGACCAAGAGATCATTCACCGCACTTCGCGTCGTCTCTTCCAACCAGTCAATTGGGTGGTGCAGCAGCGCGACCCGAAGTGTGTCGGATGGAAGCTTTGTTATAAGGTCTTCAAGAACTGCGGGTTCAATTCGTAGGAGTCCGCGCTCGGATTTGTTCGCCTCGCGTCCGCAACAGAGCCACGCAGAATTTAGTCCGACGAACGACACCGCGCCCTTTGTTGCTGCGTAGCCCCAGTAACTTTCACGGTCATATGGGCCAAGCAGACTTTGAAGACTGGAGAAGCTCTTTAGGGCATCGAACCTAGTGTCAGGATGGTCCAGACGGAACGCCTTTCCGTCATAGAGATAGGAGCTCCCTCGGTCCTTGAGCATGGAGTCACAGAACGCTTCGCTTGCAATGGACCGGTCGACATCGTGGTTTCCCGGAACCACAAAGATCTCGTGCCCCATGGCTACTAGAGGTCCGATCAGCTCATCAAAAAGCAACTCGTAGGCACCGTCGCCGCCCGCTTGCACCAGATCTCCGGTGAAAGCCGTAAACACCGGACCTTTTGCCTGAAGTTTTGAAATATCCTCGCGAAGGACGTTTAATCTGAATCTGTTCTCTGCATCATTTTTCAGATGAAGGTCGCTGAGATGAATAATCGTAACGTCCATAAGGTCTCCAACATAGACACACAGGTAGGCAGGTGCTGAACCTGCCTGAGACCACAGATTGAAACAAGGGCTTCAAGTGCACTGTTGCGTCGGTTTTGTTATCGATACTCGGCAACTTGATCTGCGTAGGCAGCGCTCACGCGCTGCCCGTCGCCATGCGGTAGACCGGGATGCCCATCTTGCGGGCCTTGTCGGCCAGGTTGTCCTGGATGCCGGTACCCGGGAAGACCACGACGCCGATCGGCATGCAGTCGAGCATCTGGTCGTTGCGCTTGAAGGGTGCGGCCTTGGCGTGTTTGGTCCAATCGGGCTTGAAGGCGACCTGCGGCACCTTGCGGTTCGAGGCCCAGGTAGCAGCGATGCGCTCTGCGCCCTTGGGTGAACCACCGTGCAACAGCACCATGTCGGGGTGCTTGGCGTGGATCTGATCGAGACGGTCCCAGATCATCCGGTGATCGGTGGTGTCTCCGCCCGAGAAGGCTACCTTCGGTCCCGGCGGCACCAGGCTCTCGGTCTCTGCACGTTTCTTGGCAGCGATGAAGTCGCGGCTGTCGATCATGGCGGCGGTCAGGTGGCGATGGCTGGTGCGCGAGCCCGAACGCGGTGACCAATGGGTTCCGGTGGCCTTGAGGAAGAGGTCGGCAGCTGTTTCGCGGAAGAGTTCCATGCTTTCGCGCCGATCGATCAGGCCCTGGCCGATGTCGATAAGGGTTTCAAGCTGGACGGATTTCACCTCGGAGCCGTCCTGTTCGCGCTGAAGGCGCTTCTGCGCTTGCTCGTTGTCGTCGAGTTTCGTCTCGATCCGCTCGGCGGCACGGTGGAAGGTGTTGACGGTCGACCAGAGGATCTCGTCGAGGTCGAAATCGAGGCTGGTGTCTGCCATGGTGGAGATCAGGGCGTCGAAGATGTCGGCGACGGCGGTCTGGATGACGTGTTCGTCGGGCGTGATCCGGGGATCGGCCTCGCCCGCTGCGGGACGGTAGCCATAAAGCTGCAGGTCCTGGATCATGGTGTCGGTCGGCGAGGAGGTGTGATCGGGTTCGAAGTCTTCATGGGCGTACATGGGATGCTCCTTCGTCTGGACCGCGACCGTCGCGGCCTTCATGGCGACGAAAAGCCGACAAGCGGTCCGGTCTGGCAGCCCGAGCCTCTTGCGAGGGCCTCGATGGCCAAGCCCGGCTATTTTGATGATGTGGACACCCCCACCCCAACCGTCGAATCTGGTTTCAACGGTTCCCTGGAAGAAGGAGTGGTTGGATA
>Ga0102832_1000752_pt1 | contig 37175 bp, 40 predicted proteins | sample EBPBio282013_DNA_FD_88942 | JGI IMG/M metagenome (GOLD analysis project Ga0102832, IMG submission 88942) | Wastewater treatment Type I Accumulibacter community from EBPR Bioreactor in Madison, WI, USA - Reactor 2_5/28/2013_ DNA (Illumina Assembly) | ecosystem: Engineered > Bioreactor > EBPR >... | reverse complement strand
GGCAGGCCCGGCGTGTCGAAGTTGCCCTCGCGCACCAACTGGCCGTCCTTCAGCGCGTAGCGCGGGCCGTGCGTGTCCCACGAAGTGCGGCCGGCGACGCGGGCGACCTGCTCGGGGATGAAGGTGAAGACGGCGTGCGTCGGCTTGCACTGCAGCGCGTGGGCGAAGCGGCCCGACTGCAGGCCGGCCAGCATCTGGTGCGGGCCCCAGCCGCTGACGGCGAAATTGTGCACCGCGATCCGGCCGCCGCTCTGCTGGGCCAGCCGCCACGCGAAGGTCTCGCCATCGTTCACGCCTTCGCCGAAGGTGTTGGAGTCGCCGAACAGCAGGACGCACGCCTCGGCGCCGGCCGGTCGCGGCGCGACGCGGAACGAATCGGCGCCGATCGTGTAGGTGACGTCGTAGATCGTCTGGCCGTCGAGGACCTTGCGCGCGGTGGCGCTGCGGTTGGGCCACGGCACGTAGCCCACGTCGTCCACTTCCTCGTAGAAGTTCAGTGCCGACGTACCCTCGATGCGATGACCCATGCCAGGCACCGGCTGCGCGCGACGCCAAACGTCGAAGGCCAGGAGCGCGATCACGGCGGCCGCGAGGTTGACCGCGATCGCCCAGGAGTTGCTCTTCATTCCTTTACGATCGACCTGCTTGAATCGCGGCGGTTATAGGAGACGGCCGCGCGCCCCGACAACCCGCCGCGCCGGCTTCCCTTCGCCTTTTGTCTGCGTCACGATGCGTGCAACGAGCCGAGTTTCCTCATCGCTTCTGAATCGCCATTCCTGACCCACGTCGGCCTCGGCCAGCCGCGCCGCCTCGAGCGGCTGCTGCTGGCGCTGGGCGCCGTCCTCGTGGCCGTGCTCGTGCTGGCCACCGCCGGTTGGCTGCGCCTCGCGGGCGAACTGCCGATGGGTGGGCCGCGCGCCCACTACTTCCTCTACCTGTTCGTGCTGCTGGGGGCCGTGATCGCGCTGGTGCGCTGGCCGAGGATCGCCGGCGTGCTGCTGGCGCTCGCCGGCCTCGACCTGGCACTCGGCATGACGTCGCCCGAGTTGCTGCCGCCGGCCAAGGCCGAGCCGCAGCGCTTCCAGTGGCACCCGCTCCTGCAGGCGGTGCCGATCCCGTCGCTGTCGCTCACCAGTTCCACCGGGCTGGCGATCCGGCACACCCGCGAGGGTACGCGCGGGCGCGATCCCGAGGGCAGCCTCGACGGCCGCACGGTGATCGCCACCTTCGGCGGCTCGACGACCTACGACATCGGCGCCGGCGACGGCGAGACCTGGCCCGACCGGCTGGGCGAGGCGCTGGGCAACCGCTTCTACGTCGTGAACCACGGCGTGCCCGGCTACACGACGTCGGAGCACCTCGTGCAGACCGCGTTCTACCAGGACAAGTTCGGCCGGCCGCGCTGCGCGCTCTACTACGTCGGCTGGAACGACCTGCGCAACGCGCACATCCCGAACCTCGATCCCGCCTACGCCGACTTCCACCTGCCCAGCCAGGTCGACTCGCAGAAGGTCCGCCGCATCGGCGGCGCGCACGTCACGATCTCGCCGCTGCTCACGCTCGTGCTGCGGCTGGTCGGCCCGGAGGTCGACACCGTGCACTACTTCGCCGATCCCTACGGCAAGCCGCCGGTCGACGGCGGCGACCCGGCGCTGGAGGCGATCTACCGCCGCAACATCGCGGCGATCTCGGCGATCAACCGCCAGCGCGGCGTGCGCACGATCTGGATCGGCCAGCTGCTGAACCGCGACCGCCTGACCGGCGACGGCCGCTACGGCTGGCTGCCGTTGGTGCGCGATCGCGACCTGTGGCCGCTGCAGCAATCCTTCAACGCGGTCCTGCAGCGCGAGGCGACGGCGCTGGGCGACACCTATGTCGGCCTGCCGCCCGACTCGTTCACCGCCGCCGACTTCGTCGACCAGGGCCACTTCTCGCCGCAGGGCGCGCGGCGCTTCGCCGACGCGCTGGCGCCGGTCGTGCGCCGGGAGTGTGCGCCGTGATCAGTCACGTCCATGTCGGCATCGACGACTTCGATCGCGCCGTCGCCTTCTACGGTGCCGTGCTGCCGGTGCTCGGGCTGGCGCCGCGCTTCCGCGATCCGGCGAAGGGCTGGGCCGGCTGGCAATGGCCGGGCGTGGCGCGGCCGCTGTTCCTGGTCGGCAAGCCGTTCGACGGCCAACCGGCGTCGCCCGGCAACGGCCAGATGATCGCCCTGCTGGCGGCCGATCGCGCGACGGTCGACCGCGCGCATGCCGCGGCGCTGGCGGCGGGCGGCACCGACGAGGGCGCGCCCGGCCTGCGGCCGCACTACCATGCCGACTACTACGGGGCGTACTTTCGCGACCCCGAGGGCAACAAGCTCTGCATCTGCTGTCACCAACCGGAAGCCTCGCCATGACCCGCATCCTCCTGACCGGCGCCTCGTCCGGCATCGGCGCCGCCACCGCCCGCGCGCTGGCCGCGCCCGGCGTGTCGCTCGCCCTGCAGGCCCGGCGCAACCGCGCCGGCGCCGAGCGCGTGGCCGAGGCGGCGCGCGCCGCGGGCGCGCAGGCGATCGTGGTCGAGGGCGATCTCGCGCAAGCCGGCACCGGCACGCGCCTGGTCGAGGAGGCGGCCGCCGCGTTCGGCGGGCTCGACGTCGTGATCAGCAACGCGGGCTTCGCCGACCGCCGCGCGGTCGGCGCCCTCGACCGCGCCGCGTTCGAGGACAGCCAGGCCTCGATGACCACCGCCTTCTTCGAATTGTCGAAGGCGGCGCTGCCGTGGCTGGTGAAGGCCGGGGCGGCCGGCCGGCTGGTCGGCGTGTCGTCTTTCGTCGCGCACGCCTTCGGCCGCGGCCTGCCGGTCTTCCCGGCGTCGGCGGCGGCCAAGGCCGGCATCGAGGCCTTCGCGCGCGCCATGGCCATGGAACTGGCGCCGTCCGGCGGCACCGCCAATTGCGTGTCGCCCGGCTTCATCGAGAAGGACGCCGACGCGCACGCCGCCGTGCCGCGCGACCGCATGGCCGAGATCAGCCGGATGGTGCCGCTCGGCCGCTACGGAAGAACCGCCGAGGTCGCCGCCGTGATCGCCTTCCTGTGCGGGCCGGGCGCCGCCTACGTCACCGGCCAGACGATCCACGTCAACGGCGGCCTGACGCTCTAGGATTCGCGAAACGCATCGCCGGCCGCGAGTCGGCCCGCCGGATTCGCGGAATGCGACGGCGCGATTCCGGAAAAATCGTTCATTATCAATTACTTGGCGCGTGGCATCCGGCTTGCGCCCGGGGCGGTCGACACCCTTTCGATGGTGGAGACCATGTCCGATCTTTCGAGCCAGAAGACCCCTTCCCGCAGCATCTCGCTGGGCCGCGCCCTGGTGGGAGGCGTCGCCCTGCTGGCGACCGGCTTGACGCTGGGCGTGCTGGTGGGCCAGATGTCGGCCCCGACCCTGGCCTCGGCGCCGACCAAGGCGCCGGGCAAGGAAGCCGACCTGCTCAACGTCGGCGAGGCGACCAACCCGCTCGCCACCGGCCAGCTCGCCGACCTGATGCGCGGCTCGCAGGAGCGCGGCTCGGCGCTGCAGTCGTCGGGCCCGCTGGACACCGCCCAGCCGCTTCAGAAGACCGGCCCGATCAGCGGCCTGCTGGCCTCGGCCGGCGCGATGCCGCTGCTGCCGGGCGACACCGCCGCGCCGGTCGATCGCTGGGCGGCGCTGAACGACCGCGTCGCCACGGTGCTGGGCAACGGCACGCCGACGCGCGAGGCGCTGGAGCAGCTGGTCGGCCTGGTCAACGAGACGTCGCCGGCCGGCTCGCCGATCGTCCTGACGGGCGGTACGGTCCCGCCGCCGATCGCGCCGCCGACGCCGCTGCCGCCGCCGATCTACGAAGGCATCAACAAGGCCAGTCCGAACTGAGGCGGGGCCCGCAAACGACGACGGCGGAGCTTGCGCTCCGCCGTTGCCTTTTCCGATGCGATCTCGGGAGCGCGCGGGCGCTCAGAGATGCTTCAGCACGTACTCGGCCGACGACACCTCGAAGGCGCCCGGCTTCTCGACGAACAGTTCCTTGATGACGCCGTCCTGCACGACCATGGCATAGCGCTGGCTGCGCGTGCCGAGGCCGAACTTCGAGCCGTCCATCGTGAGACCCATCGCCGTCGTGAACTCGGCGTTGCCGTCGCCCAGCATGAGCACGGTATCGCCAGCCTTCTGATCCTTGCCCCACGCACCCATCACGAACGCATCGTTGACGGAAATGCAGGCGATGGTGTCGACACCCTTCGCCTTGAGCTTGGCAGCCTCGGCCACGAAACCGGGCACGTGCTTGGCTGAACAAGTGGGAGTGAAAGCCCCCGGCAGCGCAAAGGCCACGACCTTCTTGCCGGGAGCGAAGAGTTCTTCGGTGGTGACCGCTTTCGGTCCCTCCGGGCCCAGCATGCGCAGCGTTGCGCTGGGCACCTTGTCGCCGACTTTCGCCATTGTTTCTCCTTGATATGCCTGTCCCGCCCGAACCGGCGAAACGACGGGCGGACGGTAGGCGAGGGCGTCCGTTTTGTCGAATCCGGCGGGGATTTATCGGCCGCTGGCTTGATCTTTGCCCGGACAATCCCCATGGATTTAGAGGATCATTTCACCATGCCCGGCTCGAGCTCACCCTCCGCTTCGTTGGTCGGCCGCTTCCTGGTCGCCGCACCGTCCATGCCCGACGAGCGCTTCCAGAAGAGCGTCGTGTTCATCTGCAAGCACGACGACGACGGCGCGCTGGGCATCATCGTCAACAACAAGGTCGACGACCTGCCGCTCGGCCAGGTCTACAAGCAGCTCGGCATCGAGGTGCCGCCGGCGGCCGCGGAGAAGCCAGTGCTGTTCGGCGGCCCGGTCGAGACCTCGCGCGGCCTGGTGCTGCACTCGGCCGACTACAAGCGCGAGGAGACCCTGCTGATCGAGGGGGGAATGGCCCTGACCGCCTCGCTCGAGATCCTCAAGGACATGGCCGGCGGCGCCGGGCCGAAGCAGGCGTGGCTGGCGCTCGGCCATTCCGGCTGGGCTCCCGGCCAGCTCGACCGCGAGATGCAGGACAACGCCTGGCTGGTGGTCGATGCCGACCCGACGCTGGTGTTCGACGCCGACTTCGGCGCCAAGTGGCAGCGCGCGCTCGAGAAGCTGGGCGGCAGCCTCAGCCGCCGCTTCGACCCGGCCTTCTTCTCGCACCAGACGGGACGGGCCTAGGTCGCTTCGCCCTTCCTCCCTGCGCGCGAGCGCGGGGAGGTGTCGGCGTCTTCGCCGACGGAGGGGTCATGAGCTTCCATCGAGGGGATCATGACCCCTCCGTCCGCTTCGCGGACACCTCCCCCTGCTCACGCAGGGGGAGGAAAGCGATCGGCGCCGCTCCGCCTATTCCGCCGCGACCGACTGCGTCGCCGGGCTGCGGTAGGCGGCGAGCAGGCTGGCCTCGCGGGCCTTCGCCGCCGCGACGTTCTTCTCCTTCACGTGGCCGAAGCCGCGCATGCTCTCGGGCACCGACGCGATCTGGACGGCCAGCGCGTGGTTGTTGCCGTCGAGCGTCGCCAGCACGTCCTCGATCGTCTTCCGGTACTCGTCGATCAGGCGGCGCTCCATCTTGCGCTCCTCGCTGCGGCCGAAGATGTCGAGGGCCGTGCCGCGCAGGCGCTTGAGGCCGGCCAGGAAGCGGAAGCCGTGCAGCATCCAGCCGCCGTACTCCTTCTTCACGAGGTGGCCGGTCTGCGGATCGCGCTCGGCGAACAGCGGCGGGGCGAGGTGGAAGGTCAGCGTGTAGTCGCCCTCGAACTGGCTCGCGATCTTCTTCTGGAAGGTGCCGTCGCTGTACAGCCGCGCGACCTCGTACTCGTCCTTGTAGGCCATCAGCTTGTAGAGCGACTTGGCGACCGCCTCGGCGAGGCCCTTGCGGCCGGGCGCCCTGGCCTTCTCGGCCGCGGCGACCTGGTCGACGAAGGCGCGGTAGCGCTGGGCGTAGGCCGCGTCCTGGTAGTCGGTCAGCAAGGTCACGCGCTTGTCGACGATCTCGGGCAGCGTGCGCGCCGCCGGCCGCTCGACGCGCAGCGTCGGCTTGGCGGCGGCCTGCACCGCGGCGAGGTCGTGGGCGGCCAGTCGGCCCCACGCGAAGGTCCGCTTGCTGGTCTCGACGGCGCCGCCGTTCAGCTCGATCGCCCGCTCGATCGCCTCGAACGACAGCGGCAGCAGGCCCTTCTGCCAAGCGTAGCCCAGCATGAAGAGGTTGGTGGCGATCGAGTCGCCCAGGATCGCGGTGGCGAGCCCGGTGCCGTCGATGAACGACACGGCGTCGTCGCCGGTGGCGTCGCGGATCGACTTCATCATCGACTCTTCGCCGAGGTCCATGTCGCCGTTGAGCACGAAGGCCGCGACCGGCGTCATGTGGCCGTTGATCACCGCGCGGGTGACGCCCGGCTCGACGCGCGACAGCGCGGCCGGCGAGGCCGCCACCACCATGTCGCAGCCGAGCACGAGGTTGGCGCCGCCGGCGGCGATGCGCACGGCGTGCAGGTCCTCCGGCGCCGGCGCGAGGCGGACGTGGCTCATCACCGCGCCGTTCTTCTGGGCCAGCCCGGTGAAGTCGAGCACGGTGCAGCCCTTGCCCTCGAGGTGGGCGGCCATGCCGATCAGCGCGCCGACGGTGATCACGCCGGTGCCGCCGATGCCGGTCACCAGGATGCCGTAGGCCTCCGACAGCGGCCGGACGGTCGGCATCGGCAGCTTGGCGAAGGGATCGTCCTGCACGACCTTGAGCTGCGGCCGCTTCGCCTTGGCCGGCGTGCCGCCATGGACCGAGACGAAGGACGGGCAGAAGCCCTTCACGCAGGAGAAGTCCTTGTTGCAGTTGCTCTGGTCGATCTGGCGCTTGCGGCCCAGTTCGGTCTCGAGCGGCTTCACCGACACGCAGTTGCTCTGCTCGGAGCAGTCGCCGCAGCCCTCGCACACTGCGTCGTTGATGAACACGCGGCGATTGGGATCGGGGAAGGTGCCGCGCTTGCGGCGGCGGCGCTTCTCGGCGGCGCAGGTCTGGTCGTAGACCAGCACGGTGAGGCCCGGGATGTCGCGCAGCTCGCGCTGCACGGCGTCGAGCTCGTCGCGGTGGCGGATCGTGACGCCGTGGGCGAAGTCGGTGCCGACCGGGTACTTGTCCGGCTCGTCGGTGACGACGACGACGCGCTTCGCGCCCTCGGCCGCGACCTGCTTGGTGATCTCCGGCACGGTCAGCGGGCCGTCGTGCGGCTGGCCGCCGGTCATCGCGACCGCGTCGTTGAACAGGATCTTGTAGGTGATGTTGACGCCCGACGCGGCGGCAGCGCGGATCGCCATCAGGCCGGAGTGGTAGTAGGTGCCGTCGCCGAGATTCTGGAAGATGTGGTTGTCCGAGCTGAACGGCGCCTGGCCGACCCAGCCCACGCCCTCGCCGCCCATGTGGCTGATCATCGAGGTGCGGCGGTCGGGCATCCAGATCGCCATGCCGTGGCAGCCGATGCCGGCCATCGCGCGGCTGCCCTCGGGCACGCGCGTCGAGGTGTTGTGCGGGCAGCCCGAGCAGAAGAACGGCGTGCGCGCCACCTTGGGCGGCGGCGCCGACAGGAGCTTCTCCTTGGCCTCAAGCCGGGCCAGGCGCTGCTTGAGCTCGGGCGACTCGCCCAGGTGCTTCATCAGCCGGCCGGCGATCACCACCGCGACGCCGGTCGGCGTCAGCTCGCCCTCGCTCGGCAGGATGATGCGGCCGGTCTCGTCTTCCTTGCCGATCACCAGCGGCCGCTCGCTGTTGGGCATGTTGTACAAGAGGTGGACCAGCTGCTCCTCGAGGTTGGAGCGCTTCTCCTCGATGACGATCACTTCCTTGAGGCCGCGGGCGAACCTGCGCGCGCCCTCCGGCTCCAGCGGCCAGGTCATGCCGACCTTGTAGAGGCGGATGCCAATCTCGCGGGCGCGGGCCTCGCTGATGCCGAGGTCCTCCAGCGCCTGGCGGGTGTCCATGTACGCCTTGCCGGTGGTCATGATGCCGATGCGCGGGTTCGGCGGATCGATCACCGTCTTGTCGAAGCCGTTGGCGCGCACGAACGCCTTCACCGCCGCCATCTTCGGCCCGTGCAGGCGCTTCTCGGCCTCGAGCGGCGGGTCGGGGTTGCGGATGCCGAGGCCGCCCGGCGGCAGCTCGAAGTCGGTCGGCATGTTGATGCGGATGCGCTCGGGATCGACCCACACCGAGGCGCCCGATTCGACGGTCTCCGAGATCGCCTTGAAGCCGATCCAGCAGCCCGAGTAGCGCGACAGCGCGAAGCCGAGCAGGCCGAAGTCGAGGTATTCCTGGACGTTGCAGGGATTGACCACCGGGATCATGGCGGCGCTGAACACCTGCTCGCTCTGGTGCGGCAGCGTCGAGGACTGGCAGCCGTGATCGTCGCCGGCCAGCACGATGACGCCGCCGTGCGGCGACGAGCCGGCCGCGTTGCCGTGCTTCAGCACGTCCATCGAGCGGTCGACGCCCGGGCCCTTGCCGTACCAGATCGAGAACACGCCATCGACCTTGGCGCCGGGGAACAGGTTGACCTGCTGCGTGCCCCACACCGCGGTGGCCGCGAGGTCCTCGTTGATGCCCGGCTGGAAGTGGATGTTGTGGTCCTTGAGGTAGCGCTTCGCGGTCCACAGCGCGTGGTCGTACATGCCGAGCGGCGAGCCGCGGTAGCCGGAGATGAAGCCGCCGGTGTTGAGGCCGGCGGCGAGGTCGCGCTGGCGCTGCATCATCGGCAGGCGCACCAGCGCCTGGATGCCGGTCATGTAGACCCGGCCCCGGTCGAGCCGGTAGCGGTCCTCCAGCGCGTAGTCTCCGAAGACGAGGGGAACGGGAGTGGCGACGTTCATCGCGGGAGCCCTCCGAAGCGGCGGCGTGAATGGGCGTTCATGTGGCCCGCAGCATAGCGGTCGCCGGGCCGCCGGGGAAAGGCCCGCGCCAAATGCCCCTCGGCGAGAAGGGGCTTGAGAAAGGTCCCTCGCTGCGCTCGGGATGACAGCCTTTCCTTGTCATCCCGAGCGCAGCGAGGGACCTTTTCATTTCGTCAGCCGGTCGCCCAGTTCGCCCTGGAAGGCGCGGTAGCGTTCGACGTCCTGCTTGAGGTAGGCGCCGGTCTGGGCCGGCGTGGCCGGCGGGTAGGTCTCGATGCCGGCCTTGAGCAGGCGCTCCTTCACGTCGGCCTCGCCGATCGCCTCGACGATCGCCTTGTTCAGCTTCGCCACGATGTCGGCCGGAATGCCCTTCGGGCCGATCATGATGACCCACGAGGTCATCGTCGTGTCCTTCATGCCGAGCTGGTCGAGCAGCGGCACCTTGGCGACCAGCGGCGTCTGGCTGGGCGCCGCGAGCGCCAGCGGGCGCACCGCGCCGGAGGCGATCAGCGGCACTGCCGAGGCCAGCACCGCGACGCCGAAGTCGGCCTCGCCCTTGGCCAGCGCCTCCATCATCGGCGCGCCGCCGCGGTACGGCACGTGGACGGCGGTGAGGTTGCCGGCGCGCTTCAGGAACACCTCGGCGCCGAACTGGGTGATGCCGGCGGGGCCCGACGAGGCATAGGACGCCTTGTCGGGATTGGCCTTGAGGAAGGCGATCAGCTCGGCGGTGGTGGTGAAGGGCTTGCTGGCCGGCACGACGACGATCAGCGGCGACTGCCCGACCAGCGCGATCGGCGTGAAGTCGGCCAGCGGGTCGTACTTGGCGTTCTGCGGCTGCACGATCGGGTTGATCGCGAAGGCGCCGGGATCGGACAGCATGATGCGGTAGCCGTCGGGCGTCGCCGCCGCGGTCGCGGCCGCGGCGATCGAGCCGCCGGCGCCCGGCTTGTTGTCGACCACGACCGGTTGGCCGAGCGTCCTGGTCAGGCGCTCGCCCAGGATCCGGGCGGCGACGTCGCTGGTGCCGCCCGGCGCGAAGCCGACGGTCACGTTGATCGCCCGGTCGGGATACTCGGCGCGGACCGGCGCGGCCGCCAGCCCGGCGACGGCCAGCGCGAGCGCGAGGGCAGGGAACAGTCGGGTCATCTTCACCTCCGCGTCAGGCCATCATCTCGGGGATCGTCACGATGCTGCAGCCCGCCGCCTCGAGGCCGCGACGCACGTGGCGTGCCACGTTGACGGCGGTCGGTTCGTCGCCGTGCACGCAGATCGTCTCGACCTCGACCTTGACCGTCTTGCCCAGCCGCGAGGTCAGGCAGCGGTCGCGCACCATGGACAGGCATTGCGCCAGCGCCTTGTCGGGATCCTTGAAGACGGTGCCCGGGATCGAGCGCGGGCTGAGGTTGCCGTCGTCCTCGTAGTGGCGGTCGGCGAAGCCCTCGCGTGCCAGCGGCAGGCCGAGCTTGCGCGCCGCCTTCTCCATTTCCGAGCCGTACAGCGCGACGTAGACGATCGTCGGGTCGACGGTCTGGATCGCCCGGCCGATCGCCATCGCGTAGTCCTCGCGCACCGCCGCCATGTTGTTCAGCGCGCCGTGCGGCTTGAGGTGCGTCACCGGCAGGCCGGCATAGCGCGCCATGCCCTGCAGCGCGCCGATCTGGTAGGCGACCATCAGCTCGAGGTCGCGCGGGTCCATGTCGATCTTGCGCCGGCCGAAGCCCCACAGATCGTTGAAGCCCGGATGGACGCCCAGGCTGACCTTGTGCTGCTTCGCCAGCATGGTCAGCCGGTGCATGGTGTTGGCGTCGCCGGCATGCAGGCCGCAGGCCACGCTGGCCGAGCGGATGACGGTCATGAGCTCGGCATCGTTGCCGATGTCGTACGCGCCGAAGCCCTCGCCGATGTCGGCGTTGAGGTTGATCTTCATGGACTCCCTTGCCTTCACTCGAGGTGCAGGGCGGCAGCTTAGACAAGAAAAGTCATGCAGTGCCGAGAAATCTCGTCTCGACGGGCGAACCGGGTCCGTGTTGAAAAAGAACGGACCCCAGGGAGGAACGATGGCACAGGCCAAACGCAATGCCTCGGCCGCGATCATCGGCGCCGGCGACTTCATCGGCGCGGCGATCGCCCGCAGGTTCGCCGCCGAGGGCTTCGACACGATGCTCGGCCGGCGCAACGGCGACAAGCTGGCGCCGCTCCTGGCCGACATCCAGGCGGCCGGCGGCCACGCCCACGGCCGCTCGCTCGACGCCCGGCGCGAGGACGACATCACCGCGTTCCTGGCCGAGGCCGACGCCATCGCGCCGCTCGAGGTCTGCATCTTCAACATCGGCGCCAACGTGAACTTCCCGCTGGTCGACACGACCGAGCGGGTGTTCCGCAAGGTCTGGGAGATGGCCTGCTACTCGGGCTTCCTCGCCGGCCGCGAGGCCGCCAGGCGCATGCTGGCGCACGGCCGCGGCGCGCTGTTCTTCACCGGCGCGACCGCGTCCCTGCGCGGCGGGGCCGGCTACGCCGCCTTTGCCGCGGCCAAGGCCGGCCTGCGCATGATGGCCCAGTCGGCGGCGCGCGAACTCGGCCCGCAGAACATCCACGTCGCCCACCTCGTGATCGACGCCGGCGTCGACACCGCCTTCGTGCGCGAGCGCATCAAGGCGCGCGAGGGCGAGGCGGCGCTCGACAACCTGCCCCCCGACCGGCTGATGCGGCCCGAGGCCGTCGCCGACGCCTACTGGTCGCTCTACACCCAGCCGCGCGACGCCTGGACGTTCGAGCTGGAAATCCGTCCCTTTGCCGAGAAGTGGTGAACCATGCCCAAGGTCGATTTCCTGTTCGATTTCGGAAGCCCCAACGCCTACCTCTGTCACCGGGTGATCCCGGCGATCGAGCAGCGGCAGGGCGTGCGCTTCGACTACGTGCCGGTCCTGCTGGGCGGCATCTTCAAGGCGACCAACAACCGTTCGCCGGCCGAGGCCTTCGCCGGCATCCGCAACAAGCCCGAGTACCACCAGCTCGAGATGAAGCGGTTCCTCGCGAAGCACGGCATCACCGACTACGTGCGCAACCCGCACTTCCCGGTGAACACCCTGGCCCTGATGCGCGGCGCCTACGCGGCGCGCGAGCTGGGCATCTTCGAGAAGTACGTCGACGAGGTGTACCGCCACATGTGGTCGGCGCCGAAGAAGATGGACGACCCGGCGGTGCTGCACGCCGCGCTGGTCGAGTCCGGCCTGCCGGCCGACAGGCTGCTGGCGCTGTCGCAGACCCAGCCGGTCAAGGACGCGCTGATCGCCGAGACGACCCGCGCGGTCGAGCGCGGCGCCTTCGGCTCGCCGACCTTCTTCGTCGACGGCGAGATCTGGTTCGGCAAGGACACGCTGCGCGACGTCGAAGAGGCGATCGCGGCAGCGAAGTAACGATGCGCTGGGACGGCCTCGCCGACGAGGCCTGCTCGCTGGCCCGCACCGTGTCGGTGATCGGCGACCGCTGGACGCTGCTGATCCTGCGCGACTGCTTCCTGCGGGTCCGTCGCTTCGAGGACTTCCAGGCGCGGCTGGGCATCACCCGGCCGCTGCTGGCGCGGCGCCTGCGCGGCCTGGTCGAGGACGGCGTGCTGGCGCGGCTCGCCTACCAGGATCGGCCGCTGCGCCACGAGTACCGGCTGACGGCGGCCGGCCGCGACCTCTACCCGGTGGTCATGGCGATGGTGCACTGGGGCGACGTCCACCGGGCCGGCCGCAAGGGCAGGCCGCTGCTGCATCGGCACCTCGAATGCGGTAGGGATTTCGACCCGGTGATGACCTGTTCGGCCTGCGGCGAGGCGCTCGATCCGCGGCACGTCCATGTCCATCCCGGTCCCGGCGCGCGCAACCCGCGCCACCTGCCGGCACGTCAGCGATCGTTGGAGAGGAACGCCAAATGAAGACGCGCATCACCGAGCTGCTCGGCATCGAGCACCCGATCATCCAGGGCGGCATGCACTTCGTCGGCTTCGCCGAGATGGCGGCCGCGGTGTCGGAGGCGGGCGGGCTGGGCATCATCACGGCGCTGACCCAGCGCACGCCGGCCGACCTCGCCAACGAGATCGCGCGCTGCCGCAAGATGACCAGCAAGCCGTTCGGCGTGAACCTGACCTTCCTGCCGTCGGTCACGCCGCCGGACTATCCCGGCTACATCAAGGCGATCATCGACGGCGGCGTGAAGGCGGTCGAGACCGCCGGCAACAACCCGCAGAAGTGGATGCCGATGCTCAAGGAAGCCGGCATCAAGGTGATCCACAAGTGCACCTCGGTGCGCCACTCGGTGAAGGCCCAGTCGATCGGCTGCGACGCCGTCAGCGTCGACGGCTTCGAGTGCGGCGGCCATCCCGGCGAGGACGACGTGCCGAACTTCATCCTGCTGCCGCGCGCGGCGGAGGAACTCACCATCCCGTTCGTCGCCTCGGGCGGCATGGCCGACGGCCGCTCGCTGGTCGCCGCGCTGGCACTGGGCGCCGACGGCATGAACATGGGCACCCGCTTCATCGCGACGAAGGAGGCGCCGGTGCACGACAACGTCAAGCAGGCGCTGCTGGCGGCCAGCGAGCTCGACACCCGGCTGGTGATGCGGCCGCTGCGCAACACCGAGCGCGTGCTGAACAACGCCGCGACCGAGCGGCTCCTGAAGAAGGAGAAGGAACTCGGCGACAAGATCAAGTTCGAGGACATCCTGCCGGAGGTGGCGGGCGTCTACCCGAAGATCATGAAGGACGGCGCGATGGAGGCGGGCGTGTGGTCGTGCGGCATGGTCGCCGGCCTGATCCACGACATCCCGACCGTGAAGCAGCTGATCGACCGCATCATGTCGGAGGCCGACGCCATCATCGCCAAGCGGCTCGAGGGCTTCAGGGCGGCATGAAAAAGGTCCCTCGCTGCGCTCGGGCTGACGACAAGGCTGTCATCCCGAGCGCAGCGAGGGACCTCTTGCTTCGCGGCGAACAAGAGAGCGGGCGGGACGCCCGCGCTCCGACGTGACGCCTTCCGGAGCGCGGGCCTCTGGCCCGCTCGTGAGTGCGCGCTCCCCGATCAGATCGTCGGCTTCTTGCCCTGCTTGTAGTTGGCGATCGCCGCCTTGAGCATGCGGTACTCGGCGCAGCCGAACACGCACAGCGAATCGAGGCGGGCCAGCATCTGGTCGGCCTCGGCCGGGCGGTCGAGCATCAGGTAGGCCTCGCCGAGATACTCGTGCGCGCCGAGGTGCTTGGCGTCGATCGCCAGCGCCTGCGTGTAGTACTGCAGCGAGCCCTGCGGGTTGCCCGAGGCGCGCGTCGCGAAGCCGAGCAGGTTGTAGGCGTCGGCGTTGCGCGGGTCGCGCTGGACGACGCCCTGCAGCAGCGGGATCGCGCCGGCATAGTTCTTCTGCTGCTCGATCATCGCCTTGGCCTGCGCGAAGGCGGGGTCGGCCGGCTTCGACGGCTTCACGGCCTCGATCTTCGGCGGGTCGGCGCCGCCGCCGGCGGCGAAGGTCGAAACGGGAAGGCCGAGAGCGAACACAGAGAGAGCAGCGAGAACGGTCGGGCGCATGGGCCACCTCCTGGAGAGGGGCAATTGTCGCGCGGTCCGGCCGCCCGGCAACGAAAACCTTATGACATTGGCGTGAGGGCGGCGCCCAGCGAGGCCAGCGTGCCGACGGCGCGCACCTTGAGCCGTCCCTGGCGGCCGCGGATCTCGACCTCGTGCTGCGGCGCGTCGCCGAGGTCGAGGCCGGCGCGCTCGACCAGCTCCTGCGACACCACCAGCTCCGCGGCGAACTCCTTGGTCAGGGTCTCGAGCCGGCTGGCGATGTTCACCGTGTCGCCGATCGCCGTCAGGTGGGTGGCGCGGGCGTAGCCCATCTCGCCGACGATGGTCGGGCCGGCGTGCAGGCCGATGCCGATGCGCAGCGGCTGCGCGAGGTCGCCCGACAGCGCCTCGTTGAGGTCGGCCAGCGCCTCGCCCATTCGCCGCGCGGCGTCGAGCGCCTGGCGGCACGCCTCGCGCGGCTCGTGGCCCAGCCCGAAGATCGCCATCACGCCGTCGCCGATGAACTTGTCGAGCCGGCCGCCGGCCGCCTCGATCGCCTGGCCGGTGGCGCGGAAGTACCGGTTGAGCAGGAACACCACGTCGTAGGGCAGGCGGCCCTCCGAGATCGAGGTGAAGCCGCGGATGTCGGCGAACAGGATGGCGACGTAGTGCTCGCCGCCATGGGCCTGCGGCTGGCGGCGATAGGCCTCGACCGGGCCCGCCGCCGGCGGCAGCAGCGGCGTCACGCGGTAGTGGCCGGGCGGCGGCCGCAGTTGGCAGGCCAGCCGCACGTTGGCCGGGGCGCCGACGCGGTCCAGCACCTTCTGCTCCTCGGGCAATGCCGCCGGCAGGAGGACGCGGTCGGGCCCGGTGACGCGCACGCGGCAGGTCGAGCAGCGGCCGCGGCCGCCGCACACCGAGGCGTGCGGGATGCCGGCCATGCGGCTCATCTCCAGCACGCTGAGACCGGCCGGCTGGGCGACGCTGCGCCGCTCGTCGTAGTCGAGGCGCACCACGCCGGCCCGGCGTTCCCACAGGTCGCGCAACGGCCGCGCCACGAGGGCGGCGACCGCGAGGCCGAGGCTGGTCGCGAGCAGGCCGTTGGCGATGGCGTAGAGGTTGGCGACCTGCTCGGCGCGCGGCACGCGCACGCGCTCGAACAGCTCGGCGAGGAAGCCCGGCTGCTGCGCCAGCTCGGCGACGTCGCGCAGCGCGATCGCCGCGCCGGTGAGACCGGCGACCGGGACCAGCAGCGCGGCGGCGTAGAGCGCCGGCAGCCAGCGGCGGTACCACGGCCTTAGGCGCCACGCGAAGTGCAGGCCGATGCAGGCATGCAGCCAGACGACCAGCGGCAGGGCGAACTGGCGCGTCACGCCCCAGGCGTCGCTGGTGACCAGCGACGCCAGCACCCACGGGTAGCCCGCGTCGACGCCGTAGAGCGCGTGGGCGAGGCGTGTGCCGACCGCGTGCATCACGCCCAGCGGCACGACGAGGCCGCCCAGGATCCACTGGGTCCACTCCCACGGCGACAGCTTGAGCGGCCGGCGCCGGTAGAGCGACGCCAGCGCCAGCGCGAAGTGCACGAGCAGCGCGCCGTAGAGCAGGAGCTGGCCAACCGGGTTGTGCCACGCCAGCGCGAACCAGTACCGGCCGGCCTCGAGCGCGCGCAGCGAGACCACGCCCAGCGCGTGGTTCAGCAGGTGGGTGACGACGTAGAGGAACAGCACATAGCCGGACCAGAGGCGCAGCCTGCCGGCCATCGGACTACTTCAGGATCGCCAGCACGGCTTCCGGCGGCCGGCCGATCGCCGCGCGCTTGCCCTTCACCACGACCGGCCGCTGCAGCAGCACCGGGTGGGCGGCGATCGCCTTGACGATGTCGGCGCGGGTGAGCTCGGCCTTCTTCTTGCCGAGCGCCTTGAACTCGGCCTCGCCGTCGCGGACCAGCGCCGTCGCGTCGCCGCCCAGCTGGTCGAGCAGCGTCTCGATCTCGGCCTTGGTTGGCGGCTGCTTCAGGTACTCGCGGATGGTCGGCGTCACGCCCTTCTTCTCGAGCAGCGCCAGCGTCTCGCGCGACTTGGTGCAGCGCGGGTTGTGCCAGATCGTGACGGTCATCGAACTCTCCCTCGAAACGGAATTCTAGTCGTCGTCCAGCGCCGCGACGTCGGCGGCGTCGATCACTTTCCTGGCAACGGCCAGCGCGAAGCCGGCGCGCGCCATCGCCGCGAGGTCGCGGTGGCGCCGGTCGGCGCGCTCGGCCTCGGGACGGAACGGCCCCAGCCGCCGCCGCCGCGCCAGCGCAATCGCCGCCTGGCGCTCGCGCCGCTCGGGATCGGTGTCGAGTTCGTCATCGAGCGCGACCAGCGCGCGGTCGAGCGTGCCGGCATCGACCCCGGCCAGCTTGAGCTTGTGGCGGGTCATGCGGCTCGACGTGCCGCGGCGGTGCAGCGACCGTGCCTTGGTCTGGGCGAACTCCTTGTCGTCGATCGCGCCGGCCGACACGAAGCGCTGGACTACTGCCTCGATCGCCGCCTCGACGCCGTCCATGACGGGCGCCTCGGCGATCTCGGCCTTGCGCACGCGCCGGCGCAGCACGCGGCGCAGCCCCTCGGCGGTCGCCGGGTAGCGTTCGAGGTAGAACGCGGCGGCGTTCTGCAGGTACTGGGCCGTGATCGGTCGTGCCGGGCGTCTCACGGCGGCGGTCTCCTCAGTCGCGCAACCGGATGCCGACCATCGCCTGCAGCTCGTCGATCGCCACGTCGGGATCGCCGACCTTGATGGTGCGCATGCCGAGCGCGCGTGCCGGCTTCAGGTTGATCCCGAGGTCGTCGAGGTAGATGCACTGCTCCGGCCGCACGCCCAGCAGGTCGCAGGCATGCTGGTAGATCCGCGGGTCGGGCTTGCGCACGCCGACCTTGCTCGATTCGACGACGTGCTCGAACAGCGTCATGACCTCGGCCACGGCGCGCGCCTTCTCGGGGCTGCGCGCCATGCCGGGCCCATCGCCGGCCTTCATGTTGTTGGTGATGCAGGCGACGCGGAAGGCCCCGCGGACGCGCCGCAGCGCCTCGACCATCTGCGGCCGAATGTCGCCCGAGATCGCCTGCAGGACCCGCCAGCCGTCGACCCGGTGGCCGAGCTCGCGGGCCTCGGCCTCGAACAGCTCGACGAAGCCCTCCAGGGTGACTTCGTTCCGTTCCATCCGGGCCCACGCATTGGTGTCGCCGTTGCGCGCATTGATGCTGCGAATGAAATCTTTGGGAAGTCCGGCCTCCGCCTCGTAGCGGTTGAAGGCCTCGAACGGGCTCGTGAGGATCACGCCCCCGAAGTCCCACAGCACGGCAGCGGGGATTTTTGCATGGCTCGTATTCATTCGAACTGGACCCGATCGACCTTGTTCCTGCCCAAGTCGGCTCTTATTTCACGCGGACACACTCAATAAGCGACGGGTCCTGCGAAGACCACACCCGTTCGCCCCCACTCCGAGTAGGAACCCAGCATGAGCGAAGCAGCGGTCCAGCCGCGCGGCAGCGCATTTTCGAACGAGGCATCCATGGGCGACAAGGCGGGCGAGAAGGGCCACGCGCCGGCCGGCCGGCCGGACGGCCGTAACCGGCGGGCCGCCGAGACCCGCCGCAAGATCATCGCGGCGGCCAAGGACATGATCGCGGAGACCAGCACCGCCCCGACCGTGGTCGCGGTGGCCAAGCGGGCCGACGTCTCGGTGCGCTCGGTTTTCCAGCATTTCGGCGATGTTGAGTCACTTTTCGTAACTGTGGTCGACAGCATCCGTAACGAGCTCGTGAAGCCGGCCCCGACCCCGGTCGACCGGCCGTTCGCGGCCCGGATCGCCGGCCTGGTCGACAACCTCGCGCAGGTCTTCGACAAGATCGTGCCGCTCAGGGTCGCCGCCGGCCAGTTCGCCCACAACCCGGCCATGATCGAGCGCTCGCGGGCGGCCAAGCAGGAGGTCCAGGACGCCGTCCTGAAGCTGTTCGCCGCCGAATTCGACCAGCTGAAGCCGGAAAACCGCGAGGAGCTGGCCGACGCCATCGGCGCCGCCCTGTCGCTCGACGCCTGGATCGTCCTGCGCCGCCAGGACGGGCTCAGCTACGAGCGGGCCACGGCGGTCTGGCGCCTCACCCTGTCGGCGCTGCTGGAGCACGCCTTTCCGGCCGGTGCGAACGACTAGGACGGCGCTCGGGGATCATTGACTTCGCGGGTGTTTTCCGTGAGTTAAAGGCCCCCGAATCACCGCCCGAGACGCAGTACCGCCCCATGGCGACCAGCCAGCTCCACGAGGACTATTCGCGCGAAGAAGAGGTGAAGGCCGGATCCGACCGCAGCTTCGGATTCGTCTTCGCCGGCTTCTTCGCCATTCTCGCCGCGATCTCGCTGTGGCGCGGCAGCGTGACCTGGCACTACACGCTGCCGGTCGCGGCCGCCTTCCTGGTCGTCGCGCTGGTCTACCCGAAGATCCTCGGGCCGCTGAACCGGCTGTGGCTGAAGTTCGGCCTGCTCCTCTACAAGGTCATGAACCCGATCATCCTCGGGCTGCTGTTCTTCGTGACCATCATGCCGATCGGCCTGCTGATGCGGGCCCTGGGCAAGGACTTCCTGCGACTGAAGCGCGACCCGGCCGCCAAGAGCTACTGGATCGAGCGCACCCCGCCGGGGCCGCCGCCGCAGTCCATGAAGAACCAATTCTGAACCGGAAAGGACCGGACATGGGTTCCATCATCGTCGAGCTTTGGGCGTTCATGAAGGAGCGCAAGAAGTTCTGGCTGCTGCCGATCCTCATCATGATGGTGATCTTCGGCGGCCTGATCGTGCTGACCAAGGGGTCCGCGATCGCGCCGTTCGTCTACACGTTGTTCTAGCAGGAAGAGGCGCTTCTCATGCGCGTGCTCGGCATTTCGGCCTTCTACCATGACAGCGCCGCGGCGCTGATCGAGGACGGCCACCTGGTCGCGGCCGCGCAAGAGGAGCGTTTCACCCGCAAGAAGCACGACGCGGGCTTCCCGCAGAACGCGGTGCAGTACTGCCTCGACGAGGCCGGCACGACGCTGGCCGACATCGACTACGTCGCATTCTACGACAAGCCGTTCCTCAAGTTCGAGCGGCTGCTCGAGACCTACCTCGCCTACGCGCCGCGCGGCTTCCAGTCGTTCCGCATGGCCATGCCGCTGTGGCTGAAGGAAAAGCTGTTCCAGAAGACCGTGCTGCGCGACGAGATGAAGCGCTGGCAGCCCGACTTCGACTGGAACAAGCGCCTGCTGTTCGGCGAGCATCACCAAAGCCACGCCGCCTCGGCGTTCTTCCCGTCGCCCTACGAGGAAGCGGCGGTGCTGTGCATGGACGGCGTCGGCGAGTGGGCGACCACGTCGCTGGCGTGGGGCCAGGGCAACAAGCTCGAGATGCTGAAGGAAATCCACTTCCCGCACTCGCTCGGCCTGCTCTACTCGGCGTTCACCTACTACACCGGCTTCAAGGTCAACTCCGGCGAGTACAAGGTGATGGGCCTCGCGCCCTACGGCGAGCCCAAGTACAAGGACAAGATCCTCGAGCACATCGTCGACCTCAAGGAAGACGGCAGCTTCCGCCTCGACCAGAAGTACTTCGACTACTGCACCGGGCTGCGCATGACGAACGAGAAGTTCGGCGAGCTGTTCGGTGGCAAGGCGCGGACCCCCGAGCAGCAGCTGACCCAGCATCACATGGACCTCGCGGCTTCCGTCCAGGCGGTGACCGAGGAGATCGTGATCCGGCTGGCGCGTTCGGTGAAGAAGGAAACCGGCGCGAAGAATATCTGCCTTGCCGGCGGCGTGGCGCTGAACTGCGTCGCCAACGGCAAGCTGCTGCGCGAGAACCTGTTCGACGGGATCTGGGTGCAGCCGGCGGCCGGCGATGCCGGCGGCGCGGTCGGCGCGGCCTTCGCCGCCTACCACGGCTACCTCGGCCAGGGCCGCAAGCTGAACGGGCACCTTGACGGCATGGCGGGTTCCTACCTCGGCCCGGTGTTCGAGGACGACGAGATCGAGCGCCGCCTGGCCGCGGCCGGCGCGCGCTACACCCGCCTGACGCGCGAGCAGCTGATCGAGCAGACGGCGCAGGCGCTGGCCGACGAGAAGGCGGTCGGCTGGATGCAGGGCCGCATGGAGTTCGGGCCGCGCTCGCTGGGCGCCCGCTCGATCCTCGGCGACGCCCGCTCGCCGTCGATGCAGAAGACGCTGAACCTCAAGGTCAAGTACCGCGAGTCGTTCCGCCCGTTCGCGCCGGCGGTGCTGCGCGAGGACGTCGAGAAGTACTTCGATATCAAGACCGACAGCCCGTACATGCTGATGGTCGCGCCGGTGAACGAGGACCGTCGCCGCGCCATGAGCAAGGACGAGGAAGCGCTGTTCGGCATCGAGAAACTGAACGTGCCGCGTTCCGACATCCCGGCGGTCACGCACGTCGACTACTCGGCGCGCATCCAGACCGTGCACAAGGAAACCAACCCGGCCTTCCACGACCTGCTGACGTCGTTCAAGGCCAAGACCGGCTACTCGGTGGTGGTGAACACCTCGTTCAACGTGCGCGGCGAGCCGATCGTCTGCACGCCCGAGGACGCCTTCCGCTGCTTCATGGGCAGCGAGATCGAGGTGCTGGTGGTCGGCAACTGCTTCCTGCGCAAGGAAGACCAGGACCCGGCGCTGAAGCTCGATTACAAGAACGCCTTCGAGCTCGACTAGGCGCATGCGCGCCGTCGTCTGCGACCGCCTCGACGGCGACCCGTCGGTCCTCCGCGTCGCGGAGATGCCGGTGCCGGAGATCGGCGACGGCGACCTGCTGATCAAGGTCGGCGCCGCCTCGGTCAACTTCCCCGACGTGCTGATGCTGTCGGCCTCCTACCAGCACAAGCCCGAGTTGCCCTACATCCCGGGCATGGAGGGCGCCGGCACGGTGGTCGCCGCGGGCGCGTCCGTCGTCGACTGGAAGGTCGGCGACCGCCTGATTTTCGGCGTCAAGCCGGGCGCCTTCGCCGAGTACGTGAAGGTGCCGGCGGCCGGCCACCTGATGCGCGTGCCCGACGGCTGGTCCGATGCCGAGGCGGCGTCGTTCCGGGTCGGCGCCGTCACCGCCTTCCACTCGCTGGTCCACCGCGCGGCGCTGAAGGCCCGCGAGGTCCTGCTGGTCCACGGCGCCTCGGGCGGCGTCGGCATGGCGGCGGTCCAGCTCGGCAAGCATCTCGGCGCGCGGGTGATCGCCACCGGCAGCGACGATCGTCGGCTGGCCGTGGTGCGCGAGCAGGGCGCCGACTTCGTGGTCAACCTGCGGACCGACGACATGGTGTCGGTGGTCAAGGGCCTGACCGACGGCCGCGGCGCCGACGTGGTGTTCGACCCGGTGGGCGGCGAGGTGCTGGAGAAGTCGATGCGCGCCTCGGCCTACGGTGCGCGCCTGCTGGTCGTCGGCTTCACCTCGGGCGGGCCGACCAAGATCATGTCCAACCACGTGCTGATCAAGGGCCTGTCGATCCTCGGCGTGCGGGCCGGCGAGACGGCGCGCCGCGAGGGCACGGGCTACTTCCGCGACTACGCCACGGAACTGCCGAAGCTCGCCGCGCAGGGCGTGATGCGCCCCCACATCTCCCACCGCTTCCCGCTCGAGCGCGTGGCCGACGCCATGCGCGTCCTGATCGACCGCCAGGTCATCGGCAAGGTCGTCATCGAGATCTGAAGGGGCCCTCGCTCACGCTCGGGATGACAGCTCTTCTTGTCATCCCGAGCGCAGCGAGGGACCTTTCCCATCATCGCGCGAACAGGATCGTGACCTTGCGGTCTTCCTCGGAGGAGTCGCGGCGGCCGAGGCTCATGTTGCCGAAGGCCTCGGGGTCGGCGGCGATCACCACGTCCTTCGCCGGGTAGCCGTCGCGGATCAGTTCCGCCGCCACCGCCTGCGCGCGCTCGCGCGCCAGCTTGAGGTTGTAGGCCTTGTCGCCCAGCTTGTCGGTGTGGCCGATCAGGCAGATCTGCGAGACCTGGCGATCCTTGGCGGTCTTCACCGCGGCGGCGATCACCGGCTTGTCGGCCGGCCGCACGTGGGCGCTGTTGAGGTCGAACAGCACCCATACCGGTGGCGGCTGGTTGGCGCCGCCGCCCCGGGCGCAGGTCCCGATGGTCTGGGCGAAGGACGGGGCCGTGCCGAGGAGGAGGGTGGCGGCCGCCATCGCTGCGATCTTGTTCATCTGTCTTCTCCTTGCTTGTCGCCAGCCTGCTCTGCTTCTAGCCTCGGCTCAAGAAGATCGAGGGACGGAAACCGCCAGCGGAGACGGCCATGCAGCACGCCGACCAGGTCGCGTATCTCGAGCGCATGTTGCGCATGGTGCGGACCAACACGCGCGACGACGGGCCCGGCCTGTCCTACACGGCGGTCGACAGCTACTTCGACCCCGAGCGATATCGCCGCGAGGTCGGGCTGATGTTCCGCCGCCAGCCGGTGGTCGTCGCCTTCTCCGGCCAGCTGCGCCGCCCCGGCGACTTCGTCACCCACGACGCGACCGGCCAGCCGATCCTGGTCGCCCGCGGCACCGACGGCGTGCTGCGCGCCTTCCTCAACGTCTGCCGCCATCGCTCCGGCACGGTCGAGCAGAAGCCGTGCGGCGCCAACAAGCGCGCCTTCGTCTGCGCCTACCACGGCTGGAGCTACGACCTCACCGGCCGGCTGGTCGGCATCACCGACGGCGCGGGGTTCGGCGACCTCGACAAGTCGACGCACGGGCTGCGGCGGCTCAAGGTCGCCGAGAAGTACGGCCTGGTGTGGGTCGTGCCGACGGCGCTCGACGACGGCGAACCGGCCGATCTCGACATCGACGCCTGGCTCGGTCCGCTGGCCCCCGACCTCGCCGGCTGGGACATGGCGGGCTGGGAGGTGCAGGAGTCGTTGCCGATCCGGCCGCGCATGAACTGGAAGCTGGTGATCGACACCTTCCTCGAGCTCTACCACTTCCGCTACCTCCACCCCGGCAGCGTCTACCCGCTGTTCCTCGACAACATCGCGACCTACGAGCGGATGGACCGCCACGTCCGGCTGTCGGCGGCCAAGCGGTCGCTGGTCGAGCTCGAGGGGCAGCCGAAGGAGACGTGGAAGATCCTCGACCACGCCATCGTGCTCTACCTGCTGTTCCCCAACACCGTGCTGGCCTACACGCAGGACCATTGCGGCGTGTTCTCGAGCTTCCCCGTGGGGCCCGACGAGTCGGTGATGCAGCTCACCATGCTGGTGTCGCCCGAGGAGAAGGCGCGCAAGCCCGACAGCTACTGGAAGACCAACGTCGACCTGTTCACGGCGGCGCTGGGCGAGGACTTCGCGATGGGCGAGTCGATCCAGCGCAACTTCCGCAGCGGCGCCAACCGGCACCAGACCTTCGGCAAGTTCGAGAAGGCGCTGGGCTGGTACCACCGCGAGATCGACGCGGCGCTCGAGGCAGCCTCCTGAAACGACGACGGCCGCGTCCCGGAGGACGCGGCCGTCTCGCTTCCCCGCGGGGAAGGAATTACTTGATCGTCACCTGGTGGGTGACCTTCTCGCCGTCGGTCACGGTCAGCTCGCGGAAGCCCAGCAGCTTCAGCAGGTCGAAGAAGGTCGCGTCCTCGGCCACGGTGCGCTCCTGGAAGAACGGCGACAGGCGCGACATGGTGGTCATGTTCGCGAGCAGCGCGCGCATCCGGTAGACCGTGTTCAGCTCGCCGCCCTGCATGCCGACGATGATCATCTTGTCGGCCTTCTCGCCCTTGGCGAAGACGGCGTAGGGAACGCGGTAGGCCGACTGGATCGTGCCCTGCGAGACCACGGTGGTGAACTGGATGCGCTGGGCGCGGTCCATGTTCGGCAGGGTCTGCAACTGCGACTCGAACACCTCGGTCGAGGTCGGCTTCGGGTAGTAGTAGCCGATGTAGCGGTCCTCGCCCTTGGCGGCCGGGGCAGCGGTGGCCGGCTTGGCCGGGGCCTGCTGGGCCAGCGCGGGCACGGCCAGCGCGGTGAGGGCGAGGGCCATCGCGGCCACGGCAGTCTTCTTCATCTGGGTGTCTCCCCGAGGGTGTTTCCGGCTAGAAAAGGGTATAGCCGCCATCGATCACAAAGTCGCGGCCCGTCGTGTAGGCCGTGGCGTCGCTGGCGAGGTACACCGCGATCGGGCCGAAGTCGGCGCCGACGCCCCACCGCCGCTCGGGAATGCGCGGTAGCACATTGCCTGCAAACTTGGGGTTGGCGACGGCGTTGGCCGTCATCTCGGTCTCGATCCAGCCCGGCAGGATCGAGTTGACCGAGATCTTGTAGCGGGCCAGCTCGACCGCCAGCGCCCGCACCATGGCGCAGACGCCGCCCTTGGAGGCGCCGTAGTGGCTGGAGCGCGCCGCGCCCTCGATCGCCGCCGTGCTGGCCATGGCGACCAGCGAGCCGCCCTTGCCGCGCTCGGCCATGTGGCGGGCGGCGGCCCGGAAGGTGAAGAACACGCCGTCGAGATTGACCCGCATCACGCGGCGCCACTCTTCGTAGTCCATCTCGAGGATCGCGCCCTTGCCGCGGCCGGAGACGCCGGCGTTGGCGACGCAGTTGTCGACGTGGCCCATCACCTTGAGCGTCTCGGCGAAGGCGTCCTGGACCTGCTTCTCGTCGCCGACATCGACGATCTGGGCGTGGACCTTGCGGCCATGGCGCTTCAGCTTCTCGACGGCGGCGGCGTTCTTGGCGGGGTTGGTGCCCCAGATGCAGACGTCGGCGCCCGCCTCGGCCAGGGCATCGGCCATGCCGAAGCCGATGCCGCCGTTGCCGCCGGTCACCAGCGACACCTTGCCCGTCAGATCGAAGCCCTTGTAGGCCATTGTGCGTTCCCCCGGAATTCCAGTCCGAATCGAAAGACCGGGCGGATATGACCCCGCCCGGTCCCGACCGTCAATTCCGCGAACGCTCAGGTGAGCGGGTCGGTTTCGACCAGCACAATCTCGGCGTCCTCGAGCGCCTTCAGCTCGATCTCGGCCACGTCGACGACCGCCACGCCGTCGCGCGCCTTGGCGGTGACCGGGGCGCCGCCGGCGCCGCTGACCTCGATCTTGCCGCGCGCCGGCACCAGGTAGGCCGGCTTGCCGTCGAGCTTCTGGCGGATCGTCTGGCCGGCCTTCAGCGTGCCGGCATAGAGCGCGCCGTCGGCGTAGAGCGGGATCGCGCCCTCGTGGCCACGACCGGACGCCAGCGGCTGCAGCGCGCCGTCGCGGGCCTCGGCCGGGAACTTCACGGTCTCCCAGCGCGCCGGCACGCCCTGCTGGTTGGGCAGGATCCAGATCTGGAACAGCTCGGTCTCCGCGCCTTCCATGTTGTACTCGGCGTGCTGGATGCCGCGGCCGGCGCTCATCACCTGGATCTGCCCGGCCTCGGTACGGCCCTGGTTGCCGAGATGGTCCTGGTGGGTGATCGCGCCGCGGATGATGTAGGTCACGATCTCCATGTCGCGGTGAGGATGCGGCGGGAAGCCCGACTGCGGCGCGATGCGGTCGTTGTTCCACACGCGCAGGGCGCCCCAGTGGACGCGCGCCGGGTCACGGTACTCGGCGAAGCTGAAGTGGAAGTTGGCGTTCAGCCAGCCGTGGTCCGACTTGCCGAGCTTCTCGAAGGGTCGCAGTTCGATCATGGTTGTTCACCTCTTGGGGCCAATGTGGCCAAGGACCAAGGGCGATCAAGTTTCGGATTGGTTACCGTTCCTTGCGGGGCAGCGGGGCGACAGCCCGGCGCGACCAACGCGTGGTCAGTCGGGAACGACGATGATCTTGCCGTCGAGCCGGACCGACTTGTCCTCGAGCAGGCGATGGGCCTCGCGCGCCTGCGACAGCGGCAGGCGCCGCGCGATCGCGCCGCGCAGCCGGCCGTCGGCGGCCAGCGCGTTGATGCGGTCGGCGCAGCGCCGCATCTCGTCGACCGTGGCGTAGGTGATGGCGAAGCCGACGATCGACACGTCGTTCACGTACAGCGCGCCGACCGGCAGGACCGGCTGCGCGCCCAGCCCCGACATCACCACGATGCGGCCGCGCCGTCGCAGGTGGGCCAGCGCGAAGGCGAGGTCCTGGCGGCCCGACAGGTCCCAGTAGACGTCGATGCCGTCCGGCGCCGCGGCGCGCAGCTCGTCGGCCAGCGCCGGGCTGCGGTAGTCGAGCGCCGCCGCCGCGCCGTCGGCCCGGCAGGTGGCGCGGCCGGCGTCGGTGCCGGCGGTGGCGATCACGCGGGCGCCCAGGCCGGTCGCGACCTGGACCAGCGCGCGCCCGACGTTGCCGGCGCCGCCGTTCACGAACACGACCTGGCCGGCTGCCAGTCCGCCCAGGCGCTCGATGCCGAGGCAGGCGGTCAGGCCGGCATGGGCCACCGCCATGATGTCCTCGAAGCCGACCGCGGCGGGCAGCGCGTAGAGCAGGTCCTCGCGCACCGCGGAGAACGCCGCGAAGCTGCCCTGGCGGCCGTCGATGCCCTGGTTGTTGCACCACACCCGGTCGCCGGCCGCGAAGCCGCGCACCGCGCCGCCGACCGCCTCCACCGTCCCGGCGAGGTCGCGGCCGATCACGAAGGGGAAGGGCAGGTCCATCGCGACCAGGCCCTGGCGGATGTAGGTGTCGACCGGGTCGACCGCGGCGGCGTGCAGGCGCACCAGCACCTCGTTCGCGGCCGGTGTCGGCACCGGCAGGTCGCCGATCTCGATCACGTCGGGCGGGCCGGTACGCCGGATGAAGGCGGCTTGCATCGCCCGACCCTAGGAGATGCCCCGGCCGGGCAGAAGCGGCTATCGTGCCGGTCCCGATCAGATTCCGGTGACCGCATGCCCTCCGTCGACCCGTCCTCCGCCCTCGTCCTGTTCTCCGGCGGCCAGGACTCGACGACCTGCCTCGCCTGGGCGCTGTCGCGCTACGAGAGGGTCGAGACCATCGGCTTCGGCTACGGCCAGCGCCACGCCGTCGAGATGGAGGTGCGCGACCCGGTGCGACGCGGCCTCGCCGGCCTGTCGCCGGACTGGGCGCGGCGGCTCGGGCCGGACCACGTCGTGCCGCTCGACGTGCTGGGCCGGGTCAGCGTCAGCGCGCTGACCGCCGACCAGCCGATGGGCACCCGCGCCGACGGCCTGCCCAGCACTTTCGTGCCGGGGCGTAACCTCGTGTTCCTGACCTTCGCCGCCATCGTCGCCTTCCAGCGCGGCATCAAGCGGGTCGTGACCGGCGTCTGCGAGACCGACTTCTCGGGCTATCCCGACTGCCGCGACGACACGGTGAAGGCGCTGCAGGTCGCGCTCAACCTCGGCATGGAAGCGCGGCTGGCGCTGGAGACGCCGCTGATGTGGATCGACAAGGCCGAGACCTGGCAACTGGCGCACGACCTCGGCGGCGGGCCGCTGGTCGACCTCGTCGTGGCCGACACCCACACCTGCTACGTCGGCGACCGCAGCCACCGCCACGACTGGGGCGCGGGCTGCGGCGCCTGCGACGCCTGCCGGTTGCGGGCCGCCGGCTGGGCGAAGTGGAAGGGACTGCCGGCCCCTTGAAACCGGCGCGGCGGCGCCCACATCGTCCGCCGCGGAGTGCCCATCCCCGGGGCCCGCGCGTTTGTCTCGACATGTTGCTCCACGGAGGACGTGATGATTCAAGCAGGCGACCCGACCCGGACCCGGCCTGTTTCCCCGGTGACCGACCCCGATGCCGGACGCGCGCCGCCGCCGCGGCGGCTGGACGACGACACGGAGGCATCGGAAGAGGCGACTTTCGCCGTTCCGCCCCCGCCGCCGCCTTTCCCGCGGATCTTTCCGGGGCTATAGCCGGCACCGTCAGGACAACGACAAGGATCGGGAGAGCATGACCGCGGACGCCGGCGCGCCAGCGCAGACGCATCAATTCCAGGCCGAAGTGGCCGAGCTGCTGAACCTGATGGTGCACTCGGTCTACTCGGAGACCGACGTGTTCCTGCGCGAACTGGTGTCCAACGCGTCCGACGCGCTGGACAAGGTGCGCTACGAGGCGATCGCCCGGCCCGAGCTGCTGGCCGGCGACGAGCGCCTGGCGATCCGCCTCGTGCCCGACGACAAGGCGAAGACCCTGACGGTCGCCGACAACGGCATCGGCATGGATCGCCAGGAACTGATCGACAACCTCGGCACGCTGGCGCGCTCGGGCACCAAGGCGTTCCTCAAGGGCCTGAAGGACGCCAAGGACGGGCTCGGCCTGATCGGCCAGTTCGGCGTCGGCTTCTACGCCGCCTTCATGGTCGCCGACCGCATCGTGGTGACCAGCCGGCGCGCCGGCAGCGACGAGGCATGGACCTGGACCTCGACCGGCGGCGCCGGCTTCGAGGTCGCGCCGGCCGATGCCGCCACGGTCAAGCGCGGCACCGAGATCGTGCTGCACCTCAAGGAGGACGCGCACAAGTACCTGCAGCCCTACGAGCTCGAGCGGATCGTGCGGACCTACTCCGACCACATCCTGTTCCCGATCGAGCTGGTCGACGAAAAGGGCGAGGCCCGCCAGGTCAACGCCGCCAGCGCGCTGTGGCAGCGCTCGAAGTCGGAGGTCAAGCCGGAGGACTACACCCAGGCCTACCGCTCGATCGCCATGGCGTTCGACGAGCCGGCGCTCACCCTGCACTACAAGGTCGAGGGCCGGCAGTCCTACGCGGTGCTGCTGTTCGTGCCGACCACGCCGCCGTTCGACCTCGCCGATCCCGGCCGCAAGGGCCGCGTGAAGCTGTACGTGCGGCGCGTCTACATCACCGACGACGCCGATCTGCTGCCGCCGTGGCTGCGCTTCGTGCGCGGCGTCGTCGACAGCGAGGACCTGCCGCTCAACCTGTCGCGCGAGATGCTGCAGAACAACCCGCAGGTCATCCAGATCCGCAACGGCCTGGTCGGCCGCGTGCTGGGCGAGTTCGAGAGCTGTTCGGCCAAGGATGCCGAAGCGTGGGGCAAGATCTGGGACGCCTTCGGCCCGGTTCTGAAGGAAGGCCTGTACGAGGACGGCGAGCGCCGCGGGCAACTGCTGGCGCTGGCGCGATTCGCCACCACGGCGGGCGACGCGCCGCGCACGCTCAAGCAATACGTGGCCGACTTCCGTCCCAACCAGTCGGAGATCTACTACCTCGCCGGCGAGAGCGCCGAGCGTCTGCGCGCCAACCCGAAGCTCGAGGCGGCGCGGGCGCGCGGCATCGAGGTGCTGCTGCTCAGCGACCCGATCGACGCCTTCTGGACGATGATGCCGCAGGAGTTCGAGGGCCATAAGCTGCGCTCGCTGAGCCAGGGCGACGTCGACTTCGGCGAGGTACCGCTGGTCGACGACAAGGCCCCGGCCGACGACGGCGCGGCGCAGGACGACACGGCGGCGGCGATCGCGGCGGTCAAGGAAGCGCTGGGCGACGCGGTGTCCGACGTGCGCGCCTCGCAGCGCCTGACCGAGAGCGCGTCGTGCCTCGTGGCGAGCGCGCAAGGTCGCGACCGCGAGCTGGAACGCCTGCTGGCGCGCAGCCAGCGCGGCAGCGGCGCCAAGCCGATCCTCGAACTGAACGGGCGCCACCCGCTGGTGAAGGCGGCGGGCGCCGCCAAGGCCGCCGGCCGGGCCGAGGAAGCGGCCGACATCGCCCACCTGCTGCTCGACCAGGCGCACATCCTCGATGGCGAGGTGCCGGCCGATCCGGCGGCCTTCGCGCGCCGGCTCAACGCGCTGGTGGTGCGCGGCCTGTCGCCGGGCTGACCCGGGAAGCCGGGCCGATCGTCACGAAGGACTGACGCCGAGGTGGACGTGCTGTCCACGCCCGCCGCCGCGCGCGATCAGTTCCTGATGTTCACCGTGAAGGCGATGTCGCCCTCGAGCACGCGGACGCCGGCCATCGTGCGCACCGCCCAGTGCAGCCGGTAGACACCGTTGGGCAGGGTCGGCGCGCGGGCGAACAGGACCTCGGGCGCCGCGTCGAGCCGCGGCGCCAGCCGCTCGATCAGCTTGTCGCCCTGCCAGATCGACAGGTTGGAGCGCTCGTGGTCGATCGGCCGGTCGAAGCGGACATAGAAGTTGCTGCCCGGTTCGCCGATCACGGCCCGCGCCATGGGATGCGAGTCGAGAATGGAGATGTACTCGCCCTGCGCCCGCGCGGCGGCGGCGAACAGGGGCGCCGACAGCAAGCCGGCGAGGAGGCGTCGTCTCGTCACCTTGCCGTTATGCGAAGGGAACGGCCGCCTGTCACGCGAAAGCGGGCGGCGACACCGCGCGCCGGGTTCACCCTGCAGGTTCTGTCCGCCCCGTGAGGCTTGCGGTATAAGGGTTCGGGTGGTGCGCGGGGAGCGAGGCTGGTTTAGGTGGCAGGACGGCAGACGGTACGGCGCAAGACGAATTCGACATCGACCAGCCCGCGGCGCGGCACCCGCGGACGCCGTGCCACGGCCCCGCCGCCGCCCACCCAGTTCTGGCCGGACGATCCGGGCCGGCGTCCGTTCCAATGGAACCCGCGCTACTGGAACTGGCGGCGCGGCATCGTGCGCCTGTGGTTCCTCGCGTCGCTGGCGTGGGCCGGCTACTGGCTGTACCGCCTGCAGTTGGCCTGCGCGTTCTGGTTCGCGCCGTGGTGCGCCGCGCCGACCCGCGTCGATTGGCCGAACAACGACATGGCGCTGGGCCTCGCCCTGGTGCTGCTGAGCGGTCCCCTGCTGATGCTGTTCGCCGGCCTCGCGATCGCCTGGGCGATCCGCGGCTTCCGCGCGCGCCGCGCCGCCTGAGGCGCCCGGCAAGCGGCCCCGACGCTACTTGTAGGACGCGATCTCGATCAGGCTGCCGTCGGGATCGCGGCAGTACACCGACACGATGGTGCCGCGCGCGCCGCGCTTGTCGATCGGCCCCTCGATGACCGGCACGCCGCACGCCGCGAGGTGGTCGACCACCTGCTGCGGCGTCGAGGCGGTGAGGAAGCAGAGATCGTCGCTGCCCGCGCCTTCGTGCTGCGCGGTGAACCACTCGCGCTGGGTCGCCGACACCGGCCGCAGGTTGATCTTGTGCGGCCCGAACTTCATCGAGGTGCGCGGCGCCTTGCCATGGCCGGGATCGAAGTCTTCGCGCACCATGCCGAGGACGCGACCATACCAGGCGGCCGCGACCTCGACGTCCGTCACGTTGATGACGAGATGATCCAGCGCATCGACGACCAGCGGCATGTCCTGTCCTCCCCGGGGCCCCGCTGTAGCATGAAAGCGCGCGACGGGAAGGGCGCACCGGCGGGCCGGGTTGCCGGGGCCCCCGGCCACCAGTTGGTCATTCGACTCGGGCCCCCGGCGGGGTCTCTGCTGGCGCGATCCACCGGGGAGGAAGCCATGCTGCAGTCGCTCCTGGCAGGCGCTTTCACCGTCGCGATCCTGGTCGTGGCGACGGCCAGCTCGGTCGCGACCACGGTCGCGCTGAGGGGCTGGGCGCATTCGAGCTACGAGGCGTCGCTCCACGCGCCGGCGTGGCCTGCAGCCTGCGGACGCAACGGCGACGCGTGGTGTGACAGGACCGGGATACGGGACCGGCCATAAAACAACGGCGCGGGGTGGTCCCGCGCCGTTCTCCGATCGGTTGCGACGTCGCTCAGTTCGGGCTGACGTTGCTCGTCGTCGTCGGGTTGAACACCGTCGGCGGCGACGGCGTCGGAGTCGGGAAGAACGTCGGACCACCCGGACCCGACGGGCCCGGCGGCGTCGACGGCGGCGTGTTGACCACCGTGTTGACGATGTTGCTCAGCGTCTCCGGCGTGGTCTGCGGCGAGCCGAGCAGGTTCTGCAGCTGCTGCAGCGCGCCCGGGACACCGGCCACCAGCGCCGGGACGAAGTTGGCGTCCTGGAACGGGATGTTGGGCATCGCGCCGCCCGGCGGCGGTTCGCCGAACGCCAGCGTGCCGGGCATGCCGACAGGACCGGTCTGCTGCAGCGGCGTCGCCGCCGCCAGCGGGCCGGCGTTCTGCAGCGGGCCGGAAGACTGCAGCGGACCGCTCGCCTCCATCGGGCCGGAGCCTTCCATCGGGCCGTTGCCTTCCATGCCGTTACCGTCGTTCACGGCTTGCAGCGGACCGCCACCCTGCAGCGGGCTGCCGCCCTGCAGCGGGCCACCGCCCTGCTGCGGGCCACCGGCCTGCTGCGGGCCGTCGCCTTCGCCCTCGCCGGTGCCGTTGCCATGCACGCCGAGCTGCGCCTGCTGCGTCGACGGGATGGCGCCCTGCGCCTGGCCCGGCGGGATGCCGGAGTTGTTCGCCCCGAAGTTCGAGTTCTGCAGCGCCTGGGTGATGCCGGGGTTACCCGGGCCGCCCGGGGGACCCTGGAAGAACGACGAGACCTGCTGCATCACGCCCGGCGGGATCGGCGTCGGCGGGTTCGGCGCGCCGCCCGGCGGCACCGTGATCTGCGTGCCCGGCTGGTTGGTGACCTGGGTGACGCCCTGGCCGGTGACCGTCAGCGACCGGCCGAACAGGAAGTTCGCGGTGAACTGGCCGTTCTGGCCGACCGAGAAGGTCGCGATGCCGCCGCGGATGCCCATGGTGGCGCCACGCGACTTCACCGTCACTTCGGAGTTCTTGCTGATCGCGCCGCCGACGTAGCGGAACACGCCGCGGCCGGCGTCGAGGCTGAGCTGCCCCGCGCGCTTGTCCGGGTCGTACACGAACTTGTCGATCGTGATCTCGCTGTTCGGGCCGACCGTCAGGGTCGAGCCGTCGAGGAACACGAGGTGCGCGCGGTCGTTCGCCTTGGTGGTCACGACCTCGTTGGCCACCATGTCGTTGCCGATGTGCAGCACGCGCTCGTTCTCGGCCGGCGGCTTGGCGATCGGCTCGCCGTTGACCACCGACGCGATGCCGACCTTCGCCCACGCGGGATCGGTCATCAGCAGCGCCGGGAGCACCGCGAGCAACAGGCCCCCGACCTGCCACTTCGACGACTTGGAAATCATGTTCTTCGACATTCTAGCCTCCATCCCCTGCCGACTGGGCGAGGGGACCGATGACGCTCTTCTGAAAACTTCCCACACCTAACATGTAGGAACCCCGGACCCCGGCTACCAGCCGGTGCGACGTCAGGGCGTTCCCGTCTGCTTGATATACGACTCCGCCTTGGCCTTCTGGTCCGCCGACGCCCGGCGCGAGCCGGTGACGCCCTGGAGATAGGACTTGGCGGCCTCCATCGACCCCAACCGAAAATACAGCACGCCGAGCTCGAGCTTGACCTCGGGATTCTCGCCGTCGACCAGCAGCAGGCGCTCCAGCGCAGCGATCGCGCCCTCGAGGTCGCCGATCTTCAGCGCCGCCTCGGCGTAGCGCACCAGGGTCGGCGGGTCGATCGGATTGCGCAGGCTCTCCTGGAACGCGGCATTGTACGCCGCGCGGTCCGCCGCCGTCACCTTCGGCGCCGCCGGCGCAGCATCCTGCTGCGCGCCGGCAGCGGCAGCCGCGGCGACAGAAAATGCCAGGACGAGAACGAACTTCTTCATGCCCACGCAGTAACTCTAGACCCCCGATTGGGACGGAACAGTGACCCGCATCACGAAGTAATCGCGAAAAACAGCGCCCGCGGCAAGACCTCGCAGTTCAGATGCTATTAGTTTCCAGCCGCGATTCCCAAGCAAATTGCATCCGCGGATACAATTGTTGAAATTTTCCTAGCCGAAATGGTCCCGGCCGCGCTGGTCGCTGACCTGGTCGGCGACCGAGGCCAGCCAGGCCCGGGCTTCCGCCTCGGTCCGGAACAGGCGGGCCGGCCGCTTCGACGGCGAGATGTTGACGAACCGGCGGAACGCGCTCTCCAGCGCCTCGCCGCCGCCGACCACGGCCAGCGGGCCGCTCTTCATCGTGGCGGTATAGGCGCTGAGCCGGGCGCCCAGCGCCAGGACGTCGTCGTCGCCGTAGACCGGCTCGGCCCGGCTGGCATCGAACAGCTTGCCGTACTCCAGGGCATCCTCGACCACCACGGCGTCGAAGTGCTCCTCGAGCTCGCGGCGCGTGACCGCGCCCTCGGCCACGACATGGATCAGCTTCTGGTCGTGCAGCACCTTCCAGCGCAGCGGCATCTGTCGGCTTCCTCCGGCCCGCGAACTCGGCCCAGCGTGCCATGCCGGCGGTTCGAGCGAAACCGCCGGTTGCAGCCGCGCGTCGCCGGGGCGGGCCGGCTCAGACGACCGGCACCTGCCGGGCCGCCAGCATGGCCGGCGAGATCACGTCCATGTCGAGCGGCACGTGCCAGCGCCGGGTCAGCCGGATCTCGGGCGGGGCGTTGCGCGTCGTCGCGCCGTCGAGCACGAAGCCGCCGTAGCCGCCGTCCATCTCCTCGTTGCACTTCTGGACGTAGACCGGGAAGCCGCCGATGTACGGCATGAAGACGCGCGGCCGTCCCGGCACGTTGGCGCCGACGTACCACGACGAGCAGGTCGAGCGCAGCGATACCTGGCTGACCTCGTTGACGTGCGCCACCCAGCGATCCTCGTCCTCGATCCGCGCCTCGAAGGTGCGCGCGCCGACATCGCGCAGGTGCGCCATCATGTCGACCATCCAGTCGACGTGCTGCTCGATCGCCTGGATCATGCTGGCCAGCACCGACGGGCTGCCGGGGCCGGTCACCATGAACAGGTTGGGGAAGCCGGCCGAGGCGACGCCGAGGTAGGTGCGCGGGCCCGCCTGCCACTTCTCGGCGAGCGTCAGGCCGCCGCGGCCGGTGATGCGGATCTTGTCGAACGCGCCGGTCATCGCCGCGAAGCCGGTGGCGCAGACGACGGCATCGAGCTCGTAGGTCTTGCCGCCGACCACCAGCCCGTGGGCGGTGAAGCGCTCGATCGGCGTCTTCGAGACGTCGACCAGCGACACGTGCGGCTTGTTGTAGGTCGCGAAGTAGTTGGTGTCGACGCACAGCCGCTTGCAGCCGAACACGTTCTCCGGGCACAGCAGCTCGGCCGTCTTCGGATCCTTGACGATGCCGCGGATCTTCTCGCGCGCGAACTCGGCGATCGTGTCGTTGGCTTCCTTGTTGAACAGCAGGTCGCCGTAGGCGCCGAGGAACGGCAGGCCGCCGCGCGCCCACGCTTCCTCGTACTGCCGCCGCCGCTCCTCCGGCGTCGAGGCCAGCGCCGGCTGGGTGTTGAACGGGAAGTAGAAGCCGGTGGGACGCGAGCGCGCCTTGGCGCGAAGCGCCGGGTAGTTGGCCTTGACCTCGGCGACGTAGGCCGGGTCGAGCGGCGCGTTGTAGGCCGGCACCGAGTAGTTGGGCGTGCGCTGGAACACGGTCAACGCCTTGGCCTGCTCGGCGATCAGCGGGATCGACTGGATGGCCGACGAGCCGGTGCCGATCACGCCGACCCGCAGCCCGGTGAAGTCGACGCCGTCCTTGGGCCATTCGCCGGTGTGGTAGATCGGCCCCTTAAAGTCGGCCATGCCGGCGAACGGCGGCTTGTTGGCCGACGACAGGCAGCCCACTGCCATGATGCAGAAGCGCGCCTCGACGCGGTCGCCGCCGCTACCGTCGAGCCGCTCGGTCTCGACCACCCAGAGGGCACGCGCCTCGTCGAAGGTGGCGGCGACGACGCGGGTCGAGAAGCGGATGTCGCGGCGCAGGTCGAAGCGGTCGGCGACGTGGTTGGCGTAGGACAGGATCTCGGGCTGCGGCGCGTACTTCTCGGACCAGTTCCATTCCTGGTCGAGGTCCTCGGAGAACGAGTACGAGTACTGCAGGCTCTCGACGTCGCAGCGCGCGCCGGGATAGCGGTTCCAGTACCAGGTGCCGCCGACGCCATCGCCGGTCTCGAAGGCGACGGCGCTGAAGCCAGCCTGGCGCAGGCAGTGCAGGGCATAGAGGCCGCCGAACCCGGCGCCGACGACGACGGCGTCGACGGGGCCGGACAGCGGGGCGCGGGAGGTGGGGGGAGCGGATTTCGAGGTCATGGCCGCGATTTTTTGCCGCCCCGGCCGCGACGGCAAGATGGCGCCAGCGGAATTGGCTTTCGGGGTTCGCGTGGCGAAGTCCGCAGTTGCGCCAGATCAAGGAGCAAATTCTTCTCCCCGGCGAAACTCAGTTACGGCACTGTTACTGCAGAAAATGAATCGCAAGCTTCCGGGTCCCCCTCATCTCGTCCGCCAAGGCGCCGGCGCGCTGTTCTGGCTGGCGGCGGTGTGCCTGGCCGTGCTCGGGCTGCTCGCGATCGCCACGGTCTTCTACGACCGGGCCGGCCTGTCGCCGGCGCTGCAGGCGACGCTGGCGGTCTTCCTGTCGCCGTGGTCGCTCACGACCTACGCGGCGACGACCTGCCTGGTCCTGGTGGGAGGCTGGTACCTGTGGCGGGTGCGCGGCCCGACCGGTCCCCGGGCGGTCGCCATGCCGGCCCCGGCCATCGTCGGCTTCCTGCTGCTGCTGGTCGCCACCATCGCCGGCGCGGGTTACCTGCTGTCGCGCGACATCGATTCGGCATTTCGCGAGGAGCGCTACGCCCAGCAGCGCGGCATCGCGCGGCTCAAGGCGCGCCAGATCGACCAGTGGGTGCAGGAGCGCTTCGTCGACCTGCAATTCCTTGCCACCAACCTGCGCGGCTTTCCCTCGCTCGCCCAGCCGGACGTGCGCGACCTCGTCGAGCTGGTGTTCGGCCAGCTGCTGGCCGGCCACCGCGAGCGCGTCGCCGTCGCGCTGATCGGCGCCGACGGCAAGCCGGTGCTGTCGACCGGGCTGGACGACCTGGC
>Ga0102832_1000751_pt1 | contig 37181 bp, 36 predicted proteins | sample EBPBio282013_DNA_FD_88942 | JGI IMG/M metagenome (GOLD analysis project Ga0102832, IMG submission 88942) | Wastewater treatment Type I Accumulibacter community from EBPR Bioreactor in Madison, WI, USA - Reactor 2_5/28/2013_ DNA (Illumina Assembly) | ecosystem: Engineered > Bioreactor > EBPR >... | reverse complement strand
GCCATCAACACCATGATTTATATCGGAAATATTGAGATCCTGACAGCAAAATCAGCGATTTACTTGGGGAATGTGGGTTCAGGATCGTCCAGTTGGAAATTGGAGCCGTCACGAGATGGTCGACGGCATCGCCAATGCGCTCGGGACTAATGGCTGGAGTCTGCACCGATGTAATCCTCTAGCTTGATGTCCGCTTCTCCGGGGAAGCGGCGGCGTTCAAAAAGCTGCTTCATCGAAAGTGGCGCGGTGGCGTCGATGCCGACCTTGCCGCGATGGACCTCACGCACATCCTCGCGCGTGTAGCTTGGTATTCGCGGGACGACGTAGATTCCGGTTTCCGGCGTGCATCGTGTCTGGATGGCCCACAGCACATCGGCGGCATTGAAGGGGTCGACATCCTTGTCGACCACGACCACGACTTTCGTCCATGAATAACCGCCCAGGGCGGCAAGCATCGCGTTGCGGGCCTGGTCTTCGTTCTGCTTGTCGATCGATATCACGCACCCGAAGACATATCCGGGCGTTGCGATATCCCTGATCTTCGGAACGAAGGCCGAAACCTTCTTGTAGATCTCGGCCTGGATCGGCACTCCGACCAGATTGAGATCTTCGGTGCCGCCGGCCAGGATCGCATGATAGATGGCGTTCCGGCGGCGCGTGATGGCCTTCACCTTGAAGACGTGGTTCTTCATCACCGGCACATAGCCGTCCGTGAACTCGCCGAAGGGACCCTCGTCTTCGCGGACACCAGCAATGACCTCGCCCTCGATGATAAGCTCTGCATCAGCCGGCACGTCGACCGGAATGGTCTTGCACCGCACGACGCGGAGGGGCTTGCCTTGCCAGGCGCCCGCAACCTCCAGCTCGTCCGCTTCATAGGGAACTTTGGACGCGGCCGAGAACATCAGGCCGGGCGGTGCGCCGATCACAATGGCGCAGGGGAGGTTCTGTCCCATCTCCTCGGCTTCCGCGTGGTAGCGCCCCAGATGCTGTGGCGGCATCATGCGGACGCGCAGCTTGTCGCCTCCCGCGAGCTGGCACCTGTTCCATGACGCATTGTAAGCGCCGGTCACGGGATGAGGTGCGATCAGCACTCCCGCAGTGATGTAGGCACCCCCGTCATGCTCCGAATAGACGATCTGGGGCAGGTCGCGCGCGACATCGATATCCTGCGTCTTGACGATTTCCTGAACAGGAGCCGTCTCGACGCGGTCGACCGGAAGGCCCTTGGCTTCCAGCGACACCATCGTGCGTAGAAGATCTCCCTGGGCCAGGCCGAGCGATTCCGCGACGGTCCGGCGGAATCCAAAGACGTTGGTGATGACCGGGAGATCGCTGCCTTTCACATCGGTGAAGAGCAGCGGGCGGTTCGGCCCCCGCTGCATGTGGCGCATGACCGCTGTCAGTTCATGACGGGGGTCGACTTGGCGGGCGACGGTCGCCACCTCGCCGCGTTCACGCAATGCCTCGACCAATTGCCGGAAGGATTCGAAAGCCGCCATGCCGAACTCGTCTTGCTATGTGCGTTGGCTATTGACCAACAGTGTTGGTTTCGATAATTAGTCCTTCACGCATCGTTTGATGTCAAGAGGCAGACAGGAGGAAATCGACGTGAACGACTCAGTCGCTTCGCCCGCGAAAGGGGGCCGAAAGATCCTGGCGGTCAGCCATCTCGCTGAAATCCTGCGCTGCGTGTCGCGCTCCAAGACACCGATCGGCGTGAACGAGCTGTCGCGGCGCGTCGGCCTCGACAAAAGCTCCGTCTCGCGGCTCGTTACCTCCCTGGAGGAGGAGCGGCTGCTTCAGCGCGGCCAGGATGGCAGCATTCGGCTGGGCACGGGGCTTCTCGTCATCGTGGCGCCGCTGATGCACGATCTCGGCCTCTCCACTTGGGTGCGCCCGAGCCTCGAGGCCTTAGCCAAGCGGACGGGAGAAACCGTCAATCTCAGCATCTGGAGCGGAGACGAAGCGGTCAGCGTCGTGCAGGCGCTCGGCCCGAACGCCATCACCCATTTCGCCTCGCCCGGGCAGGCAAATCCGGCTCATTGCACGGCGTCGGGAAAGGTCTTGCTCGCTTTTGAATCCGGCGACGTGATCGATCGAATTCTGACCGATTCGCTCCGAAGCTACACGGAGAGCACGGTGACCGATCCCGCCATTCTCCGGCAGCAGCTTCGCCAGATCCGCGGTTGCGGGTATGCCGTCAATGTCGGCGAGTTCTCGATCGACGTGTGCGCTATCGGCGCTGCCGTGTTCAATATGGACGGAAGCGTCGTCGGCTCGTTGACGGTCACAGTGCCTGCGTACAGATTCGACGCAACCCGACAAGCAAGCATCCTCGCCGAGACCCTGGCGGTCGCGCGCGACCTGTCGGAGCAATTTGGTTATCGACGTTAGATCAGTTCCACAATTCTCCGATGCGCGGAACTGATCCAGCTCCTTGTTTTCCGCGCTGTCTTCAGACGAACCGGCGTCCGCATCGCTCGAAAATGCTTTGGATATTCAGTCCCGGCGCCGCGATACGCGGCGCGCGGTCTCGACGACCATGGCGATCAAATCCTCCTGCCGCTCCTGCGTGAATCGGTAGCTCGGCACGGTCACCGTGATGCTCCCGACGACCTTGCCCTGAGCGTCGTGGCTAACTGCGGAAATCGCGCTGATCTCACTGTCGAGCTCTCCGAAATTGAGCGCATAGCCGCGCTGGCGCGAAGTCGCCAATTCCAGCCGCAAGGCGGCGGGATCGGTGATTGTCCGCTCGTTGAAACGCTCCAGCGCGCCGGCGCAATGGGCCTCGATGACGTCCTCCGGTTCATGGGCGAGCAAGATCTTGCCGCAGGCCGTGCAATGGCCGGGATCGCGACGTCCTGGCTCGGAGAAGATCCGAACAGCACCGGGTCCGGGAACCTGCTCGATCGTCACGGCCTCGCGGCCGTCCCACATATTGTAACTCGCCGTCTCGCCCGACCGTACTGCCAAGTCCTCGAGGGCCGGCCGGACCAGATCCTTGATGTGCAACTCAGCCAGCACGGGAGCGGCGAGCAGGACTAGGCCGGGCCCGAGCTTGATCCGGGCCGAGGCTGTGTCGCGCTCAACCAAGCGCGCCGCCACCAAAGTCGCGACTAGCCGTGAGATCGAACTTTTGTGCAATCCGATCCGTCGCGCGATCTCGTTGATGCCGAGCGGCTCCGGAGAGCCCGACAGGCAATGGAGAATTGCGATCGCGTGCTCGACGGCGCCGACTGTGCCGCTCCTTGTTTCGATCCGAGACGTCGCGGGATTTTCTATCAAAGCGCACTCCCGATCTCGCTTGACGTGATCAGCCAAGGCATGACAATCTCGTATTATGCAACGATGTTGCGTCATACGCAACATAAACTTTCCGAGAGGGCTGTGAGGTGCGTCTGTTCATTCGAAGCGTGCCGAGTAGATCCGTGACGAACTGGCTGGCGCGCCGGCCCAAAGATGATTGCGGCGCCGAACTGGAAGGCGACCGAGGCAGCACCTGACAAGTTGTGAAAAAATGGGGAGGATTTGATGCACAAGCTTGGAATTCTGACTGCATCCCTGGCTGCCATGCTTGGTTTCGGAGGCTTGACTGTCGAAGCGCAAGCACAGGCGCCGACGATGAAAAAGATCACCTTCCTCACCAACTACGTTTACAACGGCCGCCATGCGCCATTCTTCGTCGGGCGCGACAAGGGCTTCTACAAGGAAGCAGGCTTCGACATCGACATTACGCCAGCGACAGGCAGCGGCTTCGTCATCACGGCGGTTGACAGCGGGAAAGCCGACTATGGCATGGCCGAGATCGGTCCCGTTGTTCAGGCGATCGCCAAGGGAGCAAAGCTCAAGGCCTTCATGGTCTATACTGACGTCACGACCAGCGGCCTGGCCTCGCTGACGCCGTTCAAGACCCCAGAATCGATCACGGGGAAGCGAATCGCAGCTTCGCAGACTGACAGCGCCCGAGTCATCCTGCCGATCATTTTCGACGAGAAGAAGCTCGACGCTTCCAAACTCGACTGGCAGGCCGCTGATCCCGGCGTCTATTTCTCGCTGCTGCTGAGCAATCGTGCTGACCTGTTCACCGCCAGCTCTGACGGCGACATGCCGGCTTTGAGCAAGGTCGCGGCAGCACAGGGCAAGACGGTCGAATTCACCAGCTTCGTCGACTGGGGCTACGACGTGTTCGGTTACGTCCTCGTCGCGGCCACGCCGAATCTCGAAAAGAACCTCGACGAAGCCAAGCGCTTCGCTGCCGCGACACGCAAAGCGGTCGAATACGCAATCAAGAATCCGGACGAGACTGCTGACATCATGGTCAAGGCCAACCCGGCGATGAACCGCGAGACCGTGCTGGCTCAGTGGACGGGAGCGATCAGATCGATGCAGACCCCCTACACCGCCGAACACGGTTATGGGGTGGCCGACGATAAGCGCATTCTGCGCACGATCGATCTTGTGAAGAAGGCATTGAAGCTCGACGCGTCGCTGAAACCCGACGACTTGTTCGCAATCAAGGGTAAGTAATCCGCCCCGGCCGCTGCGGCGAGCCCGGCGGCCGGACGATATCCTCAGCCTGGCGATCGTCGTTAGGAATCCTTTATGTCTGCCTCGCTCATCGTCGAAAATCTATCGAAGACATTCGGTTCGACCCTGGCGATCGATCAGGCTTCGTTCTCCGTCCCCGAGAACAGCTTCGTCTCGATTGTCGGCCCCAGCGGTTGCGGCAAGTCCACCTTGCTGCGCATCGCCGCCGGGCTTGTGCGTGCCAGCAGTGGCCGTATCAATCTGCGCGGGCAGGAGGTCACCGGTCCAATCCGCGATGTCGGCATGGTGTTTCAGGCACCCGTCCTGCTGCCTTGGCGCACGACCCTGGACAACATCCTCTTCGTTGCCGAAATGGGCGGCTTACGCGCCGCCGACTATGAAGGGCGCGCCCGCGAACTGATGGCGCTCGCCGGCCTCTCCGGCTTCGAAGAGAGCCGCCCCTTCGAGTTGTCAGGCGGTATGCAGCAGCGCGCCGCGATCTGCAGGGCAATGCTGCTCAAGCCCTCGCTGATCCTGATGGACGAGCCGTTCGGCGCGCTCGACGTCATCACCCGCGAGCGCATGGGTTTTGCCTTGCAGACGCTTTGGGAGGAGAGCCGCAACACCGTGCTTTTCGTTACCCACAGCATCACCGAGGCCGTGCTGCTTTCCGACATTGTCGTGGTGATGTCGCCGCGGCCGGGGCGCATCCACGACATCGTCGAAATCGACCTGCCGCGCTCGCGCACCACGGCGACCTTGCGCGATCCTCGCTTCGTCGCCTTCGCCGCCCGTGTGCGCGAGGGCATCGAGGCCGGCGAGACGGAGTACTGACGATGGCCGACACGTCCTCTTTGCTGGCGCGTTTTCGTCCGCTTCTTTTCCTCGCTGCGCTGCTGCTTTTCTGGGAGATCGGCGTGCCGTTGCTCGGCATCCCCGGGTATGTCTTGCCGCTGCCGTCGGCGATCGCTACCCGCTTCATGGAGACCGCGTCGATCCAGTTGCAAGGGCTCGCGGTGACCGGAATGACCACGCTCGTCGGCCTCGCGCTGGCGCTGGTCTTCGGCGTGCTGCTGGCACTGGCCGTCATTTATGTGCCGGTGCTGCGTTCGCTCGTGATGCCGTTGCTCGCCGCCTTCAACTCGATTCCGAAGATCGCGGTGGCGCCGCTCTTCGTGATCTGGTTCGGCCTCGGCGTCGAATCCAAGATCATCCTCGCCTTCCTGCTGGCGTTGTTCCCGGTCTTCGTGAATTCGTTGACCGGGCTCGGCGAGATCGAAGCCGACGTCATCGACTTGTCGACGCTGGCCGGAGGCAGCCGCTGGCGCATCTTCACCAAGGTGCGCCTGATGAATGCCGTGCCTTACATCACCGACGCGCTCAAGGTTGCCTTCCCGCTGGCGCTCGTCGGCTCGATCGTCGGCGAGTTCATCGGCGGCAACAGCGGCATCGGCCATCTCATACTGTTCGGCCAGTTCAACATGGATACCCCGCTCGTCTTCGCCGCGCTGGTCTCGATCACTGTCTTCACCACGCTCGGCATCGGGGCGGTCTCGCTGTTCGAGCGCATGGCCTTGACCTGGCGCCCGTCGCAACGCCGACGCTGACGCCACGGAGCGCCTGACGGCGTTCCGGCGCAGGCCCGCTATACCCACGATATCGATAAGGAAATACCGATGCGGAACTACATCGCGCGCCTCAAGGAACGAGGGGACTTGCTGGTGGTGGACAAGGAGGTCGACCCCTTCCACGAACTCGCGGCGGTGACTTATGCTGCGCAGAAGCGCTGGGGCAAGCCGATCCTGTTCAACAAGGTCAAGGGCACCCGCTTCCCGGTCGTCACCAATGTCTACGGCGCCCGCGAACGGCTGGCTGAACTCATCGGCATCGACGCGGCCGATTTCTGCCGGCAGTGGAGCAATCTCGCCAATCTCGGCAGTGGCGCCGGCGGGTCCGCCTTTGTGCCGGCGCAGGATGAGGATCTGATCGAGTGCAAGCTCTCCGAACTGCCGCTGATCACCTATTCGGACCGTGACGCGGCCCCTTACTTCACCTCCGCGATGTTCATCGCCAAAGACCCCGAGACCGGCGTCGGTAACCTGTCCTATCACCGCTCGATGTTCGTGAGCGACGAGGAACTGCGCTGCCGGTTAGCGCCTCGTCACCACCTGACGATCTATCACGAGAAGGCCGAGAAGATGGGTAAGCCGCTTGAGGCGGCGATGTTGATCGGCGCGCCGTCGACCTCGTTCCTGACAGCAGCGGCTCCCTTGCCTTACGATGTCGATGAACTTGAGGTTGCGGCCCGCCTCAAGGGCAGCCCGATCGCGATGCGGAAATGCAAGCATATCGATCTCGAAGTGCCTGCCGATACCGAGATCGTCATCGAGGGCCGCTTCCTGCCGAACGAGCGCCGGCCCGAGGGGCCGTTCGGAGAGTTCATGGGCTATTACGTCCCCGAAGGCCAGAACGCGGTGTTCGAGGTGCTGGGCGTGACCGTCCGCAAGGACGCCGTCTTCCACTCGATCCTGTGCGGCTCGGCCGAGGAGGTGCTGACGCTGGAGCTCTCGGTCTCTGCCAACATCTACCAGCGCCTCAGCGCCGCTTTGCCTGGCATTCTCGACGTCACCTGCCAGCCCTTCGTCAACCATGCCATCGTAAAGGTCGACACGCAGTTCGAGGGCCACGCCCGCCAGGTCATGCTGGCGACGATCGGCGCCGAGCCGATCTGGGCCAAGATCATCACCGTCGTTGATCCCGATGTGAACATCTACGACATGGATGATGTGATGTGGGCTACGCTGACGCGCTGCCGCCCTGACAAGGACATGCTGATCATCCCGGAGACGCCGTCCTTCTATCGCGATGAGCAGAAGGACCACTGGGGCCGCCTCCTGATTGACGCGACCAAGCCCTTCCACCGCAAGCCGGAATTCGAACGCAAGAAAATCCGCCTCGCCGACCAGATCAACCTGTCCGACTGGTTCGACAACGCCTGAGGGCAACGCAAACCCATGAGCGATCACGATACGCCCGCGCGCATTATCGTCGGCATCAGCGGCGCCTCTGGCGCCGTCTATGGCGTGCGGGCGCTCGAATTGCTGGCGGCGGCAGGGGTCGAGACGCATCTCGTCGTCACCCGCTCGGCCCATCTGACGCTGTCGCAGGAGCTCGGTATGAGCCCTGCGGCGCTGGCCGAGAAGGCGAATGTCGTGCACAACGTTCAGGATATCGGTGCGACGATCTCCAGCGGCTCGTTCCATACACTGGGCATGTTGATCGCTCCTTGCTCTATCCGCACCATGTCGGAGATCGCGACCGGCGTGACCTCGACTTTAATCAGCCGGGCAGCCGATGTCGTGCTCAAGGAGCGTCGCAAACTGGTGCTGATGGTGCGAGAGACCCCACTGCATCTCGGGCATCTGCGGACGATGACCAGCCTCGCCGAGATGGGCGCGATTATCATGCCACCCGTGCCGGCCTTCTATGCTCTGCCGGAAACGATCGCCGATATGGTGGACCACACCGTTGGCCGTTCGCTCGACCTATTCGGCATCGACAGCCGCGCGGTTCGCCGCTGGGCCGGCATGCCCACCGTACGTAGGGCAACTACCGAATCTCGCTAAGTGCAACCGCGATCATGATACCGTCTCTCTGCCGCCAACCCGAATACTGCCGGTGCATAGTGCGGTGAGTGGATCGGCTCCATCTCTACATTGCCTCGTAACGCGGAGACGGAGATGAACCGGCTCGATCTTGATGGCCCCCTCTGGCGTTTCGCTCTGGAGTTTTATGCGTTGCCGGGTGTCGCCGAAGCCTGCCTGACCTTGCAGGACGAAGCGCAGATCGATGTGATTCAGCTCCTGACTGCAATCTACGCTGACCTCATTTTACGGCAGCCGCTGTCATCGAAGGATCTCCCCGAGCTAGATAGGCAAACGGCTGAATGGCGGGGCGCGACCGTCCTGCCTCTGCGCGACATCCGGCGCTTCCTCAAGCCCGAGAGAGACGGGTTTCCGGAAGAGCGACATCTCCTCCGGGAAAAGGTCAAAGCTGCGGAGCTGCTTGCTGAGCAAATCCAGCTCGCGATGACCGAGCGCTGGCTGAGCCGACGTGAACCGGGGCCAGGGCTTCCGGCGCGGGAGGTGTTCGCCTTGTTAATGCAGGAGGATGTCTCCGGACAGCCGAGGAACGAGCGGGTGATCGACGTCGCGATCTCGACGTTGGAGATTGCGATGGCACCCCTCCATCGAAAAGCCCCGGCGGCGCATCGCATGCCCGGGACTTCGGTTTGAAGGCCGGGTTAGGAAAATGCCAATCTTGTCGGGGCAGGGGCCGCCGACATCTCTTAAAAGCTTCAATTCCGGGTGCGGAAGGCGTTCAGACCGTCTTCGGTCGACGCGTCCGGCCCATCCTCACGATCGGCCGAGTGTCGATCCTGACAGATGAGGGGGATGGCGGTGCCGCCAGTCGGCACCGCCATCCCCCTCATCGATAAAGGTGCTTATTTCGAACCGCGGAGCCTCATGGTTCATTCCCGGTTCGATAGGCAATGTAGGCGATCTTGTCCCCGGTACCCGCAGCCTGATTTCCCTGAAGCGGGAAAGCGATGATAATGCCGTCGTGCGGGGCGACGATACGCTCCAGCTCGGTGCCCCAGCAATCGCGCAGGGTCGCGACCGTTTCGCCCTGTTTCACCGATTGGCCGCACTCTAGGCCGAAGAAGCAGTATCCGCCGCGGGTCGCGCCGATGGACCGATAGGTCCGAACCTCTGTGAAGGGGCGGGGAACCTCGATCGGTTCGTGCTGATCCGACAGCATGTCGAGATGACGGAGCACATTGCGCACGCCGGCGACGCCGGTCGCGATCGAAACAGGGTCGAAGCGGCGGGAGAACACGAATTCAGGGGTGATCGTCGGCTTGCCTTGCTGCAAGCAATAACCCGATAAAGTGCCGGAGTAGGCCGTGTTCGCCAGCACCACCGGATAGCCGAAGGCCTTTGCGAGGTCGACGGAGCGCTGCCGTGTCTCGGCGTTGCCCTCCTCGCCAACGATCGTAAAGTAAAGCGATGGCGGATTGCAGGAATGGCAGTCGATGACGACGTCCGCGCGATCGAGAAGCTCGCGCGTGATCACGCGCGCGACCTGATGCGACAGCGTTCCTCCGGCACTGCCGGGGAACACCCTGTTCATATCCTGGGCGTCCTGAGGCGTGAAGCGGCTTGAGGCGAGGAACGCCCATGGATTGACCTGCGGCGCCAGAACCAGCGTGCCGGCGAGCTGGGCCGGGTCGACTTCGTCCTTGAGGCGGCGGCAGATTTCCACCGTCGCGATCTCGATCCCGTGCAGGCCGCCTTCAACCAGGACGGTCGGTCCCGGTCTGAGGCCATGAACGACGGCGATCGGAATGGTGACTTCGCGTCCGTCCATCGCCACGGCGATCGGAAGTTCGCCTATGGCCACCTGGCCGGGCGCGGCCTTGGCGGTACCGAAGCTGATTGAAGACTGCACGGGAGCGCTCATCACATACCTGCCTTGTTGCTGAACTCGATCTTGCCCGCCTTCATCACGAAGGTGACGTTGCGGAGGTTGCTCATGTTGGAGAGGGGGTCTCCGTCGACCGCGATGATGTCGGCCCATTTGCCGGCTTCGAGACTACCGGTCTTGGCGGCGAGGCCGCAGAGCTCGGCGCCCTTGATCGTGCAAGCCTGGATCGCTTCCATCGGGCTCCAGCCGGCTTCCAGAAGCGCCACCGCCTCCGTATCCATGCGGCCATGGTTCGTGTCGGTACCGACCGCGACCTTGACGCCGTGCTGCTTGGCCCATTTGCGCACCTTCAAGCCATTGGCATGGGCTGCATTGGCTTTGGCCTTGTAGTAGGCGGGAGCGTCCGGGCTTTCCATCGCGACCATGCCGACGCCGGTGGTGAAGACCAGCCAGGTCGGGGAGCCGGCAACCAGTTTGACGTCATCTTCGGTGTAGAGGATGCCGTGCTCCACCGAGTGAACCCCAGCCTCGATGCAGACCTTCAAGGCCGGGCCGCCATGGAGATGCGCGGCCACGGTACGTCCATTCCGGCGGGCTTCATCGATACATGCCCGGATCTCGTCGTCGGAAAACTCCTGCGAGTCCGGCAGAGAGCCCTTTGTCGACATGCCGCCGCTGGCCATGATCTTGATCAGATCGACACCTTGCTTGAGTTGTTCGCGTACAGCCTTGCGCATGTCTGAAACGCCATCCGTCTCACGGCCGAGGAAATGGGCGTGGCCGCCCGTGCGGATCAGCGGGTGGCCGGATATCAGCAGGCGCGGCCCCTGGATCAGCCCGGCATCGATGCAGCGTTTTGCCTCGACATCGATGAAATACTTCTCGCCGACGTCGCGCATCGTGGTGATGCCGGCCTTCAAGATCTCTCTGGCGTTCCAGACGGCCTTCATGGCGAGATAAGGCAGGGGTTCGGCGCATTGTGCCGCCTCGTCGCCGGGGTCGACGATCAGGTGTTCATGACAGTCGATCAATCCGGGAAGGACGGTGCGATCGGAAAGATCTACACGTTCGGAGCCCGCAGGCACATCACTCGCATTGATGATGGCCTTGATCTTGTCGCCTTCAACGACGATCGCTTTGCCCTTCTGCGGCGCAGATCCGGTTGCGTCGACGAGCGAGCCGCACACGATATACTTTGTCATTTCTTTCCTCCGAATTTGAAAATTTAAGCTGACATGCCGGTGAGGGGCATTCAGGGTTTGAGCTTCACCGTATCGACGATGATGTATTCATCGAGACGGGGAGAAAAATTTGTCACTTTTGATCCAAGACCGATCAGTTGGGGTTCATAGTAAAGAGGCAGTGCTCCGCCAAAATTCTTGTGTTCAAGGCTTTGGCCTTTCCGGAATAATTCCGCGGCTTTTGCGTCGTCGAGTTCTGACGAGGCCGCCTCGATGATTTGGTCCATTTCAGGATTTGAATATTTGTTGATGTCTATCGAGGATTGGAACAGCGTTCCCCAATGCTTTTGCGGATTGATCGTGAAGTCGGTCTGGCCGATGAAAGCAAGGTCGTATGCCGCTTCATTGTACTTCGCCATGTAGGACGAGAACGCGAGCGTTTCGACCTCGACATTGACACCGATGGCTTGCAGCATTCCGGCGATAGCCTCGGTAACCTGCTTGTCCATCGAGTAGCGTCCGACGGGGCCGCCGATTTTGAGGACTTGACCCTTGTAACCGGACTCGGCGAGCAAGGCCTTGGCCTTACCAGGATCATAGGCATACACCGGCAGGTCGGCGGCATATCCAATCGTTCCGGGCGGTGAAATCGAGTTGGCAGCCTTGGTTGTCCCGCCCAGCAGGTTGTCGACGATGCCCTGCCGGTCGATCGCCAGCGATAGTGCCTCGCGGAACTTCCGATCCTGCATCAGTGGGTTGCGGAAATTCATCACTAGGTAATCGACGCGCAGGGTCGGTGTATAAACGACCTGCAGATTCTTGTTGGCCTTGAGGGCGGGGAGCTTGTCCGGCGGCAGATTGTCTGCGATCTGCACCTCGTTCGCCTCCAGCGCGGCCAGTCGGGTCGAGGTTTCCGGCATGATGCGAAATGTGATCTTGTCGGCCTCGCCGGGCTTTCCCCAGTAATTGTGGTTTTTCTCGATGACGACTTGGCCGCTGGGCACGTAGGAGACGATCTTGTATGGCCCCGTGCCAATCGGCTTCTTCTCGAAGTCGGGCGATTGGGCGGCTTTCGGCGCTACGATTGGAACCTGTGCCAACACGTTGAGCAGGCCGCGCGTCGGCCTCGCGGTCTTCAGCAACAGCGTATAGGGGCCGGTAACTTCGACCGACGTAATGTCGCGCGTCCATAATTTGAGGTTGGTGACGAACTTGTTGTCTTGGATACTATTGATCGTGTAGGCGACCGCCTCCGCGTTGAACGGCTCGCCGTTCTGGAATTTGATGCCCTCCCGCAGTTTGATTTCCAGTTCGGTCGGCGTTTTCTGCGCCCACGACTCGGCAAGGATCGGTTCGATCACGACGTTTCCATCTTTCTCGGCCCGAAAGAACATGGGCTCGAACACATGGGCGTTGATCGAATAGCCTTGCGCGACCCAGGTTTTGCGCGGATCGAGCGTCGTCGGATCGGCGCCCGCCGCGACAGACAGGTCAAATGCGACTGCCGACCCAGGACTGAGAAAAGTGGACGACAAGAGCAGGCCGGAAACCAGCCCTAGTGCATGAATAGACTTGGATAGCATTGTATTTTCCCCTTTTTGCTGAGATCTCCCGACGCGCTCGATGCTTTGATCGTTCGAGCGCGTTACAGTCCTTCGCGACGTTCGACGGGAATGGCTTCCGCACAGATCTCACCGGCATGCGTCGGATAAAACCGGCAGCGGAGCGCCGCGATGTAGGAGTCGGGGTAGGGATTATCGATCTGCTCGACGGTCTCGCCGAACAGATCGACCAGGCGGCCGATCGGTGCGCCTTGCGGAAGGATGTCCCCCACCTTGCAGGCGGGCACGAACAACCCGCCTTCCCGGTTGTGAACGAAGCTCCCGCCGCTGATGATCGTATATTGCTTTTGGACGGGCGCCTCGCCGGACAACACCCCGACGGCCTGCATGAAGCCGTGGATCGAGGTCAGGTAATCTTGCAGATGTTGCTCGGTGAACGTGCCGCCTCCGCATTCGACGGTCACTGACGGGATGTTGCGGCGCAGCGCCTCTGCGGTCACCGTCCCTCCGGCCTCCCGCGCATCTGGCGTGCGCCAGATTGTGTCCACGCCGATGCGCTTCGCCAAATCCTTGGAGCGTTGCGCCACCTCGCCGCCATCGTCCTTGTAGATAGCGTAGAACGGCACTTCCGCGCCGATGCCGCCGCTGTGCAGGTCGATCAGATAATCGGCATGCGCCTCGAGCTGCTCGCCGATCACCGCCGCCAGTTGGAAACTGTGGCTGCCGCCCAAGCTACCGGGAAAGATACGATTGAGGTTTTGCCCGTCGATCGACGAAACCCGGGACCGGAAATTGAACGACGCCGGATTGGCAACCGGCACGCCGATGATCGTGCCGTTCAGCACATTCGGATCGAGGGATCGCATGAATTCGATGATCGAGGCGGCGCCGCCGTATTCCTCGCCGTGAATGCAGCCTTCGAGCCAGACGGTCGGGCCGTCCTTGACGCCGCTCGCGATGAAGACGGGCAGGCGGATCGGAGATCCGTCGGCCATGCACCCGACGCGTAGTTCTCCCCGTGTAAGCGTTCCCGGTTTCGCCGATGCCGTTCCGACAACGATTGCCATTTCGGTTTCCTCCTAGTTTTGTTGGTTGCCGGCGCCGGCAAAGGGCGGCACCAGCGGGGCTTCCTGAGTGTTCGGAGCGTAGGGACGTGCCGGGAACAGCCGGAAACGGCGCCTGCTGCCGGGGCGGGCGGATGAGCGCATGGTGGGATCGAGCAGATCGCGCAACCCATCGCCGATGATGTTGAAGCTCAGGGCGGCCAGCATGATCGCGACGCCGGGGAACACGGCCAGCCACCACGCGTCCCGAACGTATTCGCGGCCGTCTGCGAGCATCGTGCCCCAGGTCGGAATGCGGTTCGGGACACCAAGGCCGAGGAAGCTGAGCGATGATTCCGCGATGATGAGGGCGGCGACCTGGAACGAGGCCACGACCAGGAAGGACGACATCACGTTCGGCAGGATGTAGCGGAAGATGATCCGGTGGTTGGGGGCGCCCAATACACGTGCAGCCTGAATGAATTCAAGTGACCGTAGTTGAAGCACGTCGCCCCGAACGACTTTCGCATAGTTGATCCAACTCGTCAGAGCGAGGACGATGATGACGTTGAAGATGCTCGGCCCGAGAATGGTGACCAGCGCCAATGCCAACAGCAGGAACGGGAAGGCCAACTGCATGTCGGTGAACCGCATGATTGCGGAGTCAACCAGGCCGCCATAGTAGCCGGACAGGAGCCCGAGCAGGAGGCCGACGCTGCCGCCGAAGGCAACCGCGACGATTCCGACCAGCAACGATATCCGGGAGCCGTAGATGAGGCGGCTGAAGACGTCGCGGCCGAGATGGTCCGTTCCCGCGATGTGCGTAACGCCCTTGGCGTCGACCCAGAAGGGGGGCTTCAGGCGATTGAAGATATTCTGGATCTCGATGTTTCCGGGCGCGATCAGCGGCGCGAAGACCGCCGCGAGAACGAGCAGTGACAGGACGAGGAGCGCGAACGCGAACATCGGACGCAGACGGAGGAAAAGAACGAAATTCATCATTCGCCTCAATCGTAGCTGACGCGCGGGTCGAGCATCACGTAGATGATGTCAACGATCAGATTAGTGATGACGAATATCAGCGCCGATATGACGATCATCGTCTGAACGACAGGGTAGTCGCGTGCACCGATCGAGTTGACCAGAAGATTTCCTGCTCCAGGCCACCCAAATACTGTCTCTGTAATGATCGCGCCGCCGAGCAGATTTCCTATCTGTAGTCCTAGAACGGTCACCACCGGCGCAAGTGCATTGCGCAACGCATGCCGCATCACGATCACCTTCTCCGACAGGCCTTTGGCGCGCGCTGTGCGGACATAGTCCTGCCGGATCACTTCCAGCATGCTGGAGCGCATGATCCTGGCGACCAGTGCTACTTGCGCAGCAGCCAATGTCACCGCGGGTAGGACGAGATGGAGAAAGCCGCCGCGGCCGGATGTCGGCAGCCAGCGCAACTGCACGGAAAACGTCAATATCAGCATGATACCAAGCCAGAAGACCGGTACCGACTGCCCGATCAGCGCAAGACCGGAGAGGAGATTGTCTATCCAGCTACCTTTGCGGACGGCCGCAACAGCGCCAAACGGGACGGAAATGCCGATGGTGATCAACAGGGCTGCAACAGCCAGCTGAAACGTGGCTGGTAGATAGCCGAGTACAAGCGACAGAGCAGGGGTCTGGCTCCGATAGGAGACGCCGAAGTCGCCGGTGAGGATCTGCTTTACGTATATGCCGAACTGAATCCAGACCGGTTGATCGACGCCCAGCGCGATCCGCACTCGTGCAATCTCATCGGGCGTCGCTAGGTCCGACAGCATCATCACGGCCGGATCTCCGGGGACGATCCTGAGGATCAGAAACGAGATGACGAGCGCGCCGACGAGCACAATCACGCTCTGAACGATGCGGCGCAGAACATATGAGAGCATTGGTCAAAGCCTACGCAGGGCCGGCTCAGCGGCTGCCGGATGAATGAGGCGGTTCGCGGCTCATCGGACATCTCCTTGTCTCCTCAGAAACGTTCGATATAGTGAGGCTATCGGCCTCATGGTTTTGACGTCAAGAAAAAAGATACCCATTGCGGCAAAAAAATTTAATATAATGATCGTTTTTGTGAACGCGGGATTGGCGCGGCGTGCTTGGCACCTTAGGATTTTGGTTGACATTCGGGGCGCTGGGCTGCAGCGGGCTGCGTCTTTGCGCGATCCTCGCTAGGCGTCCCGGCACCCACGAAGATAGAAAGGTGCATCGCTCATGAACTTGGCCACATGGACTGCTATCTCGGGGAGTGCGGAGCGCCCCGATCATGTCGGTGCGGTTATTCGACGACTGCGGCTGGAGCGCAAAATGTCGTTGAAGGAGCTCTCGCGCGCATCAGGCGTCTCGTCCGGCATGCTGAGCCAAATCGAGCGGAATCTTGCAAATCCCTCCTTGAAGATTCTGACGAAGATACAGGTTGCACTTGAGACGAATGCAGCTGCTCTTTTCCCTGGAAACGCTGGCAATGTAATGACTGAGCGAAAGGACCCTCTTTTCGTGAAGCGTAATCATCAGCGTCCTTTCTGTGGGTTGGGCTATCTAACCAAAGAGTTGCTCTCCACAGGAACGACACAGCACTTAGAGATGATGCTTTTGCACATCCCTCCGAAGGGATCTTCGGGCGATAGCCCCCTTACATCCCTGTCTGAAAAGGGCGGCTTCGTCCTCGAGGGCACGATCACAATGAGCGTAGATGGAGAAGAGGCTGTTCTAGGAGAAGGCGATAGCTTTGCCTTCGACGGCCGTCGACCCCATACCTTCCGTAACGATACAGATGCCAGCGCCAAGGTCTTGTGGATTATCAGTAATTTTCCAATGCAGCGTCACCTTTGACCATTTTTTTACTGGCGCGACGGACGATTTCCAGATCTGTTTTTTTGCGCCCGTAGGCGATTACGCCTCCTTTCGAATTGGTTCAGAGCTGATCGTGCCGGGCGTATGCGTGGCTGAAAGGAAGCCCGCTTTATCTTCGGTTTCGCTTCTGCTTGGATAACCGAGGAGTAAGATTTCAGATCACAGCTGATATGCCGGGCCGGCGCCGGACAGGATCACTGCGAGTTGGCAATGATCCTCGAAGCCGACTGGCGCATCAGGGCACTGAGTCGGCCCACGATCGTTTGATCGGGAGCCGGTCAGTGTGTCGATTTACGCTACGTCGCCTATCGTCGCCCTCACCCGGCAGCGCCGAGGCGCAGGTCTACGGGCACCAAGTCGCATCGAAATGGACCGAGCGGTCATCGAAGCGAGTGAGGAAGGCCTGGGTGTAGGGGGGAACGACGGCCTTGGTGCAATCCTCGCCAGCGAAGGCGACGATCGTGTCCATGGAGTCCCAGAACGTGATCTCGACGAACTCGACCTCGCCGGTGTCGAGCGTGCGCCGCAGGAAATAGGTCCCCTTGTATCCCGCGATGCGATGCAGCGCGGGAAGGGTCTCGGTCGTCAGGAGCTTCTCGTAGGAATCGGCCAGATCGGGCTTTGCCCAACCGCGCCATACACGTCCAATCATGTCTTACTCCACCTTTCTGCTTGGGAGGTCATTCGGACAGAACGCGGATTCGGTCCGGGGGAATATCGAGGGCGACCCGCTCCCCGACAGCGAAGAGCTGGTCGGCGGGGGGCAGGCAGCGGATCATGTGCCCGCCGAAATCGAGGACGTAGCGGGTGCGCGAGCCGAGGAAGACGCGCGTGACGACGGTGGCTGCTACCTCGGCGGTCGGCGCAGGCGTCAGGCGGGCATCCTCCTGCCGGAACATCACGGTCGCGTTGCCCTGGCCGGCGGCCCCGTCGAGCCTCAGGGACTGGCCTCCCGGCAGGCGGGCGATCGTTCCCCCGGCCGTCGGTTCGAGCGCGACCTCGAGGAGGTTCGTCGAACCCATGAAGGAGGCGGCGAAGCGCGTCCTTGGAGCGGCATAGAGCTCGGCCGGGGTGCCTTCCTGTTCAATCCTGCCGGCATTGAGCAGAATGACGCGATCGGACAGGCTGAGGGCCTCTTCCTGGTCGTGGGTGACGAAGACCGTCGTCAAGCCAGTCTGGCGATGGAGCTGGATCAGCTCCTCCTGCATGGTTTCGCGCAGCTTGGCGTCCAGATTGGACAGAGGCTCGTCGAGTAGCAGCACCTGCGGCGACGAGACGACCGCGCGGGCGACCGCGACGCGCTGCTGCTGTCCCCCCGAGAGCTGACGGGGACGTCGCTGCGCCAGATGGGAAAGCTGGACGAGCTTCAGGGCGGCTTCGGCCCGCTCGCGCTGTTCGGCGCGATTGCCGAGCCGGCGCATCCGCAACGGAAACATGACGTTTTCGAGCACGTTGAGGTGCGGCAGCAGCGCGTAGGACTGGAACACCATCGCGATGTCACGCCGCTCGGGCGGCAACCGGGTCGAGTCCTTGCCGCCGATATGGATGGAACCGCCATTGGCCTCCTCCAGCCCGGCGATCATGCGCAGGAGGGTGGTCTTGCCGCAGCCACTCGGCCCCAGCAGGCTGACGAACTCGCCCTTCTGGATCGAGAGGGAAATGCCCTTGATGACCTGCACGCCGCCGAAGGATTTCGAGACGTTGTCGAGATGTACTGCCGTCATCGGATTACCCCGCCACTGTCTGGATGCCGAGAACGCGGTCGATCACGAAGATCAGCAGGATCGTCAGTGCGATCATCAGCGTGGATACGGCCGCGATCGAGGGATCAGGGCTGAATTCGAGTTGCGTGTAGATCTGGATGGGCAATGTCGTGATTTCCGGCGAGCGAAGGAAAAGGGAGAGGATTGCCTCGTCGAAGGAGATGTTGAAGGCGAAGAAGGCTCCGGCCGCGATGCCCGGCATGGCTTGCGGCACGACGACATGGCGGATAGCGCGCCAGGGGCCGGCGCCCATCGTGCGGGCGGCTTCCTCCAGGTATTTGTCGGAGGTCGAGAGAACCGCCAGCGTGGTGCGGATCACATAGGGCACCGCGACCACGGTATGACCGACCCAGAGAGCCCAGAGCGAGGTTTGACCGATAGTCGCGCTCCAGAAGGTCAGCAGGCCGAGCGCGAAGATGATCGTCGGCAGCACGAGCGGCGCCAGAAAGAGCGCGGATATGGCCGAAGTCGCAGGCAGCCGGCCGCGATGCAGGACGATCGCGGCGCTCGCCCCGATGATGGTGGCGCCCACCATCACCGCCACGGCCAGTTTCAGGCTGATCAGGGCGGCGCCGGTATAGGATGAGGATGACAGGATGGCCTCGTACCAGCGCAGGCTGAGCCCCTGCGGCGGGAAGGTCACGTAGTCGCCTGCCGTGAAGGACACGCCGCAGACCACGATGAGCGGGCCCAGGACGAAGAGCAGGATCGCGGCCAGATAGAGCCCGGCGGCCGCGCGGATCGGGCTCGGAACTGCTTCAACCATGGGAGCGCCTCGACAACCGGGCATAAGGGATCAGGAGGACGAGGACGCCGAGCAGCAGGATGATCGATTGCGCCGCGGCGAAATGCCATTCCATGGTCCGCGTGGCGGATTCGTAGATCGACCCGGCGAGGACCGGCAGCCGCGCTCCGCCGAGCAGGGACGGCGTGATGAAGTAGCTGGCCGAGAGGGTGAAGACGAGCAGGGAGCCCGCAATGATCCCCGGGATGGCCAGCGGCAGGATGACGAGGCGCAATGCTTCGAGGAAGCTGCATCCCATGACGCGTGCGGCTTCTTCGAGGCGCTGGTCGATCCGCAGCACGACGCCGAGGATGGACAGCACCATGAACGGAAACAGCACCTGGACCATGCCGGCGACGATGGCGGTCTCCGTATGCATGAGCGTGTAGTTGCGGTTCACCAGGCCGATCTTGTTCATCAGGTCCGGAATGACGCCGCCGCGGCCGAGGATGACCATCCAGCCGAAGGTCCGCACGACCACGCTCGTCATCAGCGGCAGCGTGATGCAGATGATCAGCCACAGGCGCAGGCGCGGCGATCCCCGGGCCATGATGTAGGCAAGCGGTACACCGGTGACGATGCAGATCGCGGTGATGACCAGCGACAGCTTCACCGTGCGCCAGGCGATGCCGAGATAGAACGGATCCGTCAGGAACCGCAGCAGATGAACCGCGGTCCAGCCGCCCTCGGCGTCGCGCAGGCCGAGCACCAGGATTCCGGTCACCGGGATCAGGAACCCGAAGCCCAGCAGCAGCAATCCGGGCACGGAAATGATCAGGTCGTTGCGCAGGCTGTTCATGTTCGCTCCCGGTTAGAGGTGCCGCGAAGTCGGATCGCCTACTTGGCGATGAGCTTCTTCCAGTCCTCGATGAGACCGTTGCGGACCTTGTCGAGCGCTGCGGGGTCGAACCTCACGAGCGAATTCACCGCGTCGCCATAGACGACCTCGCTGGCGATATCGGGCGGGAGCTGCGCCTTGCTGTTGGTCGGCGAGTAACGCATCTCGCGCGCGAAGGCGGCCTGCACCTCCGGCGACAGCTCGAAATCGATCAGCTTCTTCGCGAGAGCCTGATTGGGGCGGTTCGCGACCAGGTTCGCGGTGAAATAGACCGCCGGCGCGCCCTCCTTGCCCATGACGAACTTCACGGGTTGCCCGCTCTGCCGAATGGCATGGGCATAGTCCTGCGCGTAGGGGGCGAGCCAGGCATCGTTCTGCGCGAAGTTCTGCTGCACCTCGGGCGAGGAATTGATGACCACCGAGCGGTTCAGCAAGGCACCGACCTTTTCGAGGCCGGGCTTCGCGTTATCGAGCGTACCGCCCCAGACCTGGTTCATCATCAGAAAGCCGAGCAGGCCGAAGGAATTCGACAGGTCCGTCAGGATGAGATGGTCGCCATAGGCGTTGTCCCACAGATCCTTCCAGGCGATCGGAGCCTTTGGAACCTTCTTTTCATTGTAGAGCAGCCCGATCGCCGTCACGAGATGGACCGGCCCTTCGCCGCGCGCCATGCCGTCCTTGGCGAACGGGTAGAGATCCTTCGCGTTCGAGAGCTCGTCCGGCTTGACCGGGGCGAGCAGCCCCTCGCGCGCCGCGATCACCTCCTGTCCGCCCGAAAAATGGACGACGTCGTATTGGGGAGCGCTCTTCTGCGCGCGCAGCTGCGCCAGCGTATCGGCGGAATACAGCGTCACGACCTTGATCTTGACGTTGTTCGCCTTCTCGAAAGGCTCGAAGACCAGCTGCTTGTGCAGCTTCTCATAGGGGCCGCCCCAGGAGTTGACGACCAGCGTGGTCTGCTGGGCCCAGGCGCCTGAAGCGGCGAGCATGAAGGCGGCGGCGCCAAAGATGGCTTTCATCGGAAATCCCCTTGTTCTGGTTGGTCGTTCGACGGCCGGCTCGGGCGGTTTTGCGTGCGGGCTGAGACGCCCGTGCCCGCACGCATCGCGGGGGGCTTGGCCCGCGGTCAGACGTTCATCGGCGAATCCTGCAGCAGAGCCAGCGCTCCGGGGGTCAGGACCTGCTTCACGAAACGCTCCTGATGCGGCTTGTAGAACTCCCACAGGGCGCGAAGCTCAGTGAGCGGGTTCTCCCGCCAGTCGATCCTGAGGTCGACGAGCGGCCAGGTGTTGCGGTCGGCGATCACCAGGGCCGACGACATGATCGGCTTGGTCTCACCGCCGGCCGCCAGGCCCGCATCGACCGCACTCAGCAGACGCTCGGCGAACGGCAATTCGAGATTGGCCTCGTAGGTTTCGACCATGCGGCGCGGCACGTCGGTATTGGCGATGAAGTTGCCGGTCGAGACGCATTGGAAGCCGGTGTAGCCGGCATTGATGCATTCGATCTCCGGCCCGTTGAAGAAGGCGCTCCGGCCCTCTCGGTCCACCGCCGCGAACTGGCGCTCCTGTGGGAAATCGTTGCTCGCCGCCAGGACATTGACGGTCTCCTGGGCAGAGAGGCCCCGCGACAGCAGGTCGAGGCCGATCTGGCCGGCGCGGGTATCGGTGCGATGCTGGGTCGTGACGGCGCCGATGCCGGCACGCACCCAGGGGCAGCGATTCCCGACCGCGACGGCCGAGGTCGCGATCGCGATTCCGAACATGCCGGTGGCCGGATCCCGGGCTGCGAGTGAAAAGGTCATCGGGGCGTTCCCTGTTGCAGTTTCAAGAATTGTAGCGCTACAATATGAAGGAAATCGCTTCCGTCAACCAAAAAAATGTGCATTTCGTGCAATCGCCTACAATCCGGGCTGCTGACGGGGAATCAGCCGCCGAACGCGAAAGTCGGCAGCAACAGGCAGGCAGGACCTTGACCAACGGAAAACCAGCCGCTGTGCGGATGTCGGATGTGGCGCGCGCCGCAGGCGTCTCGCCCATGACCGTGTCGAACTGCTTCAAATATCCGGAGAAGGTGGTCGAGGAGACGCGCGAGCGCGTGTTCAGGACGGCGGCGATGCTCGGCTACGTCCCCAATCTCATGGCCGGGACGCTGGCATCGGGGCGCAGCAAGATCGTCGCGGCGATCACGCCCTCGATCCAGAACTCCAACTTCGCCGGCATGCTGATGGGGCTGGAAACCGAGCTCGAAGCGCAGGGATATCACCTGATCGCCTCCGTGGTGGAGGCTCCCGAGCGGGAATATGAAGCCGTCAGGGCCCTGATCGGACGGCGCGTCGACGGGATCGTCCTCACCGGAGTCGACCGTGGCGATGCGACGCGCCGCCTTCTGGAAAAGTCTGGTGTTCCGACGGTCGAGACCTGGAACCTGAGCGGTCCCTTCATCGATATGGGCGTCGGCTTCTCGACGCAGGACGCCGCTCGCGAGGCGACGCAGATCATGATCGGCAAGGGCCTGCGCCGCATCGGGATCGCCGGCTACGACACCACGGGCAATCTCCGGTTCCAGCAGCGCCTAAACGGCTTCCAGGAGGCGATGACGGCCGCCGGTCTGCGCGATGATCTGATCGCCGCGGTTCCCGCCTGGACCGGCTTCGCCGGAGGCAAGATCGCCCTGGAGCAATTGCTCGCGCAGGATTCCCATCTCGAAGGGGTCTTCTGCTTCACCGACGTTCTGGCCGTCGGCGTCATTTTCGACTGCATGCGGAGGGGATGGAATATTCCCGAGCGCATGGCCGTCGTCGGCTATGGCGACTACGAAATCGCCGCCGAACTGCCGCCGGGGCTGACCACGGTTCATACGCCGGGCGACGAAATCGGGAAGATCGCCGCGCGCATGATCATCGAACGCTGCAATGGCGCGGCAAATGAAAACAAGGTCGTCGATGTCGGCTATAGGCTGGTTATCAGGGGGAGTACATAAAGTCGGCCGAGCCCCATCGCAGGCGAGCCAGAGGTGATGGCTATAGCGCCGCCTTGAGATAGGCCGCCGTCAGACTGCCTTTCGCTTCGGCAACATCATGCGGAACGCCGTTGGCAACGACACGGCCGCCCTCCTCGCCGGCTCCCGGTCCCATGTCGATGATCCAATCGGCCTGGGCGACGGCGCGCATGTCATGCTCGACGGCGACGACCGTATTGCCGGTATCGACAAGCCCTTGCAGGTGCCGCATCAGACGGTCGGCGTCGGAGGGGTGCAGGCCCGAGGTCGGTTCGTCCAGAATGTAGATCGTGTTGCCGCGCTGCGCGCGTTGCAGCTCCGTCGCGAGCTTGATGCGCTGCGCCTCGCCACCGGATAGTTCCGTCGCCGGCTGGCCGAGCCGTAGATACCCCAAGCCGATATCCCTGAGCACGTCGAGGGGGCGCATGACCGGCAGCTCCTCGGCAAAGAACCCGCAAGCCTCGTCCACTGTCATCTCCAGGACCTGAGCGATGTTGCGGCCGTTCCATTCGACCTCCAGCGTCTGCGGGTTGTAGCGGCTGCCATGGCAGGTCGAACAGGGTGCATAGACGCTCGGAAGAAACAGCAGCTCCACCATCACGAAGCCTTCGCCCTCGCAGACAGGGCATCGGCCCTGGGCCACGTTGAACGAAAATCGACCGGGACCGTAGCGGCGCCGACGGGCCAGAGGCGTGTCGGCGAAGATCTTGCGCACATGATCGAACAGGCCGCTATATGTGGCGAGGTTCGAGCGCGGGGTGCGGCCGATCGGTTTCTGATCAACCCGCACCAACCGCCGGATATGCTCCATACCCGCGACGATGCGCCCTTCAGTCGCTTCCTGCGCGGTATCGAGCAGCGGATCGGCATCCTCGTCCTCGGACGCGGTCGAAGGGCTGCCGAGATGTTCGGCAACGAGTTCTGGTAGCGCCTGGCTTACAAGGCTGGACTTGCCCGAACCCGATACGCCGGTGACCGCCGTGAAGCAGCCGATCGGAAGCGCGACATCGAGGTCGTGCAGATTGTTGCGGGTCACTCCCTCCAGACGAAGCCATGCCCTGGCTTCGCGCGGTGTCCTGTCATGGGCGACGGGTTCGGCGAACAGATAGCGACGCGTGACCGAGTCTTCGACCTCGGCCAACCCCTCGGGCGGCCCGCTGTAGATGACCTTGCCACCCTTCTCGCCGGCGCCCGGTCCCACATCGACCAGCCACTCGGCATGACGGATCACGTCGAGATCGTGTTCGACGACGAACAAGGAGTTACCCGCCGCCTTCAGCCGCTCGATGATCGAAAGCAGGGCTTCGCCATCGGCCGGGTGCAATCCCGCCGAAGGCTCGTCCAGCACATAGACCACGCCGAAAAGCTGGGACGACAATTGGGTCGCGAGGCGCAGGCGCTGCAACTCCCCGGAGGAAAGCGTCGGCGTGCTGCGGTCGAGCGAGATGTAGCCGAGACCGAGATCGATCAGCGGCCCGAGCCGTTCAAGCAGTTCGGATGCGAGCCGTTGCGCGGCCGCAAGCTTTTCATCGGAAAGGTTGGGTGTGCGGCGTATGTCGGGCGCGCTCTTATGCGCTGAGCCGCCCGCCGCGACCCTACGTTCGACCGCCGCATCGCGGGCCGCCTTGCTCAGGACAGGGCCCTTCGGGCTTGCCGTGATATCTCCGTAATCGCCGTGCGCGACGGGCGTAAGCAGGTCCCTGAGCTTTAGAAGCGTTAGATCGCCGAACTCGGCGATATCGAGCCCGGCGAATGTCACCGACAGGGCCTCGCGCTTCAGGCGCTTGCCATGGCAGGTCGGGCAATCGCGGCCGATGATATATTGCGAGACGCGCTTCTTCATCAGCGCGCTTTTTGTGTTGGCGAAGGTTTCCAGCACGTAGCGGCGGGCGCCGATGAAAGTGCCCTGATAACTTGGCTCCATCCGGCGCTTGAGGGCGGCGCGGGTCTGCTCGGGGCTCAGGCCCGCATAGACCGGAGCCGTCGGCTGTTCGTCGGTGAAGAGAATCCAGTCGCGATCCTTCTTCGGCAGGTCGCGCCAGGGCGTATCGACATCATAGCCGAGCGAAACGAGGATATCACGCAGGTTCTGGCCATGCCACGCGGGCGGCCAGGCGGCGATCGCCCGTTCGCGAATGGTGAGCGTATCGTCCGGCACCATCGTCTCCTCGGTCGCGTCATAGACGCGCCCGATCCCGTGACAGGCCGGGCAGGCCCCGGCCACGGTATTGGGTGAGAAATCTTCGGCGTAAAGCATCGGCTGATTGCGTGGATACTCGCCGACGCGCGAATAGAGCATGCGCACCAGGCTGGAGAGCGTCGTCACGCTGCCGACGGAGGATCGTGCGTTCGTCGAGCCGCGCTGCTGCTGCAGGGCGACCGCGGGCGGCAATCCCTCGATCGCATCGACCTCCGGCACGCCGGCCTGATCGATCAGGCGGCGCGCATAGGGTGCGACCGATTCCAGATAGCGCCGCTGCGCTTCCGCATAGAGAGTTCCGAAGGCGAGCGACGACTTGCCCGAGCCAGATATGCCGGTGAAGACCACGAAAGCATCGCGCGGAATATCGACGTCGACATTTTTGAGGTTGTTCTGGCGCGCTCCGCGAACCTGCACGCAAGAGGGGCGCTGAGGGCGTCCGCTGCCCGAACCGGTCGCCCGAACGGGCGGAGTTTTGATCGTCATTCCATTTTCCCGCGCAGTCCCTTGCCGGGCCTCGCGTTTCGACGCCACCAGAACGGCGTCAAAAGCGACGGCGGCGTGAGAAATCGCGCTAAACCAGGCTCAGAGGTAGATGAACTGGCGATAGAGCCTGTCCAATCGATGGCGAATGTCTTCCACCTGCTTGTCGTCGCCACTATCGACGGCAGACAATAGACGGTGCTCCGCGGACGTGATCCGATCACAAAGCTCGGACAGGTTTTCACAGAACTCTTCCGAGTGAACCGATGGCTCGACCGCCGGAGATTGCTCGGGTGTGAGCTTTCGGACAGCGGAAGACGGCGTGACGTCGTTTTCTTCGTTGAAGGCGATCTGACGCCGCCTTCGATCGCTGGTCTCATTCATCGCCTGCCTCATCGCAGGCGTCACCCCATCGGCGTAGAGGATCGCCTTGCCGTTCACGTTTCGCGCGACGCGGCCGATCATCTGAATCAGAGCCTGTGCCGAGCGCAGGAACCCCGCGCGATCTGCGTCGAGAATGGCGATCAGAGAAGCCTCGGGAATATCCAGTCCCTCGCGCAGAAGGCTGATGCCGATCAGGACGTCGAACTCGCCAGCGCGCAGACCGTTGATGATCGCAATCCGGTCTTCCGCCTTGGTGTCCGAATGCATGTAACGCGCCCGGACGCCCTTGCTCTCCAGAAAGGCATGAAGGTCCTCGGCCGCAGCCTTCGTGAGCGTCGTGATCAGCACGCGCTCGCTTCTTTTCGAGCGCGCTATGATTTCGCCTAGCAGGTCATCGATAGCGCCTTGGGACGGCCTGACCTCGACTTCGGGATCGAGCAGGCCCGTTGGCCGCGCGATCTGCTCGACCACGCGATCCTTCGATATCGTGACCTCGTAGGCGCCAGGCGTGGCAGACACGAAGATGGTCTGGGGCTTGATGGACTCGAACTGCCTGAAGCTCAGGGGATGGCTGTTCTTCGAGGACGGCAGGCGGAAGCCATAGTCGATCAACGTGTCCTTCCGGCTTTGATCGCCGCTATACATGGCCGAGATCTGCGGAATCATCACATGGGACTCGTCGACGAACAGGAGGCCGTCCTTCGGCAGGTAGTCGAGCAAAGTGATGGTCGGAAGCGAAGGGTCGCGGCCGTTCAAATAGCAGGCGTAATTTTCCATTCCGGAGCAGTAGCCGACCTGCCGCAGCATGTCGGCGTCGTTGGTAATGCGCTCATACAGGCGTTCCGCTTCCACGAGGCGGTTCTCGCTGTTCAGTTGAGCGACGCGCTGTTCCATTTCTTCGAGGATGGCCGTGGCGGCCGTTTCCACCTGGCTGGCCGAGGCCGCCAGCACCGTCTTCGGCGAGACGAGATAATGATCGATGCCGCCTAGCTCTTGCCCGGTGGCAGCATCGATCCAGTCGAGCGTACCGATCAGGCCGTTCGACAGCCCGATCCGGATGGCCCTGTATTCCGAATCCGCTGGGAAAACCTCGATCACGTCGCCGTTCACGCGATAGGTTCCGCGCTTGAGCTTGTGGTCGGTCCGATCGTACTGCAATCGGCCAAAGCCGCTGAGCAGCTCGTTCAGACTGAGCCTGGCTCCCGGCGAGAGCGGCACTTGCAGCGCCCGATAGTCTTCAGGGGCGCCCATTCCATAGATCGAGGATACCGAGGCGACGACGATCGTATCGCGGCGTTCGATGAGCGATTTCGTCGTGGACAGACGCAGCCGCTCAAGATGCTCGTTGATCGCGGAGTCTTTTGGGATGAACCGATCGCTGCCGGGTAGGTACACCTCCGGCTGGAAATAATCATAATATGAGACGAAATATTCGACCGCGTTCTCCGGGAAGAATTGCTTCATCTCGTCATAGAGCTGCGCTGTCAGCGTCTTGTTCGGCGCCAGGATCAAGGTGGGCCGCTTCAGTCGATGGATCACATTCGCCATCGTGAAGGTTTTGCCTGAGCCCGTGATGCCTTTCAGGGTCTGGTGCGTTGCTCCGTCCTCGATGCCGGAGATCAGCCGCGCGATGGCTTCAGGCTGATCACCTGCCGGGGTATGTTGGGAGTGCAGGATGAATACGCCGGTCGACATTGGAAATAGTCCTCCCAGAGTCAGGCAATCATTGATGCGTGCCAGCCATTGCGGCCACCAGGACTGAAATAACGCAGGAAGCCGGCGCCCCGGTCTTCGATCTGAAATGCCTCGCGTGCGGGCCTCTCTCGTTCGAAGACGGTTGTCGGATCATGTCGGATCTTTCTGGGGCGGCTGTCCGTGATCGCTGTGGGAGTGTCTGATCCGACGAACCGTCCACCAAATCGCGAGCAGCACGACGGGAACAAGGCCGGAAAGCAGCTGCTCGGATGAGACGATGCCATGGAAGCCTGGGATGCCCTTGATGAGATAGGATAGAAGGCCGATCACGTAATAGGAAATCGCGGCGACAGACAGGCCTTCGACCGTCTGTTGAAGCCGCAACTGCAGTTTCGCCCGATTGTTCATCGAGGCCAGCAGCTCGCTGTTCTGGCGTTCGAGCTGCACATCGATCCAGGACCGCAGCAGCGAAGTGGCGCGCGCCAGCTTGTCGGACAGGCTGGCTTGTCGCTCCTCGATGGAACGGCAGGTTCGCATGGCCGGAGCAATCCTGCGATGAAGGAAGTTGCGCCAGCGATAGCAGCCGGGAACGAAGGTCTCGCCGAGCGCAGCGAGCCTTTCCTCGACGATCTCATAATAGGCGCGGCTGGCGCCGAAGCGATAGAGGCTCGACGCGGTATCGGCCTCAAGCTCAGCCGACAGGTCTGTTAATTGTGACAGCAGCGCTTCGCTGTCGTGGCGGGCGGATTTGCGCATCTGTTCGGTTATGGCGGCAAGACGCTTCTCGATGTCGCGCAGGAGAGGCCCGCGTGAGCGGGTCAACGGGATGCTCAGGAGGGCAAGCGTCCGGTAGGTTTCGATTTCGAGGAGGCGCTGCGCCAGCGCGCCGAGCCGTATCGGTGACAGTCCGCGATCGAGGATGAGAATGCGGGTCAGTCCGTCGGCGTCCTGACGAAAATCGGTGATGATATCGGCCATGCCGTCCTCGACGAGCGAGTGGCAGCGGCTGATCGGATCGAAGCGGTCGATGGACCTCGCGGTCTGTTCCGACCACGCCAGCACGTCGAGCCTGATCCCGCAGACGACAGGGCCAGGCGGCGTGAAGCCGTGCTTGAACGGATCGTCGCCCGAGGGACTTCCCGTTGCGGGATCGAGCGGCGCACACCACAGATAGGTCGAGAATTCCGTGTGCTTTTCGCAGTGCAGATCGCCCTGCTCGAATGTCAGGCCGTGAAGCGGCGTGTCCTGGTCGGGCAGCGTCGCGCCCATCCGCCGCGAGATTTCCGCCAGCGTCTCGCGATCCCTCGCCAGATTGCCTTCGTTCATGAAGGCGAGCTGCACGAGGACGCGCGGAGCCTCGACCAGAAGATAAGGGCGGGCGTGAACCTCGTCGATGGCAACCTGCCTGTTTCCAAAGGCCGGCATGCCATAGACCGCGGAGCCGCCATGCGGAGCGCCGGGCTCTTCACTCAAGGCGAATGTCCTCCCTTGCCGGGCTTCTTAGCTGCGTCCTGACGACCGAAATTGCCATGAGTAATCAGGCGGGAACCGCGATATCCAATACCATGCGTCCACATCCAGCTCAGTGCAACGCTCAGCCGGTTCTGCGCTCCGATCAGAAAGTAGATGTGAATGAGCTTCCACATCCACCATGCCAAGGCACCGCGCAGTTTGAACCGCCCCATGTCGACGACGGCAAGGCTTCTGCCGATCGTCGCCAGATTGCCCTGATGTCGATAGCGGAAGGGCGCGGCAGTATCCGTCCCCTGCAGGCGCTGACGGATCAGCCGAGCCACATATTGCCCCGCCTGTTTGGCGGCTGGCGCAAGGCCCGGAACGGGCTTCCCATCGACCCCGGTCGCGGCCGCCGTATCACCGATCACGAAGATATCGGGATGCCCGGGCACCGTCAGGTCCGGCCCGACGATGACCCGGCCGGCCCGATCGGCTTCGGCATTCAGCCAGCGTGCGGCCGGCGATGCCTGGACGCCCGCAGCCCATAGGATTGTTTCGGCCCGAATCGGCTTGCCGTCGAGAACAACGCCATTGGCTGAGCATTCCGTGACCGGCGCGCCGAGCAGGACTTCGACGCCGAGCTTTTCGAGCGCCCGGCGGGTATAGGCGGAAAGGTCCTCCGGGAAGACGGGTAGGAGACGCTGCCCTGCTTCGATCAGCAGCACGCGCGTCGCGTTCGGGTCGATCGAGCGGAAATCGCGCACCAGCGTCAAATGGGCGAGCTCGGCGATCGTGCCGGCGAGTTCGACCCCGGTCGGGCCACCGCCGATGATGATGAAGGTCTGCAAGGCCGCGCGCCGCGCGGAGTCTGCCTCACGTTCGGCCTCCTCGAAAGCGAGCAGGATGCGGCGACGAATGGTCGTCGCGTCTTCGAGCGATTTCAGACCGGGAGCGAATGGCTCCCATCGATCGTGCCCGAAATAAGAGTGCCGGGACCCGGTCGCGATGACCAGCGTATCATAGGGAAGCGTCGACCCGTCCTCCAGGATGACGTGCCGCCCGTCCGTATCGACACCCTCGACCTCGCCGAGCAAGGTGCGGACATCCCGGTGCTTGCGGAAAAGCGAGCGGATCGGCCAAGCGATGTCCGACGGCGACAGCGAGGCACCTGCGACCTGATAGAGTAGCGGCTGAAACAGGTGATGGTTGCGGCGGTCGACGACGGTGATGTCGATGCCGCCTCCGGCGAGGCCCTGCACGGCTTCCAGCCCGCCGAAACCGGCCCCCACGACCACCACGCGGTGGCGGCCGCGAACCTGGTCCTTACCGGGGGCGGTTGAAGAGGTAGCCCCGGTCATCGCGACAGCGCCGCAGCGTGATGGGCGATGTGGTCACCAATGAAACTCGCGATGAAATAATAGCTGTGGTCGTATCCAGGCCGCCGATGGAGCGTCAGCGGATAGCCCGCTGCCTTACAGGCCACTTCCAGCAGGTCGGGGCGGAGCTCGCGGTCAAGAAACTCGTCAGCGAGCCCCTGATCGACCAGCAGAGGCAGATGCTCGCGCGCGGTCTTCATCAGCTCGACGCTGTCATATTGCTTCCAGGCTTCGCGGTCATTGCCGAGATAGGCCGTGAAGGCGCGCTCGCCCCAGGGCACCTGGCTCGGCGCGGCGATCGGCGAGAAGGCCGACACGCTGCGATATCGTCCGGGATTGCGCAGCGCCGCGACAAGCGCGCCATGCCCACCCATGGAATGTCCGGCTATGGCGCGACGATCATCGGTCGGGAATGTGCTTTCGATCAGCGCCGGCAACTCCTCGACGACATAATCATACATGCGGAATTGGCTGGCCCAGGGCTCCTGTGTCGCGTTGACGTAGAAGCCGGCCCCTTGCCCCAGATCATAGGTCGAGTCGTCGGTGACCGTCGCGCCGCGCGGACTGGTGTCCGGTGCGACGAGAATGATGCCGTGCTCGGCGGCGAAACGTTGCGCGCCTGCTTTGGTGATGAAGTTCTGCTCGCTGCAGGTCAGGCCGGACAGCCAATAGAGCACCGGCGCCGTGCCGGTCTCGACCTGGGGCGGCTGATAGACGCCAAGCTTCATCGAACAGCCCAGGCTGGTCGAGTCATGCTGGTAGACGTCCTGCCAACCGCCGAAGCTGGCGTGATGTTCGACACGTTCCATGATTTGCCTCGCTTCGACGATTGGTTGGACAGTAGGCGTTCCGGTCGGTGACGGTGCCCTCGTGCCTGGCCGCGTGGGCGGCGAGCCCGCCCATCGGGGCGGGCTCTTCCGTCGCGGCCTCAAGCTCCTTGCCTTCAGGTAAAGGCGTAGGCGCAGACCTTGTTGCCGGCCGGATCGCGCAGATAGGCGGCATAGGCGCCTGGCAGGTGGCCGCGTGGGCCGGGCTTGCCCTCATCGGTGCCGCCGGCGGCGAGGCCTGCGGCATGGAATGCATCTACGTCGGCGGGCGTGGCGGCAGCGAAACCCACCGTCACGCCATTGCTGGAGGGCGCTTCGCCGTTGCCGGGGCGGGCGATGATAAAAGCCGGCTTGTCGCGGCCGTAGAGCACCCAGCCATTGCCGAAGGGACCGAGGTTCTTGATGCCGAGGGCACCCAGAGCGGCGTCGTAGAACGCGGCTGACGTCTGGACGTCGGAAGCGCCGATAAAGACATGCGAAAAGACGTCGTTGCCGGAGATGACGGGAGCAGACATGAACAAATTCCTTTACCTTTGAGTATGATGGACAGGCATTGATCGTGGTCAGTAGTGGATCACGGTGCGGATCGACTTGCCCTCGTGCATCAGGTCGAACGCCTTGTTGATGTCCTCGAGACCCATGGTGTGGGTGACGAAGGGGGCGAGGTCGATGTCACCCCTCATGGCGTCTTCCACCATGCCGGGCAGCTGCGTACGGCCCTTGACGCCGCCGAAGGCTGAACCCTTCCAGACGCGGCCCGTGACGAGCTGGAACGGCCGGGTCGAGATTTCCTGCCCGGCACCGGCGACACCGATGACGATCGACTGGCCCCAGCCGCGATGCGCGGATTCCAGCGCGGCGCGCATGACATGGACGTTGCCGATGCATTCGAAAGTGTGGTCGATGCCCCAGCCGGTCATCTCGATCAGCACCTGCTGGATCGGCTTGTCATAGTCTTTGGGGTTGATGCAGTCGGTCGCGCCGAACTGGCGCGCCAGCTCGAACTTGGCCGGGTTGGTGTCGATCGCGATGATCCGCCCCGCCTTTGCCTGACGAGCACCCTGGATCGCAGCGAGGCCGATGCCGCCGAGGCCGAAGACCGCGACCGAGTCTCCCGGCTGGACCTTGGCCGTGTTGTGAACGGCGCCGATGCCAGTGGTGACGCCGCATCCGAGCAAGCAGACATGCTCGTGATTGGCATGCTGATTGATCTTGGCGACGGACACTTCGGCCACGACCGTGTATTCGGAGAAGGTCGAGCAGCCCATGTAGTGATAGATCGGCTGCCCCTTGTAGGAGAAGCGGGTGGTGCCGTCCGGCATCAGGCCCTTGCCCTGCGTGGCGCGAACCGCGACACAAAGATTGGTCTTGCCCGAGCGGCAGAATTCACACTCGCCGCACTCGGCGGTGTAGAGCGGGATGACGTGATCGCCCGGCTTGACGCTGGTGACGCCCTCTCCGACCTCGACAACGACACCTGCGCCCTCGTGGCCGAGGACGACCGGGAAAATGCCCTCAGGGTCGTTGCCCGATAGCGTGAAGGCATCGGTGTGACACACCCCTGTATGCGTGACCTTGATCATCACCTCACCCTTGCGGGGCGGCGCGACGTCGATTTCGACGATTTCGAGCGGCTTTCCTGCCTCGAAGGCGACTGCTGCACGAGATTTCATCTTGTCCCTCCTTTTTTGTTGAAGCGTCCGGCTGGTCGAGGCGCCGCTTCCACACAGGGAACGTTGAGCGCCTATATACTGGTAGGGAGTATCGATATAATACTCCCTACCAGTATGCAAGCGATTCTTCTCGCGTGCCGAGATAGCGTGTGAGATGGCTGTCGAATGGATCAGGCGTACATGGCGATGGAGAAACGCCGTGATCTGAAGGGAACGGCGATGCCGCTCCAGCAAGCTGCTTGAGAGGCAGAAAAGGGCTGCAATCCTGCGACTAGGCCGGCAGGGCGCTCTCAGAGCAGGAGACCCGTACTTTTGGGGACTATAACGAGCGGTGACGCGCACGGATGCACGCCATCATCGAATCTTTTTGTGCTGCAGGATCGCTCTACTGGGCGATGGATCTGATAACCACGATGGGTATCGGATGAGATGTCGCTCGCCGCGCGGTCGCGACAAGGCTCGCGTCATACTGTGACCATGTCCGGTCAGTCGAAGTTACGACGTTCGCGAAGCTATTTCAGATAGGTGCGAAAAAACTTCATCACGTCTTCGACGTGCTCATCGAGGTCACCGCTGCGTGGGCTTTCAGCTTCTTTGCTCCCGGGACCAAAGGTCTCCCGCAGGTGGCTTTCCATCACTTCAGCCATTAGCCCGTTCGTGGCGCCTCGCATCGCCATGATTTGTTGTAGCAATGGAGCGCACTCTGCGCCGGCTTCAATTGCACGCTCGAGCGCCTCCGCCTGGCCCTTGATGCGGCGCAGGCGGGTTATGGCTCGCTTCTTGTCTGCTGGGGTATGCGGCATGCCTATTCCTCGAAATATCGCTCCAGCATACAATACTAGGGGGGAGTTTCAACGCCGGCTCGTATGCTAGGCGCTTGTTCGCAGGCAGACGCCCGCTCGAGCAGGCCGAGCCTCGCCCTTAAAATATTTCGGCCGCCCGCTCATGCGTAGCGGGTCAATGCGGATGGTCGAGCCCGCGATGTCATCATCGGCTTCTATGCCGTGATCAATGAAACCCAGGCCGCTCCCTCGGGTTGGAAGAGAAAAGGGTTTCAAATCGCCACCGCTAACGAGTGTTGGCATCGGTAGTTGCGTGCCCCCGCAACCAAATCCAAAAAAAGCCCCGTCGCAACTGCGGCGGGGCTTTCGCGTTCCAACGCAAACCGCCAAAGCCCGAACAAACTCACCGTGAAGTTCAAACGCAACGACGCTGGCGCCCTCCCGGCACGCGGCTGCGAGGTGACCGTCAGCTCCAGATCGTTTCGAGTCCGGCTCTGAACGAGCTCTTGCAATCGCCGCCCCGGATCGACCCTAACGTATCCAGTTCCGCGCGAAATCGGCGTCTTCGTAACCGTGCGGCTTCTGTCGCTTGGGCAGCTTGATCTTCTCCCGCGCGGGCGCCTCGTAAGGAACCGAGGAGAGGATGTGGGCGATGACGGCAAGCCGCGCCTTGCGTTTATCGTCAGAATGAACCGCGTACCACGGCGCCCATGTCGTATCGCTGGCGCGGAACATCTCGTCGCGGGCACGTGAGTAGTCGTACCAGCGCGAATACGATTTCAGATCCATCGCAGAGAGCTTCCAGATCTTCCTGGGATCGCTGATGCGCTCCTCCATCCGGCGCGTCTGTTCCTCCTGGCCAACTTCGAGCCAGTACTTCAGCAGGATCGTGCCTGAATCGACGATCGCTTTCTCCACGCTGGGAACAACCTGGAGAAAGCTCTTGGCCTGTTCCTCGGTGCAGTAGCCCATGACCCGCTCGATGCCGGCACGGTTGTACCAACTACGGTCGAAAATCACGATCTCCCCTGCTGCGGGCAAGTGCGGAAGGTAGCGTTGGACATACATCTGCGAGCGCTCGCGCTCAGTTGGTGGCGGCAGAGCGACGACCCGGAAGACCCGGGGGCTGACACGCTCCGTGATCGCCTTGATGACGCCTCCCTTTCCCGCGCCGTCCCGCCCTTCGAAGACGATGCAGACCTTTCCGCCGGCCTGCTTCGCCCATTCCTGGAGCTTGACCAGCTCTGCATGGAGATCCCGCAGCTTCCGTTCGTAGGTCTTCTTGTTCAGGGGCACGCTCGCTTCGGCCTTCATCACCGACCTCCTTTTGCCTCAGGACCAGCTCAGGAAGAAAGCGATGTCGCCCGGCAGGCCGCCCGGCCACTCGATGATGATGGCGCGCAGTTTATACTTGGCGGGTTGGAGGTGTTCCTTCCAGAACTCGTAGGCCTGCCGCGGCCGCCCGGTGAGCGTCGTCGGCCAGTCCGCTTCCGCATTGTTGATCGCCCGCCCCTTATCCGTGCAGAGCGCGCTCGGAAAACGCATGACGAGGACTTCCGTCTCGCCGCGGCCGGCCGCTGCGCGGGTCTTGTTCGCCAGGCTCTGCTTGATCTCCGCGATCTTCTCAGGCGAGACATCGATCTCCTTGGACAAGGTGGTGACCAGCTTCTTCCGGGCCTCCTCGATCTTATCCATGGCACCCATCAGCTTGGACGCCTTGGCCAGTTCAAGAGACGTCATGTAGGCACGGAGATCGTCGGCGGACATAAAGCTCTCGTCAGCCAGCGTGCTCGGTGCCGGACTATGGGGTGCGGTCGACATCACTCGCGTCTCCTCCGCTGTTGGCTGTCCCCGCATGTCGACCGTGCCGGCGGCTGACATGCGGGGACAGTCTGCTGGACTCAGTATTTTTGGAAATGGAAGGCTTCGGCCAAGGTCAGTTCGACCATATCACCACGCCTGAGGCGCCGAAGATCTTGCTTGATGTCGGGATCGACGACCGTCAGGGAGCGCGCTCCCAGCGGGCCGACATAGCTGACGATTCCAGTTGTCGGATCAAAGGCCTGGAATTGCCCGGTCACCGTCAGCGACCGAACGACGAACTTGTCCGGCAGGTTTTGGAACGGCCCGCTGACAGCCTCGGTATAGACGATGCCGGGTCTCGCGCCCTTCCTCGCGCGCCTGGCACCTATGATCGCGCCCTCGACGCGCCGGACCTCGAGCCTGTCGCCGGCCTGGATGTTCCTGAGATTGCCGAACAGCTCAGGGACCGCAACATGCCAGGAGCGAGCACCCTGCCTGACGCGCACGATACGTTCTTCGGGCTGCACATCCACAACCTCGACATCGAGTTGCTCGACCTCGACCGGTCCGATGCCGGCGACAAGCACGGTCTGGGTGGTTACCGTCGGGTAGGCAGCGCAGCCCGCGACCCCCACCGCCAGTGCTATCGTGAGGATCCAGCTGATAGGCTTCGACATCAGAACTCTCCTCTTCGCAAAAAAACCGGTTTCAAATGGAGTTGCGGTCTTTCGACTGGGCCTGCCACGCGAGAATAGCTTGGCGAAGCTCAGCTTCGAGACTCTCGACGAGGTGCCGGTACTCAGCGCGTTGCGCCGCATCTCCAGGGGCGTCCGATTTGATCCGGTGTTGGAGAGCTCGCCCTGCATCGGCAAGATCCCCGCACAAGCTGCGGAAGCTCTCACTTTGCAGTGCGAGTTCCTTGATCGCTGTTTCGTATTTTGGCAGAGTCTGAATGGCGGCCAGAATTCCCGGGTCCATGGCGTTGAGCCCCTGCGAGTAAACACAAGTATCTGGCTCATCGGCGGTCGCGGGAGTATGTTACGAGAGGTTACCCCGCCAATTTCACCTGTTGCGCACGGCTATTCGTGGCTTCGCGCCCGGGGGAGTGCCGATGTCCAGGGAACAGGAACAGCCGGAAAATACCGAGAACAACGACACGCCCGAAGACGCGGCAGCGGGCGAAGGCGATGTGCGCGCCCAGTTGAAGCGGATTCTGTCCAGCGCCGAGTTCAACGTTCCCGACCGGCTTCGCCGGTTTCTGCTGTATATCGTTAATGAAACCCTCTCCGGCCGGTCGGATCGTATCAAGGCTTATTCGGTTGCGGTCGAGGTGTTCGGACGGGATGTGTTGTAGCCCCCAAAAGCCCGGACATTTCTCACGGTGCTGCTTGGGCCGCGATGAACTCGCGGGGTGAACGATATC
>Ga0102832_1000750_pt1 | contig 37187 bp, 41 predicted proteins | sample EBPBio282013_DNA_FD_88942 | JGI IMG/M metagenome (GOLD analysis project Ga0102832, IMG submission 88942) | Wastewater treatment Type I Accumulibacter community from EBPR Bioreactor in Madison, WI, USA - Reactor 2_5/28/2013_ DNA (Illumina Assembly) | ecosystem: Engineered > Bioreactor > EBPR >... | reverse complement strand
GCCGTCGCCTGACGGGTCCTCAGCCCCTGGGCCGGTGGTGGTGCGCGGCCAGCATGGTCGCCACCGACTCGGTCACCTTCTTGCCCGTCGGCAGGTGCAGGAACTCGTTCGGACCGTGGGCATTGGAGTGGGGCCCCAGCACGCCGGTGATCACGAACTGCGTCTCGGGGAACTTGGCGCCCAGCATGCCCATGAACGGGATCGAGCCGCCTTCGCCCATGTAGGCCGCCGTGTTGCCGAATGCCCGGGTCGAGGCCTCGGCCACCGCCTTCTCCAGCCACGGCGCCAGCGGCGGCGCGTGCCAGCCGCTCTGGCCTTCGCCGCCGTCGAACGCGACCTCGGCGCCGTAGGGCGGGTCGGCTTCCAGCACCTGCTTGACCTTGCGCGCCGCCTCGCCCGCGTCGAGGGTCGGCGGCGTGCGCAGGCTGAGCTTGGCGGTCGAGTAGGGCAGCAGCACGTTGCCGGCGTCGCCGGGCGTCGGGTAGCCGTCCATGCCGGTGATCGCCAGCTGCGGCCGCCAGGTGCGGTTCAGCACCATCTGCCCGGTATCGTCGACCATCGGCTTGGTGCCGCCGGCGAACGGGAACTTGCCGTAGACCTGCTCGCCCAGCACCTGCGCCGCCTGCTTGGCCTGCTCGATGCGCTGCGGCGGGATCTGGACGTAGAGGTCGGGCAGGCGGACCTCGCCGGTCGCCTCGTCCTCGAGCCGCGACAGCAGCCCGCGCAGGATGCGGAAGGACGACGGCACGATGCCCGAGGCATCGCCCGAGTGGACACCCTCGGTCAGCACCTTGACGGTCAGGGTGCCGGCGGCGATGCCGCGCAGCGAGGTGGTGAGCCACAGCCGGTCCCAGTCGCCGCAGCCCGAGTCGAGGCAGACGACCAGTGACGGCGTGCCGATCCGCGGCAGCAGGTGATCGACATAGTAGGGCAGGTCGTAGCTGCCGGATTCCTCGCAGGCCTCGATCAGGATGACGCAGCGGGCGCGCGGCACCTTCTGCTCCTTCATCGCCAGCAGGGCGGCGAAGCAGGCATAGATCGCGTAGCCGTCGTCGGCGCCGCCGCGGCCGTACAGCTTGTCGCCCTTGAGCACCGGCTTCCACGGGCCGAGGTCGTCGGCCCAGCCCTTCATCTCGGGCTGCTTGTCGAGGTGGCCGTAGAGCAGGGCGGTGTCGTCGCTGTCGCCGGGGATGTCGATGAAGATCAGCGGCGTGCGGCCGGGCAGGCGCACCACCTCCAGCGTCGCGCCGGCGAAGGCCGAGAGGTACTGCCGTGCCCAGCTTTCCATCAGGCAGACGGCGTCCTCCATGTAGCCGTGCGCGACCCAGTCGGGATCGAAGGCCGGCGACTTGTTGGGGATGCGGATGTACTCGGTGATCGACGGCAGGATGGCGTCGTCCCAGAAGGTGCCGACGAAGGCTTTCAGCTGGTCTGTGTTCATGGCCGGCAGTCTAGGACGTTTTCGGCCGGCGTGAACACGGGAAGCGGAATCGTCTGGCGCCGGACCGGGGATGGCGGCACCCTCCGGACGAGACAGTGTGGGAGACGTTCATGTTCTCGGTGGATCAGTTCATTGCCGACCTGCGGGCGACGCTGGGCGAGCGCTCGCGCCAGCCGATGAAGGAGATCGTGAAGCGCGCCGTCTCCGACCCGGCGGCGGTGATTCGCGCGCTGGGCGAACCCGACAAGCCGGGAGTCAAGGTGCTGCACGCTTCGCCCGAGCTGACGGTGATCACCCTGGCGTGGCCGGCGATGCAGGTGACCTGGCCACACAACCACAACATGAGCGCCATCATCGGCATGTATGGCGGTCGCGAGGACAACGTCTTCTGGAAGCGCGGCGGCAAGGACGCGCGCTTCCCGATCGAGCCGGCCGGCGGCGAGGCGCTGGGCACCGGTGACGTCACCCTGCTCGGGCCGGACATCGTCCACTCGGTCACCAACCCGCTGGGACGGATCAGCGCCGCCATCCATGTCTACGACGGGCCGTTCCTGACGGTCGAGCGCAGCATGTGGGACGCCGAGACGCTGCACGAGCAGCCGTACGACGCCGCCGTGGTGGCGCGCGGCCTCAACCGGGCGCCGGCGGAGACCGCGGCGCGATGACCATGAAACTGGTGCGTGGCACGTCGCTCGAGTCGCTGGCCCACTACGCGTTGGTCGAGGCCGAGGCGCCGCGGCCGGGGCCGGGACAGGTCCAGGTCCGGGTCGCGGCCTGCGGCATCGGCTACGTCGACGTGCTGGTCGCGCTGGGCGGCTACCAGGTGAAGCCGCCGCTGCCGCACACGCCGGGACAGGAGATCGCCGGCACCGTCACGGCGCTGGGCGAGGGCGTGACCGGCCTCGCGGTCGGCGACCGCGTGCTGGCGGCGGTGCAGGGCGGCTTCGCGGAGGTCGTAGTGGCGGGCGTCGAGAACGTCTACCGCCTGCCCGCCGGGCTGGGCTTCGCCGAGGCCTCGGCGCTGCGCATCAACTACCTGACGGCGCTGCACGGCCTGCGCGACCGCGCCCACCTGCAACCCGGCGAACGGCTGCTGGTGCTGGGCGCGGCCGGCGGCGTCGGCATCGCCGCGGTGCAGGTCGGCAAGGCGATTGGCGCCGAGGTCATCGCGGTCGCCTCGACGGCGGAGAAGCGCGACTTTGCCCGCCGCCACGGCGCCGACAAGGTGCTGGACAGCGAGCCCGAGGGCTGGCGCGACCGGCTGAAGGCAGCCTGTGGCGGCAAGGGGCCCGACGTGGTCTTCGACCCGCTGTCGGGGCCGCTGTTCGAGCCGGCCTTCCGGTCGCTGGCGTGGAATGGCCGCCACCTCGTGGTCGGCTTCCTGGGCGGCATGCCCAGCCTCAAGGTCAACCTGCCGCTGATGAAGGGCGCCGCGCTGGTCGGCGTCGATGTTCGCCAGTTCGTCCTGTTCGAGCGCGACAAGGCACGGGCGGAACTGGAGGAACTGATCGCCTGGGCGGGGGCGGGGAAGCTTTCGCCCGCCATCGGCCGCCGCTTCCCTCTGGCCGACTTCGCCGCCGCCATGGCCTGGGCGCACGGCGGCAAGGGCCTGGGCAAGACGGTGCTGGAGATGGGCTGAAAGGTCCCTCGCTGCGCTCGGGATGACAGGCCTTTTTCTTGTCATCCCGAGCGCAGCGACGGACCTTTCAATTCAATGCAACACCGCGCTCAGGAAGTGCTCGAGTTCGGGCGTGCCGGGCTTGCCCAGCGTCGCGGCGGCCGGGCCTTCTTCCCAGATCCGGCCCTGGTGCATGAAGACCACGCGGTCGGCGACCTTGCGGGCGAAGCCGATCTCGTGCGTCACCAGCATCATGGTCATGCCGTCGCGCGCCATCTCCTCCAGCACCTTCAGCACCTCGCCGACCAGCTCGGGATCGAGCGCCGAGGTGATCTCGTCGAACAGCATCAGGGTGGGTTGCATGGCGAGCGAGCGGGCGATCGCCACGCGCTGCTGCTGGCCGCCGGACAGCTGGTCGGGATAAGCGTCGATCTTCTCGGCCAGTCCGACCTTGTGCAGGACGCTCTCGGCCAGCGCCCGCGCCTCGCCTTTGGCGACGCCCTTCACCACCTTGGGCGCCAGCGTGATGTTCTTCTCGACCGTGAGGTGGGGGAACAGGTTGAAGCTCTGGAACACGATGCCGACGTGCTGGCGCAGCTTGCGCAGGTCGGTGCCGGGGTCGTTGACCACGGTGCCCTCGAAGCGGACCGTGCCGCCCTGGATCGGCTCCAGCCCGTTCACGCAGCGCAGCATGGTGCTCTTGCCCGAGCCGGAGCGGCCGATGATGGCGATGATCTCGCCCTTCTCGACGCGCAGCGAGACGCCGTTCAGCACCGTGTGCTGGCCGTAGCGCTTCACGACATCCTTGAGTTCAACGAGCGACATGCAGCCTCCGCTCGAGCCGCCGGCTCCACTGCGTCAGCGGGAAGCACAACGCGAAGTAGATGGCGGCCACGATCAGGTAGACGGTGAAGGGACGGAACGTGACGGCCGTCGTGAGCTGGCCCTCGCGGGTCAACTCGATGAAGCCGATCACGGCGGCCAGCGAGGTGTTCTTGATCAGCTGGACGAGGAAGCCGACGGTCGGCGGGATCGCCAGCCGCATCGCCTGCGGCACGATCACGTAGCGCAGCTGCTGGGCGAACGACAGGCCGAGCGACGAGCCGGCCTCCCACTGGGTCTTCGGGATCGCCTGCAGGCAGCCCCGCCAGATCTCGCCCAGGAAGGCGCCGGCATAGATCGAGTAGGCCGACAGCGCGGCCAGCCATGGCGACACGGTGATGCCGAAGATCGACAGGCCGAAGAAGAACACGAACAGCCAGCACAGCAGCGGCGTGCCCTGGACGACCAGCACGTAGATCGAGCCCAGCCAGCGCAGCGGCGCCACCGACGAGACGCGCAGCAGGGCGATCGACAGGCCGACGATACCGCCGCCGATGAAGGCGAGCGCGGTCAGGGCGAGCGTCCAGCGGGTCGCGGCGACGAGGTACAGGACGTCGACGAAGGAGAGTTCGCGGATCATCGGCGGGCGAACACGAGCTGGTAGATGCCGGCGAAGACCAGCCGGAAGACCAGCGCCAGCACCAGGTAGGCAATGGCGACCACGATGTAGACCTCGAAGTCGCGGAAGGTGCGCGACTGGATGATCGACGCGGCATGGAACAGGTCCTGCGCCGAGATCTGCGACACCACGCTGGTCGCCAGCATCAGCAGCACGAACTGGCTGGCGAGCGACGGGTACATCAGCTTGAGCGCCGGGAAGATGATGACGTAGCGGAAGATCTGGAAGCCCGACAGGCCGAGCGACTGGCCGGCCTCGATCTGCGAGCGCGGGATCGCCTCCAGCCCGGCCCGCACGATCTCGATCGAGTAGGCGCCGAGGTTGATCGACAGGGCGACGAAGGCCGCGGTGTTGGCGTCGAACTTGAGGCCGGCGCTGGGCAGGCCGAAGAAGATCAGGAACAGCTGGACGATCAGCGGCGTGTTGCGGATGGTCTCGACGTAGACCGCCACCGGGCGGCGCAGCCAGTCGGGGCCGTAGACCCGCGCCGCGGCGCCGGACACGCCGATCAGCAGACCCATCGCCATGGTGAACAGGGACAGTTCGAGGGTGAGCAGCAGGCCGTCGAGCAGGAAGTCCGACTGGGCGAAGATGTCCCGGAACTGGAAATTGTAGGTCACGCGCTCACAGTCGCCTTTCGCTGCGCGGGTCGAGCGCATCCTGCAGCCCGTCCCCGAGGAAATTGAAGGCGATCACCGTGAGGAGAATCAAGAGGCCTGGCAACAGCGCCAGCACCGGCGCCTGGTGCAGGAGCTCCTGCGCGCCGGTCAGCATGTTGCCCCAGCTGGCGGCCGGCGGCTGGGTGCCGAGGCCGAGGAACGACAGGGTCGACTCGAGCAGGATCAGGCCGCCGATCGACAGCGTCGTGGCGACGACCAGCGAGCCCGCGGCGTTGGGCAGGATATGGCGGAACATGATGCGGCCGGGCCGCGCGCCCAGCGCCTGCGCCGCCCGCGTGAAGTCGCGCGCCTTGAGCGACAGTGTCTCGGCGCGCACCAGGCGGGCGACCGTGGTCCAGCCGGTCAGCGCCACGATGGCGATGATGCGGTAGAGCGAGAACAGCTCGGACTGCGCGATGTCGGCCGGGATGCCGAGCTTGCGCGGATCGATCGCGGCCAGGACGATCAGCAGCGGCAGGAGCGGCAGGGCGATGACGCCGTCGGTCAGCCGCATCAGCACCGCGTCGAGGCGGCCGCCGAGGTAGCCCGCCACGACCCCGACGACGGCGCCGATCACCGCCGACAGCAGCGCCCCCGACAGGCCGACCAGCAGCGAGACGCGGCCGCCGTCGAGCAGGCGCTGGAACAGGTCGCGGCCGAGATCGTCGGTGCCGAGCCAGTGCTCGGGCGACGGCGGCTCGAGCCGCCGGAACAGGTCGGTCGCGGTCGGATCGACGCCGCGCCAGTCGGCGATCCACGGCGCCAGCAGCGACAGGGTGAGCAGGATCAGCAGGAAGACCAGCGAGACCAGCGCCAGCCGGTGGCGCACGAGGCGCAACCAGACGAGCTTGCCCGGGCGGGCGCCGGCGGGCTGCGGGGCGGCCAGCGCGGTCATGCGTCGGCGATCGACACGCGCGGGTCGACCCAGGCATAGGCGAGATCGGCCAGCAGGTTGCCGACCAGGGTGGCCAGGGTGGCGATCAGCAGTCCGACCAGCGCGAGGTTGTAGTCGTTGTCGAGGATCGCCTGGTAGATCGCCTTGCCCATGCCCGGCCAGGCGAACATCGTCTCGGTGATCAGGGCGCCCGAGAACAGCCCGCCGAACGACAGGGCGAGGATCGTCAGCACCGGCGCCAGCGCGTTGGCGAAGGCATGGCGCCAGCGCACGCTGCGCTCCGGCACGCCCTTGGCCCGCGCCGTCCGCACGTAGTCCTGGCGCAGCGCCTCGATCATCGCGCCGCGCATGAAGCGCGTGTAGGCGCCGATCTGGACCAGCGCCAGCGTCGCCACCGGCATCACGAGGTAGCGCAGCCGGTCGCCCAGCGCGGCCAGCGCGGGCGTGCCCGGCCGCACGTCGGCCTGGCCGCCGGCCGGCAGCCAGCCCAGCGTGACCGCGAACAGGGTGATGAGCAGCAGCGCCAGCCAGAAGGGCGGTGTCGAGATGCCGGCGAAGCACAGCAGGTTCACGAGGTAGTCGGTGCGGCTGCGCGGCCGCGACGCGGCCCACAGGCCGAGCGGCAGGGCGATCGCCACGGCGATCGCGAAGGCGAGGCCCGCCAGGACGAAGGTGTTGACGAGGCGCGGCCACAACACGACCAGCACCGGCTGGCCGAACGAGCGCGAGTAGCCGAAGTTGCCCTGCAGCGCCTGGCCGGCCCAGCTGAGGTAGCGCTCGACCAGCGGCCGGTCGAGGCCGTACAGCGCGCGCAGCCGGGCGACGTCGGCGGTCGTCATGGTCGGATCGCCGGCCATCATCAGGTCGATCGGGTCGCCCGGCATCAGGCCGATCAGCAGGTAGACGACGAAGCTCATGACCGCGAGGGTCAGCGCCGTCTCGACGCCGCGGCCGACCAGGTAGCGCGTCACGGCGTCTCCCAGCGCCACTGCTCGACCCACAGTGTCGAACTGTTCGAGGTGCCGGTCGGCACGACGCCCTTCAGCGGCTTGGGGATCACGAAGGGATCGACGCGGAAGAACAGGGGCAGCACCGGCAGGTCGTCGGCGTGGATGCGCTGGATGTCGGCGAACAGGCCGCGCCGCTTGTCCGGATCGAGTTCGCGCTCCGCCGCGTCGAGCGCGGCGTCCATCGCGGGATTGCGGTACCCGGGGTAGTTCTGGCCGCTCCAGCCGTTGTCGGCCGAGGGGATCTCCTTGGAGTGCAGCAGCGAGCGCGGCACGCCCTCGGGCTGCTGCACCCAGGCATACATCGCGACGGCGGTGAACTGCCGGCGATTGAGGTTCTCGGAGAACACGCGCGGCGGCTCGGCCTTGATCCGGACCTCGATGCCGACCTGGCGCAGCTGGCTCTGGATCACCTGCGCGACCAGCTCGCGGATGCGGTTGCCGGCGGTGGTGGTCAGCTCGACCGAGAGGCGCTCGCCCTTGGCGTTGTGGCGGAAGCCGCCCTTGATGTCGGCGAAGCCCGCCTCGTCGAGCAGCTTGCGCGCCGCCGCCGGGTCGTAGCCGTAGGTCCGCGCCGCCGGGCTGTACATCGGGTCGAGCGGGCTGATCGGCCCGTCGGCGACCGGCTGCTTGCCCTCGAAGAGCTTGTCGGAGATCGCCTTGCGGTCGAGCGCCAGCAGCATGGCCTGCCGCACGCGGCGGTCCTCCAGCAGCCTGTTGTCGAGCATGACGTCGATGTGCTCGTAGATCAGCGCCGGCTTGTAGACGAAGCCGTAGCGGTCCTTGTGACGCTTCTCCAGCGCCAGCACCTGGTCGAGCGACAGGCCGAGCTCGCCCAGCACGTAGTCGACGTTGCCCGACAGCAGGTTGGCCTCCAGCGCCGCCGTGTTCTCGATGATCTTGACCACGATCCGCCGGAAGTGAGGCTTCTGGCCGGTCCAGGTCGGGTTCTGCTCGAGCACGATGCGGTTGCCCGGCACGATCTCGACGATGCGGAACGGCCCGAAGAACAGGCCGGGATTGGTCGAGTCGGTGTCGAACGCGGTCTTGTTGCGGTACTCGGCCGGGTTGGCCTCGAAGATCGGCTTCTCGATGTGGGCCGGCAGCAGGTTCAGGCCGATGCTGTTGTAGTCGAAGGTGACGCGGTCGATCGTCATGGTGAAGCGGCGATCGTCGCGGGCGTCGAACTTGATGATGCGCCGGTAGGCCTCCGACGAGGCGACGCCGGACAGCGGGTGGCGGCCGACCTCGAGGGTGAAGGCGACGTCCTTGGCGGTCACCGGCGTGCCGTCGCCCCACTTGAGGTCGCGCAGCTCGATGTCGAGCTCCATGCCCTTCTTGCCGTCGGGCAGGTCGATCACCCGGGCCTTGCCGTTGTCGATCGTCGGCACCTCGGTACAGGCGAGGCAGACCAGCTTCCAGGCGGGATCGCGCACCGTCAGCGGCCGCGCCGTCATGTTGCTGATCAGCGACTTGGCCAGCATCGAGCTGATCAGCGGGTTCCAGGTGCCGGGCGACTGGGTCATCCCGACCACCAGTTCGTCCTTGGCAAGCGCCGGGGCGGCCAGCGCACAGAGAGCGGCGACGACGGAAAGAACGCGGCGAATCATGGTCGTGGCACCGTCGCACGGCGCCACGCCGGAGTCATCCGCGGTGCAGCCCCGGTAGGGGCGTCAGCGCCCGAGGTGCGGGCGCGGCGCGGGGTTGCGGCCACCGTGGGCGGCCGACCACTGCTCGGGCTGTTCGAGGAAGGCGCGCGTCTCGGTGAGGCCCTTCTCGTCGAAGTACCTGTGCTTCTCGGCCGCCTCGAGGGCATCCCACCAGGTCGCCAGCGCGTGCAGCTTGACGCCCGCCGCCGCCAGCATCTCGGTGCTCTGCGGGAAGATGCCGTAGTGGAAGATCACGAAGCAGTCGGTGACCTTGGCCTCGGCCTTCTTCAGCGCCTCGATGAACACCAGCTTGCTGCCGCCGTCGGTCGCGAGGTCCTCGACCAGCAGGACGCGCTTGCCGGGCTTCAGCTCGCCCTCGATCTGGGCCATGCGGCCGAAACCCTTCGGCTGCTTGCGGACGTAGATCATCGGCTTCTTGGCGAGCGCCGCCAGGAAGGCCGCGAACGGGATGCCCGCGGTCTCGCCGCCGGCCACCACGTCGATCTTGTTCCAGCCGATCGCCTTGCCGATCAGCTTGAAGGCGTGGGCCATGATCTTGGCCCGCGCCTCCGGGAAGGCGATCAGCTTGCGGCAATCGATGTAGACCGGGCTCGCCCGGCCCGAGGTGAAAATGTACGGATTCTCGGGCCGGCAGTGGATGGCCTCGATGTCGAGCAGCAGGCGGGCGGTGTCCCGGGCTTCGGCCGTGCCGCTTTCGCGGCCGGTTTTTGCCTTTCCGTTCAACTGCTTGGCCGGCTTCTTTCGTGTAACTGCGGCCGGCTTCTTGAGCGATTTCTTCGTCGCCATGGCTGCCTTTCCCCCGATCGGCTTGCGACAAAATGACGGGCGAGTGTTTAGCGGTCGGCGGGACCAGCGGCAAGAGCCCCGTCGGCCGGACACCGCCTTGTTTTCACGGCGATTTGTCGGTCCTTCCGGGAAACTAGCTGGCCTTGCCGATCGGCAGGCGCCAGCCCCGGTACAGCGACATCAGGCGGAGGAACAGGCAGAGGGCGGCCCCGAACAGGGCGACCGGCTGCGACGGCAGGCCGATCACGTGGCCGACCGCCACCGTGCCGGCGCCGGCCAGCGCCGCGACGGCGTAGATCTCCGACCGCAGGACGGTCGGGATCTCGCGGGTCAGCAGGTCGCGCGCAACTCCGCCGCCGATGCAGGTGACCATGCCGAGGATCGCCGCGACGAAGGGGTGGAGGCCGAAGGCCAGCGCCTTGTCGGTACCGGTCACCGCGAACAGGCAGAGGCCGGCGGCGTCGAACAGCTGCACCGGCGTCTTCAGCCGGGCGATCTGGCGCGCGCCGTAGAAGCCGACCAGCCCGGCCGCGATCGTCACGGCGAAGTAGCGGGGCTCGGCGATGGCGGCCGGCGGCACGGCGCCGATCAGCAGGTCGCGGGCGATGCCGCCGGCCACGCCGGCCGCCCAGGCGACGACCAGCACGCCGAACAGGTCGAGGCGGCGGCGCACGCCCTGCGTGGCGCCGCTGATCGCGAACACGAACGTGGCGCCCAGGTCGAGCGCGTCGAACAGCATCGGCCGAACTCCTCCCCGGCGGCAGGGCGCCAGCCTACACCGATTGCACGCGCCGTCCGACCTGTCACAGTGGCGCCCGAGGAGAGGGCATGTCGACGGCTGGCTTTCGCGAATCGCGGCTCGTCCGCTTCATGATCGGGCGGCGGCGCCTGCTGCTCTCGACCCTGGCCGGGGCGATCCTGCTGGCCCTGCTGCCCGAGCACATGCGGCTGGCGTCCCGGCTGATCCTCGCCTGGGACCTGACGGCGCTGCTCTACATCGTGTCGACCCTGTACATGATCGCCCGCTCGACGGTGATCGACTGCCACGACCACGCCGCCCTCTACGACGAGGGCGACTGGATCATCCTGGTGCTGGTGATCGGCGCGGTCGCCGCCAGCTTCGTCTGCATCGCCGTCGAGCTGCCGGCGCTCAAGGCGCCCGGCCACTCGGTGCTGCGCGGCGTCGTCGTGACCGGCGTGACGGTCGCGCTGTCCTGGACCTTCACGCACACCGTCTTCACGCTGCACTATGCCAACGTCTACTACCGGCCCGACGAGGACGGACCGGGCGGCCTGGCGTTTCCCGGCGACCGGCCGCCGGACTACCGCGACTTCCTGTACTACTCGTTCGTGATCGGCTGCGCGTCGCAGACCGGCGACATCGCCACGGTGTCGCGTGCCATGCGGCACCTCACGATGGTGCACGGCATCGTCTCCTTCGCCTTCAATACCGCCATCCTCGCGCTGACCATCAACGTCGGCGCCAGCCTGCTGTCCTGAGCCATGCCGCGCCATCGCCTCCTCGACCTCGCCGGGCTCGCCTTCTTCGTGGCGCTGTGCCTCGGCATCGGCGCGCTTGGCGCGGGGGTCGTCGCGACCAGCGTGCGCAGCTGGTACGGCGACCTGGTCAAGCCGTCCTTCGCGCCGCCCAACGCGGTGTTCGGCCCGGTCTGGACGGTGCTCTACGTCATGATGGCCGTCGCGGCGTGGCGCGTCTGGCGCGCCGCCGACCGCGACACGACCCGCGGACCGCTCACCCTGTTCGCCCTGCAGCTGGCGCTGAACCTCGGCTGGACCGTGGTCTTCTTCGGGCTGGAGAAGATCGGCGCCGCGGTGGCGACCATCGTCGTGCTGGATGTCGGCGTGGTGGTGACCCTGCTCGCGTTCCGGACCATCGACCGCTGGGCGGCCCTCCTGATGGTGCCCTACCTGGCGTGGGTGTCGTTCGCGACGGTGCTGAACATCACGCTGTGGCGGCTCAATCCCACCGCCTGAGCGGTGCTCGCGCTAGTGCTCGCCGCGGTCGTGCGGCGACGCGTGCTGGCTGAGCCCGGCGCCATCCTCGGGCCGCAGTTCCAGGAAGACCACCGACGAGGCGACCGTCATCAGGCCGAGCACGAGGAAGGCCTGCTGCACGCCGTGCACGATGGCACTTGCATCGCCGTGACGGTCGGCCGGAACGAACAGCGAGGCGACCAGTGCGGCACCGGCGACCCCAAAGCTGATCGCCAGTTGCTGCCCGGTGGCCGCGATGGTGCTGGCGGCGCTGGTGTCGCGCCCCTCGACGTCGGCGTACACCAGCGTGTTCATGCTGGTGTACTGCATCGAGGTGAAGAAGCCGAGGATGAAGGCCTGCAGGACGATGCGCCACAGCGGCGTGTCGATGCCGACCGTCGCGAACGACATGATCATCAGCCCGACCACGATGGTGTTGCCGACCAGCACCGTGCGGTAGCCGAGGCGGGCGAGGATCGATGGCATCAGGGTCTTCATGCCCATCGAGGCGATCGCCTGCGGCAGCACCAGCAGGCCGGACTGGATCGGCGTGAAGCCGAGCCCGACCTGGTAGAGCAGGGGAAACAGGAAGGGAATGCCGCCCAGCCCGAGGCGCGTGAAGAAGCCGCCGCTCACGGCGGCCCGGAAGGTGCGGCGGCGGAACAGGCCGAGGTTCAGCAACGGGAAGGCGGTGCGCGCCGCGCGCAGCCCGTACCCGGCCAGCAGCACCGCCGAGAACGCGGCCAGCATCGCCACCGAGGCGGTGTCGAGCGAGTGGTCGCCGAACACCTCGAGCACGTAGGACAGCAGCGCGATGCCGCCGCCGAACAGCACGAGGCCGGCGACGTCGAGCGGGTGGGTCTTGTCCTCGCGGTAGTCGGGCAGGTAGCGGCCGACGAAGTAGAGCCCGAGCAGCCCGACCGGGACGTTGACGTAGAACACGGCACGCCAGTCGACGTAGGTGACGAGCAGGCCGCCGGCGATCGGTCCGATCATCGGTCCGACGAGGCTCGGCACCGCGACGAAGCTCATGACGCGCACCAGGTCGGCCTTGTCGTAGGTGCGGGCCAGGGTGAGGCGGCCGACCGGCATCATCATCGCGCCGCCCATGCCCTGCAGTACGCGGCAGGCCACCAGGACCTCGATCCTCGTCGACAGGCCGCACAGCACCGAGCCCAGCGTGAACAGGCCGATCGCGGCGGCGAACACGCGGCGGGTGCCGAAGCGGTCGGCCATCCAGCCGCTGATCGGGATGAACACCGCGAGGCTCAGCGTGTAGCTGGCCAGCACCGACTTCACGTTCAGCGGGGTCACGTGCATCGCCCCGGCGATCGCCGGCACCGCGGTGTTGAGGATCGTGGTGTCGAGCGACTGCATGAAGAAGGCGACCGCCACCAGCCACGGCAGCAGGCCCATCGCGCGGTCGGTCGTGGCGGGGGCCCGGGGCGACGGCATCGTCAGAGGGCGGGCTTGAAGGGATCCTGGCCCGCCGCGGCGAACAGCGGGTCGAGCATCTCGGGGATCAGGGCCTCGCCGCCGTCGCCATCGGTCATGATCGCGACCCCGAATGCGGCGTCGGCGCTGAACACCAGCGCGGCGCGGAAGCCCGCGTTGACGCCGTAGTGGTAGAGGTAGGGCGGTCGCCCGCCGCGCGGCGCGACGAAGACGCCCAGCCCGGTCGGACCGTCGGCCACCGGGGTGGCGAGCAGGCGCGCGGTCGCCGTCTCCAGCAGCCGGTCTGCCCCCGTCCCGGTCCAGCTCGCCGCGATCGCCAGGGCGAGCCGGGCGAGATCGCCCGGCGTGCTCCACAGGCCGGCCGCGGCCAGCTCGGGATAGACGTGGAAGCCGCCGGCGAGGCGCTGTCCCCGGGCGTCGTGCGCGGCGGCGGCATTGCGTTCCGACGGCGGCAGCGGCTGGAAGAAGCCGCTGCGGGTCATGCCGGCCGGCGCCAGCACGAGGTCGCGCGCGAGCTGGTCGAACGGCTGGCCGGTCGCGTCCTCGGCCAGCCGCTGGAGCACCATGGTGCCGCCGCCGGAATAGCGGAAGGCCTCTCCCGGCGGCCACGCCACGACGACCGGCGGGGTGTTGGCCGGCGGTGTGCCGTCGAGGATCTGCCGGAGGTCGGGCAAGGGCGCGCCGACCGCGTAGCCGGGAAAGCCCGGCACGGTGGTGCCGCCGCGGTGGCAGAGCAGGAGACGCGGCGTGACGGCGGCGGCGTCGGCCCCGGCCCCGCCCCCGACCCCGACCCCGGGCAGCGTCCAGCCGCGCAATGCCTGGTTGACCGGGCGGTCCAGCCCGATCGTGCCCTTCTCGTGCAGCCGCAGGATCACCAGTCCCGCGACGACCTTGCTGATCGAGGCGGCCTGGAACAGCGTCCGGGCATCGCAGCCCACGGTCATGACGTCGCTCACGGCACCGTTGCGGATGACCACCGCGCTGGCGGCCGGCACGTGGTGACGCATCGTCAGCACGCGCAGGTAGTCGCCGGGCGTCGGCGCGCCCTGGCCGCGGACGGCCGGCGAGGCCGCGACGGAGGCGGCGCCGCCGAGAAGCAGGCGTCGGGAAAGCATCGGGTCCCACTGACGCATGTCCGGCTGGCGGAGGCAATCGCTCTCCGGGTATGTGTGGACAAGCGGGTACGGAGGGAAGTCGGATGCGGCGTCGGGCGTTCATCGGGGGGCTGGTCGCGGCCGGCGCATCGGGGCGCGTCGCGTGGGCGCAGGCCGACCCATTGCCGTCATGGAACGACGGCGCGGCCCGCCGCCGGATCCTCGACTTCGTCGCGCGCACCACGACGCCGGGCCACCCCGACTGGGTGCCGGTGCCCGAGCGGATCGCGACCTTCGACAACGATGGCACGCTGTGGTGCGAACAGCCGCTCTACGTCCAGATCCAGTTCGCCGTCGACCGCGTGCGCAGCGCCGCGGCGCAGCACCCCGAGTGGCGCGAGCGCGAACCGTTCCGCTCGATCCTCGCCGACGATCGCGCCGGGCTGGCGACAATCGGCGAGAAGGGCGTGCTCGACATCGTCATGGCGACCCACGCCGGCCTCACCACCGAGCAGTTCCGCCAGACCGTCGTCGACTGGCTGGCGACCGCCCGCCACCCGCGCTTCGGCCGGCCCTACACCGACCTCGTGTACCAGCCGATGCTCGAGCTGCTGGCGTTGCTGCGCGCCAGCCAGTTCAAGACCTTCATCGTGTCGGGCGGCGGCATCGACTTCATGCGGCCGTGGACCGAGAAGGCCTACGGCATCCCGCCGGAACAGGTGGTCGGCTCGTCCGGCGTCACGCGCTACAGCCTCGTGGCGCCCGACCGGCCGGTGCTGCTGAAGCAGGACAAGGTGGAGTTCGTGGACGACGGCCCGGGCAAGCCCGAGGGCATCGACCGCTTCATCGGGCGGCGCCCCGTGCTGGCCTTCGGCAACTCCGACGGCGATCAGCAGATGCTGGAATGGACGGCGGCCGGACCGGGCGCGCGCTTCATGGGCCTGGTCCATCACACCGACGCGGTGCGCGAGTACGCCTACGATCGCCAGTCGCCGGTCGGTCGCCTCGACAAGGCGTGGGACGAGGCGGTGCGGCGCGACTGGCTGGTGGTGGACATGAAGCGGGACTGGAAGGTCGTCTTTCCCTTCGAGTTGGGCCGATGAAGGCCGGCTTGCCCGCTCTCCTGGCGGCACTCGCCCTGTTCGCGGCCACCGAGGCGACGGCCCAGGCGGGGATGGCCAATCCCGCCTCGGTGAACTGCGTCCAGAAGGGCGGCACGCTGCGCCTCGAGACCGGCGGCGATGGCGGCCAGTACGGCGTGTGCGTCTTCGCCGACAATCGCCAGTGCGAGGAATGGGCGATGATGCGCGGGCAGTGCCCGGTCGGCGGCGTGCGCGTCACGGGCTACGTCACCCAGGCCGCGCGCTTCTGCGCGATCCGGGGCGGCCGCTACACCGTCACCGCCAACGATAGCCGGCCGGACGAGCAGGGCAGCTGTGCGTTGCCGGAAGGCAAGACGTGCGACGCCGTCGCGTACCATGCCGGCCGATGCGGCCCCTGAACGCCGCGCGCAACGAGGGAACGTCGATGACCGAAACGCCGTACCGGCTGCCGCCCGGAACCTGCGACAGCCACGTCCATGTCTACGGCCCGTTCGACCGCTTCCCGCCGCTGATCGAGGGCCGCTTCTCGCCGACCCGGGAGACGCCGGTCGAGGCGCTGTTCGCACTGTGGGACGGGCTCGGCATCGCGCGCGGCGTGATCGTCCACGCGATCCGGGCGGGCGCCGACAACGCCGTCACGGTCGATGCGCTGGAGCGCTTCCCGCAGCGGCTGCGCGGCGTCGCGCTGGTCGATCCCGGCATTTCGGACCGCGCGCTGGACCGGCTGAACGACGTCGGTTTCCGCGGCGTGCGCATCAACCTGTTGCGCCAGGACGGCAAGGCGGTCGCCTCGGGCGGCATGGACCTCGACGCGCTGGTCGCGTTGGCGCCGCGGCTGGCCGAACGCGGCTGGCACGCGCAGCTGTGGATCGAGACCGGCGATCTCATGGAACTGGCGCCGACGCTCGAGAATCTGCCGCTGACCTACGTCGTCGACCACATGGGCCGCACGATGGTCGACAAGGGGATCGACTATCCCGGCTTCCGCGATTTCTGCCAAAGGCTGAAGGACGGCCGCTACTGGTGCAAGCTGTCGGGTGCCGACCGCAACACGCGCACCGGCGCGCCGTTCGACGACACGGCGCCGTTCATGATGGCGCTGGTCGCGGCCAATCCCGGCCGCCTGGTGTGGGGCAGCGACTGGCCGCACGTCGGCCATGCCGCGGAAACGATCCCGCGCGAAGCCGACCTGCTGCGGCTGTTCCTGGCCTGCGTGCCCGACGAGGCGACGCGGACCCGCATCCTGGTCGACAACCCGGCGGCGCTCTACGGCTTCTAGCCGGGGCGTTCAGGACTGCCGCGCGAGGCGCGCGCAGAAGTCGAAGTCGGCCTGCAGCAGCGGGTGTCCCATCGGGTCGCCGCTCGATTCCAGCGCCGTCTGCGCCAGCATGTAGTACATGCGCGACAGGCGGGTCATCTGGGCGATCAGCCTGTCCTTCTTCTGGCCCGACAGCACGACCGCGCGGGACAGGAACACCTCGGCGTTCGCCTCGTACTGGTCGGCGATCGCCGGTCGCTCTTCCTTCTCCATGGCCGCGGCGGAGATGTAGAACGAGGTGCAGCGCAGCGACACGACCGGCACCGTCCACGGATCGCTGGCCTGTTCGCGGGTCACGATGTCGGCGAGCGGCGGCGGTTGCGGCGCGGGCTCGGGGGCGCCGTCCTGGGCGGCCGCGCCCCAGGCCGTGACGAGGAGCCCGGCCAGCAACGACCAGCGCCGGCATCGGCGCAAGCCGGCGCCGCTGGCTCCCCGGGGATCGGTCATGTCCGGTTCGCGACCGTCAGGCCGCCTTCTTGCGGTTGGCTTCGAGGCGGCGATCGACCAGCGCCACGCCGCGATCGATCTCGGGGTGGCTCAGGCCCTTCTCGCGGGCGATCAGCTGGACCAGCTTGTCGGCGCGCTCGATGTAGGGGACGCCGTTGTTCAGCGCCCGGGCGGCCGAGGCCGGGCGGGTCAGGCTCTGCGCCGCCGCCGCGTACTTCTCGAACGGCACGAGGTCCTTCGGATCCGACCCGAGCCTGACGCACAGGTCGATGACGAAGTTGTAGACCGAGCGCGAGGTCTCGATGTCGCTGTGCACCGCCTCCTGCGCCGTGCGCATGCCGTCCTCGGTGACGCAGCGGTAGTTGCCGGCCAGCAGCATCGCCCACTTGGCCAGGGGCACGAAGATCGAGTCGTAGACCTTGAGCTTGACCGGCAACTCGGTCTTGCCCTCGGGCGTGTCGAACCGCACCGCCTCGATCTCCTTCTCGAGGGTGCGCAGGATGTCGGTCGCCTTGTCGTCCTTGAAGCGCGCGACCTTGAAGTTGGTCGGCAGGGTGACCTGCAGGAAGTTGATCTTCTCCTCCGGCGGGCGGATCGCCTGGGGGTCGGGGCTGTTCAGCGTGATGCGCTCGGGGTCGAAGCTGTTCCACACCGAGGCGTCGGTGTAGGCCGGCTTGAGCTTGTCGCAGTCGAGGCCGGGGATGCGCCGCAGGTAGGCGAGCGGCGGCATGTTCATGATCGACATGCAGGGCACCCGGGACTTGCCGACCGCGTCGAGCAGTTCGCGCACGCCGGGCGAGCGGTACTGCGGCTCCTGCATGGCGAGCCCGACGAGATCGTAGGCCGACGGGTCGACGCCGGCGACGCCGCCGGCCGTGACCTTGCCCGGCAGGTCACGCGAATCGATCAGGACCTGCTCCTTGCGGCCGCGTACCGGCAGCCGAACCTTGAAGCCTTCCTGGTTGATCAGGTCGGCTTCGCCGGGCAGGCAGATCATGTGGATGGAATGGCCGCCGAACAGGATCTTGGAGGCGAGCAGGGAGCCGTAGGAGGCGCCCAGCATCAATATCTTGTAAGCCATTGCTCGCACTCCCGACCCGGCCGTTCATTGTCGGCTATAACTTCCTCCGGTGGGCAACGGTGCGTCAATCGGATTGAACAGCCATTTCGTGGGATATGCGTCGAGGAGCGATGAGCGTGCTGCGGCCGGGCCGTAACGTGTGGCGGGTGGAGACGGCGGTCCGGGCCGCCATCCTGTCAGCGCGCGACCGCCTGCTGGGCGAGCACTGCGGCGTGCCCGCCGACGCCGTGGCAGCGTCGTGCCCGGCCTGGTGGAACGGGTCGCCGAACCGGCCCCGCCGATGCGCGCGGGCCGCTTGATGCGCCCTCTCGCCGGGCGGCTGCGGCCGGTGCTGCTCGTCTCGGGGGCCTTGCTCGCCGTGCTCGGCATCGCCCTGGCGTGGCGCTACACCGGGCTGTCGGGCGTGCTGACCGCCGACAATCTGCGCGAGGTCCTGCGCACCGCCCGCGGCGAACCGTGGGCCATCGTCGTGGTCTGCGCGGTGTTCGTGCTGGCCGGCTTGATGGTGTTCCCGCTCAACGTGCTGGTGCTGACGACGGCGGCGGTGTTCGGTCCGTGGCTGGGCATCGCCTACGGGGCGGCCGGCGCGCTGACCAGCGGGACGGTGCAGTTCTGGATCGGGCGCTGGCTCGGTCGCGGCGCGCTGGAGCGGGTGGCCGGGCCGCGCGTCCGCAAGGTGATGGACGGCGTGCGGCGGCGCGGCCTGGTGACGGTGGTCACGTTTCGCCTGCTGCCGGTCGCGCCCTTCACGCTGGTCAACCTGGCCGCCGGCGCCGGCGGCATCCGCTTCGTCGACTTCGTGGCCGGAACCGCGATCGGGCTGGCGCCGGGGCTGGTCCTGCTGTCGATCATGGGCGACCGCATCCTGCGCATCCTGTCGGACCCCAGCGCGGCCGACATCGTCATCCTGGTCCTGTGCGTGGCCGGCCTGATCGGCCTGGCGGTCGGCGCGCAGTCGCTGTTGGCGCGCCGCGGGAGACGGGCCTCCTGACGCCGCCGCGCCCACCGGCTCAGGAGCGCGGCGGGACCTCGTAGCGCGCGGCCGGCCGCGGCGTGCGGCTGGTCCCGTCGTAGCAGACGATCTCCGCCTCGTGCGCCATGTTGCCCTTGCCGTCCGAGCGGTAGGTGGTGACGACGCCGCGGTAGGTGTCGGTCGCCAGGCGATCGCGCACCGCCTGCCCGGTGACCGGCTGGCCGGCCTTGCGCAGTTGGCCGATGACCTGCGCCAGCATGCCGACCGCGTCGAACTGCGCCGCCGCGAAGGCGTCGGGATCGCTGCCGTAGGCGGCGCGGTAGGAATCGAGGAAGTCCTTCATCGGACCCGCGGTCGCCGAGATCGGCGAGGCGGCGGTCTCGGCGCACACGCCCTTCAGTTCGGCCGGCTCGAGCAGCGCCGCGGTGGCCGGCTGGTGCATCGCCGAGCCGGCGACGATCGGCACGTCGGGCATCGTCTGTCGCGCCTGCCGGACCGCCAGCACGGTCGAGGGCGCGTGCAGGTGCAGGACGATGACGTCGGCGTTGGCGTTGCGCGCGCGCAGCAGCGCGGGGGCGAGGTCGTTGACGGTCGGCGCGATGCTTTCCTCGAGCACCGGCGGTGCCTTCAACTCGGTCAGCGTGCGATTGAGCTGCTCGCGGCCGGATTGGCCGTAAGCGGTGCTCTGGTAGATCACCGCCGGACGTTTCGCGCCCAGCTTCTCGACGACGTAGCGCGCGTGCGCGACCTTCACCGTCGCGTCGCTCGGGAAGAAGCGGAAGAACCAGGGATTGCCCAGGTCGCCCAGCCGCGCCGTGCCCGAGATGGTGAGCAGCGGCAGGCGGCGTTCCTGCGCCAGCGGCAGCAGGGCAAGCATCTGGGTTCCGAGGATCGGCCCGACCGCGGCGGGCGCGGCCGTGCCGCCCAGCGCCCGCTCCCACGCCGTCACCGCCGCCTCGGGCGTGGCCTGCGTGTCGAGCACGTCGGGCTTGAAGGCGACGTCGCGCGCCTGCGTGGCGGCCAGCAGCGCGCCGTTGCGCTGGCTGGTGCCTTCCAGCGCGACGAAGCCGGTGAGGGGGACCAGCACCGGCAGCCGCACGTCCTGCGCGACGGCCGGGCCGGCCGCGACAGGGGCGACGAAGGCGGCGGCGAGCGCCGCTACTGCGCGGCGCCGCCAGCCCATGGCGTCATGACCTCGTTCATGCCTGCAAGTTCTCCGGTCTTCGGGTCGCGCGCGATGCACGACGGGTTGGCGAAGTTCAGCGGGGAGACGTGGTTGGCAACCTCGACGATCGGCAGCTTGGCGGCAATCGCTTTCTTCACCGCGTCCGGCAGGTCGCGATTGACGCGGATCGGCCCGACGCCCGACACGTCGATGCGCGGCTGGTGGAACGCCGCCTCGATGTCCATGCCGCGGTCGAGCATCATCAGCGCCAGCTGGGTCACCGCCGGCACGATGCGGCGGCCGCCCGAGGCGCCGATGCAGAACAGGGCCTGGCCATCGCGGCTGACCACCACCGGGCAGATGTTGCACAGGGGACGCTTGCCCGGCGCGATCGAGTTCGGCCGGTTGGGCTCGGGATCGAACCACAGCATGCCGTTGTTCATGGTGATGCCGGTCTTCGGCAGCATCACGCACGAGCCGAACAGCGACATCAGGGTCTGGGTGAGGGCGACCATGTTGCCCTCGCTGTCGGCGGCGCAGAAATGCGTCGTGCAGGTGTTGGTCGGCTTGTCGCCCATGCTGTTGAGGCGTTCCTGGTAGGCCTGGTGCATGCCCTCGGCGATGCCGACGAAGAAATCGGCGTCCGGTGCGCCCTTGCCGCGCGTCCGCTGGCCGGCCAGCTCGATGGTCCGGCGCAGCGTCGGGCCGGCGGTGAGGCCGCCGGCGACGTTGACGGTGGCGCCGTTGTGCTCGAACGACAGCGGCTCGACGATCCGCGCCTGGTAGTTGGCGAGGTCGTCGTAGGAGATGGTCGAGCCGCCGGCCTGCAGGTCGGCCGCGATGTCGCGCGCGAGGCTGCCCTCGTAGAACTCGCGCGGCCCGCCGTCGGACAGGCGCTGGTAGGTCTCGCCGAGGTTGCCGAGCTTGATGTAGCGGGTGTTGCCCTGCCAATCGATTGCCGGCACGCGGCCGTCGTCGCACAGGTAGGCCGCCTTCGAGGCCGGGTACTGGGCGAGGTCCGCCGCGCCCTGCACCAGCATGACCTGCATGTACCAGTCGAGCTGCATGCCGCGCTTGGCCAGCGCCACGCCCGGCGCCATCACGTCCTGCCACTTCAGCGTGCCGAAGCGCTCCAGCGCCTTCGACAGGCCGGCGACCATGCCGGGCACCGCGATCGAGTGGTAGCCGAACTCGTTGCGCCGCTCGAGGATGTCCGGCCAGGCGAAGGCGTTGGCCGGGCCGGGGCCGACGATCTTGTAGGCGGCCGGGTCGAGCTTGGAGGCGGAGATCGGGCCGTAGTCGATCGTGTAGGCTCGCTTCTCGCGCGCGTTCCAGACGGTCATGAAGCCGATGCCGCCGATGCCGCTCATCCACGGTTCGAGCGTGCCGATCGCGAGGCCGGTGGCGACCGCGGCATCGATCGCGTTGCCGCCCTTGCGCAGGATCTCGGCGCCGACCTGCGCCGCCTTCCAGTTCTGCGCGACCACGACGCCCTTGCCCCGTACGGCCTGCTTGGTGACTTTCCACTGGCTGGTCAGCGACTCGCTCATCGACTTCTCCCCATTGCGGCGGCGACTGTAGCGGGGCCTGATTTCGCCACAAACCCCATTACACTGCAGGGCGGACGGGCCTGGAAAGAAACGCGGGCGTGACGGAACTCAACCAGATCGACCTGCGGACGCTGCTCTCGGGCAACAAGCGCGCCTGGGACGGCTTCGTGACCGCGGCCGCGCCGCTGATCCATGCCGTCGTCCGGCGCACCCTCGCCCCGTACCGGCTCTCGGACGACGACGTCATGGACGCCGCGCAGGACGTCTTTGTCCGGCTGTGCGCCGGCGACTACCGGCTGTTGAAATCCTACGACCCCGCCCGTGCCGGCCTGTCGACCTGGCTGGCCGTGGTGTCGCGGTCGTGCGCGATCGACCACGCGCGTCGCCGCCGGCAGGCCACCACGCCGCTCGACGACGTGCCCGAGGCGTCGCTCGGCGTCGAGGACCGGCACGTCGAAAAAATCAAGATTCCTCAAGGACTTCTGACCGAGCGGCAGACCCTGGTCCTGAAGTGCCTGTACGACGAGGAGAGGGACGTGACGGAGGTCGCCCGCCTGCTCGGGGTCGATGCCCAGACGGTGCGCAGCACCCACCACAAGGCGCTGGTGCGCCTGCGCGCCCACTTCCAGGGCGAGCCGGAATAATGCGCTTCCCGGGGGATGATCGGCCCATTTTCGACGTAATCTCTGGCAGGAGCTTTCCATGAGGACGGACGGTCTTTCCCCGGGCGACAAGGAGCTGTGGCAGCGCGTGGCCACGGACGATGTCGCGCGCGGACCGGTATCGGATCTCGACTTCGCCGCCTGGCTGGAGGGGCGCCTGTCGCCGGCCGAGGCGGCGCGAATCGACGCGGCGGTGGCCGCCGATCCCGACCTGCGGCGGGCCGCCCTCGAGCTGTCGGAGGTGCTGGGCCAGCCCCTGCCGGTCGCGCCGGCGCGGCTGGCGGTGCGCGCCAAGGCGCTGGTCGGCTTCGAGGTCGAACGGCGGTCGGCCCGGACCGGCCTGTTCGGCTGGCTGCTGTCGCACGACCGGCGGTTCGCCGCCCAGCGCGCCCTCGCGCTCGGCATGGCGGTGGTGGTCGCCGGTGCCGGTTTCATGATGGGCGGCGGCCTCGGCTCGTCGCTGGCGCAGGAGCGCTATGCCACGGCGGTCGCTTCGCGAGCGGGGACGGCGACGGGTACCGTCTCGCAGGCCTGGTCCTCGGCGTTCGAATTGACCGAACTGCCGACGGCGGAAGGCATCTGACATGAGCACGCGTCTCGTCCAGGGCTTCCTCGCGCTGTCGCTGTTGCTCAACACCTTCGTGATCGCCGGCTTCGTCTTCCGGGGATGGATCGCGCCGCCGGCCTTCGAGCACCTGCCGCCGCCACCGCCGCCGCCGGTGGCGGGAGGCGCGCGCAACAGCCCGGTCGACATGCTGCTCGACGAGGTGCGGCTGGGCGACGATCAGCGCCAGGCGCTGCGGCCCGCGCTCGACGCCTATGCCGCCGGACGGCGCGAGCGCGGTCGCGAGATCCAGAAGCTGCGCGAGCAGGTTTCGGAGGCCTATCGCCGGTCACCGCTCGATCCGGCGCGCATCGACCCGTTGATCGACCAGCTGACGCGCCTGCGCAGCGACCAGCAGAAGGACACCGTCCGGGTCCTCGCGCAGGTCGAGGATCGCCTGACGGCCGAGCAGCGCACGCGCTTTCACGAGATCCTGGCCGAGCGCCTGGCCGGTCCGCCGCGACCGCCGGGCGGTCCCGGTGGCTCACTCGGTGGCCCACCGGGTGGACCTCCCGGCGGTCGGCCACCGGGCGGACGGCCGCCCGGCCCGCCGCTGGACTAGGAGACGGTCATGGCCGGTTCCCTCGGACGACGGGTGTTCCTGGCCGGTGCGGCCGTGCTGCCGGTCGGCCTGGCCGCGCCCCGCGGTGCGCGCGCGGCCTCGACCCTCGACTTCGACGGCGCCCGCCACCTGCTGGCGCGCACCACGTTCGGCGGCACGCCCGGGGAGATCGAGGTAGTCGAGGGCCAGGATCACGCGGCGGCGGTCGATCGCCTGCTGGCGGGCATCCGTCGCACCGCCGTGACGCCGGCGCCGGAGTGGATCGGCGAGGGACCCACCGAGCTGCGCGAGAAGCAGCGCGCGGCCGATGCCGAGCGCGCCGAGGCCCGTCGCAAGCCGGGCGTCGACGGCAAGCCGCTCCTGGTGACGCGGCCGATCGACGAGCAGGGGCGCGAGCTGCGCAACTGGTGGATCGAGGAGATGCTGGCGACCGACCAGCCGCTGACCGAGCGCCTCGTGCTGTTCTGGCACAACCACTTCACGTCCTCGCTCCAGAAGGTCCGGTTCCCGCCGGCGCTATTCCGCCAGAACGCCCTGTTCCGGCGCGAGGCCGCGGGCAACTTCGCGACCCTGCTGCGCGAGGTCGCGCGCGATCCCGCGATGCTGATCTACCTCGACGGCATGCGCAGCGTGGCGCGGAAGCCCAACGAGAACTTCGCGCGCGAGCTGCTCGAGCTGTTCACGCTGGGCGAGGGGCACTACCGCGAGGCCGACATCAAGGAAGCCGCGCGCGCCTTCACCGGCTGGACGGTCGACCGGCAGACCGGCGCTTTCGCGACGCGCCCCGGCCAGCACGACGATGGCGAGAAGACCTTCCTCGGGCAGACCGGCCGGCTCGGCGGCGACGACATCGTGACCATCCTGCTGCGCCAGCCGCGCACCGCCGAGACCGTCGTCGAGAAGATGTGGAAGGAGTTCGTGTCGCCGATGCCCGATCCCGCCGAGGTGTCGCGCCTCGCGGCGGCGTTCCGGCGCGACTACGAGATCAAGCCGCTGCTGCGCGCCCTGCTGACGTCGGACGCGTTCCGCGACCCGTCCAGCCGCGGCACGCTCGTCAAGTCGCCGGTCGACCTGATCGTCGGCACCGTCCACCTGCTCGGCCTGCCGGTGCCGGAGAAGACCCAGCTGGCGCGCATGATGCAGGGCCTCGGCCAGTCGCTGTTCGATCCGCCCAACGTCAAGGGCTGGCCGGGCGGCGACGCCTGGATCTCGACCTACACGCTGTTGCTGCGCCAGCAGTTCCTGCGCCGCATCGTCGAGGCGACCGCCGTGGCGCCGATGGACGGAGCCCTGATGTCGAGCCGCGCCAACCGGCGCGCCGAGCGGCGCGAGCAGTTGCCGCAGGAGATGGCGCCGGCCGGAGCGATGCGGATGGCCGAGCCGCGGCCGGTCGAGGGCCGCAGCCTGCGCACCGCCGGGGCGGCCGTGCGACTGGGACCGGCGCTGGGCGGCAGCGACAGCGCGACCCTCCTGGCGACGGCGCTGGCCGTCCCGGCGATCGACGGCGCGACCGCCGACCTGCCGCCCGACGCCGCGCTCGCGGCCGGGCTGCTCGACACCGCGTACCAGCTGAGGTGAGGCGGCGATGGCGCGGACGCTCCTGCTGGTCGAACTGAAGGGCGGCAACGACGGCCTCAACACGCTGGTGCCGTTCGCCGACGCGCGTTACCGCGAGTTGCGCCCGACCATCGGCGTGGCGCGCGAGCGGGCGATCCAGCTCGACGAGAAGGTGGCGCTGCATCCCCGGCTCGAGCCGATGATGGAGGGCTGGAAGGCCGGCGACCTCGCCATCGTCCAGGGCGTCGGCTACCCGTCGCCGAACCGTTCGCATTTCCGCTCGATCGAGATCTGGGACACCGCTTCGGCTGCCAGCCAGACCTTGAGCGAGGGCTGGATCGCGCAGGCGTTCCGCGATGTCCGCCTGCCGCAGGGCGCGGGCGTCGACTGCATCGTCGCCGACACCAATGCCCTGCCGGGCACCGGCCCGGCGTTGCGCACCATCGTGATGCAGGACGCGGAGAACTTCCTCCGACAGGCGCGGGCCCTCAAGGACGGCCCGCCGGCGGGGACGAGCCGCAACCCGTCGCTGCGCCACCTGCTGGCGGTCCGCCAGGAGATCAATGCGGCGGCGCGCGGGCTGAGCGACCGCCTCGGCAAGGCCGCGGCACCGGCCGAGCCGTACCAGCCCGACACGCCGTTCAACCGCGAACTCGACCTCGCGACCCGCATCCTGTCGGTGCGCGTGCCGGTGGTGGCCATCAAGGTGGCGCTGGCGGGCTTCGACACCCACGCCAACCAGGTCCAGCAGCACGAGCGGCTGCTCGGCGCGCTCGCGACCGGGCTGGCGACGCTGCGCCGCAACCTCGTGGCCGCCGGCCTGTGGAACGAGGTGCTGGTGATGACCTACTCGGAGTTCGGCCGCCGGGTGCGCGAGAATGCCAGCGGCGGCACCGATCACGGCACCGCCGCGCCGCTGTTCGTGATGGGCGGCGGCGTCCGCGGCGGCCTGCACGGCGCCCAGCCGGCGCTGTCCGATCTCGACGACGGCGACCTGCGTCACGCCGTCGACTTCCGCGAGGTCTTCGCCACGGTCGCCCGCGGCTGCTGGGGCGTGTCGGCCGACTACGGCCTGCGCCAGCCGCGCCGGGTCGGCTTTCTCTAGTCCCGACCCTCTCTAGGCTCGACCCGTCAGTTCCTGGCGCACCGAGCCGCGCTCGGCCTCGATGCGGATGTACCAGATCAGCAGCGCGGCGATCACCTTGATGGCGACCGGCAGCGCGATGTAGACGACGATCAGCGCCGTGCCGCTGTAGCTGCCGACGCTGGGATTGAAGCCCAGCAGGGCGGCGACCGGCAAAGAGCCGGCGGCACCGATCGCCGTGGCCAGCTTGGTCGAGAGCGCCCACAGGCCGAAGTAGGCGCCGGTGTCGCCCTTGGTGTCCTTGGCTTCCTCGGCGTTGATGATGTCGGCCAGCACCGACGGCGGCAGGCCGTAGTCGGCGCCGATGCCCATGCCGGTGACCACGGCGATCGGCACGAACAGCGCGAAGTCGCCGGCGCCGAGGAACACCGCCGTCGACATCGCGACCGCGGTGATCACCATCGCGATGAACCACGCGGCGGTCTTGCTGAAGCGGCGCGACAGGATCATCCACATCGGCACGCTGGCGGCCGCCGAGCCGAAGTAGATCAGCAGGATGATGCCGGCCTGCAGCTTGTTTCCCTTCAGGACATGCTCGACGTAGAACAGCATGACCGACACCGCGACGCCCAGCGCCGAGCCGTTGACCACGAAGACCAGCAGCAGGCGGCGGAACAGGCGGTTCTTCAGCGGCGCGAAGAACGGCACCAGCGTGCGCAGCGTGCCGCTGTTCTCCATGTTGCGGGTCGGGCGGGCGAGCGACGGCAGCAGGCCGACCAGCCAGTCGCGGAAGTAGCGGACATGCGCCTCGGGGTTGTCGCGCACCACCGGCGGATGGACCGACGGCGGCGACCACAGCAGGGTCGGCGCGGCGAAGGCCAGCGTGATCGGGATGAACAGCAGGCCCATGTAGATGTAGCCCTGGTGCTCGCCGAAGCGGGCCGTCAGGAAGGTCGGCAGCACGACGGCCAGCGTCATGCCGAGCAGGCCGAAGACCTCGCGGCCGACCGTGACGCGCGTGCGCTCGTTGTAGTCGTCCGACAGTTCGGCGCCGTGGGCGTGGTAGCTGATCGACACGCCGGCATAGCCGAGATGGACGACGAACAGCGCCACGAACAGCCACGACGCGAGCAGGCCGGGCTGGCTGTAGATCGACTGCGGCGGGTGAAACAGCATGTAGAAGCCGCCGATCATGAGCGGCAGCATCAGCGCCACGAAGGTCAGGCGGCCGCGCGGCCCGCGGTGGGTGAAGCGGTCGCTGATCAGGCCGATCACCGGGTCCTGGACGGCGTCGATCACGCGCGTGGCGATGAAGATCAGGCCCATGATGCCGAGCGGCACCTTGAGGACCTCGCCGTAGAAGTGGCTGACGTTGAGGACCACCGGCAGCGCGGCCATGTTGAGCGGCAGCTGGTTGGTCGAATAGGCGACGAGGCGATCGAACCTCAGTCTGACGGACGCGGCGAGGCCGGTCCCGTTCAAGGGCGCATGCACGCGGATCTAGCCTTCCCTGTTCGCGCCGTTCTCGACGCTCATCGTTGTCGTCGATTTATATATGCCGGAAGTGCGCCTGCAACACGTCCGTGCGCCGCGTCGAGAACCCGGCGGCGCAATAGGCGAGGTAATATCGCCACATTCTCCGGAACCGGTCGTCGAAGCCGAGGCGGGCGACATCTTCCGCAACCTTGTCGAAGCGGTGCAGCCACGTCTCGAGCGTGCGCGCATAATCCAGTCCGAAACTGTAGAGCTCGGAAATCTTCAGGCCGGCCTGGCGGCACTGCTCGCGCAGGGTGGCCGGCGACAGCAGCATGCCGCCGGGAAACACGTAGGTCTGGATGAAGTCGGGTTGCCGGCGGTAGCCCTCGAAGAAGTCGTCGGCGATCACGATCGCCTGCACGAGGATCGAGCCGCCCGGCGCGACATGGCGCTTGAGCGCGGCGAAGTAGTCGGGCCAGTAGCGCTCGCCCACCGCCTCGATCATCTCGATCGACACGATGTGGTCGTAGCTGCCCTCCATGTCGCGGTAGTCGCAGAAGCGCAGGTCGACCCGGTCGCCGAGCCCGGCCTTGTCGAGGCGGGCCCGGGCATAGGCGAGCTGCTCGCGCGAGATCGTGACTCCGGTCACCCGCATGCCGCGCCGCGCCGCCGTCTCGGCGAAGCCGCCCCAGCCGCAGCCGATCTCGAGGATGCTGTCGCCCTGCTTGGCGCCGATCTGCTCGAGGATGCGTTCGTACTTGGCGGTCTGCGCGGCCTCCAGCGCCTGGCCCTCGGCGCCGTCGAACAGCGCCGCCGAGTAGGTCATCGTCGGGTCGAGCCACAGCGCGTAGAAGTCGTTGCCGAGGTCGTAGTGGGCGTGGATGTTGCGCTTCGAGCCGCGCCGCGAGTTGCGCCGCCGCCAGTGCATCAGCCGCAGCAGCAGGCGATGCGCCAGGTTGGGCCGCGCGACGCCGCCCAGCACCCGCTCGTTCTCGGCCAGCAGCGCGATCAGGCGGGGCAGGTCGGGCGAATCGCAGAGGCCTTCCATGTAGGCCTCGGCGAAGCCGATGTCGCCGTCGAGCAGGACGTGCCGGAAGAACCGCCAGTCGGAAACGTCGAGGCGGGCCTGCGGCTCGGCGCCGGCGGCGCCGAAATGCCGGATCGTGCCGTCCGGCAACTGCATCGTCAGTCGGCCCATGGAGAGCCGCTTGAGGGCCTTCAGGACGAATTTGGCAGCGAACGTCATGCGGCAGGGGTCAGCGGGTCACGAGCTGGTTGGGCGGTTCCGGTTTCGAGTGAAATTTCGCCCGCTTGCAGAACAGATGCAAGGCTTGCCAATGGATCCGGACCACCACGCCGATGGTCATGACCGGGTTGAACAGGAAGCGGCGCAGCACCCCGGGGTCGGCGAGCGGCTCGCGCCGGCCGCCGACCGAGGTGGCCAGCATCAGGCCCTGGCCGTCGTGGTAGTTGACGTCGACATGGGCGTGCCGATCGTCGAGGCGGAAGCGGAACCGGTAGCCGCCCTCGACGGGGAGGAACGGCGAGACGTGGAACACCTTGCGGCCGTCGAACCACGCGTCCGGCTCGATCGGCCGGTGGTCGTCGTGGTGGACGAGGTAGCAATGCGTCTCGCCGAAGGTGTTGTTGACCTCGCACAGCACGGCCCGGATGGCGCCGCCGCGGTCGCGGCAGAACCAGAAGCTGACCGGGTTGAAGACGTACCCCAGCAGGCGCGGCATGGTCATCAGCGTGACCGGGCCGTCGCACACCGTGTCGAGCCCGTGCCCGGCCAGGATGCCCTTGAGCCAGGCACGCAGGCTGCTGCCGTCGCGCGCCCCGTGATCGCGGCGTTGGAACGACACCAGCCCGCCGCGGTCGAGCTTCAGCCAGCGCCCGGCCGCGCTCTCGAGGTCGTCGAGCCCGAGGCACAGGTAGGCGACGCGGTAGCGGAAGGCATTGGTGCGCGGCCGCAGCCGCCGGTGAACGACGGTGGCATCGACGATGGCGTGCGCCTCGCCCGTCACGGGGTCTCCGTGGCGACCCGCGCGGCGACCGGGACGGGGAAGGGCGAGCCGACGTCGGCCACGACCTTCGGCGGATCGCCGATCCGGCGATGCTCGTCCGGCTTGCGCCACGGCCGGCGCACGCCCAGCTGCTCGGCGACGTCGAGGCCGGCCGACAGGGCATCCTCGTGGAAGCCGTAGCCGCAGTAGCTGCCGCAGAAGTAGGTGTCCCGCACGCCCTGGATCAGGTGCATGCTGCGCTGCGCCCGGATCGCGGCGGCGTCGTACATCGGGTGCTCGAAGCTGTAGCGATGGAAGGCGCGCTCGGGGGCACGGCCGGGATTGACCGACACGAACAGCGGGCGTTCGTCGGGGATGTTCTGCAGGCGGTTCATCCAGTAGGTGACGCTCACCGGGCTCTCGCGATCCGTCGAATCGGCGACGTAGTTCCAGCTCGACCACACCGAGCGGCGGCGCGGCATCAGGCCGGCATCGTCGTGCAGGAAGACCTCGTTGGTCGAGTAGCCGAACCGGCCGAGCAGGTCACGCTCGCGTTCGTCGGCATCGTCCAGCAGCGCCAGCGCCTGGTCGGCATGGCAGGCGAGGATGACCTTGTCGAAGCGGTCCCACTGGCCGGCGGCGTCGCGCACCGACACGCCGTCGCCGTCGCGTCGCACCGCGCTGGCCGGGGTGGCGAGGCGGGCGCGCTGGCGCAGCGGCGTCACGATCCGCTCGACGTAGGAACGGCTGCCGCCGCTCACGGTCCGCCAGACCAGCTGCGGGCCGACCGTCAGCAGGCCGTGGTTGCTGAAGAACCGCACGAAGCTCTGGGCCGGGTAGTCGAGCATGCGGCCGAGCGGCGTCGACCAGATGCAGGCCGCCATCGGCACCAGGTAACGGTCGCGGAAGGCGTCGCTGAAGCCCGCCTCGGCGATGAAGTCGCCGATCGTGACGTCGAGATCCTCGGCGCTCTCCAGCAGCTTCGGCGCCAGCCGGTTGAAGCGCAGCACGTCGTGCGTCATGCGCAGGAACGACGGCCGCACGAGGTTGCGGCGCTGGCCGAGGTAGCCGGCGAACGAGCTGCCGTACTCGAAGCGGCCGCCATCAAGGCTGACCGCGAACGACATGTCCGACTCCTCGGTCGGCACGCCGAGGTGGTCGAACAGGGCGATCAGGTTGGGATAGTTGCGCTCGTTGTAGACGATGAAGCCGACATCGACCGGTTGCCGCTCGCCGTCCTGGCCGACCTCGACAGTGCAGGCGTGGCCGCCGAAGCGGGATTCCTTCTCGTAGACCACAACATCGTGCTCGCGGCTGAGGAGCCACGCGGCTCCCATGCCGGCGACGCCGGCGCCAACAACGGCGACTTTCATTCTCACTTCCCCGCTCAAACCCGGTTTACCCGCATACGCAGCCGGCGCAGAACCGGATGTTCAGGGTTCCTGCTTCAAGGAGCGGAAGGCCGCAAGGGCCCTGTCGCGGGCCTGTGCATGATCGACGATGGGCAGCGGGTAGGCGGGATCGACCTGGGAACGCGCCGTCCACGGCTTGTGGACCGCCTGGGCCGGCAGCCGGGCGACTTCCGGGACCCAGTGGCGCACGTAGGCGCCGTCGGGATCGAACTTCTCGCCCTGCAGGACCGGGTTGAAGATCCGGAAGTAGGGCTGGGCGTCGGCGCCGCTGCCGGCGACCCACTGCCAGCCGGCCGGGTTGTTGGCGGGGTCGGCGTCGACCAGGGTGTCCCAGAACCAGCGCTCGCCGACTCGCCAGTCGACCATCAGGTCCTTGGCGAGGAACGAGGCGACGATCATGCGCACCCGGTTGTGCATCCAGCCGGTGGTCCACAGTTCGCGCATCCCGGCGTCGACGATCGGGTAGCCGGTGCGGCCGCGCCGCCAGGCCTCGACCTTGGCGTCCTCGGCGGCCCACGGGAAGGCGTCGAAGTCGGCGCGGAAATTGTTCTCCGCGAGGTTGCCGAAGTGGAAGATCAGGTTGTTGCAGAACTCGCGCCAGCCAACCTCGGCCAGGAACTTCTCGGTCGCGGCCGACGGCTCGCGCGCCGTGGCGGCGTGCCAGACCTGGCGCGGCGACAGTTCACCGAAGGCGAGGTGGGGCGACAGCCGGGAGGTGCCGGCGCGGGCCGGCAGGTCGCGCTCGTCGCGGTAGCGCGCCAGCGTGTCGTCGACGAAGTCCTCGAGCCGCCGGTGCGCGCTGGCCTCGCCGGGGTGCCAGCTGTCGCGCAATCCGCCCGCCCAGTCCGGCGTCCGCGGCAGCAGCCGCCACGCCTCGAGCGCGTCGCTGGCCGGCCAGGCGGCGGGCGCCGCCAGCCGGTCGGGCGCCGGCAGCGGCCGCTCGGGCGGCGGCAGTTGCCGGCAGGCGCGCCAGAACGGAGTGAAGACCTTGAACGGGTCGCCCGCGCCGGTCTTCACCTCCCACGGCTCGAACAGCAGGTTGGCCTTGTGGCTGGTCGCCGCGATGCCGCGCTCGGCCAGGGCCTGCTTGATCCGGGCGTCGCGCTCGCGCGCCGCGATCTCGTACAGCCGGTTCCAGTGCACGGCGCTGGCGCCGGTGCCGGCCACCAGGTCGGCCAGCACGCTTTCGGCCGGGCCGCGACGCAGCACGAGCCGCGAACCGCGCCGCCGCAGCTCGGCGTCGAGCGCGGCCAGGCTGTGATGGAGCCACCAGCGCGACGCCGCCCCGGGACCGCGCAGGCCCGGCGTCGCGTCGTCGAGGATGTAGACCGGGATCACCGGCTGGCCGGACTGGATGGCGGCCACCAGCGCGGGGTTGTCGGCGAGCCGCAGGTCGTGACGAAGCCAGACGATGGACGGGGACAGAACGGACATGGCCTGCTGTACGGCGTGGCCGCGGCGGCGGATGTGTCAGGACCGCGGGCAGGTGGGGACGGGACGCATTTCCAGCGACTGCAGGTCGGCGGTGACGACCACCAGCCCGGTGTCGATGGTCAGCCGGTCGATCACGCCGTTGTCGAAGACCAGCGCGTTCACCGTGAACAGCGGGCGCTGGTCCTGCTGGCGGCCGCGGGTGAAGCTCATGAAGACCGGCCACGAGGTCGTCGACGGGTTGGACACCGGCTTGTCGGCCGGCCGGGCCGCCCGCAACTGGCCGGGCTTCTGCTCGGTGACGTCGATCAGGAAGGCGTCGCCCATGACCTCGGCGTCGAACATCAGGGCGGGGAAGGCGGCGGCCTTGGCCTGCAGCTGCTGCACGAGGTGGTCGATCGCCGCCACCGGCATAAGGGTCGGCGGCGGCAGCACCAGCTGGTTGGGCGGGCCGCCGGCCGGCACGATCTCGGCGCGGACCTCGTTGCCCTTGCGCTGGACGCGGCCCTTGACCTCGCGCTCGTTGCCGTTCTGGACCTGCACGGCGCTGTAGCGGAAGCCGTTGCCGCCCCGGGTCTCCTCGCCGTCGAGCCGCGACGCGAGGCTCATCTTCCAGGATGCGGTGACGGCGATCTCCGACTTGATGTCGCGCTTGAGGTGCCAGCCGCCGCAATCCTGCGACAGGTCGTGGATCGCGGTGCCGATGCGCGGCGCGTTCAGCGCCGGTCCCAGCCGAAGGGCGTACTCGGCGCGATGCGGCTGGACCTGGGCGATCGCGGTCGCCGGGACGAGCAGGGCACCTGCAACAAGGACTCGGGCGAACAGACGCATTCCTCCACCTTGCGCACGGGGCGACATCGGGTCAATCGTGCGCGCCATGAGATGGCGTGACTTCATGGCGGCATTCCGGCCGGCCGTGCCGCCGCCGCCGGCACCGGCGGAGGAGCAGGCGGACCTGGTCGAGGTCTTCAAGGCCGAGCGGCGCATGGAGCTGAAGCGGCAGGGCCGCGTGCTGAAGACCTACCGCGTGTCGCTGGGCTTCGCGCCGCGCCACCACAAGGAACGCGAGGGCGACGGTCGCACGCCCGAGGGGCTCTACGCGATCGACCGGCGCAACCCGCGCAGTTCCTTCCACCTGTCGCTGCACGTGTCGTATCCCGATGCCGACGATCGCGCGCGCGCGGCGGCGCGCGGCGAGGATCCCGGCGGCGACATCTTCATCCACGGCCTGCCCAACGGCTGGCGCAAGCTGCGCACGCCGCACGGCCGGCGCGACTGGACGGCCGGCTGCATCGCAGTAACCGACGCGGAGATCCGCGAGGTCTGGGCCCGCGTGCCGGACGGCGCGCCGGTGCGCATCCATCCATGACGGGTCTCGCGTTCGACTGCGCCGGCGAGCGGCTGGTGGCGCTGCCGGCCGGCGCGCTCCACTGGCCGGAGCGGCACCTGCTCGCCGTCGCCGATTTGCACCTCGAGAAGGGCTCGTCCTACGCGGTCAACGCGCGCAAGCTGCTGCCGCGGCACGACACGCGCCAGACGCTGGACCGGCTGGCCACGCTGGTCGCCGCGCTGCAGCCCCGCACCGTGATCTGCCTCGGCGATTCCTTCCACGACAGGAGCGCCGGCGAGCGCCTGCCCGACGCCGAGCGGGCGGCGCTGGACCGGCTCACCGCCCAGGTGCGCTTCGTGTGGATCGCCGGCAACCATGACCCGGCGCCACCGGCCGCGGGCTGGGGCGAGGTCGCCGAGGAGTTCGGCGAGGGCCCGCTGGTGTTCCGGCACGAGGCCCGGTTCGGCCCGGCGCGCGGCGAGGTCTCCGGCCACTTCCACCCGGTGGCCGCGCTGACGGTCCAGGGTCGGGGCTTTCGGCGGCGCTGCTTCCTGACCGACGGCGAGCGGCTGATCCTGCCGGCGTTCGGCGCCTACGCCGGCGGGCTCAACGCGCTCGACCCGGCGATCGCCCAGCTGTTTCCCGACGATTACGACGCCCTCGTCGTCGGCCGGGACGCGGTGCGACGGCTATCGTGGCGCCAGTTGCGCCCCGATCCGTCCTACGCCTGGGAACGTCAGCGGCGGCGCTAGCCGGCGGCGGGGGCGCGCCGCAGGACCAGCTGGACGCGGCCGACCCGGAGGCCCCACTTGCCGACCACCGCGTTGTTCAGCAGCGCGTCCGGCGCGGTCAGCACCAGCACGTCGGAGAAGTCGACCGTGACGCCGCCCAGCTTGACGGCGTACTCGAGCCGCACGGCCTTGCCATCGGTCCAGGCGCGGGCCTGGCCGACGACGTCCTCGCGGGTGCCGACATAGGTCCCGGGGCCGGTCTGCTCGAGCTTCCAGGTCTTGCGGTCCTTCTCGCCGTCGGCGAACACGAAGTCCTCGACGAGGGTCAGGGTCCGGCCGTCCCAGCTGCCCTCGATCACCACGTCGAACTTGCGCTGGCTGCCGGTCCAGGAATTGGTGAACACCCCTTCGCCGACCGTCCTGCCGGGGAAGAAGGACTCGAGCACCAGCGGCGTGGTCGCATTCTCCGGCACGGGCGGCGGGCTGGCGCACGCGCCGACGGTGGCGGCGAGGAAGAGGAGGGCGAGCGCGGCGCGCAGTCGGGAAAGTATTTGCATTGTGGGAAAAATACGACGGGGGCCTTGCGCTGGATCACTGCATTCTTGCGCCCAAAGTGTGCATTGTTTCCTTGTCGTCCTGTCACGACTCGCGCATGTTCACCCGGACTGGAAATCATCAGCTTGTTTCGCACCTATCGCTTCGACGACCTCGCCACCGAGGAAACGCACTACATCGACGAATGGTCGTATGTCTGGGCCGGCCTGGTCGGGCCGTTCTACGTGCTGGCGAAGGGTTTCTTCATGTCGGCGGCCATGATGGCGCTGGTGACGGTGGCGCTCGGCGCCGGGGCGGCGTTCGCCCTGCTGGTCGTGGTCAACGTCGCCGATTCGCTGCTGCTGTCGCTGATCGCCTGCGTGGCGCTCCCGGTGGGCGCGCTGCTGCTGCAGAGCGAGATCGCCGTGCGCCTGGTCCGCGCCGGCTATCGCCGGCGCGGCCTGCGCGAAGGCTACTGAGCCGCCTCAGCGCGGCAGTTCGTACTTCAGCGTGACCTCGCCGAGGCCGGCGATGTGGCCAACGGCGGTGCTGCCCGGCGGCACGAACTGGCAGGCCACCATGCTGCCGGTCGAGACGATCATGCCCTTCTTCAGCGTCTTGCCGTGCGCGCCCAGCTTGTTCGCGAGCCAGGCCAGCGCGTTGTAGCAATGGCCGAGCACGTCGCCCGAGTGGCCGGTGCGCACCACCTTGCCGTCGAACGAGATCGAGCCCTCGAGCTTGCCGAGGTCGAGGTTGCGCCAGTTCGGGTTGCGCTTGGCCAGCAGCGAGCCGCCGTTCCAGCCGACATCCATGATCAGCCACGGCACGGTCAGCCGGCCGTAGTCGGCGCCGCGGTCGTCGATCAGCTCGAAGCCCGCCCGCGCCTCGCCGACGTACTGGGCGATCGACTTGCGGTCGTAGCCCTTGCCCCTGGGCTTCGGCACGTCGGCATTGAGGACGAGGACGATCTCCAGCTCGACGCCGAGGCGCGACCACTGGTCGGCACGCACCGTCGCCTTGTGCTCGAACACCCGCTTCTTGCGGATCGGGCCGTAGGCCGGGCCGCGCAGGCCGGTCTGTTCGTAGATCTGCTGCGAGGTCAGCGCGATCTTGTAGCCGACCAGCGGTCCCTGCGTCGGCACCAGCTTCTTCAGCAGCGCGTCCTGCACCTTGTACGCCGCGCGCTCGTCCTTGGTCGCGTACTGGGTGGGCCACCAGCCCACGACCGCGCGGGCGCGGTGGACCTGGTGCAGCCAGGTGGCCGCCTTCGCAACGTTGATCGCCATGCCTTGTTCCTCCCCTTGCCTGTCGGCGTGCGAGCCGCATAGTGCCACCATGGCGCGGAAAGCGGAGACGAATTTCGGGCCGGTGCGATCCGGCGCGCTGGTCGGTGTCGTGCTGGCGGGCGGCGAGGGACGGCGCATGGGGCCGGGACCGCTGAAGCCTTTGCGGCCGTTGGCCGGCCGGCCGCTGGTCGCCCACGTGGTCGAGCGGCTGCGGCCGCAGGTGATGGATCTCGTCGTGGTCGCCAACGATCCGCTGCCGGGCGTGCGCGGGCTCGGCGTTCAGGTGGTCGCCGATCCGCCCGAGATCGTGCGGGCCGCCGCGCGCGAGGGAAGGCGGCTCGGCCCGCTGGCCGGCGTGCTGGCCGGCATGGAATGGACGCGCCGCCATCACCCGCATGCCGGCTGGATCCTCACGGCGCCGGCCGACACGCCGTTCCTGCCGCTCGATCTCACGGTCCGGCTGTGCGGCCACATGCACGTGCCCGAGCCGGACGTGCTGATGGTGCGTCACGGCAAGCGGCGCGAGCACACCCTGGCGGTATGGTCGGTGCAGCTGGTCGACGACCTGCGCCGGGCGATCCTCGAGGAAGGGATGCGGCGGGTCGAAACCTTCGCCAGCCGCTACCGGCTGGCCGAACTGGCCTGGCCGGGCAGCGCGGCGGCGTTTCTCAACGTCAACACGCCGGCCGAGCTCACGATCGCGGCGCGTCGTCTGGCGCCAACTCGACCACGTTCCCGTCGATGACGACCTTGC
>Ga0102832_1000747_pt1 | contig 37398 bp, 24 predicted proteins | sample EBPBio282013_DNA_FD_88942 | JGI IMG/M metagenome (GOLD analysis project Ga0102832, IMG submission 88942) | Wastewater treatment Type I Accumulibacter community from EBPR Bioreactor in Madison, WI, USA - Reactor 2_5/28/2013_ DNA (Illumina Assembly) | ecosystem: Engineered > Bioreactor > EBPR >... | reverse complement strand
ATTTCATCGGCCTCGCGCCGCGCACTGTAGCGGGCGAAGCCTCCGATAACTACATCATGGGCTACATCCGCTTCGTGCATTTCGCTGCGGGACAGGGCCTTTGCTACGCCTTCCTCGGCCGCATCATCTTTGCCTTCACCGGCAATCATTTTGCGCGGGAGCTGTTTTACATCCCGTTCTGGCGCAAGGATTACTGGGACAATGTCTGGGCCATGGTGAAGTGGTATTCCTTCTCCGCCTCCAACGCGCGCCGCTTCGTGGGCCACAATGCGCTGGCGCGGATTGGGATGTTCTTCATGTATCTGATCCCCTCGATCTACGCGATGCTCTCCGGTCTTTCACTCTACTCCGAAGGCCTCGGCATGGACCATTGGCTCTCGGTGGGGTTGGGCCAACCCTTCATCAACCTGCACGGCGGCTCGCTGCTGGTGCATGCGCTGCATCGCTTCACGATGTGGATCATCATCTCTTTCGTGATGGTGCACATCTATGTCGCTGTGCGCGAGGAGATCATGGGCCCGCAGTCGATGATCTCGACCATGGTTTCGGGCTGGCGCATGTTCAAGGGCAAGCAAGGCTGAGCGCGCAAACCCACGCTCCTCGACAACAAAAAACGGCCCTGCGATGCGGGCCGTTTTTTCAATACGCGTCGGGAAGATGTCGCTCTGGGCCGTTTTTCCGCCCTGCCGCCGGCGGCTTACGCCGCAAGCTGAACTCCGGGAAAGACGCTTGCGGCTTACGCCGCAAGCTCTTGCAACAACGTGTCGACCTCGCGGCGCAGGCGCTCCGTCTCCTGCGAGAGCTCGTCGGATGCTGTCAGCATCTCCTGCGCCGCCGTGCTGGTGCGCTCGATGTTCTTGCCCACCGCGCCGATCGCGTTTTCAATCTCACCCGATTCCGTCGCCGAAGCCTGAACGCTCTGGCAGATTTCCGCTGTGGCCTGCTGCTGCTGGGAGACGGCAGCGGAGATTTCGAGCGAGCGGGCCTCAGCCTGACGCATGGCTTCGGAGATTTCGGCCGAACCCTGACGGGCGGCACGGGCGGCGTCCTGAATCGCGCTGATCTGCTCATCGATGGAGCGGGTCGCCGCTTCCGTCTGCTCGGCCAGCGTTTTCACCTGCGCCGCCACCACGGCAAAACCACGCCCCGCATGCCCGACGCGCGCGGCCTCCAGCGTGGCGTTGAGCGCAAGAAGGTTGGTCTGTTCGGCGATATCGGTGATGAGCGCCACGACCTTGCCGATCTTCTGGGCCGAGTCATCGAGACCGCGCACCATATCCTTCGCCCGATTGGCTTCGTTCACGGCCTTTGCGGACACCTGCGACGACTGCGTGACCTGGCGACCGATTTCCTTGATCGAGCTGGTCAGTTCTTCGGTCGCGGCGGCGACGGTCTGCACGTTCGAGGCGGCCTGTTCCGACGCGGCGGCGACAGCCGACGACTGGACATTGGTTTCTTCCGCGACGGCTTGCATGGTGGAGGCCGAAGCTTCCATCTGCTTGCTGGCCGAGCCAACGCTGCCGAGCGACATGCGGACCACGTTGTCGAATTGGCGCGTACGGGCGGCGACCTGTTCGGCACGCAGTTCCTTGGCCTTGCGGGCCGCCTCCTGCGCGGCGGCAAGCTCGTCCGCCTTGATCATGTTGTCCTTGAACACCTGCACCGCGGCGGCCATGGCGCCGATTTCGTCCTTACGGCCGCCGTACGGGATCGCGACGGTCTTATTGCCGTCGGCGAGAACCGACATCACCTGCGTGATGCTGCCGATCGGAGCGCTGATGTTGCGGCCAGTGAAAAGCGTGGCCCAAGCGAGCACGCCGATCACGAGCGCGACCGCACCCGCAATCACATAGAGCGTCGTATTGTAGAGCTCGGCGGCGCCCGCGACGGCCGCCTTGGCGCCGCGCTGATTGAGCGCAACGAGATCCTTGAGCGCGCTCATGGTGCCGGAATAGGTTTCGAACGTGCTGCCGACGAAAGCCGCGGCGGCTTCTTCAGGCTTTTCCGCCTTGGACGGGACGATCGTATCTTGCAGGCTTTTCACGAAGGTCGCGCGCTTGTCCCTGTACGCATTAAAGAGGCGACGGTCTTCATCCAGAATGATCGTGGATTCATATTCGGTCTCGACCGCCGTCAGCGCTGTAAGCGCGTCGTTGAGTTCCTTTTCGGTCTTCGACATCGCTTCTTGCGTCGATTCCATGATGTGACGCGCCTGCATAATGCGAACTTCGGCGATCGCACCGGACAGGCGCCCAACCACTTCCGTGCCGCCCAGCCAAACTACCGAGATTTCATTCGATTGCTCGTTCAAGCTACGGGCCGTGTACGTGCTGAGCCCGGCAAAAGTCGTAAAAATGACGAAGATCAACGCAAAGATGCCCAGCATCTTCTGCTTGATCTGAAGGTTTGAAAGCGCACTCACGAGACTCTCCTGTCTTTGAATTTGAATTCCAACGCCCCCCATTGAGGCATTGACACCGTAAGGGAGAGGCCGGGAAGAGTCAGAAGCGGGAAGGTTTAAACGGCGGGGGGAGAAGTTGTGGACGCACCAGCCGAAGGTATTAGGCGATGAGGGAGGACAAATTCCCCATTCCCGGGCCTACGCGCGATCGCGCCGCAAGCGGCGAATGGTTTCGGTGATGACGTCCGAGGCAACGGGCTTGAAGAAAAACGCCGCAGCGCCGGCCTCGAGCGCCCGTTGTTCCGTGGCGGAATCGCTGAAGCCAGTACACAGGATGATATCGAGATCGCCGTTCAGTTCTTTCAGCCGCGGAATGAGCTGAAGCCCCTTCATCGCCGGCATCACCTGATCCGTCACCACGATGTCCCAGGCCTTCGGGTTCTCGCGAATCGCCTTCAGGGCCTGCTCGGGTCCATAAACCGGCGCCGCCTGATAGCCGACCCGCTGGAGCGCGAACGCCAGGCCGTCGGCGACGTCGACCTCGTCGTCCACCACGAGGACGTTCGCCGATCCGGCGGCGGGTTTGACGTCCTTCGGCGCGAGGACAGCTTCAGGCAAAACCGCCGGCGACGCCGGAAAATAGATATTGAACGCCGTGCCGAAGCTTTGCGAGGTCACGATGACGATCCCGGCGCCGTGCGCATCGACGATGCTTTTCACGACGGGGAGCCCAAGACCGGTGCCCTTGGTATTCTCCTTGGTGGTGAAGAACGGCTCGAACAGACGCGGCTGCACGCTGACGGGAATCCCCGCGCCGGTATCAAGCACGGTCACGCGGTAGTAGGCCTTTCCGGGCAAAGGCGGGTTCGAGACATACCGATATACGGTTGCGCCGTGACCGCCGGATTCTTGCGGCAGCTCAACCCAGCCGGAGAGAAAATCCTCGACGTCCTTGGGCTGCGGCACCACACGGTGACATTCCACCCGTACCTCGCGGCCCGAGACCGCGGCCGCATCCGCGGCATTGACGCAGAGATTCATGAACACGCGCAGGAGCTGGGCCGCGTTGCCCTCAATGACGGCATCGGTCTCCGGGGGTTCGGCGACGAAGCTGACGTCGCGCGGCAAGCTCCGCATCAGCGTGCTTTGCAGCTCGTCCAGCACCGCTTTCAACGAGGTCGGGCGCTTCTCGGCATTGCCCGCGCGCGCAAAGAGAAGGATTTGCCTGACCAGCTCCGCGGCCCGGTCGCTGGCGCCGACGATGCGTACCGCGAAATTCCGGTCGATGTCGTCGGCCGGAAGATCATGGACGATGAGCTCGGCAAAGGACTTGATCGCGGCGATAATGTTGTTGAAATCATGCGCGATGGAGCCGGCGAGTTTACCGATGGCCTCGTTTTTCTGGGCCTCCGCGAGCCTTTGCGTGAGAATGCTTTCACTGCGTTCGCGGTGTTTGCGTTCGGTGATGTCGGGCGCGGCGAGGATCATGCCCCCATCCGCAAGAGCGGCGGCCCGGAAATCGAAACATGCTTCGCCGCGGCCAGGGAGCACGATCTGCACTTCACGCTGCCACGCGCCCAGGCGGGCAAGATCGCGCCTGATTTCCTCGATCAGCCCGGGGTGCTGGAGGGCAAGCGCCGGGAACGCGTCATGGAGGGCGCCCCCCAATCCGCCCGGCGTATCCGGCGCATGGCCAAGGCCCGTGGTCGCGGCGTTGAGATAGACGATGCGATCATGCGCATCGAGAATGACGATGGCCTCGAGCACCGAGTCGAGCGCGCGGACCACGCGCGCGAGTTCGGCCGCCCGGCTTTCACTTTCCAGCTGGAGTTCGCGCTGCGCGGTTACATCGCGAATCGCGATGCGGTAACCGAGAAACTGGAAACTCGCGTCGAAGAACGGCGTACCGCTGTAACGGCGCCACAGGCGCCGCCCGTTCGGGCCGACGAAGTCGTAGCCGAAATCCTTGAAGTGCTCGTGAGCCGTCAACGCGCGCCTCACCCGTTCGAGCGGGGGGTCAAACGCGAGCGCGCCTTCCATGCCGTGCGCAAGCAGGTTGCGTCCGACAAGCCATTCGGGTTGCACGGCAGGTACACTGTCATCCGCCGAGGCCAGGCGCGAGATCACGAAGTTCGCGTCCGTCTCGATGAAGAAGTCCGACGACGACAGGGCAAAATGCTTGAAGCGCGCTTCGTTGGTGCGCGCGTGCTGCAATGCCGTATGCAATCTGTCCTCGAGATTGTCCTCGATACGTTTGATGGCGCGCTCGCGCAGGCTCACGGCGATGGCCGCAAAAATGGAAGCGATCAGGACGACGCCGCCGGGGAGGCCATCGATGGTATTCGCGACACTGACGCCGAGGGCGAAGATCGTCGCGGCCATGATCATGCTTGGTAGCGCACGCGGCGAGCGCAGCGCGATGCCGGACACCGTTCGGGCCGGCGCCAGCACCCGGCGATGCGCGCGCGCCGCAAGCGCGAGAATGCAGGGTGTGATGTACCAGAAAGTCTCGTACCAAGCGCCTGCCTGGTAGGCTTTGTCGATGAGGTCGAACGTGTAGGGAATGACGCCGACCGTGAATACGACCAGGGTGGCGGCGAGCAGGAGGATGACGGGCGCTTCCTCGCGCCACTTGAAGCTGGAAAGCACCAACACCGCGAAGCCCGCCGCGGCGAAGGACACCACCCAATAGGCCATCGTGGTCGCGAGATAGACGAACGATTCGTCTGCGTGCGCCAGCAAGGGCGCGATACTGACGACGGCAAGAATCGCCGTGGCCGCCGCAACCAGCGTCAGATTCGCCCCATGCAAAAGCCCATAACCGGCGCGCGCGCCGTGCGGACGGATCCAAAACAACCCCGCCACCAGGAAGACAGGCACAAGCAGGAAGAAGACGTCGGCCGCGCTGGGATACTTCGTGGAAACCCGCGCAACCTCGAGGACGGCATAGTTGCCGACGCCGAACAAATAGCAGACGGCGGCCGCAAGGAAGAGTGTGGAGGCCGGGCGCGTATGAGGACTGCGCTGGCGGGTCAGGACCCATTCGGCCGCGCCCCAAACACCGGGGAGGATGCCGACGGACGTCACAACGATGGCAAGGCCGCGCATCGACTGCATCACATTCGTCAGCAGGTAAGGCACCACAGCCACCAAAAGCAGGACCAGTCCCTGGTTGTCCAACCAGAGACTCGCCGCTTGCCGGGACGCGCCGCGACCCTGCATCACTGAACCTCCCTTAGGTGTGTGTAGAGGTCATCGCCATTTGCCATTGGCCGCGAAGCCATGGCCCTTTCCGCCGACGCAAGAATTCGTGAGACAAAATGCGACCGTCAACGGCGCGCGTTTGCCTCGCCGCGACGCACGCCCTTAGCTTGCGGCAAGCGCGCCGCGCCGCTGCAAGCGGGGGCTAGACTAGAGACCGGCGCCGATGAAGTCAGCGGGGGAGAAGTTGGGGGGTACCCTAACCAAAAGTATTAGAACCGAAGGATCGGGCCGCCGACGCGCGTGAATTCCGCCGCCATGGCGCTGTTGCGTACTGTCCGCGCTCCTTGAAGGGTTCGCGGCATCGCCGCCGCCGCCCGTCTCCTCCCAAAAGAGAGGAGACGGACCGCGATATGCTTACGCGGCGTCCTTGATGTCCGCGAGGAAACCGTCGACTTCCTTGCGCAGGCTTTCGGACTGAGCGGCAAGTTCCTTGGCCGCTTCGAGCACCTGGGAAGAGACTTGGCCCGTTTCGCCGGCGGCTTTGGTGACACCGGTGATATTGCTCGAGACTTCCTGCGTACCGGCGGCGGCCTGTTCGACGTTGCGGGCGATCTCCGCCGTCGCGGCCGTCTGTTCTTCGATGGCCGAGGCGATGGTGGTCGCGATCTGGTCGATCTGGCCGATGGTCTGGAAGATGTTCTCGATCGCGCCCACGGACGACTTGGTAGCGCCCTGGATGCCGTTGATCTGCGCGGCGATCTCTTCGGTGGCCTTGGCGGTCTGGTTGGCGAGGTTCTTCACTTCCGAGGCCACAACCGCGAAGCCCTTACCCGCTTCACCCGCGCGCGCCGCTTCGATGGTGGCGTTGAGGGCGAGGAGATTGGTCTGCTCGGCGATCGCGGTGATGAGCGCGACAACCTGGCCGATCTTCTGGGCCGAGTCATCGAGACCGCGCACCATGTCCTTCTCCTTGTTGGCTTCATCCACGGCTTTGGCGGCAACCTGCGACGACTGCGTCACCTGGCGGCCGATTTCCTTGATCGAGCTGGTCAGCTCTTCGGTCGCGGCGGCGACGGTCTGCACGTTCGACGACGCTTGCTCGGAGGCCGCGGCAACGGCGGCGGACTGTGCATTGGTCTCTTCGGCGACCGCCTGCATGGTGGAGGCCGAGGCCTCCATCTGCTTGCTGGCCGAACCGACGGTGCCAAGCGACAGGCGCACGACGTTGTCAAACTGACGCGTGCGCGCGGAGACCTGTTCGGCGCGCAGTTCCTTGGCCTTGCGGGCCGCCTCCTGCGCGGCGGCAAGTTCGTCCGCCTTGATCATGTTGTTCTTGAACACCTGCACCGCGGCGGCCATGGCGCCGATTTCATTGCGGTACTCGGTGCCCGGGATCGCAACCGACTTATCGCCATCCGCAAGGCGGCTCATCGCATCGGTCATGTTCTGGACCGGACGGCTGATCGCGCGGCCGACCAACAGCAGCACCGCGATCGTCAAGCCGATGACCACCACCGTCGCGACGATCATGACGACCGAAGCCGTCGACATTATGCCGGACTGCTCTTCCATGGCGACGCCGACGTCTTTCTCGACGAGCGCGACGATCTGATCCAGTAACGGTTGCGCCTTGGCATACTGCGCATCCATATCCGCCGTCGCCTCGACGATAGCGAGCTTGGCGGCGGCCAGGGCTTCAAAGCTGGCGACGTAGTCATTGAACAGGGCATTTACGCGCGCCTTCTGTTCCGGTGAAAGGGCCGTCGCCGCCACGGCTTTGCGGAAATCGGCCGCGCGCGCGCGGTGCTCGTCAACATATTCCTTGGTCAGGCGGGCGATGAAATCCTTCTCCTCGCGGCGCACCTGAAGGATTGCAACGATGATGTCGTCCCGATGCGCCGCCGCGACAATCGCTTCGATGGCCTTTGCATCATTGCGCATTTTAATCATGAGACCCTCGTCGACCGTAAGGCCGACGGTCTGCGACAGATCCGCGATTTTCTCGAAAGCCTTCAGATAGCCGGCAAACTCGATGCCGAATTCCTTCGCCAGGCGCTTCGCTTCGGGGTTCGAGAAGGCCGCTTCAAGACTGCCGGCCGACTTCGCGGCTTCGTCCGCGGCGCTTTCAAAGCGTTTCAGTGTTTCAGGCTTGCTCGCGACGAGGAAGCTTTTCGACTCTATACGCGCACTCGCGAATCCGAACTTGGTTGAAATCGCAAGGTCGCGGCTGCTCATCAGGACAGCCTGCTCATCATTGCTTTTGATGGCGAGGACATTTGACCCGATACCCGCGGCGGCCAATACACCTAAGCCGCAGAGGACGATCAAGCCGATGGCGCCAAGCTGGCGGCCAATGCTGAGACGTTTAAAGAGGCCCGCTTGCGCGGGTTCTACGTGAGCGAGACTCATGGGGGAAATCCTTCTCGTGGTCTACCTTTTCCCCGGAGCGGGGCGCTCCGAAGTTGCCAGGACCATAGAAAGACACGGGCGGAAAAGCCCGGGCGCGGACGGGTTAAGCGCGAGGGAGGAGGTTTAAGGCTTTGTGACAAGCCGGCTTATGCGAAGGTATTAAAGGCGTCCCAAAGACACCTTGCGTAGAGCAGCCTCGAGATTTTTTCGAGCACAGGTTTAAAAGCCCGGTCCGGACGCGCGGTTCTAATACTTTTTCGCCGTGCCGCCATCCTTCACACCCATTCGACGCCGCGCGGCATCCTCTTAAAATTACAACCGTGTTTAGGCCGCACGTACGGCGGATCTGCCCTGGCGCCCGCGCAACCGGCCCTCAATGCCCATTGGAAACCACATGCTTCAGAAACCCCGGTTTGGTCTTCGCGCGCAGCTGCTGACGATCGCGCTGATCGCCATGCTGCCCGGCTTCGGAATCCTTTTCTGGCATTTCAACAGCGAGTGGAACCACGCCATCGAAAGCGCAGAGCAACGTTCGAAGATCGTTGCCGGCGGGGTCACCCGCGACCTTTGGGGCGTTTTCCGCGATTACCGGGAGATCATCGGCGAACTTGCCCGCCAACCACAGGTCCGCGCATTGCAGCGTCCCACATGCGAGGCGTTCCTGCGCGATTATGCGGCGGTACACCGCGAAATCGCGTCGATCACGGTGCGAGACCTCAACGGCGAGGCGATCTGCTCGTCCAACCTCAGCCCGGCGCGGCGGCTGCCCGAAACCCAAACGGCGTTGATCGCGCAGACCGTCAAATCAGACGGCTTTTACGTTTCCGGCGCGGAATTCGGGCCGAGCAGTCAAAAATGGGTTGTGGGGTTGACGTTCCCGGTGCGGGACGACGGTCTCACTATTCGCGCCGTCCTATTCGTGACGCTGGATCTCCTGGAATACAGCCGGCGAGTCTTCACCGATCTCCCGGACGCCTCCGAAATCACGGTCATGGATCGGGACCTGCGCGTCACCATGCGTTCTTCCGATCTCAAAGACTGGGTCGGCCGGCGGCCCTCCAGCGACCTGCTCCCGAAACTGCCGTTGAACAAAGAAGGCTTCCTGCGCGGCCGCGAAAAAGACGGCACGGAGTACCTCGCCGCCTACATGACCGAGCCCCTGTCGGGATGGTTGATCATGAGTAAGGTTCCCGAAGCCGCCGTGCTAGGCCCCCAGGAACGCCGGCAAGCCTGGGAACTCGGCATCGGGGTGGTCTGTTCTCTGATCTTCGTCCTGGCGTTGCTGCGCGTCTCCGGCAACGTCGCCAACCCGCTGTTGACGCTCGCCGCGACCGCAGCCCGTGTCGCCGGCGGCAATCTTCAGGCGCGCGCGCGCGATACGGGCGCTCCGGAAATCCGCGAGGTGGCGCGCCAGTTCAACACAATGCTTGATGCCCTGGCCAAACAACGTGCGGCCGTCGAGGACGCCTCCGACGAAGCCCGCGCTGTGGTCAATAAACTCACCCGCCTCGAGGAAATCGGGGTCGTCGGCGGTTTCAACGTCAATCTCGATACCGGCAAATATACCTTCACGGCCGGGAGCTGCCTCATCCTGGGGCTCGATCCCACCGATCACGCCGGCATCGAAGCCTACGTGCATTCAGGAAGGTTCGTGACGACGGCGCTAGCGCAGGCTCTGGAGCGCGCGGAGACCGCGCGTGAAGCCTGGGCCTTCGAGCTGCCCATCGAAACGACACAAGGCCACAAGCGCTGGATTTTCACGCGCGGCGAACCCGAGGTGCGGTACGGCCAGGTGACCAGCATTGTCGGCCATATCCGGGACATCACCGCGCAAAAGGAGGCGGCGTACCGCCTCGCCACGCTCGGGGCCATCGTCGAGAACACGGACGACGCAATTATCGGCGTGTCGCTGTCGGGCATGGTCCTTTCGTGGAATGCCGCGGCCCAGCGGCTGTACGGCTATACCGCCGAAGAAATGATCGGCCGTCCGATCGGCACAATCATCCCGCGCGACCTGACGGACGAAGGAGATAAATTCTTCCACGAATTGAGCCTCGGCCATTCGTTCACGAACTTCGAAACGCGGCGGGTGGCCAAAAGCGGCGAACAGATCGATGTCGCGCTCACGATCTCCCCCATTCGCGACACGAAAGGCATCGTTGTCGGCATATCGAAGATCGCGCGCAGCCTGACTGAAAGACGCAAGCTGGACCTGCGGCTGCAGTCGGTTATCGAAGCGGCACCGGTTCCGTACATCATCAGCAACAACCAACGCGACATCATTCACGTCAATCATGCCTTCACACGCATCTTCGGATACGAGCTGGACGAAATCCGCACGGTCGCGCAGTGGCAGGCAAAGATGTTCCCCGCCGGCATAACGATGCCGGCGTTGGAGACGGTGCGCAGCGCGCACACCAGCCACGTACATGGCGACGAAATCGCTCCGCCGATGGAAATGAAAATCATGGCAAAAGACGGCTCGATACGAGAGACCATCGCCGCATTCGCCCGCCTGCCCGATTTCCCCATGGGTGAATGGCTGGCGTGCCTGCAGGACGTAACAGAGTTGAAAGCCACGCAAAACCATCTACGTGAATCGCAGAAGATGGAAGCTTTCGGACGCATGGCGAGCGGCGTCGCGCACGATTTCAACAACCTTCTGGGCATCATCGCCGCAAGCGCCGAAGTGCTCGATCATCAGAACGGGCGCACGCAGGACACACGCGCGAGCACCGGCCTTATCCTGCGCGCTTGCGAACGCGGCGCAGATCTCACACGCCGGCTGCTGATTTTCTCGCGGCGTTCGAAAGCCAACCCCCAAAGCGTCAACGTCCGTCACGCGCTTGAGGAATTGTCCGCGGTATTGCGGCGGACGTTAGGTGGACATATCGCCGTGGAGATCGTCTTCATGTGCGAAGACGCGTTCATTTTCGTTGATGCGACGCTATTCCACACCGCTCTGTACAACCTGGCCATCAATGCACGCGATGCGATGCCGGAGGGTGGAACACTGACATTCCAGGTCGAGCGCATCGTGCATCAGGGCCAGAAACAGGACACGGTGACGATTACCGTGTCGGACACCGGCCACGGCATGCCGCCGGACGTGACCCAGCACGTCTTTGAGCCCTTCTTCACGACAAAGGAGACCGGCAAGGGAACCGGGTTGGGCCTTTCGATGGTCTACGGCTTCGTGACGGATGCCAACGGAGAGATCCTCGTCGACAGCAAGGTCGACGGCGGGACAGCCTTCACGTTGCGATTCCCCGCCGCCCAAGCCTTGGGCCGCAATAACGATGTCGAAACCCAGGATGAACCCGGCAAAGGACCGTCGATGAACGTGTTGCTTGTCGAGGACGACAACGACTTGCGCGAGGCCACATGCGCGCGCCTCGTCTCCTTGGGCCTGTCCGTGAGCGCAGCGGCGACCACCGCCGAGGCCATAGCGCTGCTCGACAGCGGCAAGGCGTTCGACCTTCTGGTGACCGATTTCCGGCTCAGCGAGCCCGTGAACGGCGCGCAGCTCGCGCGCATCATCCAGCAACGCTGCCCCGACTTACCGGTGATCGTCACCAGCGGATACCTCGACCTTGAGGACGCCCGCGCGTTGGATCCGACTTGGGTGCTTCTGGAAAAGCCGGTTTCGAAGAAGGACCTGCTCGAAGCGATCGATCAGTTAAGAGCGCGCGGGCGGAAGCCGCCCTTCCGCCGGCTCAACCATCGATAAGGCGGCGGACGGCCTGGGCCAGTTCCTCGGCCGTTACCGGCTTGTGGAGGAAGAGATTGGCGCCCGCCATGCGCGCGGTTTCCTCGTTGGCCGCGTCGCTGTGGCCGGTGCAGAGGATGATCTTCATATCCGGGCAAAGGGCGCGAACTTCCCTGACGAGTTGGAGTCCCTTCATATGGGGCATGACTTCGTCCGAAATCAGGATGTCCCAGCTCCCCGGCGCTTCGGCGAACAATGACAGCGCCTCGGTCGGCGTATAGACCGGCGCTGTCTCGTACCCCAGACGCGTGAGGCCGATCGAGATGGCGTCGGCGAGGTCGATTTCGTCGTCCACGACGAGGATGCGCTCGTTGCCCCGTAAATTGTGCTCGGCGCGTTTCTCCTCGACCGCGAGAGAGACCTTGTTGCTGACTGGGAAATAAACGGCCACCGCCGTGCCACGGTTGCGGCGGGTGTAAACCTGCATGAGGCCGCTGTGGGCGGTGACGATGCTGGACACCACCGGGACGCCAAGGCCGGTGCCGCGATCACGCCCCTTGGTCGTGAAGAACGGTTCGAAGATGCGCTGCAATGTCGCGCGCTCCATGCCGGGGCCTGTGTCCTCGATCGTCAATCTGACGTATTCGACGCCGTTCTCAAGAACGCCCTGCCCGTGACGGAAGACCGGTCCGGTCTGGTCGCGTTCCTCGCGGAAGCCGGGATCGGTGCGCTCGAGCGCCATCCGGAGCGCGTTCATGCGTTCAACCCGCACGGTGACGCGGCCCGCGCTGCTTTCGATGGCGTCGAAAGCGTTCATCACCAGATTGACAAGCACCTGGATGATCTGGCCGGCGTTGGCTTCGACCACGGCAGCGGCGTCGAGGTTCTGGAAATCGAGCGCGATATGCAAGGGCCGCTTCGCGGCCAGGATGTCGACGCCCTCGGCGAAAACGCCGGCGACATCCAGCGGCCGGCGCTCCGCCTGGGCGGCCCGCGAGAAGGTCATCACTTCCTTCACGAGTTCGCTCGCGCGGCGGCAGGCGTTCACGATTCTTTCGGCATATGTACGTTGCACGGAATCGGGCGGCAGGTCGTCCACCAGAAGGTCGGCAAACGCACGCGTCGCCCCGGTGATGTTGTTGAAGTCGTGCGCGATCCCCCCGGCGAGGCGACCGATGGCCTCCATGCGCTCGGCGTCCGCGAGGCGTTGTTTGAGCTTGGCTTCCTCGCTCTCGGCGAGACGTTGAACCGTGATATCCGTCGCCACATAAAGCGCCCCGCCGTCGGCGAGGCGGGACACACGAAGGTTGAGCACCTGCCGGCGATCGTTGGGTCCCGTGACACGAAGTTCGCCCGACCAGGTCCCGACAATCGTCAGCCCCGCCGCGACTTGACGTTTTATGCGTTCGTTGTCGTCGAATTTAACGCGGATGTTCGAAAAGAAAGACGTCCCCTGGACCTCCTCCAAGGAACAGGCAAGCGTGTCGAGCGTTGTCTGGTTGACATAGGTGATGTATCCGCGGCGATCCTCGATAACGATATAATCCTGTACGGAGTCCAGGGCGCGCGCTACGAGCGCATTCTGTTGACGCGTGCGTTCGATCTGCTGCTCAAGTTCGCGCCGCGCCTGATTCAAAGCGGTCATATCGGAGATGACATAGAGAAGCTTGCCTTCATCCAATCCGCCCGTCACGCGCACGAGGAGCGGCGCACGGCCACCGTCGCCGCGCTCGACGGAGAAACTGCCCGACCAGTACCCATCTCGTTCGACAGCTTCGCGAATGCTGACACGATTCGCTTCTGCCTGCGCTTCGCTCAACCCAAGGCGCCGGTGGAAGTCCGGAAGCTGCGCACCCGTCGGCAGGTCGAAGATCCTGTAGGCGCTGGCATTTGCGAACAGTAACGACCAATCGGCGGCAAAGAACATGATGCCGTCGCTCGCGGCATCGATCGCGGCGCCGATATCCCGGAGTTGCCGCACACGCAGCTCCTCCTCGGTGACATCCGTCAAGACATGAAGGAAGCGTCCGTCGCTCAGGCCCGATACGCGGGCAAACACGATTCCGTGCGAACCGTCGGCGCGGATAATCGGCAAGCGGCCGGTCCACCGGCCCGCGCGCGCAACACCTTCCATCATGGCCGCACGCATGGCCACGATCTCGTCGTCAGACATGCGCACACACGCCCGCACCGCGACAATGTCGAGGGGCCTGTCGGACGGAAGGCCAAAAGTGCGATAGACAGCCGCGTTGGCGTAGACGACCTCTGCGTTGTCGGGACCGAAAATAACGATCGCGTCACTGGCGGCCTCGATTGCCGCTTCGACGTCGTGCATCTGACGTGTCTTCAACTCGTCCTCGGTGACGTCGATCCAGATGCCGTCGATGGTGCCCCTGTTGTCGGGCCCTTCGGTGCGGCGCAGAAGCGCCTGGATCCAGCGAATAGCCCCGTCGGATTGCACGATGCGTCCGCGCGCGCTGGCCGATCCGCGGGCGTTCAAGCCTTCGGTGATTTCCTGATCGAAACGGCCGCGGTCCTCGCCATGGATGAAGAACGCGGAGTCTCCGCCGCGGGACAATATTTCCGCGGCCGGCACGCCAAGAACGTCGCCCGCGTTGTGCGACACGAATTTGGGCAGGCGCCCGCCCGCACTCTCTTCCATGCGGAATGCGGCGGCAGGCAAATGACTCAAGGTCGAGGAAAGCTGGTTACGGAACTCCTCGCGCTCGAGGAACAACTGCTTGGCGTCCGTGATATCCTTCGAGGCGCAGCGATAGCCCGTGAAAACGCCTTGTGTGTCGAAGGCCGGCAATCCCGAAAGCGTATACCAGGATGTTTGCTTCGAAACCGGCATGACGACCTTGTACTCGCGATCGCGGAACGGCGCATGGCCTGCCAACAGCGCCCCCAGGTCGAGATTGTCCGAGAACTGGGCCCCCAGATCCCGAAGCACATCGGTGAACCGGTGGCCGAGCATGCGCGGCCCGTAACAGGACGTGAAGGTCCCGGGACCGTCGACATTGCGGACGAAACCGTCGGCGTCGACTTCCCATAAAATATCGGAGGTCACGCGCGCAAGGTCGCGCATCCTTTCGCCGGTTTCGCGCAACTCCGCCTCGCGGTGTTGCAAGCGGTCGGCTGTGCGCAAGGACAGCCCGATGTAGGAGGAAACGACCAGCGTCAAGATGCCCCCCACAACGACAAGCGATACATTGGTGAGCTGGTTCCGCCGCTTGCGTTCGGCGGCGACCTCGGCCGCGACGTCGCCGACCACGCGGCCGAGCACCGCCGAGGAGTCCGTGAAGAGTTGACCCAGCTCCCGTCCGGCAGCGCTCAAAGCAACCATCGCGCCGGACAAGCGTTCGAAGGCCGCGTCATATTCCGCGAGCGCATCAAGCAGACGATCCCGTTCCGCCGCCGGTAGATTTGCCTTTTGTATATCGCGTGTGAATGCCGCAAGCGCCTGGCGCGCACTGGCCCGGTCCTCCGGAGCGACGTCCGCCAGGAACGCATCCTTGGCCGTTTTCATCTCGAGGAAATGACGCAGGGAGAGCGCGTTGGGATTGGCAAGCTCGGCAAGCGGGGCATTGAGCTTGCGGCCAGCCACGCTGAACTCCTGCCGCAACCCGGGACTCTGATAATCCCCGATTTCCAAAGCAAGACGGTCATGTTCGTCCAAGACCACCTTCGCCCGCGCAAGGTTCGCCATAAGGTCCTTGATCGCGTCACGCGACTGATCGCTCGTGACAAAATCCGCAAGGAGGCTCAGATCAGCTTCGATCTGCGCCGCGGCCTGTTCGCGGCCGTGTTCTGCCGCTTTCCGCAACGCGTCGTCCGGCGCGCCGTCATAGAATGTGTCGCTCCCGAGCAGAAGCGCGCCGGACAGCGACGACAACAGGCGCGCGGCCGCCTCGCCCACACGCGCGGATTCCATCTCGAACGCTACGTTGCGGCTGCGCAGGTTGCCCGCGAAAATGACGATCGCACCGAGAATGCCGAGCGAAAGAAACGCGTACAGCCATAACCGGTGCGGTCGCCGGTCGCCTATCGATGTCGCCAAACCCATTCCCCAACAAATCCCTGGGCTATTCTAGCGCTAGTTCAGCTCCGCCATCGACGGGGCTTTGCGTTCAAGGTCGCGAATGCGCTTAAGCCCATGTTTTATATCGGTCATTATGAAATCTGCCCGACGCACCGGCCCGCCGATATTCCGTTTGGGGAATTGACCGGCCCAAGCGTCCATCTTGACGCTCAGGGCGCAGAGAATTCCGCCCATCGTTATGTGGTAGGTTTTGATGATCCGTTCGATCTTGCGGAATTTCTCGGCCGAAAGATTGTCCCACATATCCTTCGTGTGACGGTTGAAGGCTTCAAGGCGCCCCGTGACCGAGGTGAGGAGTTCGGTGAAGTTCTTCTCCATTTCGTCGCAAGTCAGCATCAATTGCTGATTGGTGCGCATCTGATAGCTCTTGCGCAGGTCCTTCATCGAATCGAGGAAATCCTCGACGATGGGCGCAATGTGATCGAGACACTGACGGTAGTAGGACAGCGACAAAAAAATGTCGGCATAGTCCTCGAGGAACCGGGGAATGTCCTGGATGTTGAGACCGAGTTTGGCGGCCATCATCAACAGCTTCTTGCGCGCGCGCTCGATGTCGGGATCGCGGAACATCGCAACAACGTCCTCAAGCGTCTCGATGCCGTCTGCTTCGCCGCCATAGATTTGCATGAGGAGCGGGCGCGTGAAGCTTTTCATGTATCGCGCAAGCTCACGCGTCTTGTCGGGCGAGAGTTTCAGCGCCGTCTCGTTGACGGCAATGCCGTGCGCGCGCAGGGCGACACGCAGCGAATAGACGTCGTAACTGGGCATGAGCTCCAATTTGCGGAGCAAGATGAAGTCCGGGTGCGGCGGCGACGCGGGCCAGCCGAACTCACCCGGAATCTTCTCGATATCGATCTGACCGCTGCCGGCCTCGCGGTCCTTGAAGACCTCGATCACGCTTTCAAGCTTGGTGTTCTTGACGATCCTCGCCCGCTTGATGGCAGGGTGCGCCACCGGAATCAGCGACAACGACAGCGTATGCAGACTGTCGCGATCTTCCGCATCGATACTATCGGCGGGATACGCTGAGTGTACGGCGACGGCTGCGCTCATGACGGTTTCCTAAAAACCCAGAAGCGCGTCGATCTCTTCCTGGCTGCGGCCCTGACCCGGCAACGCCGGGCCATTGAGCAGCTCAGCATCGGAGAGCGATTCCGGCGACGACACCGCGCTGACCGGAACCGCGATCTCGCCGGTCGCACCGGCCGAGAAGATCATCTGGTCGATGCGGCTTTCGATCACCTTCAACGTGGTCACGACCTTGGTGATGCGCTGGCCGGTGATATCCTGGAACGAGCACGCCTCGTAAATCGAGGTCACGGCGTCCATGAGCTTGCCGGAGCCTTCGGCATCGATCTTGTCGGCGACACCGCTGATGACCTCGGCCGCGTCCATGATGCGGTTGGTGGCTTCCGCGGTCGATTTCACGATGGCGTCGAGTTCGTCGGTCGCCTTCGGCAGGAACGCGAGCTTCACTTCGTCCGGACGCAGGGCGGCGATTTCCGCCTTGGTCTGTTCGATGAAAGCCGCCAGGCGCTTCAGCTCGACGTACAGACCCTTATCGGAGGGCCAGCTCGACATCAGCGTGCCGACATTGCTTCCAACGGCGCCGAGTTGCGGCGGAATCGTTTTTTCCGAAAGAGCCTTCCGGATTTGGGTCTCAAGACCCGCTTTGACATTGGACATGGTGCACCGTGCGAATCATTCAGTGGGATTAGAACTGACCGAGGACGCCGGCGATCTTTCCCTTCAGGGTATCGCTGTTGAAGGGCTTCACGATGTAGTTGGACACGCCCGCCTTCTTGGCTTCGACCACGTTCTCGGTCTTGCTTTCGGCAGTGACCATGATGAACGGGGTTTCTTTCAGACCGTCGTCGCAGCGAACTTCGCGCAGGAACTGGATGCCGGTCATCGGCTCCATGTTCCAGTCGGAGATCACGAGGCCGTACTTCTTGAGGCGCATCATCTGCAGCGCCTGGGCGCCGTCGCTGGCTTCATCGACGTTGTTGAAGCCGATCTGCTTCAGAAGGTTGCGGACGATACGCAGCATGGTGGCGTAATCGTCCACGATCAGAACGTTCATGGTGGTATCGACAGACATGGGGAACTCCGTTTTGCAGTGTGATTTGGTGGAGCCCATGTGTAGGGGAAGGCCCGCGCGGGAACACGCGAGCAGAAGGGTTACCGGGCGCGGCGGGGGTATAACCGCAGAGCGATAGCCTTAACCGTTAGTATTAGAAGGTGTTGAGCTTGAAAAAGCTCAGGTTTCGCCGCGCGGATGCAAAGCATCCGCTCTTTTTTTGAATTTGGTCGCACGTTCCGCGATCGCGGCGCATGCGCCTAGGTTTCACCTGGAACTCGCCAGCCGTGTTCGTACGCGAGGCGCACGGCATCGGCGCGGTTCGTGGCGCCGATTTTCTTGTAGCAGTTCCGCAGGTGGATCTTCACCGTGATCTCCTGCAGGCCCAGATCGATGGCGATCTGCTTATTGGTCTTGCCCGCGATCAAGAGACGCAGCGCTTCGGCTTCGCGCTCCGTGAGTTTATTGAGCGGGCTGTCCTCGATGGGCCCCGTGCGCTTGGCGGTCTGATCGAAGATCGACGGTGCGTCTGATTCTTCGAGCAGGGACGCAGGAATGTAGCGCTCGCCGTCGAGCACGGCTTCCAGCGCGCGGATCAAGGTCTTGCCGGTCGCGGTCTTGGGCACGAAGCCCGAGGCTCCGCGTTCAAGCGCCGCGTTGATGGTGCGCTTATCCGAATAACCTGAAACGATGACGATCGGCACGTCGGGCAGCGCCGCCTTCACGCGGTCAAAGCCTTCGAATCCGTTCATGCCGGGCATCTGGAGATCCAGCAAAACAAGATCGACGTCCTTGGCGTATTGCAAGGCTTCGTCGACCGAACCGGCTTCTATCACTTCCGTCTTGGCCCGCAGCTTCATGAGATGAGGCTTGAGGGCTTCCCGGATCAAGGAATGATCATCCGCGTAAAGTATCCGCATGGCCCGAGCCTACGAGTTTCAATTTCAATTAGAAAGAGTGTTTCCAACGATCCGTATAACGTTAGATCATTATCTCATTATAATTTGTACAGGTCGGTCGCAAACGCTGAATTGAGTTCGGGGGAAGTCGCCGGAGCATGACGAACGGGGGATCTTCACTACGTCGCGCGATAACGCCCTTCGGCGCGGCGCTTCTGGTGCTGAACGGGATGATTGGCGCGGGAATTTTCGTTTTGCCCGCGTCGGTGTCGGCCGCCACCGGCGCATGGGCGCCCTGGCTGTTCCTCGCCGTCGGCCTGTTTTTCATCACTATCGCCCTGTCGTTCGCAGAACTCGCGAGCTACTTCCGCGACTCCGGTGGCCCGGTGCTCTACGCGGGAACCGCTTTTGGACCCGCCGCCGGCTTCGCCTCGGGCTGGATGTTGTGGCTGGGTCGCGTGACCGCCATCGCGGCGAACATAAATGTCGTGATGACGTACCTCGAGCCAACCTGGCTGTGGCTCGCCGACGGGCCCTGGCGCGTGCCTTTCATCGCGGCGGTCTGCGCGGTACTGGTCGTGACCAATATCGTCGGCGTCAAGCAGGGCGTACGCACCGTCGCGATGTTCACGGTTCTGAAACTGATCCCACTGCTTGTCTTAACCGCCCTGGGGCTCTTCGCCATTGGGCCCAATGCAATGCCGGGGCCGGCGCCCTCGCTTGGCGCCATGGGCACGGCGGCGCTCCTGTTCATCTATGCGTTCGTCGGGTTCGAGGCCGCGTTGGTGACGGCGGGCGAGACCAGGGACCCACGCCGTTCGCTGCCGCGCGCCCTGGTCGTCACGGTCGCGGGCACGGCCCTGCTCTACTGGCTGCTCACCCTGGTCTACGTCGCTGTCCTACCGGCCGGAGGCGCCGAAGGAAAAACGCTTTCGGACGCCGCCGCGCTGCTCGCCGGCCCGGCCGCCGCGGCCATCATGACCTTCACCGCGATCTTCTCGGTCGCCGGCAACGTCGCGTCGGCGATGGTGACATCGCCGCGCATGACTTACGCGCTGGCCGAGAATAAATGGCTGCCGCGCTGGTTCGGCCATGTGCACAAGACGTACGCAACCCCCGACAATTCGATCCTTCTGTTCGGCGTAGCCGTCTTCCTATTCGCGGCCTCGAGCACGTTCGTATTCCTCGCGGCGGCGAGTTCACTTGCGCGTATTTTGATCTATATCCTGTGCATTCTGGCGCTACCGAAATTGCGCCGGACACTTCCCAAGGATGCGCAAGAGGAGGCCTACCGGCTCCCCGGCGGGCTGCTCATCCCAGGCATCGCCTTCCTTCTGTGCGTGATCGCCTCCACACAAGCGGCCTTGGCTACCTGGACGATCGTGGCGGGCATCGTCGCCATCGGCATGGGACTATTCTGGCTCGCGCGGCGTTCGGCGCATTAACGGTGAACGCATGATGAAAGATTTTACAACGGCGCTGACGGCGGCGAAAAAGCGCGGCTTGCGCTACGCGGGGTCCAGCTCGGTATCCCAATAGAGATAGTCCCGCCAGCTTTCATGCAGATAGTTGGGCGGAAAGCTGCGGCCGATCTCCTGCAACTGGTGAGAATTCGGCCGATAGGGTTTGTACGAGGGGAACATGCCCGCTTCTTGCGGGAGCCGGTTGCCCTTGATCAGGTTACAACCGGAACAGGCCGTGACGACGTTTTGCCAGGTGGTGCGGCCACCCTTCGAGCGTGGGATAATGTGATCGAAGGTCAGATCATTGGTCGGATGCGGTGTCGCGCAATACTGGCACTTGAAGTGATCGCGCAGGAAGACATTGAACCGCGTGAAAGCGGGCGAGCGTTCCATCGGCGCATATTTTTTGAGGGAGATGACGCTGGGCAGCTTCATTTCCCAGGTCGGCGAACGGACCATGCGGTCATATTCCTGTACGACCTGCACGCGACCGAGGAAGACCGCCTTGATGGTCTCCTGCCAGGACCACAACGACAGGGGAAAGTAACTGAGAGGCCGGAAGTCGGCGTTCAGAACCAACGCTGGACAGGTTTCAAGCGACACGCAAAGCACCACTGATATCCCAAACCCTAGCGCTCGGAGTGTAGCAGGGCGCATGGTAAATACAAAATATGGTATGAGGGCGAGAAAGGGCTGTCTCGCCCGTGCTTTAGACGCGACGCAAAAATTTCATGGCCACCGAAACCACCCGCTTCGCCCCGAGCCCGACCGGACTTTTACACATCGGCCACGCCTTCTCGGCCCGGTTCGCCGCCGACAAGGCCGGCGCGGGCGGGCGCTTCCTGTTGCGGATCGAAGACATCGACGGGACCCGATGCCGGCCAGCGTTCGAGACCGCTATCTTTGAAGATTTGGCGTGGCTTGGCCTATCCTGGGAAACACCCGTGCGCCGGCAGTCCGAGCATTTGGAAACATATAAAAGCGCGCTCGCGGAACTGGAGCGGCGCGGCTTGATCTATCCATGCTTCTGCACGCGCGCGGACATCCAGCGCGAAATCGCAAGCGCCGCCAGCGCACCGCATTTGCACATGGGGCCCGAAGGGCCCGTTTATCCGGGCACATGCCGGCATCTTTCGAACGCCGCGCAACAACGCCGCAAAGACGAAGGCGCGCCCTATGCCTTGAGGCTGCGCATGGAGGAGGCGGTGAAAGGCGCGGGCGCCCTGACGTGGCGCGACCAAACGCACGGCGAACGGAAAGCAACGCCGGAGATTTTCGGCGACGTCGTGCTGGGCCGTAAAGACACACCGGCCAGCTATCATCTCGCCTGCACGCTGGACGACGCGCACCAAGGGATCACCCTGATTACGCGCGGCGAGGACCTTTTCGCCGCCTCTCATGTGCATCGGCTGTTGCAGGCGCTGTTCGCGCTGCCCGTCCCCATCTACGCGCACCACCCCCTCTTGACGGACAGGGAGGGCAAGAAACTCTCCAAGCGCGAGAACGCCATCTCGATCCGCGCACTGCGTGAAAGCGGCCAATCACCGGCGAGCGTCATGGCTCTTTTTTCGGCGGAGCAGCAGCACCTTAATGTCAGTCGACTTGAGTTGGAGGAGCGCTCGTACAGATGATCTCTGAACAGACCCTTTCCTTCGTCATCCTCGCGGCGACCATGGTCCTGTTTGTCATGGGACGGTTGCGGTATGACCTTGTCGCCTTCCTCTCGCTCCTCGCCGCCGTAGCGACCGGGGTCGTGACCTATGAAAATGCTTTCAAAGGCTTCGCCGACGATATCGTGATCATCGTGGGAAGCGCCCTTGTCGTCAGCGCCGGTGTGGCGCGATCGGGCCTGCCCGAATATGTGCTTCAACGGGCGGCGCCTCACATCAAATCGCCTTATGCAGTCGTCATGTTCGTCGTCACGTCGGTCGCGGTGCTGTCCGCTTTCGTGAAAAACATCGGCGCGCTCGCACTTATGATACCGATTGCGCTGCGCATGAGCCGCCGCGTGGGTCCGTCACCGGCGCAACTCCTTATGCCAATGTCGTTCGCCGCTCTGATCGGCGGATTGACGACTTTGATCGGCACGTCGCCCAACATCATTGTTTCGCGGTTTCGCGTGGAAACAACCGGGCAACCCTTCTCTTTGTTCGATTTCGCCCCCGTCGGCGCGGCAATCGCGTTTCTTGGCGCCGTTTATCTTTTTGTCGCCTTCCGTCTCTTGCCGGAGAGCCGAAAGCCGGCCGCAACCCTCGACGAGGTGCTCGACCGCCAAGACTATGCGACCGAAGCCTTTCTTCCCGACGGCTCTCCGATCATGGGGGAGCCTCTCAGCAAGTTAATCGCCAATCTCGGCGATGACGTAACGATCAACGCGGCCTTTCGCAAAGAAGCGCATATCGCGCCGCTGCCGGATCTCGCGATCGAACCGGGGGACGTTTTTATCCTTGTCGGGAAACCGGCGGCGCTGCAAGCGGCGATCAAGCGCGCCGGGCTTCGCGTCGAGGGAGAGCATCGGGATATGCCGCAAACCGCTACGGGTGAAAATCCCCGCAGCATCGAGGCGATCGTCGATCCGTCTTCGCCCTTGGTGGGGCAATCGGCGGGCCGCATGCGCCTGCACGCGCGCTATGACATCAACCTGCTTGCCGTTTCGCGCAACGACCGGAGTTTCACCGAACGCCTGCGGGACATCGTCCTGCAAGAAGGCGACGTCCTCGTCATTCAAGGCGATCCGGCCGAATTGCCGGAACGGTTGAGGGATCTGGGCTGCCTGCCGCTCGCGGAGCGCGCCGTGCCGCTGGGCTCGGTGCCAAATATGTTGGCCCCGATCGGCATACTCCTCGCCACCATGGCGGCCGCGGCGGCCGGCGTCGTGCCGGTTGCCATAGCATTCTTCGCCGGCGCCGTTGCGATGGTATTATTCAAGGCGCTCACGCCACGCGAAGCATACGCGGCCGTTGATTGGCCGATCCTGATGATGCTCGGCGGATTGATCCCGCTGAGCGAAGCCATTCAAAACAACGGCGGCGCGGAACAGATCGCCGACTTTCTGGCCGCTTCGGCAAAAGGCCTGCCGCCATCCAGCATCATCGCGCTGATGATGGTCACGGCGATGGCCGCGACGCCGTTCCTCAACAATGCGGCCACGGTTTTGGTTTTGGCGCCCATCGCCGTCAGCTTCGCACAGGATCTCGGCTACAATCCCGACGCCTTCCTGATGGCGGTCGCGATCGGCGCGGCCTGCGATTTCCTCACGCCGACAGGTCACCAATGCAACACCATGGTATTGCGGGCGGGTGGTTATAAATTCGGCGATTATGCGCGGCTCGGCGCTCCGTTGACGTTACTCGTTTTGCTCGCCGGCGTTCCGCTGATCCTATTCTTTTGGCCGCTGTAGACCCGCCGCGCTTTCACACCCAAACAGACACCGTCCGTCAATCTCACCGGCCGGGATCTTCAGCCCCACCATGGCCGCCAGCGTCGGCAGAATATCGACGGTTTGGACCGCCAGCGGTTGTTCGAACCGCGTCATACCCTTGCGCCAGAAGATGATCGGGACGCGCCGGTCATAATCCCAAGCGGTGCCATGCATGGTCGTGTAGGGCTTGGCCGACTGCAACGCCGGCATTACGCGTGGTTTCAGGATGATCACAAAATCGCCCGACCGCTGCGGATCGTAAGAGGCTTTCGCGCGCTCAAGCAACGACCATTCATCGGGCGGTGTCTTCGGCGCGGACGCCGCCATGATCTCGGCGCGCGTGAAAACAGCCTGCACATGCGGCTGATCTTTATAGATCGCGACCGCGCGTTCCAGCACGGTCTTACGCTGCGCATCGGTCAGCGTCGGGTCGATCCAGAAATCGCCAAGACCCAAGGCGTCTCCAAAAAGCACCGGTCCGCTCAACTTCAATTCATCGGCAAGCGTCTTGCCGATCTTGGCGGCGGCGAGGCTGCCGTCGATGCGCGTGCCATCCGGAATGCCGCGATCCTTGGCGCGTTCGGGGATGTCGTGTCCGCCGTGATCGGCCGTAAGCACCACCGTGTAGTCGACGCCCGTGGCATCAAGCCCGTCGAAGAATTTTCCGAGAGCCTGATCGATGGTGAGCAGATGGATGCACATCTCGGCGCCGGCGGTGCCGTAGTAATGCCCCACGTAATCGGTGGCGGAAAGTCCGACCGCGAGCACATCAGTGGCCTTGCCCTGCCCTAGCTTCATGTCTTTCGCGAGCGCAAGCGCAGTATCGAGAACCGTCATATCGGCGTCCGGGCTCGCGGGATAATAGGCCGTGTCGCCGGCCGGGCGCGCGAAGCGGCCGCGCCCGACCGTGAGCGACGGCGAGATCACAACGTCCTTGTCGTAAGCCTTGCACACCTCGGGCAAGTCGGACGCGGGGCGCGCCGCCGCAAGCCGGTCTTTCACCGCTTTATTCGCCGCCGTGATCGCGGGCGGCATCGTGCGGCCCGTGTAGCTCTGGAACTGGTCGGTACGCCACCACCAGGTTTCATCGGCCTTGTGGCCGGCCATGGTCGCCGCGGCGCGGTCCTTGCCGGCAACCGCGACAACGCGCGTTTCCGGCGTCACGGCCTTAAGGCGATCACCCAGGGTGGGGACCTTCATGTGAACGAGGGAGATCGTGGTTTTGGACGAGCTCGATCCTTCGACGGTTTCATCCTCGACGCAGTAAATCATCTTGTCTTCGCGCTTGGCGCGCGGATCGGTCCAGGTATTGGCGATGATGCCGGTCCGCGCGGGGTGGGAGCCGGTGAGAATGGTCGAATGACCGGGACAGGTCTCGGTCATGGCGTGGCCCTGATAGCCGGAGGGGAAGACCCTGCCGTTCAAAAGACGTGCGAAACCGCCCGTGAAACGCCCCCGGTACTCGGCAAAAAGGTCGGCTGAGAATTGATCGACGGAAACCGCAACGAATAATTTCGGCGGTCCTTCGGCCGCGGGCAGCCCCGGTGGCGCCTCGGCCGCGACGGTTTTGCCGGCCGCCAGCGTTAAAGCATAAAAACCGGCCAAAAACGCCTTCCGCATCATTTACCCCTCATTCTCCAGGTTCACATCTCGGCCATTCTAGCGCGGGAAAAATGACAGTTGCGATGTCGTGTGGCACATATCCGCCTGATTCGGGGGCCGGGAGCCCTTCGGCGTCCTGCCGGAAGTCCCTGCCTTAGTCATGCCATAATAATGGGTATTTTACCCATGAAGCGAAAAGGGGGCTGTTTTGTCCGTTAAGAAGCGTTTCCGACTGGGTATCTCGTACGTCTCGTTGGCTGTGGCTGGTTCGCTCGCCTCCACCGCCGTCCAGGCCGGCGATGCAGTGATCTCAACGGCACAGACCACCCCCGCGGCGACGTCCAGGGCTGACGGCTCGGCCCCCGGGAACCTCACCCTTGCCCCCGAAGGCAGTATCAAGGTCAGCTCTGGACCCGCCGTTACAATCGACAGCAACAATACCTTCACCAATAACGGTACCGTCGAAGTCACCGCCGAGAACCGCGCGCTGGGCGTGCTGGTCAATACAAACGGCGGCGTCACCGGCACGCTCACCGACAACGGCACCATCAATGTTCCGGGCCCGGCGCAATCGAGCGCGCTGTGGCCGACGTACGTGATGGGCACGGGCATCGAAGTCAGCGGCACAGGCGCCTTCAACGGCTCGGTCATACGCGGCGCGAATAGCGCGCTGACGGTCGGCGGCAACGGCTCGACCGGCATCGCCATCCTCTCGACGATGAACGGCTCGCTCGTCAACGACGGCGCCGTCAAACTCGGCCGCCAGGACACCTACGGCATCAAGGCGACGGGCGCGATCTCAGGCAACATCAACAATGGCGGACGCATCGACGCGACCGGCCAGGACGCCGTCGGTATTTACACGGGCGGCGGCGTGGGCGGCTCGCTCATCCATCGCGGCACCATCAACACCGGCGCCGTGGCCACGACCCAAGGCGATACCGCCATTCCCGCCGTCCGCGGCGGGCGCGCGATCTGGGTCGCGGGCAACGTCAACGGCATCTTCCTCGAAGGCAACGGCGTCCGGAAAGAACTGGAAGCGACCACACTCATCGCCGAGGGCACGCCGGGCGATTCGGAAATCAGCGTGCGCGGCGCGGGCGAAGGGCTCTTCGTCGGACAAGGCGGCCCGTCGGGCAACCAGAACATCACCGTCGGCCGCCTGGCCGGCAACGCCAACAACGCGAGCATCGTCACGCGCGGCAACATCGCCGTGGAAACCGCGATCAAGGCCACCGCGCCGGTGCGCGCGGTGAACATCACCGGGACGCAGGTCGGCAACACGATCTACCGCACGACGCTGGACGGAGGCTTCCGCAATGAAGGCGGCGACATCACGTCGAACAGCCGCGACTTCACCGGCCAAGGCATCCGTATCGGCGACTACGCGACGGTGCCGACGCTGTTCAACAGCGGCCTGATCCTCGGCCGCGGCGTGGATTCAGGTGAAAACGCCGACACCGGCAATTCCGGCTCCGGCGGCGGCGACGCTTACGGCATCATCATCGAAGCGAATGGGCGCCTGCCGGAAATCATCAACACCGGCAAGATCCAGGGCGACTCGCACGGCGTCGTGTACAGCGGCTACGGTATCATCGATTACTCGGGCACCCTCACCACGTTGCAAAACGACGGCCAGATCATCGCCGCGCGCAAGGGTTCGGGATCGGCGGTCGCGCTCGACGTCAGCCGCAACACCACCGGCGTCACGGTGCGCAACAGCGGCTCGTTCGCGGGCAGCATGTTGTTTGGCGCGGGCGCCGATACGCTGAACAGCACGGCAGGCGTATTACTCGGCAACGTAAGCATGGGCGCGGGCAACGACACCGTCTCGCTCAGCGGCACCACCCTCACCGGCAATCTCGATCTGGGCGACGGCACGCACAACGTCACGCTGACCGGCAGCACGCTGGAAGGCGGCCTTCTGCTCGGCACCGGCACCGCCAATCTGCAAGTGAGCGGCAGCACACTCACCATTCCGACCACGTCCGGCGTGAACTTCACCAATGGCCGCATCACCGGCGGCTCCACCATCAATTTCAATATCGACGCGCGCAATGAAACCGTCGGGGCCATCAAAGCCAGCGGCAATCTCATCGTCGACAACGGCACGATCCTGAAGACCACGATCACCGGCGCGGTCGTCGATCAGTTCACGGTCAATCTGATGGAGGCCCAATCGTTGACACTGGGCGCCGACCTCGCCGGACTGCAGCCGGGCTCGACGGTCATGTACAAACGCGAGATTCGCCTGGCCGACAACAACCGGAACATCTTGCAGTACCGGATCACCCGCAAAACGGCGACCGAACTTGGACTCTCCCCCCTCCTCGGATCCATCTACGACAGCTCCGTCGCCGGGATGGGTCAGGACACGGATTTCTCCGGTGTCATGGCCGCATATACCGAGCAGGCCAAATTAGAAGCGGCGCTGGCCGAAATGGTGCCGGACACCAGCGACGCCGCGCGCCGCGTCGCTTTGACCTCGCGCCGCCTGTCGCAGGGCGCGATTCAGCGGCGCATGGGCGGCTTCCTGACGAACAAAGCCGATCCACTGGGCCGTTTCCGCTCGGGGTTCTGGTTGCAGAACGTGACGAGCTTCGGTTCGGGCGACGCGGCAGGCGCCACGCCGGGTTATGACGTGTTCTCGCTGGGCTTCGCGGCGGGCGTCGACGCCATCATGGGCGACGAGTCGATCATCGGCATGAGCATCAGCCAGACGTTCGGGAATGCGGAAGAGAAGAACCGCGGGACCGAGGCGGTAAAACTCTCCACCACCAGCCTCGATTTCTACGGCCGCAGCAACTTCGATTTCGCTTACGTACAAGGCACGCTGGGCTACAGCTTCAACAGCTATAGCGACGGCCGCACGGTCGCCTTCGATACCATCGAGCGCCAGACCAACGGCAAATCACCGGGTTACCAGTGGAGCGGCGTTGTCGATGTTGGCACCGCCACGAACGTCGGCAATACGGTGCTGACGGCCTACCTGCGCGGCGCGTACCACAACATCTTCCGTCACTCCTACGAGGAGAACGGCGGCGGACCGGCCGTGGACCTGCGCTACGACAGCCGTTCGTTCACGTCCATCCGCGGCGGCGCCGGCGCCACCGCAGAGCACCGCGTGCAGTTCAACACGGCCAACACCCTCGCGCTCGTCGCACGCGTCGACTACGCACACGAGTTCGACCGCGACCCGACGACCGTGCGCGCGCGCTTCGTGGCAGGCGACATTCTGTCCGGCAATGGAACCCCGTTCACGTTGCAAGGCGCGACACCGGCATCCAACATCATGAGCGGCGGCGTGGGCGCGACCTGGGAGCGCCGCTTGTCGACGCTTTCGCTGGATTATGACGCGGAGAAGGCCGGTGGTTACCTTGGCCACACGATCTCGCTGACCTACCGTCAGCGGTTCTAAACACCGCCCCATAAACGCGGCCAAAATCCCTTCCACCCGTGGGTGGAAGGGATTTTTTTATGGGGCGGTCTTATGGCGCGGGGGGCGGCACCGGCGGGCGCGTTTCCGTGGGCGGCGTCGGTGGCACGAGCGCCGGAATCACCGGGCCGGACGGCACCACGCCCCGGAAGATCGTGTCACGATCCATGAGGATATTGCGCACCGCGAACTGGCCATCACGCGGCAGCGCGGGGATCGTCACGCGATTCGGAATAAAGGTGTTGCCGGCAACCAACCGGCCTTCGAGCTGTACAGGAAGCCCGCCGACCGGCCTGACCTCCGGCACGAAGGTTTGCACCGACACGTCGCGCACACCGGCGGTAAAGCGCGCTTCGGTCTGCGGACGTACGCTCGCGACCGTGAAACGGCCGTCGGCCGGGCGCATATCCACCACCACGGCGTCACCCGGCGAGGCGCTTTGCGTGCCGATATCGAGCCCCGCCACACGCCCCTCGCGCACCACGCCCGCGACCATCGCATACGTCCCGGCCCGCGGAAGACGCACGACCGAGGTCCCTTCGATTACGGCGTTGGCATCGCGCAACCCAGAGACCGCGACCCAATCTCCTGGCACGACCTTTTCGGCGGCTTCCGCCATCTCCACGAGGCGGACGGTTTGGCCAAGCACCGTCAGTGTCTTCCCGTCGGCACTGACGGTGGAGACAGGGCCCATGGCCGCCAAGCGCACATCGACACTGGCGGCGCGCAGCTTGCCATCCTCCTGATCGGCTTCGATAACGACCAACTGACCCAGATGAATATCGGCCTCGGTCGCGGGATGGCCTTCGAGGGTTACGACGGAGGATTCGTCGAGTTCCACCTCGTAGCCGTTGACGCAGAGCGATCCAAAGCCCGTGACGACGCCGATGATGCCCGCGCGGATGCCCGATCCACCCAGCCCGCGATCCTCGGTACCGATCCCGCTGCCGCCGAGACCACGATCGGAGGAGACGAGTTGCAGCGCCTCGGTGCTACGAGGACCCGGGGGCGTAAAACGACACGAAGCATAGGGAAGCGGCCCCGACGCGCAAGACGACAGCAGGGCAAGCGCGCTCGCGCCAAGCAGAAGACGCAGAGCCCGGGTCATTTTGCCCCGTCGGAATCGTCGGGCTGTGGGTCGTCGGGCCCCTGGTAGTAATAGACACCGAGTGCCATGCGGTAGGTGGCGTCCTTCTTGCCTTCGTCGGCATCGGCGAACTTCAACGCTTCCTTGTTCAGCGCAAGCAGCGTCTTCATACCGAGTTCAGCGGCCCGGCTCTGAAGCTTTTGAACACTCTCGGCGGTGAGCTTGTCGTAATAGACGGCGCGTTCGAGGTGCGGTTCGCCCTCCCCAAGCGCGTTGTGAACCACGGTGGCGATGTGATCGCCGACATTACGTCCCAGGAAGTACACCTTCTCGTCGAAACCGCGTTGCGGGACGAAGGCGCCGGCGTTGAGGCGAATGTGTTCATTCGCATCGATGGCGACCAACCCCAAACGCAGCCACTCGTCGAGGATCACCCGCGGCGAAACATCCGTGGAGATGCCGCGTACCAGCGCGTCAAACGAAACGGCCCCTCCCTTGGCGGACCGCGGCAGAGGCGCCGGCGCACCCTTCGCGGTGCGGAATTTACGGTCGCCTGTCCAGATGCCGATGAGGCGCGCCCCGAGAGATACGGCGGCGGGCGGGCTATGTTCGGGCGGCGGCTCGCTCTGGATACGGTTGATGTCTTTGCGCTGCAGGCCCGTGACGATGGACAGGCGGCTGACGGTCGGCACTTCGCCCGCGGCGGCAAGCGACTTCTGCGCCTCGGCGACATAGACCGTCTTCAAGAGGCCGGAGAGGTACGAAAAAGTAATACCCCGCGCGATCAGAAGACGCACAAGTGGCCCCAGCATGCGCGTTACGGCGCGGATCAGGGCCACGGACGGCTGTTTCATCGGCAAGGAGGCGTGAGGTCCGGTCGACATATGCGGACTGGTTTAACATCCGGCGGCGCGCGCCGGAATGGGGAAAAAACCCTTCCCGGGCTTAGTAGTCGCCGCAGTGCGGGCAGCGCCAGGGCATGCCTTCGGTACGATGCGGATGGCTCTTATTGGCCTTGGGCTTCATGAAATGAAAGAGTTCGCACTCCTTGAGGAAGGCCTGCTCGGGATCGTCGTAATACTCAAATTTGAAACGGTTCGCCTTGCCGACGAAGGTTTTGAGTGCTTTACGCACGTCGGAATCGGAGCGGCCCACATAAAGCATCATGAAGCGCCCGTCGTGGCCGAGCACGCCAAGCCCAAAGGCACCCGGCGCGATGAATTTTAGTTCCTTATCGATGGATTCGACCGTGAGCGGAAAAGAGCCGCGGAGCCCAGACCCGATCGTCATTCTTATCCCTCTCCCTTCTCCCGCCTCCACTATAGCGGGAGAAGATACGGGATAAAATATCCTGTGCTTTTTACTGTCACCAGCCTATGACCGCTGACATAAAGCTCGGCACCATGACGTGGAAACGCCTCGACGTGAGCCCGGATATAGCCGCGACGCTTAAGCTGTCGTTCGTGGACGCCTTCGATCGCGCAGGCCGGCCACGCAATGCCGCGCTGTTCGAGGTCGCCGCCGCGGATGGCGTGCGGCTCTATCTTTCACCGGGCGCCGCCGTGCTGTTCGAGACCCTTTTGAAAGTCATGACGACGACGGCCACGGGGGCGCCTCCGCCCGATGCAACGCTCGTGGCCGGAGACGCGGAAACCTGGGGCCGAGGATGATCACACGCAATCTTTGGCTGGGTATCGCCTGCGGCGCGGCCGCGGGCGCGGTGTGGGGCATCGTGTTCATCGCCCCCAGCTTCACGCGCGACTTCACGCCCTTCCAATTGGCCGTCGCCCGCTACATCACCTACGGCCTCGTCTCGGCGCTTCTTATCGCGCCGCGCTGGCGCGCGATCGTGCGCACCCTCGGGTTTCAGGAATGGCGCGCGCTCGCCTGGATGAGTTTCGTGGGCAATATCGTCTATTTCTTCCTCCTGGGAACCGGCGTTCAACTTGGCGGCGTGGCGATGACCTCGGTCGTCATCGGATTCCTACCTGTGACCGTCACCGTCATCACGAGCTTCGACAAAGGCGCGATTCCGCTGCGTAAACTCGTGCCTTCGCTGGTGTTGGGCACCATCGGCAGTATCTGCGTCTCCATCGAAGCGCCGCCGTCGGCCACCAGCGATGAGGCCACGCGACTCCTCGGCGTGGCGGCGGCCGTCGGGGCCCTATGCTGCTGGACCGCGTTCGCGGTCGCCAACACGCGCTGGCTGGCGCGGGTGCAACACATCTCCGGCCATGACTGGAATCTCCTTGGCGGCGTCGTCACGGGTTCGCTGGCGCTCCTGTGCGTCGCCCCGGCCTTCCTACTTTCGGATGCCACGCACGGAAGCGGCGATTGGATGAGGTTCATCGCGACGGCCGCGGGAATCGCATTGGCGGCGTCGATCGTCGGCAACATATTCTGGAACATGGCCAGCCGCTATCTGCCGTCGACCCTCGTGGGCCAAATGATCCTGTTCGAAACGCTGTTCGCGCTGCTCTACGGTTTTTTGTGGGAGCAACGCCTGCCGACAACACTGGAAAGCGCCGCCATCGTCATGTTGGTTACAAGCGTGATCCTATGCGTAAGTGCGCACCGGCCGGCGCCGGTACATCCGGAAACCGCGTAGCTATTCGCTCGCGATTTCTTCTTTCAGGATCTCAAGTTCCAACCACTCGTCCTCGGCGGCCGAAAGATCGGCTTCCGCTTTATGCAGCGTTTCGGACGCCGCCGCGAATCCCTTGGGATCGCGGCTGTAAAGAGCCGGATCGGCGAGCTTTTTATTCGCAGCCGCGATGTCCTTGCGAAGCTGCTCCATGCGCGCGGGCAACGTCTCAAGCGCGTGCTTCTGTTTGAAGGTGAGCTTGCGCTTCTGCTGGCGCTCGGCCGCGGGTTCGTCGGACGCCGGCTTCTCCGCTTTCGCCGCGGGGCGGGCCGGTTGCGACAGCGCCTGTACGCCGTAGCCGCGCTGGGTGACCATGTCCGCATAACCGCCCGGATAAAGCTGCCAGCGCCCGTCACCTTCAAAGGCGACGACGCTGGTGGCGACGCGATCCAGGAAGTCGCGGTCGTGACTGACGAGCAGCACGGTGCCGGCGTAGTCGGCGAGCATTTCCTGCAAGAGGTCCAACGTCTCGAGATCGAGATCGTTGGTGGGTTCGTCGAGCACGAGCACGTTGGACGGCAGCGAAAGCGCGCGCGCCAGCATCAGGCGGCCGCGCTCGCCGCCCGAAAGCACGCTGACCGGCGTATTGGCCTGCTCGGGCGTGAACAGGAAATCCTTCATGTAGCCGACCACATGACGCGGCGTTCCGGCGACCATCACATGATCGCCGTGACCGCGCGTGAGGTTCTGCATGAGCGTGCCGCTGACATCGAGCGCTTCGCGGCGCTGATCGAGCGTGACGATCTCGAGACTTGTGCCGAGCTTGAGCGTGCCGCTGTCGGGCGCGAGTTCGCCGGTGAGGAGTTTGAGCAGCGTCGTCTTGCCGGCGCCGTTGGGACCGACGATTCCGATTCTGTCGCCACGGAGAACCGTCATGGTGACATCGCGCACGACGGCGCGCGCGCCGAAGGATTTCGAGATGCCCTTGGCTTCCATGAGAAGCTTCGACGAGATCGCGGCATCGGTGGCCGTCATCTCGACGGCGCCCGCCACACGGCGCGTCTCGCGCCGCTCTTGCCGCAGATCGGCCAACGCGGCCACACGGCGTACGTTCCTTTTACGGCGGCCCGAGACGCCGTGGCGAATCCAATGTTCCTCGGCGGCGATCTTGCGGTCGAGTTTATGACGCTCGAGTTCTTCCTGTGCGAGGACGTCGTCGCGCCAATCCTCGAATGCGGCGAAGCCCTGATCGAGGCGCCGCGTCCGACCGCGGTCGAGCCACACTGTCGCCGTGCCGAGATTGGTGAGAAAGCGCCGGTCGTGGCTAATGAGCACGAGAGCCGAGCGCGAACGCTTCAATTCATCTTCCAGCCATTCGATGGCGGGAAGGTCGAGATGGTTGGTCGGTTCGTCGAGCAGAAGCACGTCGGGCGCGGGCGCGAGCACGCGGGCCAGCGCGGCGCGGCGCGCTTCGCCGCCGGACAGCGACTTGGGATTCTCCTCCCCGCTGAGACCGAGGTGATTGAGAAGGGTACGCGCGCGGTGCGGATCGTCATGCTCGGCGAACGCGCTTTCCACATAAGCGAGTACGTTAGGGTAGGCGGAGAGATCCGGCTCCTGCGGCAAGTAAGCGACCGACACACCTTGCTGGACCACCCGTTCACCGCGATCGGCCTCGACCAGACCTGCGGCGATCTTCAGCAGCGTGGATTTGCCCGACCCGTTGCGGCCGATCAGCGATAACCGTTCTCTTGGGCCGATGGCGATTTCGGCGCCTTCAAGAAGCGGCGTTCCGCCGAAGGTCAGATGGATGTCGGAGAGTGTCAGAAGCGGCGGCACGGATCAGTCTTTCAACGCTACGGGCGCACGCGTTTAACCATAGGTTGCCCGAGCATTCCACTGCGAAGCGGTTGCCGAAATCACGATATCGCGTAAAGTCGCCACCATGGCTGAAGGTGATCCGCAAGAGACCGAGGCTAAACCGGCAGAACCCGAAGCGGGCAGCGCCGGTGTCGGGCGGAGCATCGCCAAAAAAACGCGCGGCGGACGCCGGACGCGCGCGCCTGCCCCGCCGCCGCTGCCGCCGGCCGCGCGGACATTCTTGACGGCCGAAGACGCCGCGTCCTGGTTCGTCAGCGATCTCATGGAAGTATCGGGTTTCGTGCGCGCAAGCATGCGCCACCGATCGGGCTATTCCCACTACCGCCCCATCTTGACCAAACCGGACCCGTGGTACTTCGCGGGTCTTGTCGCATTAGAGGCCTCCAAGATCATCGATCTGTTCCCGCCCGCGAAGGCAGACGCCCTTTTGCGCGAGGTCCTGGTGCAGGCCGACGCGGCCGGCGCGCGTCACGAAGTGCGGGTGTCGAATGTCGTCCTGGGGGTCATGGGCCGGCTCGGCATGGGCCAACTTCTTCTGCATGGCAAGGTTCCCGATTATCTGATCGCCAAAATCATGCGTATCCTGTTGGGGTCGGCGAAGACCGCCGTGCGGCTGATCCCGAACAAGGACGCACACGAACAAGTCACATCCGCCCTGAAGATCGGTCACCCCGTATGGTGGCGCATGTTCGTGCGCCGGTTCGACGTCCGTCTCGCCGACGAGCCCGTTCCAAAGCCCAAACTCATTCCCCTTGAAGACCCGAACAAAGATCGGGGCAAAGCCGCGGCAGCCTAACCTGCGGTAGATTAAGCGGCGCGGATGACGCGCGGGGCTCTTGGCCCCATTCCGCGCGGCAATCCCGGCGACATCCCGCCGCCCGCGCATTAGATCTTCCGGCTGTCGTATGCCCAATGCAGCAGCGCTTGCCTTTGGCGCTTGCGGCACCATAGATCGCCCGACTCGCAGTTCTTTCTGATCTGCCCGATATGGCGCCGAATCGCCTTCCAGCGCTTGATCTGACGCTCGTCCTCGGCGGGCATGCGCCGGCCCATGTAGTAACGGCAGTACCATTGGAACCAGCCGCGCGGATCGTCTTCGCAGATCCATCCCTTGCGCCGCCATTCGGAAAGCGGCTGGCTGGCGTCGATGCGGAAGAAATTGAGTTCGCAGTCCTTCTTCCCAGCCGCGAGCTGGGCATGCGTGAACCAGTCGTCGGGGAACTCCTTGCGGCAATCCGTCATGTACTTTCCGCCGAAAACGCCAAGCTGAAGCATCTGTTTGGGCGTCAGGTCGGGTTTGAACTCCGGATCGAACGCTTTGCCCATGGGCGCGGTAAGTTCGTAGCGGTAGTTCCGCTGCATCTTGTCGTTGACGATAACGATCTTGTTTTTCATCTCGGGCACGCAAAAAGAGGGGCAGAGACCAATTCCGCCGAAAATTATCGTCCAAATCAAGCCGGCAGCGGAATGGGTATTCGACTCCTTTTTTGCTCAGAGTTTTATATTGGCGAGCGGATGGTTGTCCGCGACAAGGCGGCGCAAGCGCTCATCAAGGACATGGGTATAAATCTGCGTGGTCGAAATGTCCGCGTGGCCGAGCATCTGTTGCAGCGCGCGTAGGTCGGCCCCGTTGGCGAGCAGATGTGTCGCGAACGAGTGCCGCAGGACGTGCGGTGAAACGCGCGACGGCGAAATCCCGGCGGCGACGGAGATCTCCTTCAGTAGAAGCGCGAAGCCGGTGCGCGTGAGGTAGCCTTCACGGCTGCCGGACGGAAACAGCCAGCGCGAACTTTTCGCCGCTTTGGGGATATAGCTTTCGCGCACCTCGAGATAAGCCGTGAGCGCGCCAAGCGCCGCATCCCCGACCGGGACCATCCGCTCCTTGTTGCCCTTCCCACGCACGATGATGGTCGGTCTGTTGCGCGGCATGGCGTTCAGGGGAAGAGAAACAAGCTCAGAAACGCGCAGGCCCGTCGCGTAAAGCAGCTCGAGCATCGCCGCAGCGCGCAAACCTTGGCGGCCTTCGAGCCCACGCGCAGCAGCCAGAAGGCGTTCGACCTCCTCCGCCGTCAGATACTTCGGCAGCGGACGGCCCAGGCGCGGGCTTTCAAGCGAGGCCGCCGGGTCGTCGGCACGCACGCCTTCGGCATAGAGAAACTTGAAGAATTGGCGCAGGCACGACAACCGCCGCGCCGCCGTGCGCGGCGCGAGTCCCATCGCATTCATGTGTGCGAGATAAAGCCGCAGGCCATCCGTGGCGGCGGTGGCGGGATCGTGTTTCAGGACCTCGGTGACATCGTCAAGATCACGGCGGTAGGCCTCAATGGTGCGCGGTGAAGCCCCTCGCTCCACCGCGAGCATCTCGAGGAAATTCTCAACGTGTCTACTCACAATCCTTCGACGAGCAGCGCTTCAACCGCGAGCGCGCGCGCATCGTGTTCACGTCCCACGGCCATCAGCGCCGCGATGACGTCCTGAAGCGCGGCGGGCTCGACGGACGACGGACCCTCCTCACCGAGCGCGAGCAAGGCGAAGACGACGGTCTCGCCGACGCGCTTATCGCGCCGCGCGAGTTTCAGGCCATTGATGATTCGCGGCGGCGTGACGGTCATGGTCACGGCGGGCGCGGAATTGTCCATGGCCGGAAGCCAATCGGCCGCCGTTATGGGTTCGCCGACCGCGGTCAGCACGTTGAGGAGAATTCCCTGATATTCGGCGCGGCGGTCTTGCGGGACGGTTTCGCGCCAGGCCTGCAGCGCCTGCGGCGGAATACGCGTCGGCGCGCCTTCCGTCATCAGGCGATCGATGGGCCACAGGCCGTCGGCCACCTGGCCGGCCTCGATACTCGTACGCGCCATGGAGCGGGCGAGGGCGAGCCATTCGCGGCCCTTCTCGAGCTCGCCGGCGGCCAGCAGCGCGCGGGCGGCGGCGCCCGAGAACCATATGAGGTCCGGGCTGGGTGTAATGTCGAGGATGAGCGGCGCATAGAGGCGGCCCACGGTGATAAGGTCGGGTCCCTTGATCCCGCGATCGGCGCGCGTGAGATCGAGGGCGCGGGCAATGACCTCGGCGCGCGCGGCCGGCACGTTTTGCGCAAGCGCGGTCTGGAACAAAAAGACG
>Ga0102832_1000746_pt1 | contig 37420 bp, 30 predicted proteins | sample EBPBio282013_DNA_FD_88942 | JGI IMG/M metagenome (GOLD analysis project Ga0102832, IMG submission 88942) | Wastewater treatment Type I Accumulibacter community from EBPR Bioreactor in Madison, WI, USA - Reactor 2_5/28/2013_ DNA (Illumina Assembly) | ecosystem: Engineered > Bioreactor > EBPR >... | reverse complement strand
ACGCTGGGCCTGCACTCGTCAACACCGGCGAGCCTCAGCCAAGAACCGCGAGGTGCCCGGTCAAGTTCGATGAGCCGATTTGACTACCCTCTGCTAGCAGAGGTTCCTCGGCCCTGGCCGGGTGGGGGTGAGCGGTCGGACTGTGCGCCGAGCGGGGGCGGTTGTGACGTTCTCGATGCGTGGTGTGGTCGGAAGCATCGAGGCTGACCCTCTAGGCTCGTAAGGCATCCCCGAACAGCGCACCGGAGCGAAGGACGGCCATCAGCGTGGATCTTTACGAGTACCAAGCTCGCGACCTTTTCGAGAAGCACGGCGTACCCGTCCTGGGCGGCGCGGTCGCGACGACCCCGGCCGAGGCGCGCGCGGCGGCTGAGACCATCGGCGCCAAGAGCGGCGGGGTGACCGTCGTCAAGGCGCAGGTCAAGACCGGCGGCCGCGGCAAGGCCGGCGGCGTCAAGGTCGCCAAGTCCGCCGACGAGGCCGAGCAGTATGCCGAGCAGATTCTCGGCATGGACATCAAGGGCCACACGGTCAAGAAGGTCATGATCGCCCAGGGCGCGCAGATCGCCGAGGAATACTACTTCTCCCTGCTGCTCGACCGCGCCAACCGCACCTACCTCGCCCTGTGCTCCAAGGAGGGCGGCATGGACATCGAGACCCTCGCCGTCGAGCGTCCCGAGGCGCTGGCCCGCATCCCCGTTGACCCCAATGTCGGCATCGACGACGCCAAGGCGGCCGAGATCATCCAGGCGGCGGGCTTCCCCGAGGCCGACCACGCCGCGCTCGCCAATGTGCTCAAGCAGCTGTGGGAGGTCTACCACGACGAAGACGCCACGCTCGTCGAGGTCAACCCGCTCGTCAAGACCGAGGACGGTCAGATCCTCGCCCTCGACGGCAAGGTCTCCATCGACGACAACTCCGCGTTCCGCCACCCGGAGCACGCCGAGTTCGTCGACCACTCCAAGACCGACCCACTCGAGGTGCTGGCCATCGAGAAGGGCCTCAACTACGTCAAGCTCGACGGCAACGTCGGCATCATCGGCAACGGTGCCGGACTGGTCATGTCCACCCTGGACGTCGTCGCCTACGCCGGTGAGGAGTTCACCGGGGGCGCGGCCAAGCCCGCTAACTTCCTCGACATCGGCGGCGGCGCCAACGCCGAGGTGATGGCCGACGGCCTCGACGTCATCTTCGAGGACGCCCAGGTCAAGGCCGTCTTCGTCAACGTCTTCGGCGGCATCACCGCCTGCGACGCGGTCGCCGACGGCATCGTGAAGGCCTACGACATCCTGGCGAGCCACGGCAAGGACCCCAAGCCGCTCGTGGTCCGGCTCGACGGCAACAACGCCGACCTCGGCCGGCAGATCCTCGACGAGGCGAAGCTACCCCTGCTCGAGCGGGTGGACACGATGGACGGTGCGGCCCGCCGGGTCGCCGAGCTGGCTGCGGCCGCGAACTGAACGCAAGAGACTACGGAACAGGACGGCATACAGCAGCCATGGCAATCTTCCTCACCGAGAACTCCAAGGTCATCGTTCAGGGCATGACTGGCTCCGAGGGTATGAAGCACACCACCCGGATGCTGGCCTCGGGCACCAACGTCGTCGGCGGCGTCAACCCCAAGAAGGCCGGCACCACGGTCGACTTCCCCGAGGTCAAGCAGGTCCCCGTCTTCGGCGGCGTCAAGGAGGCGATGGACGCGACGGGCGCCGACGTGACCGTCATCTTCGTCCCGGCCGCCTTCACCAAGGCGGCGGTCGTCGAGGCGGTCGACGCCGGCATACCGCTCGCGGTCGTCATTACCGAGGGCGTGGCGGTCAGGGACACCGCCGAGTTCTTCAACTACAGCCTCGGCAAGGGCACCCGCATCATCGGCCCCAACTGCCCCGGCCTGATCAGCCCCGGCAAGTCCAACGCCGGCATCATCCCCGCCGACATCACCGGCCCCGGCCGCATCGGCCTCGTCAGCAAGTCCGGCACGCTGACCTACCAGATGATGTTCGAGCTCAACGACTTCGGCTTCTCCACCGGCGTCGGCATCGGCGGTGACCCGATCATCGGCACCACCCACATCGACTGCCTCCAGGCCTTCCAGGACGACCCCGACACCGACGCGATCGTCATGATCGGCGAGATCGGCGGCGACGCCGAGGAGCGGGCCGCGGCCTACATCAAGGAGCACATCACCAAGCCGGTCGTCGGCTATGTCGCCGGCTTCACCGCCCCCGAGGGCAAGACGATGGGCCACGCGGGCGCCATCGTCTCCGGCTCCTCCGGCACCGCGCAGGCCAAGAAGGAAGCCCTCGAGGCCGCCGGCGTCAAGGTCGGCAAGACCCCGTCCGAGACGGCCGCCCTGATGCGCGAGATCATGCAGGGCATCGCCGCGAAATAACCTCACGAATCCGGGCCGTGGACTTGAGTGTCCACGGCCCGGAGCCGTGCCCGGCAGGTGTCAGGCCTCCCGTCGCAGCAACCGAGGCGCCCGCAGCAGCACCTCCATCGGCCCGGTGAGCCCGGTGCGCCGCCACGCCCAGCAGCACCCGACGACGACGGCGAGCGTCAGGCCGAGCACCCACGGCCGGTCGTCGTCGAAGCCCGGACCGGTCACTTCCTGGAGAACCCGCAGGAGAACGATCTGCAGGCTGTATGCCGTGAGGGCGAGTTGTCCGGTCGCCACCAGGGGCGCGAGCACGCCCGGCCGGTCGGTGCGGTGAGCGTCGCCGAAGCGGGCGAGCAGCCAGACGCACCCGATCGTCGCTCCAGCGGCGAACGCCGTGGAACCGAGCAGTTCGGCGTGATCGCCGGCATACGGCTGACCCTGGTCGATGAGCCGGCCGCCGCCGTACGCCCCGACCGTCACGAGCGCGCACACCCCGACGGCCCGCAGCCCGTCCCGCCCTCGAGCGCCGCCGCGCGCGAACCAGACCGCCAGCGCGACTCCTACCAGGCCGAAGATCGCGAAGGACACCACCCGGTAGTGCACCCCCGCGGCGAGCCACAGCCCAATCGCGCGCCCCAGCGGGTCGAGGGTCGGGTGCTCGGCCAGCCAATGCCGGCTCGCCTCCATGACGAACGGCGAGATCAGCCAGAGGGCGCTCGCCCCGGCCAGCGCCGCCCGCCCGGGCCGCGGGGCCCGACCGAGCAGGACCACCACCGGGGCGAGCACGATCGTCAGCAGGCCGAGGGTCTGCAGGACGACGTCGATGAACTGGTAGGCGGACTGCAGCACCTCTCCGATCGCGACGAGGCACGCGCCGCGGAAACCGTTGTCCGCCACGAAGGCGAGCCCGGAGGTGCCGCGGGCCTGCGCGGCCGACCACGCCAGGTGCAAGGATGCGCCGACGAGGGTGGCGAAGAGCGGGGCGGTGAGGTATTCGGCGGGCAGGTCGATCGGCCACGGCGACGTGTGGGCCAGGATCATCGTGCACACCGCGAGCCCGCGAGCCAGGTCGAGGCCGAGCAGCCGGCGGCTGCGGGGCCGGGCGGGCGTGGTCACGGCGGACATGGTGCGGTCATTGTGCCGCGGGTGTCGTCACTGCAGGGCGAGCAGCACCAGCGCGGCGGCGATCATGGCCGGCCCGAAGGCGATCCGGTCGCTGCGCGAGACCCGCCGCAACACCAGCAGCAGAGCCGCGGACGCGCCGGCGAGGATGAACGCGAGATAGGTCGCGACCGCGACCTGGGCCCAGCCGAACCAGCCGAGCAACATCCCGACCACTCCCGCGAGCGTGACGTCTCCCCGGCCCAGCCCGCGCCGCCGCGCCAGCCGGTGCAGGACGTAATAGAGCACCCACAGCGCCGCCCCCGCCGCCAGCGCACGCAGCAGCGCCGGCCAGTCGCCGGTGACGGCGCTGCATACCGTGAGCAACAGCGCGACGGCGGGATAGCACGGCCAGGTCACCACCCTCGGAAGCCGGTGCACGTCGAGGTCGATCGCCGCGAGCGCGACGCCGACGATCGCGGCCACCGCGCCGGTCACCCCGACCGGCCAGGCCCAGTCGCGCAGGCCGTATGCCGTCGCCCCCGCCGCCAGCGCGCTCACCGGGACCACCCACGTCAGCGCGCGCGGCGGACCGTCGGTGTCATAGCGGTGGAAGCCGGTGCGGATGCGCGTGAGGGCGAGCCACCCGCCGGCCAGGCCGGCCACGGCGGCGGCCGGAGCGAGGGCGATCTCCATGCGCCGACCTTAGGTCGGCCGCACCGATCGTGCTCGGCGACGGCCCGGTTATCCCCAGGCCCGCCGGTGGCTGATGAGGTCAGCGAGCGGCGGCCAGCGTGCCGAGGCGCCGCAGTTCGGCGTAGTAGGGCTCGTCGGAGATTTCCTTCGCCGACACGGTCACGACGATTGTGGACACATATCCCGGGGTCTTGGTCGCCGTCACGATCGCGTACTCCACCAGCGGGGTGCTGCCGTCGTCGAAGACGGTCGCGAGCTTGACCATGCCCGCGTCCGGGCCCGGGTATGCCGTTGTCGTGGTCTGTCCCACCCGGCTCGTGCAGTCCGTGAAACCCGTTGTCAGGCGGTCGATCTCGGTCTGTGCCGACTCGACCTTGCGGATCCGTTGGGTGGCGAAGTAGGTCCCGTCGGCCCCGCTCTCCTTGATCTTGACGATGCCGAACTCGCCCTCCGGCGCCGTGTCGGCGTCGCAGGCGGTGAGCACTTGGGCGGACCCTTCGAAGTCGCCCGGGCCCGCCTCGGTCTCGGCGCCGTCGGTGAGCAACGCCGAGGAGTATGCCGCGGGGTCGACGAACAGGGTGCCGGTCGGCAGTCGGGCGGGTGGGCCGGCGATCGGCAGGTCGCCGCCGGACGACCCGCTCCCGGCGCCGCCGGCGTCCGAGGCGGCGTAGCGCTGCAGGCGCTGGCCGGCGACCCAGTCGATCCGGGCCATCTCCGACTTGGTGACGGGGCTGCCGTCGGGGGAGTCCCACACCTCGAGGTAGGTCACATCGCGCCCGGCGTTGGCCAGGGCGACCCAGGCCGTCCCGTTGTCGCCCGTGAAGCGCCACAGCTTGCCGAACTCCTCGAACTCGTCGGAGAAGTCCTGCGTCATGTCGCTGGGTCGGCTGCAGTTGTCGAACGCCGCTCCCATTGCAGCGGCGGCGTCTTGGGCGCCCTGATCGCTGCCGTAGCTCCAGGTCCACTCGTGGGCGAAGGCCGACGGGGCGCCGGCGGCGGTGACCTCCTGGCGGTCCAGCGCGATGCCGTCGCCGACCGGCAAGTCGCACACCGGCGTGGTGTCGAGGGCCGTCGGCTCCGCGACAGTGGGTTCCTCGGCGAGACCGAAGGCGGCCTGCCACTCCGCGGCAGACGGCTGGATGAGGGGCTTGGCGGCGAGCAGCTGCTCCCAATCCACCTGTGGCGCAGTCGATTCGGTGGCCGAGCTGGTCGGCGTGGACGAGGTCGTTGAGGTCGTAGAACGGGTGATGCTCGAGGTGGACTGCGTCGCCGGATCGGTGTTGTCGCCATTCGGCCGGCCGAGCCCGGACAGTCCGACGGCCGCGACCACGACGGCCGCGGCGGCGACCGCGGCGCCGGCGGACCGCCATATGGTCTGCTTGCGCCGGGTGCCGCGGGACTTCACCTGGGACAGCGGCGGCAGGGGCAGGTCGTTGACGTCGTGGCGCAGCGAGTCGAGGGCGCCCCGGATCAGGTCGTCATCCTCCCGGCTCCAGTCGTCGAGGAAGTCGTCGTGGTCGGTCATGACGACGCTCCCTTCGCGCGTAGCTTCTCGGCGAGGGCCTTGCGGCCGTGGTGCAGGCGGGCCTTGACGGTGCCCAGGGGAGCACCAAGGTCCTCGGAGATCGCCTCCAGGCTCATGTCGAGCAGGTAGTGCATGGCCAAGACCTCCCGGTGCTGGGGTGAGAGGGTCTTGAGCGCCTCGACGATATAGGCGCGGTCCTCGTTGGGCTCGGCCGTGGGTGCCGGCACCAGTGACAGGCGGCGGTGCGCCTCGGTGCGGTTGGTGTCCTTGCGCCACTGGGATATCGCGAGGCGGCGCGCCACGGTGCGCACCCACGAGAGGGGGTCGTCGGCCTTGCTGACCTGCGACCACCGTTGCCAGGCCCGGGCGTAGGCCTCCTGGGTGCAGTCCTGCGCCAGCGACAGGTCACCGGTCGTCGCATAGACCAGGTGGATCACGCGGTGGGCGGTCTCCCGATAGAAGGCGTCGAAGTCCAGGGTGGTCGCGATGGCGTGCTCCCTCCCTGCGCTCACCGGGCGCGCGAAGACGGCGCTCGGTCCCTGGACGATGGCGGTCATAACCCACCGGACGCGTGGCCGGGGATTGAGGTTGCCAACCTAGCCGAGAACCTTCCCGTCGCCGCTCACCGGGTCCCACGGGCCCTGGTCGCCGCCACCGGGTCCCCGTCGGGGCCTACCGGGTCCTGCCGGGCCGCGCCGGGTCGCGCCAGGTCGCTCCAGGTCCCGAAAAGCCGCCGTCCCCCGGCGTGGGTCCGCGCTCGTCGCCTCCCCATGGGCGAGCATGGGACACGTCATGACGATCCTCGACGACACCCCCGCCGCCGGCGCCGCCCACGACACCGGTGAGGTCGCCGAGCCCGGGCGGCAGCGGGCGCTGCTCGACCGCCCCTGGGTGGGCGCGCTGATCGCCGGGGCCAGCGCCGCCGCGATCGGGTTGCTCGCCGTGCTCGCCGTGGTCGGCATCGTCGGCTCGCTCGCGCCGAAAGCCAGCTCCTACTGGGGCGACCTGTTCGGCGCCGGGGCGGCGTTCTGGCTGGTCATGGGCGGTTCGCGGCTGGCCGCCGATGGCGTCTTCATCGCGCTCACCCCGTTGCTGGCGACGGCCGGGCTGGTGTGGCTGGCCGTGCGCGGCGCCCGCCAGGGCATCCCGGAGTCGGGCTCGCGCCGCTATCCGTATGCCGCCTTCCTCGGCGGGTATGCCGCGCTCGCCCTCCTCGCGTTCGTCATCTCCCTCGGTGGTCCCGCCCGACCCGTCTGGTGGTCCGTGCCGCTGCCGGCCCTCGGCATACCGCTGCTCGCGCTGGCCCTGCACGAGGTGCCGCGCGGCCGGTGGGAGGGCGTGGTGCGGCACATGCCCCGCACCCTGCGGCGGGCTGTGGGCCCAGCCTTGCGCACCACCGTGCTGATGCTGCTGACGGGCATGGGTTTGGTGCTGCTCGCTGTCACGCTGCGGCTCGGCGAGATCGCCCGGCTGTATGCCGAACTCGGCGCCGGTCTGCTCGGTGGACTGGCGCTCACGTTCGCTCAGGTGCTGGCGTGGCCCAACCTCGGGCTGTGGATGACATCGTTCCTCGCCGGCCCCGGCTTCACGATCACCGAGGGTTCGAGCGTCGGCCTCGGCGGCGCGGACGGCGGAGTACTCCCGCTCATCCCGGTCCTCGGGGCGCTGCCGGGCAAGGGGGAGTTCGGCTGGTATGTCGCCCTCCTTTACCTCGTGCCTGTCGTCATCGGCGGGTATGCCGCCCGCCGCGCCCTCGCCGAGATCCCGCGCCTGGCCAGCGCCCGCACCAAACTCGCCTCCGTCGCCGCGACGGTCTGCCTTGCGGCGGCGTTCACCGCGCTGCTCGACGGCCTCGCCGGGGGCTCGCTCGGCGACGGTCGCCTGGCCAGCCTCGGGCCGTCCGCGGGGGCCCTGTTCGTCAGCCTGTGCATCGCCCTCGGCCTCGGCGCCGGCGTCGTCACCGCCCGCGACTGGTGGCGCCTGCGCCGCTGACCGCCTGCGCCGCGGGCTGCGTGAGGTGTTTGGCCGCCGGCAGTGTCGTCGTCGCCTTGGGCGTCTCCTCTGTCACGACATGGGGTATCCGCCGGAGCGCATGACCCACGTTGTGACACGGCGGCGGCCTTCGTGTCACAAGGTGGGGGACTCGACATCTCCGATAGCCCATCTTGTGACTCTGGCCTCTGACGGTGAGCGCCGGCTGGTCGGCGCCGGCCGACCCATCGCTAGGCTTGCGAACCGTGACCCCTGCCCGCCTCGTCGTCCTCGTCTCCGGCTCCGGCACGCTGTTGCAGGCGCTGATCGACGCGGCCGCCGACGCGGCATACGGCGCCCAGATCGTCGCCGTCGGCGCCGACCGCGACGACACCCTGGGGGAGCAGCGGGCGGCGCGCGCCGGCATACCCACCTTCGTCGAGAAGGTGAGCGACCACCCGAGCCGGGAGGAGTGGGACGCCGCCCTGACGGCGCGGGTGGCGGCATACGACCCGGACCTGGTCGTGAGCGCCGGCTTCATGAAGGTGCTCGGCCCGGCCTTCCTCGCCGCCCACCGGACGATCAACACCCATCCGGCCCTACTTCCGAGTTTCCCTGGGGCACATGGGGTTCGCGACGCGCTCGCGCACGGGGTCAAGCTGACCGGGTGCACGTGCCATTGGGTGGACAGCGGCGTCGACACCGGGCCGATCATCGACCAGCGGGCGGTCCGGATCGAGGACGGCGACACCGAGCTGAGCCTGCACGAGCGGATCAAGGTCCTTGAGCGCGACATGCTCGTCGACGTGGTGCGGACACTGGCCTCAGCCCGGTCACGACCGAACTAGACTCGAGCAAGTGAGTAGCGTCAGCGCCCCCGGTCCCACGCAAGACATCCGCCCGGTGCGCCGGGCCCTCGTCTCGGTCTACGACAAGAGCGGGCTGGAGGAGTTGGTTCGTGGCCTCCACGAGGCGGGCGTCGCGCTCGTCTCGACCGGCGGCTCGGCGAAGTTCATCGCCGGGCTCGGCCTCCCCGTCACCGAGGTGGCCGATCTGACCGGCTTCCCCGAATGCCTCGAGGGGCGCGTCAAGACCCTCCACCCCGTCATCCACGCCGGCGTGCTCGCCGACACCCGCAAGCCCGACCACCTCGAGCAGCTGGCCGGCCTCGAGATCAAGCCGTTCGAGCTGGTCGTCTGCAACCTCTACCCGTTCGCCGCGACCGTCGCCTCGGGGGCCGGGCCAGACGAGTGCGTCGAGCAGATCGACATCGGCGGGCCGACGATGGTGCGCGCGGCCGCCAAGAATCACCCCTCCGTCGCCATCGTCACCGACCCCGCGGCATACCCGATGGTGCTGGAGGCCGTGACCTCCGGTGGGTTCACCTTCGAGCAGCGGAAACTGTTGGCCGCCAAGGCCTTCCAGCACACGGCGGACTACGACAACGCGGTCGCCAACTGGATGGGCAACGCCTACGTCGACACGTCCGGCGGCAGCGGTTTCCCGGCGTGGACGGGTGCGACGTGGACCAAGGCGCAGTCGCTGCGCTACGGCGAGAACCCCCACCAGCGCGCCGCGCTCTATCGCTCCGGACGGGCGGGGCTGGCCAGTGCCGAGCAGTTGCACGGCAAGGAGATGTCCTACAACAACTACGTCGACACCGACGCCGCCGTGCGGGCCGCCTATGACCAGGGCGACCAGCCGACGGTCGCGATCATCAAGCACGCCAACCCCTGCGGGATCGGCGTCGGCGACACCGTGGATGCGGCGTATGCCGCCGCTCACGCCTGTGACCCCGTGTCCGCGTATGGCGGCGTGGTCGCCACCAACCGCACGGTCAACCGCGCGATGGCGCTGGCGCTCAACGACACCTTCAGCGAAGTTGTCGCGGCGCCCGGCTTCGACGCTGACGCGCTGGACGTGTTGCGGGAGAAGAAGAACCGACGCCTCGTGCAGTTGCCCGACGGTATGCAGGCGGCTCGCGACGCGGTGGAGTACCGCCCGATCTCGGGTGGCGTGCTCATGCAGACCGTGGACCGGCTGGATGCGGTCGTCGAGGATGCCTCGGGCGGCGTCTCCGGTGGGGACGAAGCGGCAAACTGGCGCCTCGTGGCGGGATCTGCTGCCGATGCGGCGACGCTGGCGGATCTCCAGTTCGCCTGGCGCGCAGTGCGATCGGTGAAGTCCAACGCCATCCTCCTTGCCCGCGATGGCGCATCGGTCGGCATCGGCATGGGCCAGGTCAACCGGGTCGACTCGTGCCGCCTGGCCGTCTCGCGGGCGGGGGAGGAGCGGGCGCGTGGGGCGGTCGCCGCCTCCGACGCCTTCTTCCCCTTCGCTGACGGGCTGCAGGTGCTGCTCGACGCCGGCGTCGAAGCCGTTGTGGCGCCGGGCGGTTCGGTCCGCGACGAAGAGGTCGTCGCCGCGGCCGAGGCGGCCGGCGTGACCCTGTACTTCACCGGCACCCGCCACTTCGCCCACTGACACTCCGAAGCTGTCGCTGTCGCGCGAGTGGCTGTCACGTGAGTGGCAGCGACGAAATGACGTCGCTGCCACTCACCTGACGAGTTCGTCAGCGCATCCGCAGGCCCTTGGGCGCGGGCCCGTGTTCGCCGACGGCCGCCAGCAGCCGGCGGGCGATGACGACCTGCAGCAGCCCGAACCCGATCCCCAGCAGGCCCACCAGCCACGGCACCCAGGCGGGCGGGGCCGACGCGGTCGGGTCGCAGGTCGCGGCGTTGCTGCCGTCGGGTGCGCACGACATGTCGGTGTACGCAGTCATACCGATCGCCGCCAGTGCAAGCAGCGCGACCGGCACGCCGCTCGCGAGCACGACCCAGGCCTGGGCGCGCTGGGCGGTGTTCCAGCGGCGGCACAGGACGAGCATGACCAACCCGACCAGCCAGACGATGATGCCGATCGGGGCGAGGAGCACCGTGAGGACGAGCACCTCGGCGACGATCAGCAGCATCACCGTCATACCCTCGCGGCGTGGGATGCCCGACCCGGCCGGCGCGGGTGGCGCCGGGGGAGCGGCGGCGGCGACGACCGACTCGGGCGTGCCGAGCCGGTCGAGCAGGGTGCGGATGTCCGCCTCGCTCGTGCCGCCCTCACGCTCCGCTGCGACGAAGTGCTCCTCGATGTCCGCCACGAGTTCGCGCGCCTCGCCCTCCGGCAAGGCAGCCGCCTGTGCGCGCAGCCGGGCGAGGTAGTCCTGCACGAGCGGGTGCTCGAGATTGGTCATCATGACCGTGCCTTTCCATCGAGAAGTCGATCGACAGCGGATTTGAATTCGCCCCACGCGCCCCGGAAGTCGCCGAGAGCCTGGCGCCCGGCCGGGGTGAGGGAGTAGTAGCGGCGCGGCGGCCCGGACTCGGACTCGCGCCATGTGGTGGTGACCAGCGCATCCTTGCGCAACCGGCTCAGCAGCGGATAGACCGTGCCCTCGCCGGCGACGAGGCCCGCCTCGGACAGCTCGCCGACGAGGTCGTACCCGTAGCGCTCGCCGTCGTCGAGCAGGGCAAGGACGCAGTGCTCGAGGGCGCCGCGTCGCAACTGCGTCAATGCCTTCCCCTCGCCCTCTGCTGCCATGCCTCGCAAGGTAGCACGCGAGTACCTTGCACCGCAAGCAACCTGGCGTCACTCAGCAGAGGTTGGTCAAATCCGCTCACCTAGGGAGGTCTGCTGATTTGACTAACCTCTGCGAGCAGAGGTTGCTCGGTCTCCCCGCGTCAGCGGGGGCGCACGGCGGCGGGGTCGACGGCGATCCAGACGGCGTCGGCGCGGCCGAGGAGGCGGCCGTCGGCGCCGAAAAGCGCTGTGCCGGAATCGAACCGCCGTCCCGAGCTGCTGCCCGGCCAGGCCATGACCACGCACTCCTCGCCGACCTCCGGCAGGCCGGACACGGCGGCGGTCATGGTCCCGAGCACCATCGGGCGCCCCGCGATGCCGGCCGACCAGCCACCCGGGCAGTCCAGCGCGGCCCACACGATCGGCACGCTCACCTCGGTCGGGACCCACGCGGCGGCATACGCACCGTCCGCGCGCCCCAGGCTCCCCGGACGCAGGCCCAGCCCATCGGCGCGCCCGGTGCCGCACGAGTAGCACGTCGGGAACGGGTGCTCGGCCAGACCCTCATACCGCTCACCCGCGGCCACCGCGTCGGCGAAACTCACCGGCCCCACCGGCGTGGGCGCGAGCGCGGCGGCCGGCTCCGCCGTGCCCACCAGGGTCTCCCCGTGGGTCATCCGGTATGCCGCGGCGTCACCCGAAACGGTCAGCGGCACCTCGAGCGGTGGCGGAGCGGACAGGCGCACCCGCACCGCGTCCGCATCCGGCACCGAATCGCGGACCAACCCCGCGGCCGACCCTGCGAACCAGCCGCCGTTAGCCGACCGGGGCGGGCCGTTGAAGTGCGCGGGGATCGTCAGGGTGGTCATCGCCCCATCCTGCCAGCGCCGTCAGGGACTCATCGCGAGGAAGACGAAGGCCGCGAAGATGCCCAGGTGCACCACCGCCTGCAGCCGGGTCGCGCGACCGGGCACGATCGTCAGGGTCGAGACCACCACGGCGAGCACGAACAAGGTGATGTGCGTCGGCCCGAGCCCGAGCTCCAACGGCGCGTCGACGAAGCGGGTCGCGATCGCCAGCGCCGGGATGGTCAGGCCGATGCTCGCCATGGCCGAGCCGAGCGCGAGATTCATGGACGTTTGCAGCCGGCCGCGCCGCGCGGCGTTGACCGCTGCGAGCGTCTCCGGCAGCAGCACCAGCAAGGCGATGACGACACCGACGAAGGAGTGCGGCAGCCCGGCCGCATTGACCGCGTCCTCGATGGCCGGCGACTCGACCTTGGCCAGCCCGACCACGGCGATCAGCGACAGCAGCAAGAACGCCAGCGAGGTCCACGCCGTCGCATTGCTGGGCGGGTCGGCGTGATCGTCGTCGGTCGCGATCACCGAGCCGTCCTTGGCGACGGGTAGGAAAAAGTCGCGGTGTCGCACCGTCTGGGTCGCGACGAATGCGCCGTAGAGCACGAGCGCGGAGACGGCGGCGAATATCAACTGGCCGGTCGTGAAGCGTGGTCCGGGCGCGCCCGTCGTCATCGACGGCAGCACCAGGGTGAGTGTCGTCAAGGTCGCGACGGTCGCGAGCGCACCCCCGGACCCCTCGGCGTTGAAACGCGGTATGCGGCTGCCGCGAGTGGCAAAAAACAGTGCGGCACCGATGATTCCGGCGAGCGTGATCATCACTGCGGCGAAGACGGTGTCGCGGGCCAGGGTCGCCGACTTTTCAGGCGCTGTCAGCATCAAGGTCAGGATCAGCGACACCTCGATGACGGTGACCGCCACCGCCAGCACAAGCGAGCCGAAGGGCTCACCGACTCGATGCGCGACGATCTCGGCGTGCTGGACGGCCGCGAGCACCGCGCCGCCGAGCAGCAGCGCCACCACCCCGACTCCGATCGCCCCGAGTTCGCGCCCCAGCGTCAACGCCAGCGCGAGGGCGGCGAAAACAGGCAGGACGTGGTACCAGCGGGCTCGTGTCAGCATAAATGTCTTCCCGCGGCGTCCCGCCGCTGGACGTCGGGTGGGATGTGCCCCAGTCTATCGAAGGACGGTCGCGTCACTCCGCTCCGAAGCCGGCCCAACCGCCTTCGGGCACCTGCCCGACATCGAGATGTGTCAACTGCCCCAACAGGATCGGGTCCTGCCGGTCGAGCCAGTCGACGAGCTGCCGGAAGCTGACCAGATAGGTGTCCGGGGCTTTGGCGAGCGTGCGCATGGCCTCTTCGATAGCGTCCATGTAGATGCCGCCGTTCCACTGTTCGAAGTGGTTGCCGATGACCAGCGGCGCCCGGTTGCCGGTGTGGGCGCGCTGGTGCCCGGCGAGCAGCGCCCCGAGCGCCTCCGTCTTCCAGCCCGGATACTTCGAGGCGTCCTTGCCCGGCTGCGGCCCGCTCTGGTTGGCCATGTAGTTGTAGTCCATGGCGAGCACCTCGAACTTGTGTCCCGGGAACGGGATCTGCGACAGCCCGAGGTTCCACATCGTCGTGCCCTCGAACCGGGTGGGCCACACCTGCCGCGTCGAGGTCGAGCTGTCATAGCGCCAGCCGAGCTTCTGCGCCGTCGGCAACAGCGCATCGCTGCCGAGCAGGCACGGCGTGCGCGAGCCGATCAGTTCCTTGTCGTAGTCGAACGGCAGCGACGGTATGGACGTCCAGCCGGTTGTCGTGCGCCAGTGCTTGACCATCCACACGGCTTGGTCGATCTCGTCGCGCCACTCCTTGCTCGTCCAGTCACCGACCCCGCCGGGCCCGCAGAAGTGGCCGTTGAAGTGGGTCCCGATCTCGTGCCCCTCGAGCCACGCCGCGCCCACGCCTTCGATGGTGCGCTTGACGGAGCCGTCGGACAGGAAGGGGATGTCGGTGTCGCCCGGGTCATGGCGCGGGGCGTGATAGCGCTTCGCGTCCGCCTCGCGCAAAAGATAGATGCCGCTGAGGAAGATCGTCATGGAGGCGCCGATTTCCTTTGCGACAGTGCGGAACCGGGTCAGCAGGTGCGCATCGGTCTCGCCGCCGCCGTCCCACGAGAAGACGACGAACTGCGGGGGCGCGCTGCCCGCGGCGAGGTCGGGCAGCGTCGGCTGGTGCGGTTGGGGTCCGGTATGGGCAGTGCTGCCGTCCCCGATCGGTCGCGGCGCTTTGCTCGTGGTCGGCTTCGCGTTGGCCTGCACGACGCGCACCGGCTGCGTCGGGGCGTTGGCCGGCCCGCACCCGGCCAGGGCAGTAATCAGCGCCGACCCGGTCAGCATGATGGCCGATCGTCGGTTGGTCTCCACGGGCTCCACCCCCTCTGCTACCACTGTCCCGGTTCGCGTCGCTTCATCTGTGACGACGCGCCGAGCGGGCCCGAGGTTGGGTGCGAATTTTAATGCGGGTCAGGCGTACCGGGCGCTCTGCCGGAGCGGGTCCGGGCCGTGCAGCGGCGGCAGACTCCACGACAGATCGAACCCGCCCGGGCCTCCGGGGGGTGCCGGCGTCGCCCGCAGATGCACCGTATGCGGTGTCTCGACGAGCCGGATCTGCGCCGCGAATCCGCCGTCACCGGTGCCGCCGCCCGCGGCGACCAGGGGCAGCCGTATGCCGTCCGCTCGCCACTCGCTTTCCGCCCACGCGCCCGCGCCCACCGCGACGGTCAGGTCGGTCCCGTCGCGCGTCAGGGTCAACTCCCAGCCGCCGCCCGGTTCGACCGGGCGCACCCGCGCAGCCGAGTATGACTGTGCCACATCGCCACTCGTGCGACTCCACTGTCCGCCGGCAAACGGGCGTGGCGGCGGCGGCGCGATCCGTAGACCCGCCAGGCGCTCGGCCAGGGCGGTGTCCGCGGCCGTGTCTGCGGCGGGGTCACCGGGGCGGTCGACGGCGCGGTCGACGGCCGGGAGCAGGTGCGTCCAGATCGCGTCGAGGATCGCCTGCATGTCCCCAGTCTCCGCGGTCGTCGCGACGGCGATCCGATGCTGCGGCAACACGATCGCGAACTGGCCGAAGGCGCCGTCGCCGCGGTAGCCGTGGCGTGATGACCAGAACGAGCAGCCATAGCCTTGGGCCCAGTCCGGGCCGCCTGGGTCGGGGTTGACGAGGCCGGATGGGGTGCGCGCGCACTCGACCCATTCGGGTGACAACACCTGACGGTCGCCGACGCGGCCCTCGTCGAGATAGAGCTGGGCGAGGGCGAGCACGTCACGCGTCCGGGCGAAGCTGCCCGAGAAGCCCAGTTCGGCGCCGGATCCTGTTGTCTTCCAGAGCAGTTCGGGGACACCGAGCGGTTCGAGGACTCGTTCCCGGAGAATGCCCACGAGGCTTGTGCCGGCAACGGCACGGGCTGCGGCCGCCACCAGATAGGTCGCGACCTGGTTGTAGGCGAAGTGGGTGCCCGGCTCGTGTTCCGGTTCGTGAGCAAGGATCCGCGCAACCATGGGATCCAACCCGGAGTCCAAGAGGGGCCGGGTGGCTACCCCACTCTCGTCGGAACCCCACAGCCAGGCTTCCTGGTCATGGCCCGTCGCCATCCGCAAGCAATCGCCCACGGTGACCTGCTGCCACCGCGCCGGCAGGGCGGCGAAGTCGACGCCGGGAAGGTCGCGGCATACCGGATCCGACAGCGCCAGGCGACCCTCGTCGACGAGCACACCCACCGCTGTCGCCGTCCACGACTTGCTCACCGAGTAGAGCAGGTGGGGGCGCTCCGCGGCATACGGCGCCCAGTATCCTTCCGCGACAACGCGACCGGCACGGGCGATCGCGAACGAGTGCATCTCGATGCCCGGATGTGCCTCGAGAGCGTCGACGAGGGCGAGCAAGCCGGCGGCGTCGATAGCGGCGGCCGAGGGCGAGATGGAGGGGAGGGGCACGCGACCGACCCTACTCAGATGGGGTGAAGGCTCCGGCGATGTGGAGGAGGGCGGCGGCATACGCCTCCTCGGGGTCGGTGTGCGTGACGGACCCCGCCCCGCCGCCCGTGGTGTCGGTGCGATAGGTGACCGTCCAGCCGTCCGGGGTGCGCTGCAGGATCTCGAGCCGGTCGCCGATCAGCGTGCGCAGCTGGTCCTCGCGCGGCAGCCAGATCGCCTTGTCGAGCGGCACGGAGTCGAGCGCCCATTCGGTGGTGCCGTTGAACCCGAGGATGGTCTCGTCCTGATAGTGGTGCACCTCGATGGTCAGCTCGCTGATCCAGAACTGATCGCCGTCGAGTTCGGGGGAGGAGATCGCGAACCGATCGCCGGGCTGGGGCTCCCAGAGGATCCCGGCGGCGGCCAGGGCGGTGGCGGTGGCGACGCTGAGCATGCGCCCTATTGTGCGCGGCGCAGTCCACTTTTTGGGGGACTTGTTCAGGCATTATTCGCTTTTTATCCTTGTTCCGGCCGTGAGAATGTCGCCGATTTGCGGCGCCGGATCGCGGGGCAGTGGTTTCGGAGAATTTCGGGGACGTGAATGGATATTCGGTCGCATCATGAGCTGACGGGGATGCTCGAAGAGCCGTGGCCCGATCCGGAGCACGGCTGTTGCGGCGGCGCGGAGCCGGAGCTGCCGAGTGGGAGCCCGAGCCGGCGCGAACTGCTCGCATATGCGGGGCTATCGCCTTTGCTTGCAACAGGTTTCACGCGATTCGAGACTCCCGGCGAGATCCCGCGCCTCGAGCGGCCGGACAGTGTCGTTCGCGCCGCCCTACACGTGCACAGTTCGTTCTCCGAGGGCGCAGGCGCCCTGAAGGCCTTCGGCACACCCGGCCAGGAAAGCGCCTCGATGGAGTCGCACGCCTACTCGCTGAGCACCATGGGCTTCGACCTGTGCATGTACACCGACCACGACCACCGCATGGCCGGTGCCAACTGGGGCGCCACCTACGTGCCATATCCGACGCGAGAGGACTTCGCCAACCCCGGGTGGACCTATTCGAGCCAGCGCTACGGCTCGGTGGCCGGCGGTCACAATTTCGGGGCGGGCGGGCTGACGGTGTTCAACCGCAATGGCCTCAGCGGCGGCGTCACCCTGGCCTATTGCGATTCGGGCAACAAGAGGTGGACCTATCGGACCAACCTGGGCGGGATGACGCTCGCCCTGGCGGCCATCGCCCCCGAGACCGGCTACGCGGAATTCCGCCTCCAGAGCAGTCACCGTCCCGCCACGGCAGGCCGCCCGGAGGGCAGTTACGTCCTGCGCTATCTACTGCGCACCGATGTGACCGAGCGCGTAACCGAGGTCGCCGGCCTGACCGTCATCGTGTCTGTCCCGGCTCGATCCGGCACGACCACCGTCGTCCCGATCGACCCGTGCGCCGATCTCGCGGCCGCCTATCCCGACCTAGGCATCCGCGTGCACGACATGTCGGCCTACGGGTTCTGGTTCGGCGCCGGAGGCGGACCCGAGTGCGACAACGCCGCGCTCTTCCAATGCCTGGACATCGCGCGCACGGCAGACGTCGGCGCCGCACTCGCCCTCCAACGCGAACTGCTCGGACACCTGCAAGCGGGGTACCCGGACATCCGACTCGTCCAAGGCCTGGAGCTGTCCTACGCGACGCACGTCAACTGGCTGTCCAACGCCTCCACCGACATCACGAGCACGCCACCCACCGGCGGCTCGATGTCGACCTACTTGCGAAACAGCATCGCGATGATTCGCGCGGCCGGCGGCGCGTCGAGCTACAACCACCTGTTCGGCGCCACGCGTGGCCCACTTATCACGGGCAGCGCCCGCACCGGCAAGATCAAGACCACGGCGACCCAGCTGCTCGCCAATCGCCTCTATGGCGCCGACATCCTGGAAGTCGGCTACACCCTGCGCGGGGGCATGGATCTGGCTGCCCACCTCGAGGTGTGGGACATCTTGTTGGCCGCGGGCATGCGCGTGATCGCCAACGGCGCCACCGACAATCACAACGGGAGCCTGTCGTCCTACGCCCGCGACTCCAACAACTTCGCCACGGATGTGCTGGCAAGCACCTCCGACCCGGCGTTGGTGATTCCCGCGCTCCAGCAGGGACGCGCCTTCGTCTCGCAGCACGGCAAGTTCGGCGGCCTTCTCGACCTCAGCGCCACCGGCGCCGTCATGGGGTCGACGGTGACGAGCCCCAAATCGACGGTCAACGTGACCGTGACGCACGAAGGCTGCTCGGGCATGAGCGTTCGGGTGCTCCAGTACGCCGTGCATGGCAGCACCACCGTCAACGCCCGCCGGCCGCCACTCAAGAACGTCTCGATCAACCCCGGCGGGCGGTCCACGACCGCACTGTCCTTCCAGAACGTCAACTCCTATATCCGGAGCGAAGTGTGGAGTGGCGGCAAGCGGGTCGCCTTCAGCAACCCGCTGTTCATCAGGCGCAGGTGAGGAGTCCCGCGTGGGGAGACCAATTGTCTCCCAATGGTTCTTCCCAATGATCCATGGCATCCACAGGAGTGAGAAATGACTAAGCGGTCGCTCAGAAACACGGTCGCGACGATCGGGTGCGCGACCCTCGCGCTCGCCGGCCTGACGGCCGCCCCCGCCGACGCAGCACCCGGCGACGTCCAGATCAACGAGTTGCTCTATCACGCCGCGGATGCCGACCTCACCTACGGCGCTCTCGAGTTCGTCGAGCTGCGCAACACCGGCAGCGAGCCGGTGGACGTCGGGGGATGGCAGTTCACCGCGGGCATCACCGGCACGGCCATCCCGGCCGGCGTGACCATCCCCGCCGGCGGCTACCTCGTCGGGACCAACGACGCCGCCCTGTTCCAGGCCCGGTTCGGTTTCGCCGCGGGCTTCGTCTTCGCGACCGGAGAAGCGCTGTCCAACGGCGGTGAGCTCGTCACGCTGGCCGATGCCGCCGGCGGCGTCATCGATTCGGTGCTCTATGACGACGCCGTCCCATGGCCGTTGTCTCCCGACGGCGCCGGTCCCTCCCTCGAACTCGATCCCTCCGCGACGGACAACGCCGCCACGAGCTGGCACGCCAGCTCCGTCGACTTCGGCACCCCCGCCGCCGCCAACTCGGCCGCCCCCATGGCCCTGACCGGTGTGGGCCCCGACTCCGTGACCCCCGAGCCCGGCGCGGACGTGACCCTCACCGCCACGGCCCCCGCCGGCTCCACGGTGACCTTGACCTACAAGGTCATGTATGCCGCCGACGTCGTCATCCCCATGGCGGACGACGCGGCGAGCCCCGGCGGCGCCGCGGACGGCGTGTATGCCGCGACGATCCCCGGAGCGGGCGCAGGCGAACTCGTGCGCTACCGCGTCAGCGCTACCAAGGGGACCCAGGCCGCGTCATACCCTGCCGAGGGCGATTCGCGACCGTATGACGGGTATGTCGTGCGCGACCCCGAACTCGACTCGGCCACCTATCCGGTCCTGCAGTGGTTCATGTCCGACGAGGTCTATCAGGACATGATCACCAACCACCGCTGCGACGACTACGACGCCCAGGCGACCTTCGCCTACGGAGGCCGCGTCCTCGACGGCGGGCTGATGCACATCAAGGGCCAGAGCACCTGCACCGCCGCGAAGGCGAAGTGGGATGTCGAACTCCCGAAGGGGTACACGTTCGACTTCGGCCAGAACTTCCCCTATCCCGTGAAGAAGTTCGACATCCAGAACGAGCGGGTGCCCCGCTCGCGCATCGGGTGGGAGGTGGCCGCGGCCACCCGCGAGCTGACGGTCGGTCACGGCACCGTGCGCATCCAGCGCAATGGCAAGTTCCACTCGGTCGTGACGATTCTCGAGAACTACGACGGCACCTGGCGCAAGACGCACGGCATGGACGTCCCGATGTACAAGGTCCAAGGCGGAGGCCTGAAGCGCTACACCAGCCCAGAAGCGATGGCCGCCACCGGCGATGTCGAGAAGAAGAACCCCGACGACACCGACTTCAGCGACATCTGGCAGCTCACCCAGCGGCTCGCCGCACCCGATTCGCCGGAGAAGTTCGCCTGGATCCGCGCCAACCTGGCCCTTCCGCAGATCGCCAACTACACGGCGCATACGGTCGTCACCCGCCGCTGGGACACCGGAACCCGCAACTTCTACATGGTCAAGAACCCCCAGACGGGCCGCTGGCAGGTGCTCGCCTGGGACTTCGACAATGTCTTCAACAACGCCACCGACGGCAAGGGCGCTTTCCTCACCCCGCTGCTCGACCGGCCCGGCCTGTGGCAGACGCTCTTCAAGATGCCCGACTTCCAGGCCATGCACTACCGGCGCGTACGCACCCTGCACGACCGCTTCCTCGTCGGCAACGGCCTGGTCGATCGCTTCGACGAGTTGACCGTCGGCCATGAGAGCGACCTCGCCCTCGACGTGGCGAAATGGGGCGGCCCGACGCTGGCCACCGCCCGCGGCGTCTTCGTCGCCGGTGTGGAGGAGCGCCGCCGGGAGATCGCCAATGGCACGACCAACGGGATCATCCCGACCTCGCAGAGCCCGACGGCGGCCCCGGTCGTCAACGAGATCCAGGCAGTGCCGGGAGCCACGCGCCCCGAATACCTCGAGGTCTACAACCCCGGCACGACCGGCTTGGACATCAGCGACTGGTCGATCCCCGCGGTCGGCCTGACACAGCTCATCCCCGGGACTGTCGTGCCCCCCAAGAGCTACCTCGTGTGGAGCAACGACGACGCCAAGCTCGTCAGTGCCTTCGGCGGCGACTTCATCGCCGGTGGCATCTTCTCCGGTGACCTGGCCGACACGGGCGAGGAGGTCGCCATCCTGGACGGTGCGCGCGTGGCCGCCTCGGTGACCTATGCGACGACCAGCCCGTGGCCGGGACCCTCGGGTCCGTCGCTGGAACTCAAGGACCCGGCGCTCGACAACAGCCTCGGCGCCAACTGGGCCTTCAGCACCGACGCACGCAGCGGCACGGCCGGCACCCGCAACGCGGTGTTCGTCCAACCGCCTAGCACCACGACCACGGTCTTCCCGTTCGGCTCGACCTGGAAGTGGTATCCGTGGGTCACCCCGAACCAGTACTGGAAGAACCTCACGTTCAACGACTCCTCCTGGAGGACCGGCCCCGGCCCGCTCGGGTTCCGGTCCACGCAGAAGACCACCATCAACACCGCCACCGGGCGCGTTTCCTACTACTTCCGCAAGACCTTCGACATCGGCTCCGGTCCGCGCGCGGGCGTCACCTTGCGCCTGCGTCGCGATGACGGTGCGGTGGTCTATGTCAATGGCGTGGAGGTGGCGCGCAGCAATATGCCGGCCGGCGCCATCACGCCGATGACGCGGGCGAAGTCGGACGTCCTGCCCGGCAAGCAGGGGACGGCATACTCGATCACGTTGCCGCCGAGCGCCTTCCGCAACGGCAGCAACACCATCGCGGTCGAGGTGCACCAGTTCACCGCCACGGCGACGAGCGACTTGTTCTTCGACGCGAGCCTGGTCGTCCGCTCCTCCTGAGCGGACGCACCACCGCCTTTAGGACGCGGCCTGCCGAGCGCGTTTGCGCTTGGCGAGGATTCGGGTGATCACCAGCCCGATCATGCCGAGGAACCCGGCCGCGGTGACCGGCTGCTCCTCCGGCGTGGCCGGCCGCGCCGCGACGGGGGCGGTTGCAGCGGCGTCGGCCCCGCTCTGGTCGGTGTCCTCCGCGGCCTTGCGGGCGGCGCGCTCGGCGGCCTTGGCCTCGCGGCGGGCCGCGGTTCGGGCATCCATCTCACGCCGGGCCGCCCGGTGCGGGTCGACCGGTTTGGTGCTGTTGCCGGAGGTCTCGCGCAGCTCGCGGCCCTCGGCGACCTTCTTCTCGAGCTTGGCGGCGGCCTTCTTGGAGCCGGTGTCGTCCCGGGGCGGCAGTTGCAGGTTGCGTTCGGCGACGATGCCGGCCTGCAGCTGGCGGGCCCGCTCCAGCTCGGAGTCGACCTCCGCGCCGAAGAGCAGCGCGAGGTTGGTGATCCACAACCAGAGCAGGAAGACGATGACACCGGCGAGCGACCCGTAGGTCTTGTTGTAATTGCCGAACTGGGAGACATAGAAGCCGAACGCCAGCGACGCGACCACCCAGGTGACGATGGCGATGGCCGCGCCGACGCTGACCCACTTCATCTTCGGCTGGCGCACGTTCGGGGTCGCGTAATAGAGCACGGCGACCATGGCGACGATGATGAGCAGGATGATCGGCCACTTGGCGATATTCCAGGTCGTCACCATCGCGTCCCCGAGCCCGATGGCGTCCCCCACGCTGCGGGCGATCGGACCGGACACCACGACACCGAGCAGCACCAGGCCGGCGAGCACGACGAGGAAGAACGTCACCGCGAGGTGGAGCGGGCGCAGCTTCCAGAACGGACGGCCCTCGTCGATCTGATAGATCCGGTTCATCGCACGGCCGAAAGCGCCGACATACCCCGACGCCGACCAGAGGGCGCCGGCGATACCGGTGACCAGCGCCAGGCCCGCGCCGCCGGCGTTGACCATGCTCGTCAGCACCTTGCGCAGCTCGGCGTTGACGCTGCCGATGCCGGCCTCGTCGAGCAGGTCGACCATCGCATCGACGGTCGTCTGCCCCTGCCCGAAGAGCCCGAGCAGGGAGACCAGAGCCAGCAGGGCAGGAAAGACGGCGAGGACGGCGTAATAGGTCAGCGCCGCCGCGAGATCGGTGCACTGGTCGCGGCTGAACTCGGTCCAGGCCGCCTTGAGCGTGTATTTCCAGCCGGGCTTCTTGATGTCGGTCGGCGCGCCCGGCTTGCGCGGGTCGTCCGGTTCCGGCGCGGTCTGATCCTTGGCGGCGGCTTGACCTTCAGCGGCCATCGAGTCCTCCGGGTGTCTCGGCTTCAGTGGGTCGTATGCGGTGGGAGCCGGACCAACGCTAGGCCGCGCGGAGCGCTCGTGGCGGGTTAGCACGTGGGCAGCTCAGTCAGTGGGCGCGCGTTCCATCAACTGTCCGTGGCGCTCGCTAGGCTGGAGGACCTCGTGGAGGGTTTCTGCCCTGACACATCGCGAGAATCCATGGGTGAGCACGCGAGCGCGTCTGCGCCCCGATGAAAGGACTCGGGGAGAGATCCCGCGACAGGCGACGGCTGACTACTACCAAGCGCAAATACTGACACCCCGGGCTGCCGTTGATCACGCCCGTGCCAATGCGCGTCTCGAGGGACTCACCGCCGATCCGCGCCTCGACGGCCTGCTCACCGACATTGCTACTAGCGGAGAGCGTGACCCCGAAAAGGTTCTCCAAGAACTGGTGGCCGAGTACACCGCCAGCACGTGATCGACCCTTACGTCGATCGCGAAACGGGGGTGCTCTGCAATTGCACGCCATGAGGCCTAGTTCTGCGCTTAGGCAAAGTGGAGACCGGTGGCGGCGATGGCGATGACGAGGAGGGTCGACAGCCGCCCTCCGCCCGGGTGAGTGGGGTCGGCACGCAATTCACCGGCGGTGGGACCGCCCCAACGGCTGGCCGCCCGCCGCTGACCAGATCAAACACTGTTGCGTCCACCTTTTGGAGGGCTTGCGGGCGATCGCCGGGCCTCAATACCGTTTGGGGTTAACAGTGGATGAACGCAGAGCGGCTTTCGGGCGGCATCTGTTCGCGGTGGAAGCGGTCGACCATGGCCTTGGGCATGTCGGGGAACGGCCTTGAGTTGTCACACGCGACCCACATCAACTGGGTGCCCAACGACAGCACCCCCATCACGGGTACCCCACCGGCGGGCGGGGCGACGCCGACCCGCCAAAGCGGATGCATCGACGCGATCCGGGCGGCCGGCGGTGCCGCTTGCTACAACCACATGTTCGGTGCGACCCCAGGGCCGCTGATCACCGGCACAGCGCGCACGGACAAGATGCGGACCACCGCCACGCAGTTGCTGGCCAAATCGGCTCTATGTCGCGGACATCCTCATGGGGTGGACCATCGAGACCACCCGGCCGACCCTCGGCCTGACCGTCACCCACGAGGGCTGCTCTGGCATGACCGTCAAGGTCTTCCATTACGCCATTTCCGTGCGGCCCGGCGGCAGCACCCGCCGGGTGCCGTTGATGAGCATCACCATCACCCCGGGTTCGGCCACCTCCACCTCGGTGACCTTCACGAACGCCAACTCGTATGTCCGTACCGAAGTGTGGGCCGGGGGCTCACGCGTCGCCTTCAGCAATCCGATCTACATCACGCGGCGATGACTTTCCGCGACCGATACCCCAAGACCGACCCAACAATTCAGAAAGCACGGAGGGAACATGCGTAGGACAAGAGCGACTCGCACGCTCGCCCTGATCGGTTCGGCGGCCCTCGCCGTCACGGCCTTGACCGGCGTCCCCGCCAATGCCGCGGCCAGCGATGTGCAAATCACCGAGTTGCTCTATCACGCTGCCGATGCCGACCTGACCTACGGCGCGCTCGAGTTCCTCGAGGTGCACAACGCCGGCAGCGAGCCCGTCGACGTGGGCGGCTGGGAATTCACTGCCGGCATCGCCGGCACGACGCTCCCGGCCGGGACAACCATCCCCGCCGGCGGCTATCTGGTCGGCACCAACAACGCCGCGCTCTTCCAGGACCGGTTCGGTTTCGCGGCCGGGTTTGAATTCCTCGCCGGCGAGGCCCTGTCCAATGGCGGCGAGACCGTGACGCTGAGCGACGCCGCCACCAACGAAATCGACACGGTCACCTACGACGACCTCCCCCCGTGGCCGGTGGCTCCGGACGGCTCCGGACCCTCCCTCGAACTCGACCCGGGCGCCACCGACAACTCCATGGGCGCCAACTGGCACGCCAGCGCCGTCGACTTCGGCACCCCGGGCGCCGCCAACTCCGCCCGGCCCTTGGCGCTGACCGGGGTCGCGCCGAGCACGACGTCGCCCGATCCGGGGGCGGACGTGACCATGACCGCCACCGCGCCGGTCGGTGCCACCCTCGCCCTGACCTACAAGGTCATGTTCGGCACCGACGTGGTCATCCCGATGGCGGACGACGCCGCGAGCCCCGGCGGCGCCGGCGACGGGGTGTATGCCGCGACGATCCCCGGTGCGGGCGCGGGCGAACTCGTGCGCTACCGCGTCAGCGCTACCCAGGGAACGCAGACGGCGGCATACCCCGCGGCGGGCGACTCGCGGCCGTATGACGGGTATGTCGTGCGTGACCCCGAACTGGACGCCGCGACATACCCCGTCCTGCAGTGGTTCATGTCCGACGAGGTCTACACCGACATGATCACCAACCACCGCTGCGACGACTACGACGCCCAGGCGACCTTCGCCTACGGCGGGCGGGTCCTCGACGGCGGCCTGATGCACATCAAGGGCCAGAGCACCTGCACCGCCGCCAAGGCGAAATGGGATGTCGAACTCCCCAAGGGCTACACCTTCGACTTCGGACAGAGCTTCCCCTATCCCGTGAAGAAGTTCGACATCCAGAACGAGCGCGTCCCTCGCTCGCGGGTCGGGTGGGAGGTGGCCGCGGCGACGCGCGAGATGACGGTCGGCCATGGCACCGTGCGCATCCAGCGCAATGGCGACTTCCACTCCGTCGTGACGATCCTGGAGAACTACGACGGGACCTGGCGCAAGGCGCACGGCATGGATGACGTGCCGATGTACAAGGTCCAAAACTACGGGCTGAAGAGCTATCCCGACGCAGCGACCATGGCCGCCAGCGGGGACGTCGAGAAGAAGAACCCCGATGACACCGACTTCACCGACATCTGGGAACTGACCCAGCGACTCGCCGCGCCGGACTCCCCGGAGAAGTTCGCCTGGCTTCGCGCCAACTTGGCGCTGCCCGAGATCGCGAACTACACGGCACATACGGTCGTTACTCGCCGCTGGGACACCGGGAGCCGCAACTTCTACATGGTCAAGAACCCCCAGACCCTGCGCTGGCAGGTGCTTGCGTGGGACTTCGACCTCGTCTTCAACAACGGCGCCGACGGCACAGGCCCGTTCTTGACGCCCAGGATCGACCGACCCGGCATCTGGCAAAACCTGTTCAAGATGCCCGACTTCCGGGCCATGCACTTCCGCCGCGTGCGCACCCTGCACGACCGGTTCCTCGTCGGCAACGGGCTGGTCGAGCGGTATGACGAGTTGACGGCGGGTCACGAGAGTGACCTCAACCTCGACTACCAGAAGTGGGGTGGCATCTCGCCAACCACCGCCCGCAGCAACTTCGTCGCCGGTGTGCAGGAGCGGCGCCGGGAGATCGCCAATGGCACCACCAGCGGGATCATCCCGACCTCGCAGAGCGCCACGGCCGCCCCGGTGATCAACGAGATCCAGGCCGTGCCCGGCGCCACCACGCCGGAATACCTCGAGGTCTATAACCCCGGCACCACCGGCCTGGACATCAGCGACTGGTCGATCCCGGCGATTGGGCTCAGCCAGCTGGTGCCCGGCACGGTCGTGCCGCCGCAGGGCTATCTGGTCTGGAGCAATGACGACGCCAAACTCGTCAGCGCGTTCGGCGGCGACTTCATCGCCGGCGGCGTCTTCAGCGGTGATCTCGCCGACACCGGCGAGGAGGTGGCAGTCCTGGACGGCACCCGTGTGGCCGACTCGGTGACCTATGCCACGACAAGCCCGTGGCCCGGCCCGTCCGGTCCCTCGCTGGAGCTGAAGGACCCCGCCCTCGACAACGGCGTCGGCAGCAACTGGGCCTTCAGCACCGACCCCCGCGGGGGCACGGCCGGCATGCGCAACTCCGTCTTCGTCACCCAGCCGCCAACCAGCACAACCGTTTTCGCGATGGGATCGAGCTGGAAGTGGTACCCATGGGCGGCACCCAACCAATACTGGAAGAGCCCGACCTTCATCGACTCGGCGTGGAAGACGGGTGCCGGTCCGTTGGGCTTCCGGTCCACCCAGAAGACCACGATCAACACCGCGGTCGGCCGCTACTGCTACTACTTCCGCAAGACCTTCGACATCGGCACCGGCACGCGCACCGGCGTGACGCTGCGGCTGCGCCGCGATGACGGCGCCGTGATCTACGTCAACGGCAAGGAAGTCGCCCGCAGCAATATGCCGGCCGGCACGATCACGCACACCACGCGGGCCAAGTCGGATGTGCTGCCCGGCAAGCAAGGGACGACCTACTCGATCGCCCTGCCCGTCAGCGCCTTCCGCAACGGCAGCAACACGATCGCCGTGGAGGTGCACCAGTTCACGGCGACCGCGACGAGTGACCTGTTCTTCGACGCGAGCCTGATCGTCAAGCCCTAAGGGCGCGGCGGCGGGTCCGGCGGCATTACCCCCTCCGTGCCGCCGGACCTGGCCGCACCGGTGCACGAACGCACGTCACGGGTGTGTCAGGATCGGACGTATGACGGCCCAGACCCTCGACGGCAAAGCGATCCTGGACACCATCAAGGCCGAGCTGACCGAAAGGGTCGCGGCGCTCGCCGAGCGCGGGGTCGTCCCCGGCATCGGCACGGTCCTGGTCGGCAACGACCCCGCGAGCACGTGGTATGTCAACGCCAAGCACAAGGACGCCGCCCAGATCGGCGTGACGAGCTACCGCCGCGACCTGCCCGCCACGGCCACCCTCGAGGAAGTCCTCGCCACCGTCGATGAACTCAACCAAGAGCCCGGCTGCACCGGCTTCCTGGTCCAGCAGCCGACCGGCCTCGACGAGAACGCCATCCTCAGCCACGTCGACCCGGCCAAGGACGTCGACGGCCTGCACCCGACCAACCTCGGGTGGCTGGTCCTAGGCAAGGAGGCCCCGCTGCCGTGCACCCCCAAGGGCTGCATCGAGTTGCTCCGACGGTATGACGTGCCGCTGGCGGGTGCCCGCGTCGCCATCGTGGGGCGCGGGATCACGGTTGGCCGGCCGCTGGGCCTGATGCTCACCCGCCGCTCCGAGAACGCCACGGTCGTCACATGTCACACCGGCACCAAGGATCTCGCCGGCGAGCTGCGCCGGGCCGACGTGATCATCGCCGCCGCCGGGGTGCCGGGCATCGTCACCGCCGACATGGTCCAGCCGGGCGCCGCGGTCCTCGACGTCGGCGTCAGCCGGATCACCGCCGAGGACGGCCACAGCGTCGTCGCCGGAGACGTCGACAAGAGCGTCTGGGACGTCGCCGGCTGGGTCAGCCCCAACCCCGGCGGCGTGGGCCCGATGACGCGGGCGATGCTGCTGAGCAATGTCGTCGAGGCCGCCGAACGCGCGGCCAGCGCCTGAGCACCACGACCCGCGCACACCGCATACCCACGATGTCACTCGACCCGGAGGAACAGCCGGCCGCAGGAGCCAGCGCGGCCGAGTCACCGTGGGGCGAGGGCAAGGTCCGTCCGGTGCAACCGGAGCCCCGGCCGCCGGCGGTCACCCGGCTCGGCCCGTGGTGGCTGGTCGCCCTTGGCGTCGCGGGGGGAATCGTCTGGGCCGCAACGGATCACATGCTCCGGGCCACGGTGACCCTCGGGTCCGCCTGCCTCCTGGGGGCCGGCTTGCGGCTGGTGTTGCCCGCGCGCCGGGCGGGTGGACTGATCACCCGCAGCCGCCCCTTCGACGTGCTCGTGCTGCTCATCCTGGGCGCGGCGCTGCTGGCCGCCGGATTCGCTCTGGATCTGCGGGCCCGCGTCTGATGGTTGTCCTCCAGATGGAGGACAGGAGAGCATCGTCGTTCCGGACCCGCTCGCCCCGGCAACAGAGCATGATCGACTCATGGGAGGGTGGCTTCGGGTGGGCTTGATCGACGATCATCCGGCGATATCGACGGGGGTTCCTGCGGGTCTGGGCCAGGTGATCGATCCCGCGCCGGTCTTCACCGACGCCAAGACCGTGGACGAACTGGTGACCAGCGAAGTGGGCGCCGACGGTTTCGACGTCGTCATCCTCGACGTCCGGCTGGCCGACGAGAGCACGCCCGAGGACAACGTGCGCCGGCTCAGCGAACGCGGCTGGCCGGTGCTGCTCTACACCCGCGAGCCGCGCCCGGCCGTTCTCGCTCGCTGCTTCGCGGCCGGCGCGCGCGGCGCGGTCGGCAAGCACGAGGACTGGCCGGTCCTCGCCGAGGCCCTGCACGCCGTCGCCGCGGGGGAGTTGTACTACAACGCGGAGTGGGCATGCGCCGTCGAGGCGATGAGCGACTCGCACCGCTTCCCCGAATTGGCGCCACGGGAGCTGGAGGCCGTGCAGCTGTATGCCGCGGGCATCCCGGCCAAGTCCGTGGCCCGCCGGATGGGCGTCAGCGAGACGACGGTCAAGGAGTATCTGCGCCGGGCCGGCAAGAAGTATGAGGACGCCGGCCGGCCGGCCGCGACCAAAACCGGTCTCGCGCAACGAGCAATGGAGGACGGTTTCTACTTCCCGGTCAAGGAATGAGCGTCCCCGCCGAACAGTCGCCGCACCAGATCATCTGGGTCGCGGTGTCCTGGGCGGGCATCGCGATCGTCGGGCTGAACCTGCCCGTCACGGTCATCGACGTGGCCGGCTCGCGGACCGCGTATGTGCCGTGGTTCGCCGAGATCGTCTGCGTGCTGTATGCCGCGCTGTGGGTCAGTGCGCTGGTCCTGATCCTGCGCCGCCGCAGGGCCCGAAAAGCGATGCAGGCCACCGTTATTCTCTCACTCGCCGTGCTGGCGCTGCACCCGCTCACGCTGCGCACCGGCGGCTCGCAGTACCCCCCATTGCTGCACCTCGTCGGTGCCGGACTCTGCATGTCGGCCGTCGTCCACCTGCGACTGGCCACGACGCTCATCGTGCCGGCCGCCAGCGCCGCGGTCGCGTTGATCCGCATCCCCGAACTGGGCGTAGGACGCGCTTGGGGCGAGGCCGCGCTCCTCGCCGTCAGCGCCTGGCTCGCCACCTTCGCCATCCGGATCGTGGTGCGCGCCAACCATTCCGTCGACGACGCCGTGGCGGCCGCGGCCCGCGCCAGTGAGCGGGAGTTGCGGGCCCGGCGGCAGACTTATGAACGTTTGCGCTGGAACGGGTTGATCCACGACAAGGTGCTGGCGGCGCTGCGCGCGGCCAGCCGCGGCGCCGGCGACACCATCCCGCGGGACGCGGTGGCGCTTGCTGCGACGGGACTGACGGCGTTGACGGGCGCGACGCAGCCGCGCCCGGGGGCCCTGGCCGCGATCTGGCGCGAGCACGCCGAACGCCTCGGGCTCGAGGTGGCGGTCGATGTCACCGGCGACGTCCCCGACCCGGAGGTGCGGCTGGCTCTGCGGGACGCAACCCGCGAAGCGCTGACCAACGTCCAGCGGCACTCCGGACAGCGCACGGCCGTGCTGCACGGCATACTCACCCCCACCCGTGCCACGGTGACCGTGACCGATCCCGGGCGAGGGTTCCACGTCTCCGAGACGGGCCATAGGGCCGGCATCGCCACCAGCATCGTCGCCCGGATGCGGGCCGTCGGTGGCCACGCCCACGTGCGCAGCACGCCCCAGCACGGCACCGAGGTCCGGCTCGACTGGTCGGCCGCGGGCCCCACCGCCGCCTCCCAAGCCTGGCAGCTCGGCCTGTTCGCCCCGATCATGGTGGTCGGCGCAATCGCCTTCCTGCTCAACGTCTTTCTCGCCATCGACCAGTGGCGACTGAGCCCCGCTATCAGCCTGACGGTGGCCGCCATCGTCGTCCTCGCCGGGCTGACGGTCGCCACCACCCTGCTCACCCCGAGCGACTGGAACTGGGTGCCCCTTGCCGTCCTCGCGGTGGTCACGATCGCCGCGCTCGCCGGCACGATCCCGCAGGGGGCGCCGGAGTCGTGGCGCTACTGGTTTCTGGGCGCGCTCACCCCGGCTGTGGGCGCGATGGCCTTCCGGTTCCGGCCCTGGGCCGGACTGGCGTTGGCCGGCGCGGCGACGCTGGTCTGCATGGTGGCGGACGCTCTGGCCGGCCGCGGCGTCTGGCAGTGCCTGGTCGGTCCCGTGCCGGTGCTGATCACCACCGCTGCCGCCGGCCAGCTGGTGCGCACGGCGTTCGATTCGGCGTATGTCCGCACGGCGGAGGCGATGGCCGAGGACATCCAGGCGCGTCTGGCGACGGCGGTGAGCGAGGAGCGTGCGCTCGAGGACGACCGTCGCACCGAGGCGCTGCAGGCGAGCATCGGTCCGGCTCTGCAGCTCATCGCCGGCGGCGGCCGGCTGACCCCGGCGCTGCGGGATCAACTGGCCGACCTGGAGTCGGCCGCCCGCGACCAACTGGCCGCACCCGACCTGGTCGACCCGGCGCTCGCCGCCACCCTGGCGCGGGCGCGAGCGCGCGGCATACGCATCGACATCGTCGACACCAGCCCTACCGACGCGGTGACGGGCGGCGAGGAGAGTCTCGATCTGTGCCGGCGCCTGGTCGCCGACCTCGCCGCGGGAGTGCCGCCCCACACGCGGGTGCGCATCAACTGGCACGCTGGCAGCGGCGGCGCCGGGGCAACCTTCAGCGCTGCCGCGCGCGATCTCCTCGACAAGACGCCGAACCTCGCTCAGTCGTTGGCCGACCTCGCCGGCCGGCAGGCCCGGGTCAGCACCGACAGCGACAGCATCCTGATCCGCTGCGAGACGCCCGCCAAACAGGCGCGTCCGCGGGAACGGTCGCTAGCAACCGTTCCCATGGACGCGAGGTACCGGGGCAGACACGCCAGGCTCAGATGAGGCCGAGCTCCTTGACGGCCTCTCGCTCCTCGGCCAGCTCAGCCACGGAGGCGTCGATCTTGCCGCGGGAGAAGTCGTCGATGTCCAGGCCCTGCACGATCGACCACTCGCCGTTGGCAACCGTCACGGGGAAGGAGGAGATGAGCCCCTCGGCCACACCATAGGAGCCGTCGGACACCACGGACATCGACACCCAGTCGCCCTCAGGCGTGCCCTGCAGCCACGTGCGGGCGTGGTCGATCGTGGCCGACGCCGCGGACGCCGCCGAGGAGGACCCGCGCGCCTCGATGATGGCCGCGCCGCGCTTGGCGACGGTCGGGATGAAGGTGTTGGCCAGCCAGTCCTGGTCGCCGACGGCCTCGGCCGCGTTGCGCCCGGAGACCTCGGCGTGGAACAGGTCGGGGTACTGCGTCGCCGAGTGGTTGCCCCAGATCGTCATCTTTGTGATCTCGGTGACCGGCACACCGAGCTTGGCGGCGAGCTGGGAGATGGCGCGGTTGTGGTCGAGCCGCGTCAGGGCCGAGAACCGCGACTGGGGGATGTCCGGCGCGTTCGACATCGCGATGAGCGCGTTGGTGTTGGCCGGGTTTCCGGTGACGGTGACGCGAATGTCGTCTGCCGCAACCTCATTGAGCGCCTTGCCCTGCGGGGCGAAGATGCCGCCGTTGGCCTCGAGCAGGTCGCCGCGCTCCATGCCCGGGCCGCGCGGGCGGGCGCCGACGAGGAGGGCGAGGTTGACGCCGTCGAAGACCTTCTTGGCGTCGTCGCCGATCTGCACGCCGGCGAGGGTCGGGAAGGCGCAGTCGTCGAGTTCCATGACAACGCCCTCGAGCGCCTTCAGCGCGGGGGTGATCTCCAACAGGCGCAGTTCGATCGGGGTGTCCGGGCCGAGCAGCGCGCCGCTGGCGAGACGGAACAGGAGGCTGTAGCCGATCTGGCCGGCGGCGCCGGTGACGGCGACCTTGACGGGAGTACTCACAGTGCTTCTCAACCTTTTCGAGTCGACGACGGGAGTATGCAGCGCGGCCCTGCCGCACCGCATACCGGATGCTCCGACTCTAGTCGGGTGCTCCTTCGATTCGCAGCGTGGGTCATGCCGTCCCGCGGGAAGGCGCAGCAACGACGGTCGGCAGGCGTCATGCCTGCTTCCCGCGGACGGATTTCTTGGCCACAGCGGAGGAGAGGACCAGCCAGGATGCAGACGACCGCACGCTCGCGGACAGGCACGGCCTCGTTAGTTGTCGACTCCGTGGCGATAGCCCGCGGCCTCTGCGGCTTCGGCCGTGGCAAATCGAGCATCTGCCACGGTGGCGTCGTAGTACGAACAGCCCGGTTCGTGGAAGATGCCGCCAAAAGCGGATGTGGCCTTGATGGGCAAGGCCACCAGATCGGGATCCACGGCCGTCTCGACCGCGACCGATGTCTCGCCCGGGGGTCGTACTTCCTGCGCACCCCCGGAGCCTGCTTGCTCCTTCGACTCATCGAAACCTTCCCCGAATTTGGTCTGGACCACCTTGAAAGCGTGGTCCAGGAGTCGTTCGGAAAAGCCGAAGAGGAGGGCCACTAGCGCCGTCGTCGGATTCATCGACGGCGCCGACCAGACGACGCCGGAGACGGCCGAGCCCATGAGGCCCCAATTGCCGGCGATGTCGACGAGTAAGACACCGGCGAGGCCGCTGAGCGCTCCGACCAACGGGGTGAGAATCAGGAATTGCCAGTCGAAGTTGTCGTCCTGGGCTGAGCCCCGGCCTCGGAAGAACCGCAGCAGACGGCTGATGAGCCCGCCGGCGGCTCCCATGAGGGCCGGACCTGGGTTGCCCAAGACGGTCACGAAGAGCAGCAGGAACGCGCTGAGCACGTACGCCAGCCACGTCACTTTGCGCAGCGTCTTGAGCGCCTGCCGATCCTGGTCTAGGCCAAGGTCCTCGACGACGTCGATGGCCTGATCCAACCATCCCCGCAACTCGGCGGGAGAGCGCCCCTTCTTTAGCAATTCCTCGGACAGCCAGGCGTGCGACGCCGGGAGTCGATGGGAGTAGGCCGCGGCCATGGCGGGCAGCTGCGCGTCGTCTTGTGCGCGTTCGCGCTCGGACTTCTTCCGGGCGCTGTAGACCTGGAACATCAGTGGGTACAGTTTCTCCGGCGAGACCTTCTGCTCTCCAAGGTCCGCCAACTGACCGGAGAGGACAGCCATCACTGGCCGGTAGAGGTAGAACTGCAGAGCCGCCCGCACCAGCACCACGAACGTCCCCAGAGACACCACGGCCAGCAGGAAGGTCCGTACACGCTCGTCCTCACCGCCTTGGCTTACTTGCCAAAAGCGTTCCCACCAATTCATCAGGGCCGCTAACACGAAACCCACCCGCTTTCCCGATCGCCAGCACCGAAATCACTCGCGTTGTCGGGAGAATGGCACGACCCACGTCGGCGCGCAGCCGAATGTGGAAATAGTCCTCCCAATGGATGACGCTCCCCTCACTGCAACGTGAGGCGGCGATGCTGGGGCGAACCCGGAACGGGGCCTGGGGGTTAGTGCCAGATCGGGTGTGGTGCGCAAACACCCGTGACCTGCTCGGCCCCCCAAGACGGCAGCTATCGGCTGGGGGCAGGACCAGACAAGCGTCAATCACCGAAAGCAAGCGGCCCCCCGTCACTGGGGGACCGCTGGCTATATGGGTTGACCGGGCGGCGCCGGTCACCGCACCGGATCAGGTGCGCGGGTTGCCGTCGACCTTGTCGGTGGCCTTGTCGATGAGGCCCTCGTTGCCGCGGTCCGCAACGCGGCGGTCGGTGCCGGTCTCGAGGACCTCGCCGTCGCGGTCGGGGTCGACAGCGTCCTTGGCCTTCTGCCACAGGCTGCGGTCGTCGCCGTCACGGTCGCGGTCGTAGTCGCGGTTGAGGTCACCGACGCGGTTGCCGTCGACGTCCACGCCGTCACCCTCGACCTCGATGTGCTCCTTGGCGACGGTCTCGGTCACGTCGTGCTGCTCGGTGACGACGTCCTTGTTGATGGCGACGTTCTCGACCGCCACGGTCTCCTTGGCGACGACCGGGCGCTCTTCGCGCAGGACGACCTCCTCGACCTGCTCGCCCTCGCCGATGATGCCGGCGGCGCGGGCGTCGCCCTCGACGGGGGTCCGCTCGACGGAGAGGACTTCCTTCTGCACCGGCACGGTGACGTGCTGCTCTTCGGTGGTGACGTACTTGCGCAGCCGCACGCGGCCACCCTCGACCTGCTCCTTGCCGACGTTGAGGCGCTCCTCGGAGCGGGTCATCGACAGGTCGCGGTCACGGTCGACGTCGAGGCCACGGTCGACATCGACGTCGACGTCCACGCCACGGCGGTTCACGTCGACGTCCACGTCGCGGTCGACGTCCACGTCGCGGCGGGTGCCGACCGGGGCGACGTCGTCGTCGGTCGCGTCGAAGCTGCGGCCGTCCCAGTCGTTGTAGTCGGGGCGCGAGTAGTAGGAGTAGAGCTGCTCCTCCTCAGCGGGGCTGAGGTGCTGGTCATCCTCGACCCGCGGGGCGTCCTTGACCATGTCCTTGCTGTAGGGGACCCGCAAGCCACCATCCGCGTCGTAGTTCGCGTCCGAGAGCGGGACGAGGCTCTGTGCTCCGCCGAACCAGCCGGTCGAGACACTCACCCACGACGGGTCGCCGGTGGCGTCATCGAGGTAGACCTGGCCCACGCCGCCGATCTTGTCACCGTCGGCGTCGTAGACGTCACTGCCGAGGATGGAGGCAACGTTGTCACGGTTGATCATGCGATCTCCTTGAAGCATCCGGCAGGGGCTGCCGGGAACCTTTGCGCCCGGTGGTTGCCGGGCGTCCACATCGATGACAGCAGACGGCAAAACCGTTGTGGGAGATAATGATCAGGAAACTTCAATTTCACCCCTTGGGGTGAGGCGCGATCCGCAAAACACCCGAAATGCTCAAGAGCGCAAAGCCCGCCCTAGCCTGTGCGCGTGGTAATAGTCGCGTTCGCCTGGGCCCTCCTCGCCTCCGGCGCATTGGTCCTCGCCGCCCCCGGCGGCTGGCTCGGCCCGGACGTCGGCACCGGCTTCTGCGAGGCGGCCCGCGACTGCTGGATGGCGCAGCCGGTGAATACCGTGAGCAACACCGGCTTCGTGCTTGCCGGGCTGGCGATCGGCTGGCATGCCTCACGCCCCGCGCGCGATGCCGAGCGGCGCGCGGCGAGGGTATGGGGTCTGATGCTCCTATTGCGTGTCAAGCCTTTGGGGAGGGGGAGTTTCAGGCGGCGGCGAGCCAGGCTCTGTAGCGGGTGGCGAGTTCGTCGTTGGGGCGTCTGCCGAGTTCGAGTTCGCCGATTCTGGCGGGCCATACGCCGAGGTGTTGTGCGGCGGCGGTGAGGGTGAGGTTCTTCGCGTGGCGTGCGGGTCGTAGGTCGGAGTAGTCGGGCGCGAGGGTGTGGCCGGCTAGGGCGTGGAAGATCTCTCGTGCGACGGCGCGTTTGAGGGCGCGGAAGACCTCCTTCGTGGTCCACCCGTTGGCTAGGCGGGTGTCGCGGTAGGCGCGGGTTCTCTGGTCGTAGGACATGCGGACTGTGACGATGTGGTGCAGGGCGGCGTTGGCTTGCCGGTCACCGCCGCGGGAGAGGCGATGTTTGTCGGTGCGGCCGGAGGAGAGCGGGATCGGCGCCGTTCCGCACAGGGCGGCGAACGAGGCGGAGGTGCGTAGCCGGTCGGGGTTGTCGCCGGCGGTGATCAGCAGCTGGGCGCCGACCGCGGGGCCGACGCCTTTGATGGCCATCAGGGCTGGGTTGGCGCGGGTGGCGCGCCGCAGCATCCGTTCCTCGAGCGCGGTGATCTCGTCCTGGAGGGCGAGGTAGCGTCGCGCCAGGGTCCGCAACGCGTACAGGGTGTCGGCGTCGTCGACGTCATGGATCTGATCGGGGCGGCAATCCCGAAGGGTGGCAATGAGTTTGGTCTCCGGCAGGTCCCGGAAACGGTCCCGCAGGGCGGGGCGGGTGGTGACCAGCAGGGAGCCGATCTGACGCCAGGCGGCTTGTTGTGACTTCACCGCGGAACGGCGCGCGATGGTCAGCGCCCGTAGCGGCTCGATGCTCGGGTTCTTCGGCTCGGTTGAGGCCTCGCCGGACAGCACCGACCGGGCAGCGCGGTAGGCGTCCAGCGGGTCGGTCTTGCCCTGCTTGCGTTTCTCCGCCGCGCGGGTCCGGTTGACCTCGACCACGCGGATGCCTGCCGCGAGAAGTTCGGTGGTAATCCCGATGCCGTAGCTGGAGGTGCCCTCCACACCGACCGCGCTCAGGGGGCCGTGTTCGATCAGCCACGCCACCGCCCGCCGGTACCCGGCCACCGTGGTGGGGAACTCCCGGTCCGTGACCGGCTGCCCGATCGCGGTGATGACCGCGACGTGGATGGTGTCCTTATGGGAGTCGATACCGCCGACGCGGTGATCCTGGTTTGTCATGATGATGCTGCCCTTCCGTAGCCGATGGGTCGGCACCGGCCGGGCCGGTCAGACAGGACTTACACCAGATCCCGTGCGCTGAGGTCAGGCTCGTATGAGGTCATGCCCGACCGGCCGGTGCCGCTACTACACGAGGGCCGGACGGATCAGTCCATCGGCAACCCAGCAGGGCACCAGTCAGATCAAGGGTCACGACCCTCGCGCAGCCATACCAGCATGTAAGTC
>Ga0102832_1000740_pt1 | contig 38039 bp, 35 predicted proteins | sample EBPBio282013_DNA_FD_88942 | JGI IMG/M metagenome (GOLD analysis project Ga0102832, IMG submission 88942) | Wastewater treatment Type I Accumulibacter community from EBPR Bioreactor in Madison, WI, USA - Reactor 2_5/28/2013_ DNA (Illumina Assembly) | ecosystem: Engineered > Bioreactor > EBPR >... | reverse complement strand
GGATCACCCGCTCGCGGTCGTTCTTGTAGTAGATCGTGTACTGGATCCCCGCCGGTGCGCCGGGCACCGATGCGAGCTGCACGATGTAGCTGGTATTGCCGATCAGTTCCTGCCGGATGCGCGCCGCGGTGTAGCGGGTGTGACCCGCCGCCACGAGGTCCTTCTCCTGCTTCGGCGGCGGGACCTGCGCCAGCGCGCCGAAAGCCATGCCGAGTAGCGAGAGCGCGAGGACGACCAGCCTTCCCATCCGCATTCCCCTCCCCACCCTGAACGCCCCGACTGTGGCAGGCCATGGGAAATTGCGCAAGGAGTGCAACCGTTACCGGTGGTTGAGCGGCAAGTCTCCCTTGCCGACCCGGTCTACGCGGTTCGTCCAGCCTTCGTCGTCACGTGCAGGGCGAAGGCGTAGGCGATGGCGACCTCTTCCAGGCGGTCGAAGCGGCCGGCGGCGCCGCCGTGGCCGGCGCCCATGTTGGTGCGCAGCAGGACCGGGCCGCCGCCGGTCATGGTGGCGCGCAGCCGGGCGATCCACTTGGCGGGCTCCCAGTAGGTGACGCGCGGGTCGGTCAGGCCGGCCATGGCGAGGACCGCCGGGTAGCGCTGCGCCGCGACGTTGTCGTAGGGCGAGTAGGACCGGATGTAGCGGAAAGCCGCGGCGTCGGTGATCGGGTTGCCCCACTCGGGCCATTCCGGCGGGGTGAGCGGCAGGCTCTCGTCGAGCATGGTGTTGAGCACGTCGACGAACGGCACCTCCGACACGATGCCGGCGAACAGGTCGCCGGCCCGGTTGGCGACGGCGCCCATCAGCATGCCGCCGGCGCTGCCGCCGTGGCCGACGATGCGGCCGGCCGCGGTGTAGCGCCGCTCGATCAGCGCGCGGGCCGCGGCGGCGAAGTCGTCGAAGGTGTTGGTCTTGCGCTCGCGCTTGCCGTCGAGGTACCAGCCCCAGCCCTTGTCCGAGCCGCCGCGGATGTGGGCGATGGCGTAGACGAAGCCGCGATCGACCAGCGACAGGCGATTGGCGGCGAACGAGGCCGGCATCGCCATGCCGTACGAGCCGTAGCCGTAGAGCAGGAGCGGCGCCGTGCCGTCGAGCACGAGGTCGCGGCGATGCAGGAGCGACACCGGCACCAGCGCGCCGTCGGCCGCCGGCGCCAGGATCCGGGTCGTGACGTAGCGCGCGGGATCGTGGCCCGACGGGATCTGCTGGCGCTTGCGCAAGATGCGCTGCCGGCTCGCCATGTCGTAGTCCCAGACCTCGGCCGGCGTGGTCATCGACGAGTAGGAGAAGCGCAGGACGGTGCTGTCGAACTCGAGGCCGCGCTGGATGTCGAGGCTGTAGGCCTGCTCGTCGAAGGCGATGACGTGCTCGGTGCCGTCGGCGAGGTCGCGGACCGCGATCGAGGGCAGGGCGTCGGCGCGCTCCAGCCGGACGAGGTGGCCGGCCTGCAGCAGCATGGCGACGATGTAGACGCCGGGCCGGTGCGGCACCAGCGGCCGCCAGTGCTCGCGGCCGGGCGTGGCGAGCGGCGCCGTGGCGATGCGGAAGTCGATCGCATCGCCCTCGTTGGTCAGGATGTAGAGCGTGTCGCCACGGTCGTGAACACCGTAGCGCACGCCGGCCTGGCGGGCCGCCACGAGGCGCGGCGGCGCCTCCGGCGTCGCGCGGTCGAGCAGCCAGCGCTCCGACGTCTCGTGGTCGCCGGTAGCGATCACCAGGAAGCGGCCCGAAGCGCTTTCCTCGACGCGCACGAACCAGCCCTTGTCGGCTTCCTCGTAGACCAGCCGGTCGCTCGCCGGCGCCGTGCCGAGGCGGTGGTGCCAGACCTGCAGCGGCCGGTGGTTGTCGTCCTGGCGGACGTAGAAGAAGCCGTCCGAGGCGGCGGTCCAGACCATCGCGCCGGTGGTCTGCTCGACCGTATCGGGCAGGTCCTCCCCGGTGTCCCAGCGCCGCACGCGGATCGTGAAGTACTCCGAGCCGCGCAGGTCGGCGCTCCACGCCTCCAGCCGATGGTCGGGCGAATGGCGGGTGGCGCCGAACTGGAAGTAGCCGGTGCCCTTGGCCAGCGCGTCGCCCTCGAGCACGACCTGCAGGTCGCCACCGTCGCGCGGCGTGCGGCCGATCGCGCGATGCTGGCCGCCCGGCCGGTAGGTCCACTGGTAGGCCCACGGCCCGTCCGGCTCGGGCACGCCCGAATCGTCCTCCTTGATGCGGCCGCGCATCTCCGCGACCAGCGTCTTCTTGAGGTCCTCGAGCGGTGCCAGGAACGCCTCGGTGGTGCGGTTCTCGGCCTCGAGGTAGGCGCGGATGTCGGGATCGAGCACAGACGGGTCGCGCAGCACCTCCTGCCACCGTGGGTCCTTCAGCCAGGCGTAGTCGTCGCGCAGGACTTCGCCGTGGAAGGTCCGCTCGGTCGGCCGCTTGGCGGCGACCGGCGGGGCGGGGCGGGAGGAGGCGGGCGCGTTCATGCGTCAGGCGTAGTTGCCGCGGCCCTTGGCCTTCGCCTTCGGCCGGGCCTTGGGTTGGGCCTTGGCCTTGCCCTTCTGGGCCTTCAGCAGGTCGCGCATCTCGGCGCCCTTGCCGTCCCACCAATCGGCGAGGATGCGGACGTCCCAGCCGATGCAGAAGTGCTTCACGCCCATCTTGAGGTAGCGTCCCGCCTGGCTGGGGTCGCGCAGCTCGACGCGCGGGTGCAGGCCCATGCGCAGCGCCGTCTTGATCGTCCTGGTCTCCGCCGCCAGCACGTCGGGATGGCCGTACTGGCCGGTCTTGCCGATGCTCATCGAGTAGTCGGAGGCGCCGAACTGCACCATGTCGATGCCGGGTACCGACAGGATCGCCTCGAGGTCGTCCACGCAGGACTTCTTCTCGACCATGATGGCGATCACCACCTCGTTCAGCGCGTCGACGTAGGCCGGCGTGCCGCCGTGGCGCACCGTGCCGACGTCGCGCCGCATGCCGACGCCCAGCCGGCCGCGGCCGCGCGCGCCGCGCGCCATCGTCGTCTCGGCGCGCACCGCGTCGACCGCCAACTTCGCGTCCTCGACCGAGCGGATGTCGGCGAACAGCACGCTCTGGAAGCCGGAGCCGATCGCCCGCATGGCCTGGTGGGTGTACTGGGTCTGCTCGATCTTGATCATGCCGGCCATGTTCATCAGCTCGAACGAGCGGCCGAGGTTGTCGAGGTCGTGCATGGTGAAGGGCGCGTACTCGGCCGTGAACTCGACGTAGTCGTACTGGCCCGAGTGGCCGATCAGCTCGACCAGCGTCGGCCAGGCCGACAGGATGTGCGTGCCGACGGTCGGCTGGCCGGCGTCGAGCCTGGCACGAAGAAGGTTGCGGCGCATGCGCATGGCGGTTCCCCCGATGACTTGGCCGTGCATACTGCGCGATCGGTCGGCAGAGGGAAAGCGGAGCGGGACATGACACGGCACGCGACGGTCATCGGCGGCGGCATCGTCGGGATCTGCTGCGCGCTCTACCTGCAGCGCGAGGGGTTCGCGGTGCGAGTGGTCGAGAAGGGCGAGCCGGGACGCGGCGCCACCTTCGGCAACGCCGGCAGCTTCGGCACCGCCTCGTGCGTGCCGTTCAGCCTGCCGGGCGTGCTGAAGCGCGTGCCGAAGATGCTGTTCGACCAGCAGTCGCCGCTCAAGATGCGCTGGACCCACCTGCCGAAGGCCCTGCCCTGGTTCGTGCGCTTCGTCGCGGCGGCGCGGCCGGAGCGGGTCGAGGCGATCGCGGCGGCGCGCAACGCGCTCTTGGTCCATACCCATTCGGCCTACGCGCCGCTGATCGAGGGCGCCGGCGCGCAGGACTGGGTGCGGCCGGACGGGCTGCTGCTGACCTTCGAGAGCGAGGCGGCGTTCGCCGCCGCGTCCTATGCCCTCGAGCTGCGGCGGCGCAACGGCGTGCACATGGACATCCTCGACGGCAACGAGGCGCGGCAGATGGAGCCGGCGCTGTCGCCCAACGTGGTGCGCGCGGTGTCGCTGCCCGACGTGGCGCGCGCCTACGATCCGTGGCGGCTGTGCGACGCGCTGGCCCGCGACTTCGTCCGCCGCGGCGGCGAGATCGTGCGCGCCGAGGCGCGCGGCTTCGCGCTGGGCCCCGACGGGCCGACCCGGTTGATCACCGACGGCGGCGCGCTCGACCTCGACCTCGTGGTGCTGGCGGCCGGCGTGTGGTCGCGGCCGCTGGCGGCGCAGCTCGGCACCAAGGTGCCGCTCGAGGCCGACCGCGGCTACCACGTGATGTTCCCGGGCCAGGAGTTCGGCCTGCGCCGCGCGGTGATCTCGCAGGATCGCGGCGTCGCCATCGCCGACATGCACGACGGCATCCGGGCGAGCGGCGTGTCGGAGATCGCCGCACCCGACGCCCCGGCCGACATGCGCATCGCCGACCGGCTGCAGCGCCACGCCATGGCGCTGATCCCGGCGCTGCGCGGCGAGCCGGTGTCGCGCTGGATGGGCCATCGCCCGTCGCATCCCGATTCCAAGCCGGTGCTGGGCCGCTCGCCGCACCATCGCAACGTGCTGTTCGCGTTCGGTCACGACCATCTCGGCCTGACCATGGCCGGCATTACCGGCAAGCTGGTCGCCGAGCTGGCGACCGATCGGCCGACCACGGTCGATCTCGCCGCCTACCGGCCGGACCGGTTCTGAAATTCGCGGTATGGTGACGGCCAGGACAGGGGGTAATTGTCGATGTTTCCGAAGAAAGAAGACCTGACGATCTGCTTCGCCCACGCGGCCTACCGGATGAAGGACCGGTTCGACCTGCGCAAGACCGGCATCCGGAGCTTCGAGGTCCGCGCCTACGACGAGCTGGTGAAGCGGATCGGCGAGGCCGACGTCGTGCTGGCCTCGGGCATGTGGAAGAACGACCTGCTGCCGCATGCCGGCAAGCTGAAGTTCGTGCAGTCGATCAGCTCGGGCATGGACCAGTACTCGAAGGAACTGATGGGCGCCAAGGGCATCCGGCTGGCCAGCGCGGCCGGCGTCAATGCCCGCGCCGTGGCCGAGCACGCGATCGCCCTGGTCCTGGCGGTCTATCGCCGGCTGCCCGAGGCGCGCGACAACCAGCACCGCAAGGTGTGGCGCGGCATGCTGGGCGACCTCACCCAGCGCGAGGACGAGATCGGCGGCAAGACGATCCTGATCGTCGGCATGGGCCGCATCGGCAGCCACCTCGCGATGCTGGCCAAGGCGTTCGGCCTCAAGGTGATCGGCATCCGCCGCGACCCGGCGCAGGGCGCCAACGGCGCCGACGAGATCCACGCCATGGGCGACCTCGTGAAGCTGGTGCCGCGGGCCGATATCGTGGCGCTGACCTGCGCGCTGACGCCCGAGACCACTGGCCTGATGAGCAAGGCGGCCTTCGCCGCGATGAAGCCGTCGTCGGTGTTCGTCAACGTCGCGCGCGGCAAGGTCGCCGACGAGGCGGCGCTGGTCGAGACCATGACCGCCAACCGCATCTGGGCGGCGGCGCTCGACGTCACCGCCGACGAGCCGCTGCCCGCCGAGTCGCCGCTGTGGACGTTGCCCAACGTGTTCGTGACGCCGCACACCGCCGGCGAGACCCGCGCCTACGAGGACAACGTGCTCGACATCCTGATGGAGAACCTCGACCGCCTGTGGCGCGGCGAGAAGACGCTGCGCAACCAGGTCCTGTAACCAAGGGAGAGGCCGCGATGCCCGTCGATGCCAACCGCGTCATCCTGACCGGCGAGAACTCGTTCCTGCGGCTGTCCGAGAAGGACGGCGCGAACAACACGACCGACGCCAGCCACTGGCGCATCCTGTTCAGCCCGGCCGGCCCCGGCCACGTGCTCTACCTCAAGAGCGAGCTGACCGAGGGCCAGTCGCGGATCTACTCGGACAACATCGCGCTGGCGCGCTGGCTGCAGCAGACCGTGCAGGGCATGCTCAATCCCGACCTCAAGGACACCTCGATCCCGGTGATCGACGCGGTGTTCGACAAGTCGGGCGACATGCGGTCCTACTGGACCGAGCACGTCCACGCCGTCGACGCCGAGATCGACCTCACCTGGTACGACACCGGCGATCCGCTGCTGGTCCACACCCAGCCCAACGAGCCGCCGGCCAACCGGCCCTACGGCGTCTGCACCGTGCTGATCCCGGTCACCGGCACGCGGCTGACCGTCAACGGCGTGCAGGCGCGGGGCCGGGCGTGGCCGCGCGAGCGCGAGGGCCGGCCGTTCAGCACCTGCGCGCTGGCCTTTTCCGAGAGCTGGACGGAAGCGCGGTAGGGACGCGCCGAACGACCCTAGGCGGTGGGCGCGAAGCCCATCGCCCGGGCGAGGTGGGTGTAGCTGGCGCGGCGCACCGCCTCGTCGTGCGTCCAGGTGACGACCGCCATCTCCTCGACGCCGACCCGGTTCTTGAGGTCCTCGATGCGCTGGGCGACGTCGGGGCCGGTGCCGACGAACGACTCCTCGCGGAAGCGCTGGATGCGGTCCTGGTCGAACGGCTTCAGCTGCTCGGCCGCCGCGTCGGGCGCCTCGAGCGGCACCAGGATGCCGCGGTCGCGGTTCATGCGCGACAGCACGCGCGAGGTGTAGTGGTACTGCGCCTCTTCCATCGTGTCGGCGGCCAGCGCGAAGACGCAGAGGCCGGAGCGCGGCTCGGGATGGCGGGCGCTCGGCCGGTACTGCTGCTTGTAGAGCTTGATGGCGCGCTCGCCGCCGGCGCCGTCCGAGAAAAACCAGGCGTAGCAGTAGGGCAGGCCGAACAGCGCGGCGACCTGCGCGCCGTAGTCGGAGCTGCCGAGGATCCACATCTCGGGCGCCGTCGCGGTCATCGGAAAGGCCTTCACCGCGCCGAACGGGTGGCGGTCGACCAGCGGCTCGCCATGCACCCACGCGATCAGGTCGCGCACGTCGGCCGGGAAATGCTCCGGCCGCTCGTTGGCCGCCGGGTTCAGGGCATAGGCGGTGCGGCCGTCCGAGCCCGGCGCGCGGCCCAGCCCGAGATCGATGCGGCCGGGCGCCAGCGCGTCGAGGACGCGGAAAACCTCGGCCACCTTGAAGGGCGCGTAGTGCGGCAACATGATGCCGGCGCTGCCGATCCGGATGCGCTCGGTGGTGGCCGCGATGGCGGCGATCACGATCTCCGGCGCGGTGCCGACGATGGTCGGGTGGTTATGGTGCTCGGACACCCAGAAGCGCTCGTAGCCGAGCGTTTCGCAATGCTTCGCCAGGGCCACCGTGTTGCGGATCGACTGATCCTGCGGGCGGCCGGCGACGGCGATCGACTGGTCGAGAACGGACAGGCGCATGGAACGTCAGATGGCGCGTGCGGCTCAATCCGGCAAGCCCGAGATCTGGTACAGGGCGGCCAGCAGTCCGCTGGGCGAGGCCAGCGGGCCGAAGGCGTCCTTGAAGACCTGCAGGATGAGGCCGTGCCGGTAGATGTGGCTGAGCGCGGTATCGACCTGCAGCCGGAAGGCGCTGTCGCCCAGCCGCAGGGCCAGCGCGATCGGCTCGACGCTGAGATAGGTGTCGGCCATCAGGAGGTTGGCCGCCTCCTTCTCCTTGCGGATCAGGAAGGTGAGCGTGGCACGGTCGGCGAAGAAGGCGGCGATCTCGCCCTTGGCCAGCGCGTCGATGCCATCCTGGTTGGTCTTCAGCAGCACGACGGTGGCGTTGTCGTGGGTCGCCTTGAGGGCGCGCCGCAGCTCCTGCTCGGTGGTGGTGTTGGGCAGAACGCCGACCTTCTTGCCGGCCAGCTGCGCCACGTCGCGCGGACCGTTGGGGCCGATCGCAAAGGAGGCGCCGTCGATGAAGATCGGGATCGAGAAGTCGACCTGGGCGCGGCGCGACAGCGAGGCGGTGGCCGAGGCGCACAGCAGGTCGGCCTTGTTCCCGGCGATCGCGTCGAAGCGGTTCACCGTGTCGACCGGCACGTAGGCGACCTTGAGGTCGGGAATCTTGAGCTGGGTCTTCAGCTGCTCGGCGACGGCGCGGCAGAGATCGACCGAGTAGCCGAGCGGCGCGCCGGTGGTCGGCGTGCCGGGCACGAAGTAGGAGAAGGGCGGCGCGCCGGGATCGAACGCGATGCGCAGGGTCTTGCTGGCGCGCAGCTGGTCGACGGTGGATGCCGCGGTCTGGGCCGCCACCGGGAGCGCCGCGCCGCCGATTGCCACGGCCAGCGCCGCCACCAGCACCTTCGATATCCGGATCATCGTCTTCCCCCGTCTCTCGCGCGCTTCTTATCACATATTGAAACCCGCCTGCGAATTGCACGGGCCTGCGCTTTTCGCCGCTGCCCGCGCGCTTGTCCGGCCGCCGGGCGCGCGCCAAACTCCCCGCCGTTTTCGTACCGGGAGAATCCGCATGAGCACCGCCACGCAGACCAGGCCGCAGTCGCACACCGTCAGCCCCAAGGGCATGCTGATCGGGGGCCAGTGGAGCGAGAGCGCGTCCGGCGCACGCCTCACCGTCGAGAACCCGGCGAAGAAGACGCCGGTCGCCGAGGTGCCGCGGGCCGCCGCCGCCGACGTCGACCGCGCCGTCGCCGCCGCGACCAAGGCGTTCGCCGGCTGGCGCAAGGTCGCGCCGCGCGAACGCGGCAAGGTGCTGCTGAAGATCGCCGAGGCGATCCAGGCGCGGGCCGAGGAGCTGGCGCGCACGATCTCCCTGGAGACCGGCAACGCGCTGCGCACCCAGGCGCGTGGCGAGGCCAACCTGACGGCCGACATCTTCCGCTACTTCGGTGGCCTCGCCAGCGAGCTCAAGGGCGAAACTCTGCCGCTCGGCGAGCACGTGCTGTCCTACACGCGGCGCGAGCCGATCGGCGTGGTCGGCGCGGTGATCCCGTGGAACGCGCCGGTCATGCTGGCGGCGCTCAAGATCGCGCCCGCCCTGTGCGCCGGCAACGCGATGGTGATGAAGGCGGCCGAGGATGCGCCGCTCGGCGTGCTGCTGATGGCCGAGATCTGCCAGGAGTTCCTGCCGCCGGGCGTGCTGAACGTGCTGACCGGCTTCGGCGAGGAGTGCGGCGGCGCGCTGATCAACCATCCCGGCATCCGCAAGCTGTCGTTCACCGGCTCGACCGAGGTCGGCAAGATCGTCATGCGCGCCGCCGCCGAGCGCATCGTGCCGGTGTCGCTGGAGCTCGGCGGCAAGAGCCCGTCGATCGTCTACCCGGACGCCGACGAGGACTGGGCGGTCGACGGCATCATCGCCGCCATGCGCTTCACCCGCCAGAGCCAGAGCTGCACGGCCGGCTCGCGCCTGTTCCTGCACGAGGACATCTTCGACAGCTTCCTCGGCAAGCTCGAGAAGAAGACCTCGGCGCTGAAGATCGGCGACCCGCTCGACGAGACGACCGACATCGGCACGATCATCAACAACAAGCAGTTCACCAAGGTCTGCAAGTACGTCGACGAGGGCCTGAAGCGGGCCGACGCCAAGCTGGTGTTCGGCGGCCTGCCGCCCAAGGCCGGCCCGCTGAGCGAGGGCTACTTCGCCATCCCGACGGTGTTCGCCGACCGTTCGAACGACTGGCGGCTGGCGCGCGAGGAGATCTTCGGCCCGGTGCTGGTGGCGATCCGCTGGAGCGACGAGGCCGAGGCGATCCGCATGGCCAACGACAGCCACTACGGGCTGGCGGCCTATGTCTGGACGCACGACATCGGCACCGGCCTGCGCACCGCGCACGACATCGAGTCGGGCTGGGTGCAGGTCAACCAGGGCCTCGGCCAGGTGCCGGGCATGTCGTACGGCGGTTTCAAGCAGAGCGGCATCGGCCGCGAGTTCTCGCTCGAGGGCATGCTCGACAGCTTCACCCAGCGCAAGAACGTGACGGTGAACCTCGACGTCCGGCGCTAGCGGCGGAACGGCTCCTCGCTTTCCTCCCTGCGCGCGAGCGCGGGGAGGTGTCGCCGCGCAGCGGCGACGGAGGGGTCAAGGCTTTGTCAGGAAGGCGTAAATGGCCGCCAATACGTCGTCGGTCTGATGGAGTGCCTCCACGTTCGTGAACCGCAGAACGTGGAAGCCACGATCGAACAGGAAAGCATCACGACGGCGGTCATACTCGACCTGCTGGCCATGCTGGCTGCCATCGATCTCGACGACGAGATTGCCGTCGAGGCAGGCGAAGTCGCAAATGTATGGTCCGACCCGGTGTTGCCGCCGGAACTTGAAGCCGGCGAGTTGCCGGTTGCGCAGGTGGTACCAGAGGCAATGCTCGGCTCCTGTGGGAGCGCGACGCATCGCGCGGGCATGGTGAAACATACCCTGAGAGACGTGCGCAGGCGTGGCTGCGTTACGGGTACTTGAGGCTTGACCCCTCCGTCACCGCTGCGCGGTGACACCTCCCCCTGCTTGCGCAGGGGGAGGAAAGGTCAACGCGCGAATCAGGCCGGCACCCGGCGGTGGTGGTCGGTGGCGCCCTGGTAGGCGTGGCCGACGCGGTAGAGCAGGGCCTCGTCGAACGGCCGGCCGATCGCCTGCAGGCCCATCGGCACGCCGTTGGCGTCGAAGCCGCAGGGCAGCGACAGGGCCGGCAGGCCGAGCGTGTTGAACGGCCGGGTGAGGCCGGTGAAGCGCGCCACCATGGCGAGCGTCGCCGGGCCGCCCGAGGCCTCGACGTCGGTCTCGGCGATGGTCGGCACCGGGAACGGGATCGCCGGCAGGATCAGCGCATCGACCCCTTCCATCGCGGTCGCGAGGAACTCGCGCACGAAGTGGGCGCGCAGGCGCAGCGCGTCGATGTAGGCCGTCGCCGGGATGAAGTAGCCGGCGTCGGTGCGGGTCCGCACCTGGTTGGCGTAGGGCGCGCCGGCCTCCATCCATGGCCGGTGCATCGACGCCGCCTCGCACTTCACGATCACCTCGGCGGCGCGGTAGAGCGCGGTGAAGTCCGGCATCTTCGCCGGCACGATGGTGGCGCCGAGCTTGCCCAGCACCGACGCGGCGGCCTCGACCGCGGCGCCGACCGCCGGGTCGACCGGGACCAGCGCCTCGGGCAGCGACAGGCCGATGCGCAGGCCGGCCACGCCGCCGGCCAGCGCCGCCTCGTAGTCGGGCACCGGCCGTTCGCTGGTCGTCGAATCGTCGATGTCGGCGCCGGCGATGGCGGCCAGCATCCGGGCGTTGTCGCGCACCGTGCGGGTCAGCGGCCCGACATGATCGAGCGTCCACGAGCGGGCGACCGCGCCGGCGCGGCTGACCCGGCCGTAGGTCGCCTTCATGCCGACCACGCCGCAGGCCGAGGCGGGCAGGCGGATCGAGCCGCCGGTGTCCGAGCCCAGCGCGCCATAGACCATGCGCGCGGCGACCGAGGCGCCCGAGCCGCTCGAGCTGCCGCCGGTGACGCGGGTGCCGTCCCACGGGTTGCGGCAATGGCCGTGGTGGACATTGTGGCCGGTCGGGCCGGCGGCGAACTCCGCCATGTTGAGGAAGCCCAGCTCGACCACGCCGGCGGCATCGAGCCGCTGCAGCACGGTCGCCGTGGTCGGCGCCACCCAATCGCGGCGGATCGCGCTGCCGCCGGTCGAGATCTCGCCGGCGCGGTAGTACATGTCCTTGTGCGCCATCGGCACGCCGTGCAGCGGGCCGCGGCGCTTGCCGTTGGCCAGCTCCTTGTCGAGGGCGCGGGCCTGCTCGAGTGCCTTGTCGGCCTTCAGCCGCAGGAAGGCGTTGGTGCGCGGCTGCCACGCCTCGATGCGCGCGAGGCAGGCTTCGGTCGCCTGGACCGACGTCACCGTGCCGGCGGCGATGGCGTCGGCGACCTCGGAGAGGTCGGCCAGCGCGAGATCGGCGACGCTCATTTCGCCTCCTTTTCCATCAGGCTGGCGAAGGCCGCCGGCTCGTCGTCGAAGGCGAGCCGCGCCGCGGCGGCCTTGCGCACCGCGTCGTTCAGCACCGCGACCTCGGCGGCGATCTCGGCCAGCCGCTTGTCGTCGTAGCGCAGCCCCTGGAGGTGCGCGGCGATGCCCGCCGCCAGCTTCGTCCTGTCGTCCATCGTTGTCTCCTCAGGCCGCCAGCTCGAGACGGCGCTCGCCCATCCGGGCCTGGTCCTCGGCGCTGAAGGTCATGATCCTGCGGATCTTCTGGTCGAACTTCATGCCGATCGCCTCGGCGCAAGCAGCAAGCATGCCGGTCTCGGCCTCGAACAGGAAGTGCGTGAAGGTGAGCACCTTGTCGGTGAAGGCGGCGAGGCCGCTCATCACCACGATCGGGTCGCCGGCGCGCAGCGGCCGGCGGTAGCGGTTCAGCATCTCGACCACGACCGATCCCTCCTGGCGCTGCTGCATGGCGGCGCGGTCGAAGCCGAGGTGGTTCCACAACAGCGGCGCGCCGTCGGAGTAGCGGCCGAACTGGTGACGCGGCAGGAACATGCCGGTCTCGTCGCACTCGGCCGGCGACACGACGCTGCGGCCGACCTCGATCAGGCCGAGGCGCGGCGCATCGGCCAGCGCGATGTCGGGCAGGGTGATCTTACCGACACTGCGCGGCGCGGCGGCGGCGGGCGGCTCGACGATCGCGGCCGTGGCGCGGGCGCGGAAATCGGCCGGCCACGGGGCGCTGGAGGAGAGGCGGCGGCGCACCGTCGCGGCGACGCTGCCGTCGCCGGCATTGCGGACCTCGTGGTAGGCGAGCAGGTCGCGCTCGCCGACCTCGATCGGGGCGGACAGGACCTCGACGGCGTCGACCACGCGGAACTCGCGCAGGTAGCGGACGTGGTCCTCGACCACCGTCAGCTCGGCCCCGGCGACGCGCCGGGCGCGCGGGCCGAAGCCCAGGGAGGTCAGCAGGTGGGCCGAGGCCTGGTGGCCGAACTCGGTGTAGAACTGGACGTTGAGATGGTCGTTCTCGTCGCACTGCCAGGTGTTCACGGCGGTGCTGAAAGTGGGGATCAGGCGGGGCCTCGACACGCTATGCGCTCTCTGCAATCTGTGGATGACTGCTTCAAATGGCCGAAAAAGCCCCAAAAATCGACATTTTTCGTGCACGTAGCCCTTGCGGGGGAAGGATTCGTGGATAACCTTGGGCCCGTCAACGCTAGCCCTGGGGCGTCAGGTCGGCGCTGACGTACAAAAAACCTAAGGGACCCCTCATCATGGCTACCGCAAAAACTGCCGCTCCCACCATTCCGCTGTCGAAGGTGGCTGCTGAGCTCGCCGAGAAGACCGGCATGACCAAGAAGGACGCGACCGGCGCCCTCGAAGAGTTCATCGGCCTGGTCGTGAAGCACCTCAAGAAGGGCAACAAGGTCCGCATCACGGGCCTCGGCATCCTTCAGGTTCGCGCCCGTCCGGCGCGCATGGGCCGCAACCCGGCGACGGGCGAGGCCATCAAGATCAAGGCGTCGAAGAAGGTTGCCTTCCGCGTCGCCAAGGATCTCAAGGAAGCGATCTGATTCCTGTCGTCTCTCGACGGGACAGGATCGGGCGGGTCCCGGCGCAAGCCGGGCCCGCCCTTCTCGTTTGAGGCTTCGGCCTCGCGCATCCGCAGAGCGGCTACGGCCGGTTTCTCGCCCGGCCCGTCGCCGGTCTAGAATGGGTGGGCGCACCACCCATGGATTTCTTCACCTTCCTCAAGTTCCTGTCGAACGTGGTCCTGCCGCCGGCCTCGCTGGCGGCCGGGGTGGTGCTCGGCCTCGTGCTGGCCGCCTTCGGCTGGCGGCGTCTCGGCTTCTGGGTGGCGGCGCTGGTCGTGGCGCAGACCGTGTTGCTGTCGCTGCCGCCGGTCGCCGCGGCGCTGAACGCGCCGCTCGAGGCGCAGGCGCGGCGCGACACCGCGACCTCGGCGGCGTGCTGCTACGAGGCCATCGTCGTGTTGGGCGGCGGCGTGTCGCCGGCGGCGCCGCCGGAAGTGCCCGATCCCGATCTCACCGACGCGGCCGATCGCGTGTGGTACGCGGCGCGCCTGTACCACCAGGGCGTGGCGCCGCGCATCATCGTGAGTGGCGGCACGCTGCTCGACCGGCCGTCCGACCCGGCGGCCACCGAGGCCGAGGGCATGCGCCGCTTCCTCGTCGATCTCGGCGTGCCGAGTTCGGCGATCGTCTCGGAGGGTGATTCGCGCAACACCCGCGAGAACGTGCGCAACGTCCGCCGTCTCGTCGGCGATGCCCGCGTCGCGCTCGTCACCTCGGCCGTGCACATGCCGCGCGCGCTCCAGCTGGCGCGCGAGGCCGGGCTGAACGTCACCGGCCTCGCCACCGACTGGACCGCGCCGCCGCAGGCCCGGCCCGTGTGGGACACCTGGATGCCGACCGGCGGCGCGATGGGCTCGTCGGCCGCCGCCCTGCATGAGTACATGGCCCTGCTGTTCGATTGGCGGAAAGGCGCGACGCGATGATCCACCGTTCCCGACGACGGGCCTGGCGCCTCGGCCGCCGGGCCGCCCTGCGCGGCGCCGCCGGCCTCGCGCTCGGCGGACCGCTGCTGTCGCCGCTGGCGCCGCGTGTCGCCGCGCAGGCACTCGACAAGCTGAGCTTCCAGACCGACTGGCGCGCCCAGGCCGAGCATGGCGGCTTCTACCAGGCGCTGGCGGCCGGCCTCTACCGCAAGGCGGGCATCGACGCCGACATCCGCCAGGGCGGGCCGAACCTGAACAACAGCCAGCTGCTGCTGGCCGGCCGCGTCGACATGGTGATGTCGAACAGCTTCGAGGCCTTCACCTTCGTGCGCGCCGAGGCGCCGTTCTTCACCATCGCGGCGATCTTCCAGAAGGACCCGCAGGTCCTGATCGGCCACCCCGGCACCGGCTTCGCGACCTTCGAGGACCTCAAGGGCCGCACCCTGCTGATCGGCAGCGGCGGGCGGGTGACCTACTGGCCGTTCCTCAAGCGCAAGTACGGCCTGTCGGACAGCCAGGTCCGTCCCTACACCTTCAACCTCGCGCCGTGGCTGGCCGATCCCAACGCGGTGCAGCAGGGCTTCCTGTCGTCGGAGCCCTACTCGATCCAGCGCGAGACCGGCCGCGCGCCGGTCGTCCTGCTGATCGCCGACGCGGGTTTCAGCGCCTACCAGACGACGATCGCGGTGTCGCGCCGGCTGGCGACCGAGAAGAAGGACCTCGTGCAGCGCTTCGTCGACGCCACGCTCGAGGGCTGGGCGCAGTACCTCAAGGGCGGTCCCGGCATCGCCGCGGCGAACGCGCTCATCAAGCAGGCCAATCCGGACCAGACCGACGACCGTATTGCCTACGCGATCAGGGTCCTGAACGAGCGGGGCATCGTGATGTCGGGCGACGCCGTGGCGGGCGGCATCGGCGCGATGACCGACGCGCGCTGGCAGTCGTTCTACGACTCGATGGTCGCGGTCGACGTGTTGCCGGCCGGGCTCGACGTCGGCCGGACGCACACGCTGGAATTCGTGAACAAGGGCATTGGAAAGCCATAGGAGAGAGCGGCATGTACCAGGTCAACGAAGAACACCAGATGTTGCGCGAACTCGTGAAGAAGTTCGTGCGCAACGAGCTGATGCCGCTCGAGAAGAACATGCTCGAACGCTTCGCCAACGGCCAGCCGGCGGCGCTGAGCGACGAGGAGAACCAGCGCCTGTTCAAGCAGTGCAAGGACCTCGGCCTGTGGGCGCTCGACGTGCCGGAGGAGGCGGGCGGCGCCAACCTGCCGGCGGTCGCGCTGGTCGGCGTCAACGAGGAGCTGGGCTACACCTCGGTGCCGTTCACCTTCCCACCCGACTCGCCCAACCTGCACATGATGCTGGCGACCGTGACGCCTGAGCAGCGCAAGAAGTACCTCGAGCCCTACGCCGCCGGCGAGACGGTGTCGGCGATCGCCATCTCCGAGCCCGGTGCGGGCGGCGACCCGGCGGGCATGAAGACGAAGGCGGTGAAGGACGGCGATCACTGGGTCATCAACGGCCGCAAGATCTGGATCAGCCGCATCGCCAAGGCCGACTTCACCATCGTCATGGCGGTGACCGACACCAACCTCGGCGCGCGCGGCGGCATCACCGCCTTCCTGGTCGACAAGGGCACGCCGGGCCTGGTGGTGGCCCGCGCCATCCCGATGCTGGCCGGCCAGCGCACCTACGAGGTCGTGTTCGAGGATTGCCGCGTCCACGAGAGCCAGGTGCTGGGCCGGATCGGCGCCGGCTTCGCGCCGATGCAGCTGCGCCTCACGGTGCGCCGCCTGCAGATGGGCGCGTGGTGCATCGGCATGGCCCAGCGCGCGCTGGACATGCTGGTCGAGCACGCCAACCAGCGCGTGACGTTCGGCGAGAAGCTGGCCGACCGCCAGGCCATCCAGTGGTGGATCGCCGACGCCGCGACCAAGCTGCATGCCTGCCGCCTGATGGTGATGGACGCCGCGGTGAAGCAGGACGAGGGCCGCGACGTGCGCATGGAGGCGTCGATGATCAAGGTCTACGCCACCGAGATGGCGACCGAGGTGATCGACCACGCCCAGCAGGCGTTCGGCGCGATGGGCGTGACCCAGGAACTGCCGCTGTCGTGGCTGGCCCAGAAGGTCCGCACCATGCGGGTCTACGAAGGTCCGTCGGAGGTCCACCGCATGGTGATCGCGCGGCGCGTGCTGGGCGGCCGCTGACGCGGCCCCGGCGGGGAGGGGGAACCGGTTCGCCGCGCCCTAGCGCGCGGCGGACTCCTCCCGGTTGCCGGCATATTCCTCCGCGGCGACCGCGAAGTTCAGGTTCTGGCCGGCCTTGAAGTAGAAGGTGGTGATGCCGAGCAGGTGGCCCTGGGCATCGAACAGGCCGCCGCCCGACGAGCCCTGCGAGATCGGGGCCGAGGTCTGGATGACCCGCGTGTTGTTGTAGAGCCGCTTCGACGACACGATGCCCTCGGCGGCGGTCAGCTCCAGCCCCTGCGGCGTGCCGATCGTGATCGCCTTCTCGCCGACCTTGATGTCGTCGTAGGGGCGGACCTTGACCCAGCTCGGCAGCTTGGTGGCGGTGCGCAGCACGCAGCGGTCGGCATCGACGTTGCGCGACACCACTTCCGCCGGCATCTCGGTCTTGGCCCGCGCCAGCTTGACCTCCGCGAGGTCCTCGACGACGTGGCAGTTGGTCAGCAACTCGGTGTCGCTGATCGCCACCGCCGAGCCCATGCGCTTGTCGGCCTTCACGACGTAGACCGAACCGGAGACCTTCTCGAAGATTTCCTCGGCGCGCAGTTCCGGTCCCTCGCGCAGCGCCAGCTTCAGCGCGCTGGTGTGGCCCGATTCGTTGATCGACGACGCCTTGGTCGACTTCGGCTTGGCGACCGCCGGCTTGGTCGCCAGCTCGTCGGAGAAGCTGCCCGGCGCGAGCGGCAGTTCCTCGACCCTGGGCTTCGGCCGCACCGTCGGGTCGGGCGTGCGCAGCATCGTGAGGCTGTTGGCCATGGCGGCGAACAGGCCCGGGTTCTTGGTCGCCAGTTCGAGCGGCGCCGTGATCTCCGATGCCACCATGCCGTTCTGGTGGCACATCATCTTCAGGAAGGTGACCGACTCGGGCGTGCGGATCTGGGCCACCAGGAAGTTGTCGCCGCGGGCCTTGTAGGAGGCGCGCGCGGTCAGGCGGGCGAACACCGCACCCATGCTGCGGCAGTTGGGCGTGCCGAGGTGGACGCTGACGGTCTGCACGACCTCGCCGCTGCCGCGGTAGACGAGGGCGGAGCCGTCGAAGCGCGGCGTGCCGAAGGTCACGAGGCGGGCCGGGACGCCGACCGCGATGCCGACCGCGGGGTCGCGCATCACCGACCAGCCGAGCGAGTCGCGCTCCTTCAGCGCCTCGGTCATCAGCTGGCGGGTCTGGTCCTCGTCGAGCTTGCCGTTCTGCGCGAGGCCGTTGGCCTTCTGCCAGGCCCTAGTGCCGCGATCGATGGCGTCGGCAACCGCCCCCGCCTGGGTCGGGTCGAGGTGGCCGGTCCAGATCAGGGCCTCGCGGATATCGCTCGGCTGGACGACCTCCGCGGGCGGCGCGTCGTTCCAGCGGTAGGTGAAGACCTGCGCCCACGCATGTCCGGCCGCCAGGGTGGCGGTGGCGGCGAGCGCGGCAAGCAGGGCACGAACGGAAGGACGGACTGGAAACACGTGGATTCTCCCGGGCGCAGTGTCATCCAGGCGCCCGGTCCATCCCACCCGTCGGCTTGTATCAAATAAATCTGCGTAAACGCTGACTTTTGCGGGGCGTGTCAGTTCATCACATCGCCAGTGCAGCCAGCATGCGCAAAGGAGGGGCGCAGGGCCGTGGGGAACGGCCGCAGATGGGAGCACCAGCATGAAGCGATTGGCGTTCAGCGTCCTGGCCCTTGGCCTGGCCATGGCCAGCCTGGCCTTCGGCCCCCCGGCGGGAGCCCAGACCGGGGCGCAGACCGGCGGCACCGTCCCTCCCGCGCCGCAGACGCCGCCCGAGCGGCCGTCGACCAGCCAGATCGAGCAGGCCCGGTCGCTGGCCAACACGCAGTGGGGCAAGGGCCTGCCGGCCTTCTCCTTCGCGCTCAGCAAGGTGCCGATGACCCAGTACGACGGCGGCGCGGCGCGCCAGGCCGGCACCTACAACTTCCCGGTCAGCAAGAACATCGCCGGCGTCTACATGACGCTCGAGGCCGGCGCGATCCGCGAACTGCACTGGCACGCCGAGGCGGCCGAGTGGGCCTACGTCATCGAGGGCCGGTCGCGCATCACGCTGACCAGCCCGTGGGGCCAGGTCCAGGTCGCCGACGTCGATGCCGGCGGCATCTGGTACTTCCCCAAGGGCTGGGGCCACAGCATCGAGGGTCTGGGCCCCAACGGCACCAAGTTCATCCTGGTGTTCAACAACGGCGAGTTCACCGAGCAGTCGACCTTCAGCATCACCGACTGGATCGCCAACACGCCGATGTCGATGCTGACCGAGTACCTCGGCTGGACGCCGCAGCAGGTCGAGCTGCTGCCCAAGAAGCAGGTTTACATCTCGAAGTTCGACCGCGCGGTGCCGCCGATCGGCGAGGCCCGCCCGCGCGCCGCCGACACGCCGCCGCTGGCGCTCAGCCACGTCTACCAGCTGCGCTCGCAGAAGCCGGTCTCGGTGCTGACCGGCAGCACGCTGCGCCTGGTGTCGGCGCGCGAGTTCCCGGCCGCCTTCAACATGACCGGCGCGATCGTCCGGCTCGAACCCGGCGCGATGCGCGGCCTGCACTGGCATCCCAACGCCGACGAGTGGCAGTTCGTGCTGAGCGGCTCGATGGAACTGACCGTGTTCGCCTCGCAGGGCCAGGCGAGCGTCAGCAAGCTCGACCCGGGCGACGTCGGCTACGTGCCGAAGGGCTACGGCCACGCGCTCAAGAACCCGTCGAAGGACCAGCCGATGGAGGTCCTGATCGTGTTCAACGCCGGCGACTACCAGACGATCAACCTCGACGACTGGATGGCGACCAACCCGGCCTACGTGCTGCAGAACAACCTGCAGATCCCGGCCGACGTGGTGAACCGCCTGCCGAAGGCTGGCCAGGACTTCTCGGCGCCGAAGCGCTAGGAGGAAGCGAGACGGGCGGCGGCCGCCTTGTTGGCGGCCAGCCGCCCCTCGAGCATCGGCTTCATGCCGTCGAGCAGCTTGCGGACGCGGGCCTCCCCGGCCTTCTCCGGCGAGCCGGAATCGAACGGCGGCTGCGGGTCGTATTCCATCATCAGCTGGACCGAGCGGGCGACGTCCTCGCCGGCGATCTCGGCCACCAGGGTCAGGCCGAAGTCGATGCCGGCGGTGACGCCGCCGCCGGAGATCCGGTTGCGGTCGCGGACCACGCGCTCGGCCACCGGGATCGCGCCGAAATCCTTCAGCTGCTCGCGCGCCGCCCAGTGGCAGGCCGAGCGGTAACCCTTCAGCAGGCCGGCCGCGGCCAGCACCAGCGAGCCGGTGCAGACCGAGGTGACGTAGCGCGCGCCCGCCGCCTGGCGGCGCAGGAAGTCGAGCGTCTCGAGGTCGTTCATCAGGTCGACCTGCCCGGCGCCGCCGGGCACGCAGATGACGTCGAGCTGCGGGCAGTCGGCGAAGGTCGTGGTCGGCATCACCGAGAAGCCGGAGTCGGTCGGCACCGGGTCGCGCGTCTTCCAGACGATGTGCATCTTGGCGCCGGGGATGCGCGACAGCACCTGGGCGGGACCGGTCGCGTCGAGCTGCGTCACCCGGGGAAAGAACAGAATGCCGATGTTCAGCGTGTCAGCCATGGAAACCTCCTGCGGCCGCCACTGTGCACCCGGCGGGCCGTGGCAGGAATGACAAAAAGGTGCTATTTTCTGCCAATGCCCCGGCCGCACCGCGTGTTCATCCTGGCCTATGACGGCTGCCAGCTGCTCGATGTCAGCGGGCCGGCGGCGGTGTTCGGCGCGGCCAACGACGCCTGCGGCCGGCCGTACTACGAGCTGCGGATCGTCTCGCCCGGCGGCGGCGCGGTGACGTCCAACTGCGGCGTCGCGTTGCACAGCCGGCGGATCGGCGGCCAGCCCGACACGCTGCTGGTGGCCGGCGGCTCGAAGGGACTGAAGGCGGCCATGGAACACCCGGCGCTGCGCCGCTGGCTGCGCAGCGTCGCGCCCCGGGCGCGGCGCTTCGGCTCGGTCTGCACCGGCGCCTTCGTGCTGGCCGCCGCCGGCCTGCTCGATGGAAGGCGGGTGGCGACGCACTGGGCGAGCTGCGAGCGGCTGGCGCGCGGCTTCCCGGCGCTGTCGGTCGACGCCGAGGCGCTGTACGTCGCCGACGGCGCGGTCTGGACGTCGGCCGGGGTGACGACCGGCATCGACATGGCGCTGGCCCTCGTCGAGGCCGACCTCGGCGCGGCGACCGCCAACCTGATCGCCCGACACTTCGTGCTCTACGCGCGCCGCCCCGGCTACCAGTCGCAGTTCAGCCCGCTGCTACAGGCGCAGGCCGAGGCCGAGGCGCCGTTCGGCCCGCTGATCGCCTGGATGCAGGACAACCTCGACCGGCCGCTCGACGTGCCGGCGCTGGCCGCCCGGGCCGGCCTGTCGGAGCGCACCTTCTATCGCCGCTTCACCGAGGCGACCGGCAAGACGCCGGCGCACTTCGTCGAGTCGCTGCGGCTCGAGGCGGCGCGGACCCTGCTGACGCGCGACCTGCCGCTGAAGGCGATCGCCGGCAAGGTCGGCCTCGGCTCGGCGGCGCGGCTCGGCCATGCCTTCGAACGCCGCTTCGGCATGGCGCCCTCGCTGTTCCGCGAGATGCACCGCGGGGCGATCTAGCCGCCCTGCTGGTGGATGCGGGACAGCACCCGCCGCTCGAACTCGTCGACCGGGCAGTCGATCTCGCAGGCGACGGCGCCGCAGCTCTCGCAGCGGCACTCGTAGCGCCCGACCGGGTGGCGATGGTCGAGGTCCTGCAGGACTAGGCGGTGGTCGCAGCGCAGGCAGTGCGGGGCGAGGTCGCGCACCGCCCCGCTCTCGTCGTACGACCAGCGCCAGCGGATGTTGAAGAAGGCCTCCTGGCTGCGGATCGGGGCGCGGCGCGGCGGCGCCCGCTCGGGCCGCAGCGAGGCGCCCAGCCAGCCGGCGACGATCACGGCGCACAGCGCGAACAGGCCGAGCAGCCAGTTCGGCACCTCGGTCGAGGCGGCGAGGAAGCGACCGAAGGCGGCGAGCCACGCCGCCAGCGAGGACCAGAAGCCGAGGAACCAGCCGACGATCGCCAGCCCGACGGCCAGCGCGACCAGCAGGCGCAGGCGGCCGCCCATGCTAGTGCCGCAGCCGCAGGCTGCCGACCACCAGCGCGGTGGCGGCGAAGCCGCAGGCCAGCCAGATCGCGGCCCGCGCCGCCTCCGGCGCGCCGCCGCCCGAGAAGTCGAAGGCGCCGAACACCACGGCGACCAGCGCCGCGCCCATCGTCTGGCCGAGCGTGCGGGCGGTGGCGATGATGCCGCCGGCGCTGCCCGAGCGGTCGCGCGGCACGGCGTTCATCATCAGCCGGTTGTTGGGCGAGGCGAAGATGCCGAAACCGGCGCCGCACAGCACCAGCCGCCACATGATGTCGGGGCTCGACGGATTCTCGGGCAGCAGCGCGGTCAGCAAGAGGCCGAGCGTCATCGAGCTGAGCCCGATCGCGCCCAGCAGCCCGGCATGATGGCGGTCGGCCAGCCGGCCGGCGATCGGCGCGATGCAGGCCAGCGCCAGCGGCCACGCGGTCAGCAGCAGGCCGGTGCTGGTGGCGTCGCGGCCCAGCACGGTGTGGAAGAAGAACGGCAGGCTGACGAAGGCGAGGCCCTGCGCGGTGAAGGTGCAGGTCGAGGCCGAGATCGACAGGGCGAACACCGGGCGCTTGAAGATGTCGACCGGCATCATCGGGTGGGCGAGCCGCAACTGGCGCCGGACGAACACCGTGCCGAGCACCGCCGCGGCCGCCAGCTCGGCCAGGATCTGCAGCCGATGGTGGCCGTGCGCCAGCCCGTCGATGCCGAAGATCAGCAGGCCGAAGGTCAGGCCCGACAGCACCGCCGAGGTCCAGTCGAACGGCCGGTGGGTGTGGGTGGTGCGCGGCAGGAAACGCTCGGCGAGGCCGAACGAGACGATCCCGAACGGCACGTAGACGTAGAACAGGTAGGGCCACGGCGCGATCGACAGCAGCGCGGCGCCGACCGACGGGCCGGCGGCCAGCGAGGTCGCGACGACGGTGGTGTTGAAGCCCAGCCCGCGGCCGAGCTGGGCACGCGGGTAGATGGCGCGCACCAGCGCCGGCTGCACCGACATCACGGCGGCGCTGCCCAGCCCCTGCAGGGTGCGGCCGACCAGCAGCCACGACAGCGACGGCGCCAGCGCGCAGCCGATCGAGGCCAGCGAGAACAGCACCAGCCCGAAGCGGTAGACGTGGCGGTAGCCGACGATGTCGGCCAGCGCCGCGATCGGCAGCAGCGACACGATCATCGCGATCTGGGTGGCGTTGACGATCCAGATCGAGCTCTCGGCGGTGATGGCCAGGTCCTGCGCGATGTAGGGCAGCGCGAGGTTGGTCATCGAGTTCGACAGCACCGACATCATCAGCCCGATGGTGATGGTCGCGACCGCGAGGCGGCGCGGCCAGCCGGGCGGCATGCCGTCGGTGAGGGTCGGGGAAGCCGCTGCCGGTGCCGCCATCGGCTACTGCACGACGGTCGGCTGCTCGCCGCTGATGGTGGTGCGCTGCATCAGGCGCTTGTGCTTCACCGCGTCGTAGGAGGTTGCGCGATGCAGCACCGCGCGGTTGTCCCACACGATGACGTCGCCCTCGCGCCAGGCGTGGCTCAGCCGGAACGCCGGCTGGTCGGCGCGCTGCGACAGCTCGTACAGGATCGCCTCGCCGATCGGCCGCGGCCAGCCGACGATGTGGCCGGCATGGGCGCCGATGAACAGCGCGCGGCGGCCGTTGACCGGGTTGTCCTGGTAGAGGCGCTGCTTGACCGGCGGCAGCTCGGCCAGCGCCTTGGCGCTGAGGATGCCCTTCTGCACGCGGTTGCGCGAATGCTCGAGCGCGTGCTCGGCGACCAGCGGCGAGACGGTCGCCTGCAGCGCCGGCGGCAGGGCGTTCCACGCGGCGCGCATGCAGAGGAACTCGGTGTTGCCGCCCTCGGGCGGGCAGATCCGCGCGGTCAGCACCGAGCACAGCGACGGGATGCGCTTGAACGACGAGTCCGAGTGCCAGAAGTAGTTGGCCTTCTGGTAGATCATCCGCATGTCGTCGGGCGGGATCGGCTCGCCGGTCATGATGTCGAGGTTCGACTGGCGCTGGAACTTGGTGCCGGCCGCCGGGTTGGCGCTGAGCGTCGTCTCGAGCGGGCCGAACAGCTCGCTGAAGGCGATCTGCTTGTCGTCGTCCATCGGCTGGTCGCGGAACAGCAGGACGGAGTGCTCCTCGAAGGCGGCGCGGATCGGCCCGAACTCGCGCGCCGACAGCGGCCGCGTGATGTCGATGCCGCTGATTTCCGCGCCGAACAGCGGGTGCAGTTTCGTGACCTTGAGGGGGCCGGTGTTGCGCATGGCTATCGCGTCTCCGCTCAGTCGACGATCGCCTGGTAGGTCAGCACGCGCAGCTCGCGGCGGATCGGGTAGGTCGAGGACGGCATCAGCTGGGTCAGCAGCACCACCGCCATGTCCTCGGCCGGGTCGCACCAGAAGGCGGTCGAGGCCGCGCCGCCCCAGGCATACTCGCCCGGGCTGCCCAGGATCTGCGCCTTGGCCGGGTCGAGGGTGACCGAGAAGCCGAGCCCGAAGCCGATGCCGTAGTAGGTCGACTCCGAGAAGCGCGGCATGCCCATGTCGGCCATGTCGCCCTTGAGGTGGTTCGAGGTCATCAGCTCGACCGTCTTGCGGCCGAGCAGGCGGGTGCCGCCCAGCTCGCCCTTGTTCAGCATGAAGCGGCAGAAGCGCAGGTAGTCGGCCGCGGTCGAGACCAGCCCGCCGCCGCCCGAGTTGACCGAGCGCGGTGCGAGGTAGCGGCTCTTCTCCGGGTCGTCGATCACCTGCAGCTTGCCGCCCTTCCCCGGGGCGTAGTTGGCGGTGAAGCGGCCGTGCTTGGCGGCCGGCACGTGGAAGTCGGTGTCGGTCATGCCGAGCGGGTCGATCACCTTCTGCTTGAGGTAGACCTCGAACGGCTGGCCCGAGATGACCTCGACGAGGTAGCCCAGCACGTCGGTCGCGACGCTGTAGTTCCACGCCTTGCCCGGCTGGGCGATCAGCGGGAAGGTCGCCAGCCGCTCGACGAGGTCCTTGAGGCTGGTGGTCGCGGTCTGGAAGTCGACGCCGGCGTTCTTGTCGCGGTACATCGCGTCGACCGGGTTGCTCTCCATGAAGCCGTAGGTCAGGCCCGACGTGTGGGTCAGCAGGTCGCGGAAGGTGATCTCGCGCTCGGCCGGCACCGTCTCGATCTTGCCGCGGCTGCCGCCGACCGCGACGCGCGTGCCGGCGAAGGCCGGGATGAAGCGCGAGATCGGGTCGTCGAGCTGGAAGCGGCCCTCCTCGTACAGCATCATGATCGCCACCGAGGTCAGCGGCTTGGTCATCGAGTAGATGCGGAAGATCGAGTCCGGCCGCATCGCCTTGCCGCGCTCGAGATCGGCCTTGCCCATCGTCTCGGCGAAGGCGACCTCGCCGCGGCGCATCACCGCCACGACCATGCCGGCCAGCCGGCCGCTGTCGACCCAGCCCTTCATCCAGTGGCGCACGCGGTCGAGCCGCGCAGCGGAAAGCCCGACCTGGTCGGGGGCGACGAGCGGCAGCGTGTCCATGGGTTCCTCCTTGCTTGGGGGGCCAGACTAGCGCAGGAAATTGCCCTCAGACACGCCAGAAACGGGAGGGAGCAATGGCAAGATTGTGCGAGGGCCGGGTCGCGATCGTGACCGGCGGAGCGCGCGGCGTCGGCCGCGAACACTGCCTGATGCTGGCCGAACACGGCGCCAAGGTGGTGGTCAACGACCTCGGCGGCGACCGCGCCGGCCAGGGCCACGACGTCGGGCCGGCCCAGCAGGTGGTCAACGAGATCAAGGCGATGGGCGGCGAGGCGGTGGCCAACGGCGACGACGTCTCCGACTGGAACGGCGCCAAGCGCATGATCGATCAGGCCGTCTCGGTCTTCGGCAAGCTCGACGCGGTGGTGCTGAACGCCGGCATCCTGCGCGACCGCATGCTGGTCAACATGAGCGAGGAGGAGTGGGACGCCGTCATCAAGGTCCACCTCAAGGGCACCTTCGCGCCGGCCCGCCATGCCGCCGCCTACTGGCGCGACCAGGCCAAGGCCAAGGGCGGCCCGGTCGATGCGCGCATCATCACCACGACCTCGGTCTCGGGCATCTACGGCAACATCGGCCAGACCAACTACGGCGCCGCCAAGGCCGGCATCGCCGCCTTCACCGTGATCGCCGCGCGCGAGCTCGGCCGCTACGGCATCACGGTCAACTCGATCTCGCCGTCGGCCTTCACCCGCATGACCGAGGACCTGCGCAGCTACTCCGACGAGGACAAGAAGCGGCGCGACCCGAAGTGGATCGCCCCAGTCGCCACCTGGCTGGTCAGCGAGCAGAGCCGCGAGATCACCGGCCGCGTGTTCCAGGCCGGCAACGGCCAGTTCGCCGTCGCCGAGGGCTGGCACAAGGGCCCGATGGCCGAGCAGATCATGGATCCGTACCAGGCCGGCAAGGTGCTGACGGAGCTGGCGAAGAAGGCGCGCAAGAACGCCGGCATGGACGGCCTCGACCTCGATTGAAACCAGGACAACAGGGAGCCACTAAAATGAACACGATCAATCGCCGCAACCTCCTCGCCGCGGGCGCCGCCGCCGCCCTGGCGCCGCTTGCCGTCGTCCCGGGCGCGCGGGCGCAGGCCTGGCCGTCCAAGCCGATCCGCTGGGTCGTGCCCTACACGCCGGGCGGCCTGACCGACGCGGTGACGCGCCTGACGCTCGAGAAGATGAACGTCGGCCAGTCGTTCGTGGTCGAGAACAAGCCGGGCGCGAACTCGTTGATCGGCGCCGAGGCGGTCGCGAACGCGGCGCCCGACGGCTACACCTTCCTGACGGTGATCGCCGCGCACGCCGCCAACAAGACGCTGTACGCGGGCAAGCTGAAGTTCGATCCCGAGAAGGGCTTCGCGCCGATCTCGCTGGTCGCCGTGGCGCCGCTGATCATGACGGTGACCAATTCGCTGCCGGTCAAGAACTTCAAGGAGTTCGTCGACTACGCCAAGGCCAACCCGGGCAAGATCTCGTTCGGCTCGTCGGGCGTCGGCGCGGCGGCGCACCTGACCAGCGAGCTGATCAAGCAGGTCACCGGCATCGACATGGTGCACGTGCCCTACAAGGGCACTGCGCCGGCGTTGGCCGACCTGATGGCGGGCAGCATCCAGATGCTGCTCGACGTGCCGATCGGCCTGATGTCGCAGGTCCGCACCGGCAAGATCCGGGCGATCTGCATGCTCTCGAAGGAGCGCGTGCCGGGCGTCGAGGAAGTGCCGACCATCGTCGAGGCGGGCGGCCCGCTGATCGAATCGTCGAGCTGGGTGATGTTCATGGCCCCGGCCGGCACCCCGGCCGAGATCGTGAACAAGCTGCAGGCCGAGGTCGCCAAGGCGGTCAAGGACGAGGCCCTGCGCAAGCGCATGGCCGAGCAGGCCCTGATCCCGGTCGGCGCGACGCCTGCCGACACCGCCAAGTTCCTGCGCGATGAAATCGAGAAGTGGGAAAAGGTGATCAAGACCGCCGACGTGAAGGTCGAGTCCTGATCTGACCTGGGACCGCGCGCGGTCCCAGATGACTTCGCTTCGCGCCTTCACTTTCATGCTCCTCTCCCCCGCGAGGGGGAGAGGCTGGGTGAGGGGCGGCTGGTTAGCTAGATGATGGCTGATTGCCGCCGCACAGTCGGTCGCGCCATAGTTCGGCTACATCTTGGGGTGGCGTTCAGAACTATGGGGTTGAAGCGGTGATCCAGCCGACAATAGCGGAGGGCCTCGGACTGACGCAGGAGGCCGTGGAAGCAGTCATGCGTGAGTATGACCGGGACCCTCTTGCCTTTATGCGGAAGTACGATTTCGCCACGAACTTCGACTATGTTGTTTATCGACCGGGTGAGGCGCGCTGGTATCCAGCCAAAGCCATTTTTCTCGTTGCCTACAGTTCCATTCCCAACAATCCGGACATCACGGCGAAAGGCCAACGCGACAAGTTTAGTGACTCGGAAGGTGGCAAGATTCACCAGGAGCTGCTGCGCCTAGGATACCAAATCGAGAACCAGCGATTCAGCGAGAAGGAAGCTTGGGCAGACCGTATCCGCGAACACCTGATCGAGAAGTACATCGAACCGGCCCGGCAGCGAGGTGATGAGAGTGTATTGATTCGGGCGGGAGACGTGCACCGGGAACTTGGGCTGTCGAACCAATTGCCGAATGTATGTCAGGCCATCGAGGGCGATAAGCTTCGTAAGGCAGCCGGCTTGGGTGCACCCGAAGTCGTGTCTGGTCCGCCAAGCGGGCGTGGCAGCAACATGGTCTATCGCTTCACACTTAGGCCGGGACAGCAAGCGCTTGAGAAGCTGAGCGATGCTCAGGTTCTGGAGCGGTTCGATGGCGATCCGCAGTTTAGGGAGCTTCGCCCAACCTGGAGCCAGGAGCAGAGCGCGGCGTTCTGTAGGTTGGCACGTGCGGTCCATGCCGCGGGTCTGGATTGGTACCACACGGATATTCCGGAAACCCGATTTGGGCGCAAATCCTCGCGGCCCAGCAATGCCGAGGGCGTGCTGGGGTCCCTTCAATTCAAGAAGGCTGGACCGTTCTTGACGTTCAGCCACCGGAATGAGCTTCTAGCGTTGGCTGGCGACTATCAGTTCGATGCTCAATCTGCCGACCGCTTCGAGGTAGAGATGGCAGATGCGCACGAGGCCATCCGCAACTGGCTGCCAGTTTCCTCAGGCCGGCCAGGAAGGTGGCCGGACGAGTACAGCGACGCAGTCGATGGAACCAAAGCCACGGCAATGCCCACCAACCTCATCCTGTATGGGCCGCCGGGCACCGGCAAGACTTACAATACGGCGTTGGAGGCTGTGAAGCTCTGTGATGGCCTGGCTGACGATGGGCCGACCAAGGAAGGTCGCGCCGCTCTGATGGCGCGGTACGACGAACTGGCGAAGCAAGGGCGCATCGGCTTCGTCACCTTCCACCAGAACTACGGCTATGAGGATTTCATTGAAGGCTTGAGACCGTCGACCGCGGGAGAGAATGGCGAACCACTCACTTCTGGGTTCCGACTGAAGCCGGAGGCCGGAATCTTTGCCAGTTTCGCGCAACGGGCTGCTGAGAAGCCCGCCGATGCGTTCGTCCTGATCATCGACGAGATCAATCGGGCCAACGTTTCCAAGGTGTTTGGTGAACTCATCACCCTGCTGGAGCCAGACAAGCGGGCCGGCATGGCCAACGCGTTGTCGGTAACGCTGCCCTACTCCAAGCGGCTGTTTTCCGTTCCCGCGAACCTTCACATCATCGGCACGATGAACACGGCGGACCGATCGATCGCCCTGCTGGACACGGCATTGCGGCGGCGCTTCAACTTCCGTGAAATGGCTCCAGCTCCCAGACTGTTGGAAGACGCGGGCAAGCGGACTGGGATCGATCTCGCCGGCCTCCTCGACACAATCAATCAGCGCATCGAGTATCTGATCGATCGCGAACATCGCATCGGACATGCCTTCTTCATCGGTTGCGAGATCGCCGAAGATGTCGAGGCCGTCATGCGCGACAAGGTCATCCCGCTTCTCCAGGAGTACTTCTTCGAGGACTGGAGCCGTATTCATGCCGTGCTGGGCGACGGGTTCATCCAGAAGAAGCTGCTGGATCCACCTCCGGGCATCGAAGGAGAGAAAATTCCCAGCTGGTCGATCCGCGATACCTTTGGGGTGGAGGCATTTCGGGTGCTGACCGGGAAGACGGCGGGCGCGGCAGAGGAACCTGGAAAGTGACCGGGGCGATCTCCTGACGGCCGGGTGACAGCATGACTCACCTGACCGTCCACGAATGGGGCAGCATCGACATTCACAACGGCAGCAGAACTGGCCCCGCGAATGCCTTCACTCGGGGCCAGGCGAATGCCCTGCTCTCGGCTGCTTCGTCACACCCGTTGGCCGACCGTACCGGGACCAATATCCTCGTGGACCGCTACAGCAGGATCACGGCGCAACAGATCGTCGGCGTGATCTCTGTGCCGGGGTGCAGCCTGGAGATACTGCCGAAGATCGATGCGGCCGCCAACGAAAGCGATGAGACGATCCGTGCGCGCCTTGTCTCCATGCTGGATGTCGCTCTGGGACTTCAGCTAGGAGAGGGTCAAGCGCTGGCGATGGCGCGCCAGAAGCAAACACTGCTCGATATCCTGATTCGTCTCTTCGCGGATCGCCTTCTGGCTGAGGCGCGCCGCGGTCTGCCGCGCGCCTACATGGCGCAGGAGGAGGACCTTGCTGCGCTGCGGGGGCGGCTCAACGTTGTTCGGCAATTCACCCACCACGCGGTGCGACCTGACCGGCTTGCCTGCGGCTTCGACGCCTTGATGCCGGATACGCCCTTGCTGCGAATCATGAAAGCTTGCGTGCTGATGCTGCGCCGTCATGCCCGTGCGTTGGAGACACAGCGTCGCCTCGATGAACTCAGGTTCCTGTTGGCGGAGATCAGTGACGTTCCGGTCAACGCACTGCCTTGGGGGCAGGTGCGTATCGACCGCACCAATCGGCGCTGGGAAGGACTGTTCGAACTGGCCAGGCTGTTTCTGAAGCGCGAATGGCAGGGCACGCACCACGACGCCAGTGCCGGCCTCGGAACGACCCTGCTGTTCGCCATGAACGACTTGTTCGAGGCATACATCGCCGCGCTCACCCGACGGGCATTGCGCGGTAGCGACATGTCCGTCCACGTGCAGGGCGGCTTGCGTTATTGCCTGTTGGAGGAAGGGGAGGGCGGCAAGCAGCGCTTCCAGACCACGCCCGACATCCTGATCAGGCGGGGTGCGACGACCGTGATGGTGATCGATACCAAGTGGAAGCTGATCGGCCGGAATCTCGAGGACAGGAAGCGCGGCGTGTCGCAGTCCGACGTCTACCAGATGATGGCCTATGCGCGGCTCTACGCATGCAAGGAAGCGATGCTGCTCTATCCGCATCATGCCGGTCTTGGTGCCGAGGCACTGGATGCTGGTTACGGAATGATGGAAGGAGATGAACGGCTACGAGTTGCGAGTGTCGATCTCGTGCGGGGCGACGATGCCGTGTTGCGGCGCTTGGGGCAGTTGATCCTGGCCGGCAGGGCTGAGGCCGTGGCCGCGGCCTGAGGCGAGCCTCCCGGGCCAATGTGGGCAGAACCTTGGGGCCACGAGACCCCTCACCCAGCCTCTCCCCCTGGCGGGGGAGAGGAGCATGAGGGGGCGATGCGTTGCGCAGCGCGTTCAGTTGGTCGCGAAGCAGTACAGCAGGCCGGCGCCGCCGGTCGAGATCAGGCCCTTGGCGTCGCAGCCGCGCGACGGGTGGGACGTGTTCCACGACTTCGAGGGCTCGTCGTCGCGCAGGCCCATGCGATCGCCGTGGCCGACCATCGCGCTGCCCTCGGTGCCGCCCTTCGTCCAGTTGCCGCAGGTCATGTCCTTGTCCGGCGGGAAGGCGGTGCCGTCGGGCTGGGTGCCGGTCAGGATGTCGTGCTGGTTCACGGTGTAGAGGCGGCTCGGGATCAGCTTGCCGTTCTCGGCGACCAGCGACGCGGCGGTCAGCTTGTTGTTCGGCGAGTGCAGGTCGGCGACGCTGGTCGCGATGGTCACGCCGGTCGGGGTCACCCATGGCCCGTTGCCGATGCGGTCCTTGGCGTTGACCGCGGTGGCGCCGTTCACGGCCTGGGTGCTGAGGTAGGCGCGCCACGTCTTGGCGCCGGCGCCGGCCTTGGTCGCCAGCGCCTGGCAATGCCTGTCGGCACCCTCGAGGCCGCCGAAGTTGGCGCCGTTCGGGCCGCTCTCGCTGGTCACGAAGAACGACATGTTGGGAAACTGCGGCGGCGTCTGCTGGGCCTGCGCCCCGCCGGCCATCGCCAGCGTCAAAGCGGCGGCCGCGATCGCCATCATCTTCTGCTTGTCCATTGTCTCTCCTCCCGAATCCCGGTGTGGGAGGACATCCTGTGACGCGGGCCGGACACGCCCAAGTCACAAGAGCGTCAGGATGCAGGGGGCTTGCGCAGCAGTTCGAAGATCGAGGAGCTCTCGTCCTCGCCGTGGCCCTGCTCGATCAGGCGCCCGTACCACTCCAGCGCGGTCTTCAGCACCGGCGACGGCAGTCCCGCCGCCTCGGCCTCGGCCCGGATGTACTGCAGGTCCTTCCACATGATGCGGGCCGGCCCGGGCGCCGGCTGGTAGCGCCGCTCCGCCATGATCGGCGCGCGGAAGGAAAACACCGGCGAGCCGGCGAAGGAGGGGCCGATCGCCTCGACGATCTTGTGCGGGTCGAGCCCGGCCGCGGTGCCCATCGCCATCGCCTCGCCGAGTGCCAGCGTGTTGGCGATCACCAGGAAGTTGGCCACCAGCTTGGTCGTCATGCCGGCGCCGAACGGGCCGACCCGGCACTGCCGCGTCGAGATCCCGTCGAGCACGGTCGCGACCCGGGCGATCGCCGCGTCGTCGCCGCTCACGAACAGCATCGCCTCGCGTCGCGCCACCACCGGCGCGGTGCCGCTGATCGGCACGTCGATCATCGCCGCGCCCCTTGTGGCCAGGGCGTCGGCCAGCCGCTGCTTCAGCGCCACCGGGAAGGTCCCCATCTCGATCACGACCAGCCCGTCGTGCGCGCCGGCGACGAGGCCCGCCGGGCCGAGGAAGGCGTCCTCCATCTGGGCTTCGCTGGCCAGCGCCGACACCACGACGTCGCTGGTCGCGGCCAGCTGGGCGGCGTCGGCCCGGCGCGGGCCGTCGAAGTCGCGGGTCGACGGGCGGTCGAGCGTGGCGACGGCGAAGCCCAGCGGCCGCAGGTTGGCGGCGACGGCGCGGCCGATCCGGCCGAAGCCCAGGATGCCGACGCGGGTGGCGGCGGCGCTCATCCGAGGTAGGCCTTCACCAAGCGCTCGTCCGACAGGAACGACGCCCACTGGCCGGCCGGCACCTCGTGCACGATGCGGCCCAGCGCCATGACGTAGGCGCGGTCGGTGATCTCCGAGGCGATACCGACGTTCTGCTCGATCAGCAGCAGCCCCATGCCGCGCTCGCGCAGCGCCTTGATGACCAGCAGGATGTCCTTCACCACCTTGGGCGCCAGGCCGGTCGAGGGTTCGTCCATGATCAGCAGGTCGGGCTGCAGCAGGAGCGCGCGGGCGATCGCCACCATCTGCTGCTGGCCGCCGCTCAGCAGCTCGACCGGCGCGTCGAGGCGTTCCTTGACCATCGGGAACAGCGCGGTGACCTCGTCCCAGCTGAAGCGCAGGTGGGCGCCGCGCACCCGCCGGCCGACCGTCTCGGCCAGCACCAGGTTCTCGCGCACCGACAGTTCGCCGAACAGCCGACGGTTCTCCAGCACGACCGCGAGGCCGTGGCGCGCGAGCTCGTGCGCCGGCAGCCGCGTGATGTCGGAACCGTTCTTGGCGATGGCGCCGCCCTGCGCCCGCATCAGGCCGCAGATCGTGCGCACCAGCGTCGTCTTGCCGGCGCCGTTGGCGCCGACCAGCGCCACCGCCTCGCCGTCGCCGACCTTGAGCGAAACGTCGTGCAGGACGGTGAGGGCGCCGTAGCCGGCCGAGACGGAGGTCACCTCGAGCATCGCTACACCCCGAGATAGACTTCGCGCACGCGGGCGTCGCGCTGGATGGCGGCCATGTCGCCGCTGGCGATGATCTCGCCGAAGTAGAGCGTGTGGACCATCGGCGCGACCGTCATCAGCCCCATGTCGTGCGATACCAGCAGCACGGTCATGCCGCCCTCGTTCAGCCGGACGATCCAGTCGCGCAGGTTCTCGATCTCCTGCGCGTTGAGGCCGGACGACGGCTCGTCGAGCAGCAGCAGCCGCGGCTCGCCGACCACCGCGCGGGCGATCTCGAGGATGCGGCGCTGGCCGGCGGTCAGGCTGGCGGCCGGCACGTCGCGCAGCCCGGCCAGCTGGAAGCGCTCGCAGGCGGCCAGCGCGCGCTCGCGGATCTCGCGCATCTGGCCGCGCGCCGCCGGGGTGCGCAGCAGGTCCTGCAGCATCGAGGTACGGGTGAGCTTGGTGACGCCGACCATGACATTCTCGAGCACGGTCATCTGCTCGAACACCTGCGGCGTCTGGAAGGTCCGCACCAGGCCGGCGAGGCCGCGCTGCTGGATGGTGTCGCGGCCGAGCGGCGTGCCGCGGTACAGCACGGCGCCCATGTTGGGCCGGATGTAGCCGCTCACGATGTTGAACAGCGTCGTCTTGCCCGAGCCGTTGGGCCCGATCAGGCCGACGATGCCGCCCTCGGGCACGTCGAAGGTGACCGAGCGCAGCACCGACAGGCCGCCGAAGGCGTGGCCGACCTCGCGCAGGGCGAGCAGGGGCTCAGCCGCCATGGCCGTTCCCCGCCGCCACGCGCCGCTTGCGCAGGCGGCCCAGCGCGCCCATCAGCCCGTCGGGCACCAGCACGACGACGGCGACCAGCGCGAGGCCGAACAGGATCTGGTGGAAGTCGCCCAGCTTGCTCAGGAACTCCGGCAGGAAGGTGATGAACAGCGCGCCGACCACGATGCCGGGGATCGAGGTCGCGCCGCCGATCACCGGGATCAGCAGGAAATTGATCGAGCGGTCGACCGTGAAGCTCTGGGTGCTGACGAACGAGGCGTGGTGCGCGAACAGGCTGCCGGCGAGGCTGCCGAACAGGGCGCAGACCACGAAGACGCGGGTCCGGAGCGACTGCAGGTCGACCGACAGGGCGGCCGCCGCCGTGCTCGAGTCGCGCATCGCCCGCAGCATCAGGCCGGTGCGGCTGTCGACCAGGTTGGCCGCCACCGCCATGCAGGCGAAGGCGACGATCCAGACCAGGAAGTAGTAGCGCGACGGCCGGTCGAGCGCGAAGCCGAGCAGGTCGAGCTTGGGAATGCCGCCGATGCCCAGCGTGCCGCCGGTCAGCCAGTCCCACTCGAAGAACAGCGCGCTGGCGATGGCGCTCAGCGCCAGCGTGCCGAGCGCCAGGAAGTAGCCGGTGAGGCGCAGGATCGGCCGGCCGATCAGCCAGGCCAGCGCCATGCTGAGCGCCGCGCCCAGCGCGAAGCCGGTCAGCGCCGGCAGGTGCAGCATCACGGTGCAGTAGGCGCTGGCGTAGGCGCCGATGCCGTAGAAGGTGGCCTGCGCCAGGTTGACGATGCCGCAATGGCCGAGCAGCAGGCCGATGCCCAGCCCGGCGATGGTGTAGATGCCGGTGAAGACCAGCAGGTCGGCGACGTGCCGCGGCACGACGAAGGGCAGGATCGCCCAGACGACGAGGGCGAGGCCGAGCGTCACGTAGGACGACAGGGGCCGGGAAGAGGTCATGGCCTCAGCCTCCCCGCCGGCCGGCCCGGCCGAGGATGCCGTTGGGCATCAGGATCATGATGACGATCAGCACCGTGAAGGCGACGACGTCCTTGTAGCTCGACGAGATGCCGATGATCGCCAGCGACTCGACCAGGCCCAGCGTCAGGCCGCCGACCGCGGCGCCCAGCGGGTTGGTCAGGCCGCCCAGCACGGCGGCGGCGAAGCCCTTCAGCGTGAGGTTGAGGCCGAGCTGGTAGTCGACCGCGACCAGCGGCGTCACCAGGATGCCGCCCAGCGCCCCCAGCAGGCCGCCCAGGAAGAAGGTGTAGGTGCGCATGCGCGCCACGTTGATGCCGGTGGTCGCCGCGCCGTCGGCGTCGATCGAGGCCGCCATCATCGACAGCCCGACCGAGGTGCGATGGAAGAAGGCGCGGAGCGCGAGCGTGGCGCCGATGCCGATGGCGATCAGCCACAGCGCGTGGAACTGGATGACCGCGTCGAGCACGATCAGCACGCCCTCGCCGAACGGCGGCAGCAGGTAGCCGTCGCGGCCGACGAAGAACAGCGTGCCGGCCGACAGGGTGAGGGCGAGGCCGATGGTCAGCAGCAGGAAGCTGTCCTCGCTGGCGTTCTTGCGCGCCATGTGGCGCACGAAGGCGAGCTCCAGCCCGGCCCCGAGCAGGGCACCGGCCAGCGCGCCGGCGGCGATCGCGGCCGGGTAGGGCCAGCCCGCCTTGGTCAGCAGCAGGACCGTCGTCATCGCGCCGACGACGCTGAACTCGCCCTGCATGGCGTTGATCACGCGGCTGCCCTTGAAGATCGCGGACAGGCCCATGCCGACCAGGGCATAGACGATGCCGTTCGTGACGCCGGCGAAGATCGCCTGCAGGACGAGGCTGAGGGTCATGGCAACTTGGGGAAGCGCGGGTGCGCCGCGGCAGCGCCAGGCTGCCGCGGCGTCTCCGGCGGTTACTGGGTGACGCGGAACGGCGTGCGCGTGTACTTGCCGCCGACCAGCTTCGAGTAGATGTAGCTGCCGACCGGGATGCCGGTCATGTCGTCGGCCGAGAAGTCGTAGTTGGCCAGCACGCCCGAGTACGGCGTCTTCATGGCCGCGCACAGCTTCTCGCCGCCGGCGTCGGGGCCGACCTTCTTGATCGCCGCCGCGATGATGTTCGCGGCATCGTAGGCCGCCGCCTCGTAGTTCTTTGGTGTGCTGTTGTAGGTCTGCTTGAACAGCTCGACGAACGCCTTCTGGTGCGGCAGCGGATCCTCGCCGACCAGGAACTCGGGGATGACGATGTTGTCGGCCGCCGGGCCCATGGCGTTGACGTAGTCGTAGGACGACGAGCCGATGGCCGCGACGATCGGCTGGGTCGCCTGGATCTGCTTGATGTTGCGGAACGGCGTCGCCGAGGTGGCGATGATGAAGATCGCGTCCGGCTGCGACGCCTTGACCTTGGCCGCCTGCGTCGTCGTGTCGGTCGCGCCGATCTCGAACTTCTCGATCGCCACCAGCTTGACGCCGTACTTGTCGACCATCGGCTTCAGCTCGGCCAGCACGACGTTGCCGTAGCCGGCGTCGTGCAGCACGCCGATCTTGGTCGCCTTGATGTTCTTGGCGTACTCGAGCAGCGCCTGGGCGTTCAGCTTCTGCGGCGGCAGGACGTGCGCCAGGCACTTGCGCTCGCGCTCGACCGCCGGGCCGATGCCGGTGAAGGCGATCTGCGGGATCTTGTTGGCGTGGGTGACGCCGCCCACCGCGACCGTGCTGGCGGTCAGCGACGGGCCGAGCAGCGCCACGACCTTCTGGTTGAACACCAGGTCGTTGGCCTTGCTGAGCGCGGTGTCGGGGTTCGAGGCGTCGTCCTCGACGATGATCTTGAGCGGCCGGCCGTTGATGCCGCCCTTGGCGTTGATCTCCTTCTCGGCGAGCAGGAGACCGGCGCGCTCGGGGCCGCCGAGGCCGGCGCCGGCGCCGGTCACCGAGACGATGGCGCCGACCTTGATCGGATCGCCCGAGGTCTGGGCACTGGCCGGCGCGGTGGGGGCTGCGAAGGCGGACAGGCCGACCAGCGCCGCGGCGCCGGTCAATCGCGCGAATGAAGACAGGGACATTGGCGTTTCCTCCGGATCGTTGGTTCTTTCGTCTTGTTGCTTGTCTTCTTGATTGGCGTGTCGAGACGCTAGATCAGCGGCGGCGGCCCCGCCATGCCCAGCGCGTGCTGGCCGTACAGGGCACCCTGGACGTCGGTCGAGAACATGACGTGGGCATTGGCGGCATGGGCGTCGCGGAACAGCCGCTGCATGGCGTTCGACATGTAGAGGCCGCTCGAGCCGGCGATGCCCATCAGGATGTTGACCGCCTCGAAGCACATCCGCACGGAGAAGAAGGCGTCGCGCCGGTAGCGCAGCTTGTCCTCGTGGCTCGCCTCGCGGCCGGCCCTGGCCGCCGCCATGGCGTGCTCGCAGACGTTCCTCATCATCATGTCGGCGGTGTCGATCCGGACGGCCGCCTCGGCGACCTTGATCTGCACCGTCTGGCTGGCGCCGACCGGCAGGCCGGTGACCGTGGCGTTGCGCTTGCGCGCCGCGCCGACGACGTTCTCGTAGGCGCCCCGCGCGCAGCCCAGCATGATGCCGGAAAGAACGTAGGGGCCGAGCGCCAGCATCGGCAGGCGCAGCAGCGGCGAGGCGGCATTGACCTGCGAGCCGGGGTGCGGCTTGCCGGTCATGGCCCACGCCGAGCCGGTGCGATGGTCGGGCACGAACAGGCCCTTGATCTCGACGTCCTTCGAGCCGGTGCCGGACAGGCCGACCGCGTGCCAGGTGTCGATGATCTCGTACTGCAAGCGGTGCACGAGGGCGAAGCGCTGGTCGACCGGCGGGCCGTCGTCCTTCTCGCGCACCATGAAGGCGAGCATGTTCCAGTCGCAGTTGTCGACGCCCGACGACAGCGGCCAGCGGCCGGTCACCTCGTAGCCGCCCTCGACCTTGCGGCCGCGGCCGGCCGGGAAGACCAGCGAGGTGGCGATCAGCACGTCGGGCGAGCCGCTCCACAGTTCTTCCTGCACCGCGGGATCGAAGTAGCCCAGCATCCAGTGGTGGCTGGCGAGGTTGCCGAGG
>Ga0102832_1000739_pt1 | contig 38040 bp, 36 predicted proteins | sample EBPBio282013_DNA_FD_88942 | JGI IMG/M metagenome (GOLD analysis project Ga0102832, IMG submission 88942) | Wastewater treatment Type I Accumulibacter community from EBPR Bioreactor in Madison, WI, USA - Reactor 2_5/28/2013_ DNA (Illumina Assembly) | ecosystem: Engineered > Bioreactor > EBPR >... | reverse complement strand
CAGGACGGGTTGGCGCCCGCGCACGGTGGGGACCGGCCCCGGGTCGTGGTGACCCTGTCCTGGGACACCCTCGCCCACCAATGCGTGGACGCCCACCTGGTCGGTACGGGGGAACCGGTCGCCGCATCCGTGGCGCGCCAACTGTTGTGTGATGCGGACGTGTTGCCGATCGTGCTGGGCGGCCCGTCACTCATCCTGGACGTGGGACGCTGCCAACGCCTGGTCACCCCCGAGATCCGGGCCGCGCTCGAACACCGCGACCAGGGCTGTGTGTTCCCCGGCTGCGACAAACCGCCGCAGGCCTGCCACGCCCACCACATCCTGCCCTGGTGGGCCGGCGGCACCACCGCCCTGCCGAACCTGGTACTGCTGTGCCCGCACCACCACGGCATCATCGAACCCGCCCACCCCACTGGTGACGGCCCACCACCCAGCCCCGACGACCGCTGGCAAGTCCGACTCCGCACCGACGGCGCCCCCGAAATCCTGCCACCCCGCCGCGTCGACCCCCACCAACAACCCCGACAACACACCCGCTTCCTCACCCGACAACGCCAATGAGAGTCCCTCTTCGCAACGGCAAACGAAGCGGTGATCACCGAGCGGGCATCACCCAGTCAGGGCGCGAGGCTGTGGCATTGTCGCGCGCGCCCGCCCATGGTAAGGACCGGTCCGGATCGTGCTGACCCTGTCCTGGGACACCCTCGCCCAACAGTCTGTCGATGCCGGCCTGGTCGGTGCGGGGAGTCGGTCGCCCGCCGGTTGTTGTGACGCCGACGTGTTGCCGATCGTGCTGGGCGGCCCGTCACTGGTCCTGGACGTGGGCCGCTGCCAACGCCTGGTCACCCCCGAGATCCGGGCCGCGCTCGAACACCGCGACCAGGGCTGTGTGTTCCCCGGCTGCGACAAACCCCCACAGGCCTGCCACGCCCACCACATCCTGCCCTGGTGGGCCGGCGGCACCACCGCCGTGTGGAACCTCGTACTGCTGTGCCCGCACCACAACGGCATCATCGAACCCGCCCACCCCACTGGTGACGGTCCACCACCCAGCCCCGACGACCGGTGGCAAGTCCGACTCCGCACCACCGACGGTGCCCCCGAAATCCTGCCACCCCGCCGCGTCGACCCCCACCAACAACCCCGACAACACACCCACTTCCTCACCCGCCAACGCCAATGAGACCGGGAGCGCTCACCCCGCGGAAGCCAAGACGTGCCTGGCGGGAGAGGGTGACGACCGCCCGGGGTCGTCCAGCCCGACGACCAGCTCCACCTCCTCCGTCATGGCCGCGTTGAGCCTGCGCAGGAGTTCGATGATCCGTGCCTCGTCCCACTCCATCGCGGCGACCTCGTCAGCGCTCTCGAGGATCGGGAGCGTCAGCCGGTCGCGCGTGCGCTCATAGTGGCGGTAGGGCTCCGTGCCGCAGCCCGGGTTGGCGAGTTCCGCTCCGATCGCATCGGCCACGAGCTCCGCGTCCCGTAGCGCGTCGGTCAACCCGTGGGCGCTGATCGGGTCCTTCCAGGAGCCGGCGTCCCCGACCAGTGCCCAGCCCGGCCCGTACGGGCGGCGCAACCAGCCTGGTTCACCGGTGAAGGTGCGTACCGGGGACGCGAGTGCGGCAGCCCGCAGGCGGGCGCCCATCGCCGACGACGCGCAATCGAGCAGTTCCTGCAGGACCGACGGTCCACCGCGCCCGACACGCGAGGGCAGATGTCCGGCGAACACGCAGGTGAGGCCGTCATTCGTCGGGATGAAGCCGGCCGTTCCCTCAGGGCGGTAGGCCCACTCGTAGCCGACCGCATCCAGCCCCGCGAAGTACCCGTAGGTGAAAGCGCTGGTGTGACTCGCCTCCGTGGTCGTCGGCGCCTCCACGAGGCGGGCGATCGTGGAGTGGCGCCCGTCCGCGCCCACCACCACTCGCGCGCGCAGCTCCCGCTCGGCCCCGCCCCCGACGTGGGTGGCGACCCCGGCGATCCGGCCCTGCTCACGTAGGAGAGCCACGACGCGGGACCCGTACTGGACCTGCACCCCCGCCGTGGCCGCGGCGGCCACCAGGATCGGATCGAGCACCGTGCGCCGTGGCGCGTAGAGCGCGTCCACACCACCCGTCGGCTTGATCGCGACCTCGACGTCCGAGGACGCGTAGTGGAACACCGTCGTGCGGATCGCCGGCGTACCTGCCGCGACGACCTGGTCGAGCAGCCCCCACCGGTGCAGTTGGAGCACCCCGCCACGCATCAGGGCGTGCGTGGAAAGGGTGTCCGCGCCGGGCTTCTCCCGATCGACCAGCACCACCGACGCCCCGGCACGTGCCAGCAGCATCGCCGTCGCGGCGCCCGCAGCCCTTGCCCCCACGACGATGACGTCGGCCTCGTGCTCCATCTCGTCCTCCTTCGCTCGAGGGTCCGGCCGGGGACAGCCGCTCCGGCCGGACCGTCCCCCGTCAGGCGGCGTCGACCTCGAACGAGACCGGGACGCCGTTGGTCACCATGTCCAGCACGGCGGAGCGGGCCTTGGACTGCTCGAAGACCTGCCTCAGCGCAGCCGGGTCGTCGCCCCGCAGGCGGAACGACACCCGGATCCCCTCGAACCCGTTCCGAACGCCCGGGTCGAGACCCAGCAACCCCCGAAGGTCGATGTCGCCCTCCACGGTCGAGCTCACCTCGTCGAGCCGGACGCCACGCGCGGCGGCGATGTTCGCGATGCCCGCGGTCAGGCAGGCCGCCAGCGCGTGCAGCAGGAACTCCGCCGGCGTCGATCCCCGGTCCTTCCCGGTGAGCACCACCGGATGGTCGGCCTCGTACGTGCGCGGCTCGACGTGGGTGAGGTCCTGCAGGGCCCCGTGGAAGTCATGGATCGTGGTGCGGCTGTTCGTGCCGGCGATCCAGTGGTTGGTGACGCGGAAACGGAAGTCCGCGATCTGTGGGTTCGACTTCACCGCGTCGATCGTGGCGAAGAGCATGTCGACGTCGACGCCGTTCCGCGTGTGATCCGTAACCGTCATGGTTGTGCCTCCTGGTCAGGTGTGATGCTCGTTCCAGCCTCCCGCCGTGCGGTCCGGGGCACATCCGGGAGCGGCACGGGTCTTCGTCTCCGTGGTGACCACGCAGACCGGTCAGGAGGCCAGGAAGTGCTCCACCTCGTCCAGGAACTGGGCGAACCCGATATCGCGCTGCAACAGGATGTGGTTGCGGCTGTTCAGGGCGACGAAGCGGGCGCCGGGGATCAGCGTCGCCAGCCGGCGTCCCTCCTCGAACGGCACGCCGCGGTCGCCGGTGGCATGCACCACGAGGGTGGGCACCCGCACCTGCCGTGCCAGGTCACTCGCGTCGAGGTCGTGGAAAGCGGCCTCCAGCAGGGGGGCGTTCTCGGGCGTGGTGGTGCTGCGGAGCTGGTCGGTGAACCAGCCGACCTCTTCCGGTCCGGCCTCCGGCACGAACTGGCGGGCGAAGGTTTCGCGGAACCGCTCGTTGTCGCTGCGCCAGGCAACCCTCGCCAGGTCCACCTGCGCGGTGGCCTCGTCCTCCTGCACCGCGTCGCCGCGCCGGCGCATCCCGTAGGCGTAGGTCCCGTAGAGGACGAGGTGCGACACCCGTTCGGGGTGACGCGCCGCGAAGCCGAACGCGACCGGGCCACCCTGGGAGACGCCCAGCAGAGCCACGGGGTCGGTGCCGAGGCTGTCGAGCACCGCCTGCAGGTCGTCGATCCACACGTCGAGGCTGGTGAGGTCGACGCCACCCAGGTCACGGTCGGACAGGCCACACCCTCGAGGGTCGTAACGGACGTAACGCTGCCGCCGGCTCAGCTCCCGCACCCAGTGGCCCCAGATCGGGCTGCTCGGGGTGTCCTTGTCCACCTGCGTGAGCCAGGTCGCGGTCTTCACCAGCGTCCGTCCCGCACCGGACGCGGCCACCGCCAGCGTCGTGCCGCCGGCCACCTCGACGAAGCTGATCGACGTCGCCGATGCGTCCTCCGCAGCCGGCCGTGTGTCGCGGCCCAGCGCCCGCCGGTCGGACGCCCCGAGCTTGCGCAACAGGGCGGAGACGTGGGTCTCGACGGTGCGCACCGACACCACCAGCTCGGCGGCGATCTCCGCGTTCGTCCACCGCTGCCGCACCAGTCCGAGCACCGCCCGCTCACGCGGCGTCAGCGTGGCGTCAGGATCGGTCATGCCTCGAGTCTGCCAGTCCCGGCCGCCGGCGAGGAGGGCCGGATGGCCGGGGCAACGGACGCGGACGCCGCCGGACCACGGCCATTCAGAGGTACACCTCGTCGGCGTACACGAGCCGCGGCGTGGTCCCGGGGCCAACCCCGGGCGCAGGAGGATCGGCGTCGAACAGCTCGTGCTCCTCGACCAGGACCCGCCAGGACGACTCCTCGCCGGGGCGGCGCAGCCCGGGAGATCCCTCGCCCCCGGGCAGCACCACCGAACCGGTCCAGGTGGCGCTGTGGCCACCGTCCTCCTGCACGCTGACCGCCAGCAACAGAGTGCTCGAGACCGTCTGCCACTCCAGGTCGCCGGCCCCGTCGGGCCGGTGCTGCACGCTCGCCCGCACCGTGCGCGCCTGCTGCAACCGAGACGCCCGCACCGCGTCCTCGCCGGTCGGGGTGTCCGCGGTCAGCTGGTCGCCGGGCAGCGCGGGTGCACCGTGCTGGTTCCACTGGTGCCAGTTCACGACCCCGGTCAGCGTCACCTGCACCTGGCCGGCGTCCGGCCTGCTCACCGTGAGCGTGCGGGCCGGCAACGGCTGCACCCACCCGGTCAGCGCCACCGGCGACAACGAGCAGCCCTCGATGGAGTGCGGCTGGTAGCGCGCCACCGCCAGGCGCAGGAACGGCCACAGCGCCGGCGTCTCCTGCACGTTGACATCCACGAACCAGCGGCGCGTCGCCTCGTCGAACTCGGGCTGGTACCCCAGCACCCGCGCGGACGGGGCCCCCTTCACGTCCAGCAGCGGCACGGTACCGGCGACCGCCACCGGGTTGCCCGGCGCGTCCGGCCAGCCACGCACCCGGCCCCCGGGCACCTCACCGTGCAGCGGCGGCGTGATCCCCACGCCCGGTGACACGGCGGTCTCCAGCAGGTCGAGCAGCAACTGGTCGGTGGTGAGCAGCGGCGGCACGGTCGGGTTGGTGGTTTCGGACCCGTGCTTGATGATCGGGTCGGCCGCCCACAGGCTCGTCGCCGCATCCGGCGCGACCACCGTCTTGGGCTGCGACACCCACCCGGTCGCGCCCTTCACCCACTCGTTCGGGTCGAACACCAGCACGCCGAGCAGCTCGCCGTCACCGGAGGAGAACCACGGCCGCGCCAGCCATACCCGCACCCCCGAGCGTCGCACCTGCCGCCACGCGAACGGTTCGGACGGCTCGGGCTGCGACTCCCACCGCAGCAGCGGCACCGCGTCCAGCACCGTCGGAGCGGCCGGACGCGCCGACGACGGGATGTCCAGCACCACCGGTTCCCCGGACGGGGCGTCGGCCGGCACCTGGCCCGCGCTGAAGTACTCCGCGTACCGCGTCGTCCCGCTCGGCAGATAGGTGACCCGGCGGTAGTGGGTGTCGGTGAACGTCTGGATCATCTTGTGGAACCCCACCCCGCCGAGCAACTGCGCCAGCACCCCGGTGGGCTGGAAGTCGTAGAGGAACATTGCCCCGGTGCGTTCGCCCTCGCCGACCGCCGACCGCACCACCACGTCCGACTTCGCCACAACCTGGGGACGGTCGGACGCCGGGTCGTCCACCTGCTCGGTCCAGCCGGCCGTCACCAGCAGTACATCGGTGCTCGCCCCGTGGACGTGCACGAGGCCGGTCAGCGCGGCCACCGACCGTCCCTGCGGGCGCAGGAACAGGCTCAGTGCCGACAACTCGGGGGCGCGCACCGGCACCGGTACCGCGTGCACCAGCCGCAGGTCGGTGGACGGGGTCAGCCACCACGTCCACCCGGACGCCGCCGCCCGCTGGAGCGCCGCCGCCGCGACCAGCTCGTCCGGCGTGTAGCCGTCGGCCGGATCGGCCACGCTCGCCAGGTGGGAGCGCCACAGGCCGACTTCTCCAGCTGCGCGGCCTCCACCGTGCTGGCCAGCGCAACCCGCACCTGCTCACCGGGCGGCAGCGTGACCCGCACCACGTGCCCGTCCACCGCGGCGCCCAGTTCGGCGCCCGGTTCGAGCACCAGCCGCAACGGCTCGAGGCTCGGCCAGGTTCCCGGGTACGGCACCGTGACCGCCTGAAGGACGCGCGGCTCGGGCAGCGCGTGCGGATAGCCGGCCTCGTAGAACACCAGCGACACCCCGTCCGCGTACGGGTCGGGTAGGTACGGCAGCCGCAGGGCGTCGACGTCGTGCACCACGTACTGCCCCTCGCCGATCGGACGCCCGCGATGCGCCGTGATGTCGGCCAGCGTGGCCCGGTTGGGCGAGGTGATGTCGGCCCCGGGACGGTCGGCCAGGGCGATGCCCGGCTGCTCGTCGAGGTCGCGCGGGTGCGTGAGGCTGGGCACGAACTGGTCCAGCAGCGTGCCCCGCTCGGCCAGCGCGACCGCGTAGAGGCGCTTGATCTCGGCGGCGTCCTCGGTGCCGATCGCGGCATCGAACAGCCCGGCGGCCTCCGCCTCCAGCTGGGTGGCCTTGGGCGCGGCCAGGTGACGCTGCGACGAGCTCCGCTCGTCGGGCTCAGGGCCGTCGGCAGCGCCGCTGCGCACCACCAGCACGGCCGGCTGCTCGCCGGTGCCCAACTCCTCCCGTGGGACCAGGACCGGGAACGGCACCGGCTCCCACCGCAGGTACGGACGCGGCACCGTGACGACCGAGCGCACCGGCAGGCGCAGGTCGTCGGGCAGGGCGAGGTCGTCGTTGCGGGCCAGCCGGGCGAAGTCGGCGGCGTCCTCACGCAGTTGCGGACGGACGCGTCCCGCCGCGCGCGGCGAGGCGGCCAGGATCCGCGCGGCGGCGGCCACGTCGTCGAACCTCTGCTGCGCGGCCGACGGGCCGGGCTGCTCGGCGACCGCATGGGACACCAGGCCCCGCAGCGTCGCGTCGATCCGCTCGTCACCCGACAGCAGCTCGGTGGGCAGCGCGAAGGTCGGCGTCTCCGTCCGGTCGGACGCGGGCGCCGCGGCCAGCGAGCGCTGCAACGCCGCGCTGATGCCGCCGCCGTCGCGCCGGGCGTAGGCGTCGCCGACCCGCGCGAGGTGCGCGCGGGCCGCGGCCAGCGCCGCGCGTCCCGGACGGACCGGGGGACGCCGCGGCGTGGCCACCTGCGGCACCGAGTTGCCGGCCAGGTCGACCGCCAGCACCCGGAAGCTGTACGACATGCCGTACCGCAGCCGCGGCAGTGACGCCGGCGCCACCTTCGACGTGATCTGGGCGCCGTCGATCGGCTGGTCGGGCGGGGTCGGCACCACGACCTCGGTGTTGCCGTCCGCGTCTGGCGGCTCGATGTGCACGATCGTCAGCCCCGGACGGGGTGCCGACAGGCGGGTCCACCGGGTGCGGCTGCTCGGGACGCTCGTAGTAACGGCGCATCGCGTGCGCGTCCACCATCAGTTGCAGGTTCGGGTTGCCGGCCAGGTTCTTGCCGACCAGCCCGTCGAGGCGCTTGGTCAGGCGGTTGTCGGCGTCCGGGTCCTCCAGCAGCACCTGGATCGGGGAGTCGACGTCGATGATCTCCGACTGGTACGCCGGCGGGTCGGGGATGTAGCCGCGGTCGTGCCCCTGGTCGGAGTTCTCCGGGCCGGTGAGCGGACCGATCGTGGTCAGCGCGTCGCGGAGGCGTCGGCCCGCGAGCTGCGCTGCCCGCTGCCCGCGGCCCTTCTCCTCGCGCAGCAGCCGGGCCAGCGGCCCGTCCTGGTCGAGCGCGGCCAGCGTGGTGAGCAGCCCGCCCGCGACCGCGTTACCGGCGAGCGGCGGACGCCGGGTCGGCGCCGCGGTGATCGCCGCCAGGTGCAGGTCGACGGCGTGGTCGCTGAGCCGACTCGCCGGGTTGGTGTGCCAGTCGGCCTCGGAGAGCTTCGGCTCCGGGAAGCCCGCCACCGGCGTGTCGGGCGGTAGTGCGCCGGCCCACGCGGCCGCGTCCGGCTGCGACACCACCCGCAGCGGCAGCGGCGTGGCGGGGTTCACCGACGTGGTGAGCGACAGGGTGCCGGCAGCCAGGGTGTTCACCCAGTCGGCGGCGGCCGGGTAGTCCGACAGCTGCACCTGCCCGCCGACGAGCTTGTGGGTGAAGAACACCGTCAGCTGGAACGGGGCGTCGTCGGCGAGCGAGTAGGGCAACGCGGTCGCCTGGATCGTGGTGGTCATCGAGAACTCCTGGTCAGGCCGGAAGGGGTGCGAAGGCGTCGCAGTACGCCGCCCAGTCGTCGTTCAGGTCGCTCGCATCGGGCGGCATGATCTGGTACATCGTCGGGTCGCCCTTCGAGCCGGCGAGTTGGCGCTCGACGACTATCTCGACCGAGGCGGAGAAGAAGAGCACCTCCACGTCGATGGTGAGCGAGGCCCGTCCGACCAGCTTTCCGGTCTCGAACTGGTAGCTCAGCGACAGTTCGAGCGTGATCGACGCACTGATCAGGCCGAGCACGTCCACCTCGCCGCGGATCCGGAAGTACGCGGTGAGCAGGCCCTTGTCGGCCTCGAGTCGCAGGTAGACGCCGACCGCGATCGACACCGAGCCGGACGCCACCCCGAGGTCGATCGACAGGCTGGCGCACGCCTCGAGGCCGAGCTCGAGCAGGACGAGCCCCTTCGGCGCGGCCCGCAGCGACAGCCAGCCGCCGCCGCCGATGCACATCACGGTCAGCCGGAACGGCGAGTCCTTCGAGCAGAAGTGGAAGCCGACGGTCATCGCGTCGCCCAGGAACGGCACCCGCGCGTCCGCGCCGAGGGAGATGTTCTCCAGGCTGAACACGCCGATCCCGACGTTCGGCAGCGCCAGGTCGAAGCCGGCCGTGACGCCCTCCGGCGCCACGTCCACGTACGGCGGGTCCGAGAAGCCGTCGAACGGGATCAGCTCCCGCAGCCGGTCGACGAACGCGAGCGGACCGAGGAAGCCGACCCCGCCGAACACCACGTCCACCTCGGGCTTGCCGGTCGACCCGGCGTGGAACCCGACGCGGCGGAACCTCAGCTGCATCAACGCGCCGCTGCCGGTGCCGATCAGGTTGAGGCTGAAGTCGACCAGCTCGGCGACGATGTCGACCGACGGCGGGGCGCTCGCCGAGGCCCGCACCTCGACGTCGATGTGCAACCCGTCGGTGGGTGGCTTGAAGATCTCCGGGACGCCGGGCAGGCCCCACGAGCCGATCGTCGGACGCCACTGGAGCCGGGCGGTCACCTGGCCGCCCGCGATGCCCTCCAACAGGTCGGCGAGCCCCTTGGCCGTGCTGGCCAGCTCGGTGAGGGTCTTCAGGATCTCGACCGGCTTGCTCAGCGCCGAGCGGACGGCGGCCGGCACGCCGGGCAGGCCGAGCGTGTCCAGCAGCGGCTGGAGGTCGCCGGCGAGCTGGACGGCGGCCGCGCTCACCGCGTCCGCGCTGCCGGGGAGCCCGGCGAGAGCGGCGAGCAGCGCGTCCGCGTGGGTGGTGACCTGGCCGACCCGGGCGTCCAGTTCGTCCAACGCATGCTGGGCGACCGCCGCCGCGCCGCCGTGCGCGGCGTCCGCCACCTCGGCCGCGAGGCGCGCCTGGGCGTCCGCGAGTGCGGACTTGAGGCGCTCGGCCTCGGTCAGCAGCTTGGTGATCGGTTCGAGGGCGTCCGACACGAACGAGGGCGCCTTGTCGAGCCCCACCTCCTCGGCCAGGATCTCCAGCAGGTTGAACAGCCCGAACAGTTTGGGCATGGCCCCGGCGAGGAAGGACGCGGCGTCGAACGTGCCGGCGTCGAACGCCGAGGGGGCCGCGCCGCTCTCGCCGATCGCGCCGAGGGCCCGGGAGATCCCGCGCACGCTCAGGTTGGGCGCGACGAACCCGCCGGAGCGGTCGGAGCCGGACGTGAAGTCGATGGCCGGCGGCGCGCTCTTCAGCGCGAGGATCAGCTCACCGGAGTTCGGCTTCGCCGGATCGGTCGGGGCGTCCAGCGCGCGGTCGGGCAGGCCGTGGAGCAGGTACGGCTGGGCGAACACCAGGTCGACCGCGGGAGCCTGCGGCGAGAGGTGGCGCATCGACGGCACCACCGCGCGGGCCTCGGTGAGGTACGGCCGCGAGGTGATGTTCGGCGCGTCGATCTGGCCGTCGAAGATCAGGTGGCCGACCTCGATCGAGCTGTCGCCGGCCTTGACGGGCCTGGCCACCGCGAGCTGCTGGCCGCGTCCGAGGATCTGTCGGACGGGGTGGTAGCGCGGCGACGCCTCCTCGGGGAAGTAGACCGTGTTGAACCGGTTGCGGATGCGTCCGGCCTGGACGAACACCAGCGGCGCCGGCCACGCGCGGGTCTCGCCGCCGCGGTCGATCGTGGTGAGGATGAACGGGAACGGCACGCCGTTGCGGGTGGGCACGAACGGGTGCTGCTGCTCGGCCGGCGGGTCGATGTCGGGCGTGACCAGCGGGCTGATCGTCACCTGGGCGAACGGGTTGTCGCGGTCGGACTCCGGATACGTGCGCGTCGGCTGGCGGATGATGATGAAGAACCGCTGCCACAGGTAGGCGGCCGGGTGCTCGCGGTGCTTGATCTCGCGCTCGGTCAGCTTGACCAGGTAGCAGCGGTGGCCGAACGGGAACAGGAACCCCGGGTAGACCACCCGGACGTAGCCGTCGCGTCCCATGAACGACTGGTGCCGGTAGTCGGCGATGGTCGCACCGAAGTCCCACGACTGCTTCCAGTCGAACCAGGCGCCCAGGCTCGACAGCTGGAGGTTGGCGACCATCAGCGGCGTGTCCGCGTTGAGCGGGTCGCCGCCGGAGGTCTGCTCGACGATCGCCTTCCGGTCGAAGGTGGTGAGGGGCTGGGTGAAGGGCGGCGGCGGCACGTCGGCGTCCCGGTTCCACAGGGCGCGGACGATGCGCTGGTCGGTGTTGGTGTCGTCGAGCTCGCCGTCCGCGCCGCGAACCGTGAGCCGGGTGCGCCACAGCTCGTGGCGTCCGGGCGGTCCGACGGGCGTTCTGGCGTGGGTGAACGCGTTCTTCGCGCTGGGGGAGACGACCAGGTGGTACGGCGCCTCGATGGCGGTCTCCCGCTCGCCAGGCGGCCGGGGTGCGCCCTGGACGGACGCGCCGGCCGGGGTCGCGTTCGGCGCGACCAGCAGGCTCAGGTCGGGCAGCGCGCCCAGGACTCCCTCCAGCGTGTACGGGATCCGGGTGCCCTCGGGGAGCTCGAAGACGAGCCGGGACGGGCCCGCGATGCGGTGGTCGGACGGCGCGTCCGGCACCGGCGTCGGCTCGGGCATGACCTGCCACACCCGTTCTCCCAAGTGCTGTGGCGGGAAGTGCACGACCAGGGCCGCGTCCGGTCCGGCGACGAGCTCGGCGCCGTCGCCGGCGGCCTCGATGGTGCAGCCGGGTGCCTCCAGCCGCAGGTCGATCAGGTCGCTCGTGCGCAGCAGTCGGGCGTCGACGGGCTCGCGCTCACCGTCGCCGAGGTTGTCTTGTCCCATGAGTATCGCCAGAACCTCTCCTGGATCGCGTCCGGTGGCTGGGCCGCAGTCTGGGTACGGTCTTGGTCTGTCCGAGCGCCCTGCCGTCGACGTGATACGTCCGGCGAGGGGTGGCGTCGGGCCAGCGGTGGAGAGAGTGGCGCTGGTTCGAGACTAGGCCGGGTGGCCCGCCGCAGAGCCGGGCACTCTTGCCCAGTCACGGCCCGTTTCCTCAGGAATTCATCAGGCGGCGGTGGCTCTCAATCGGCCACGTGCCGGGCGTCGCATCGCTATCTTCACAGGGAAGGTTGGCTCACTGGGGGAGAGAAGATGAGTGAGGACGAAGCCGCGCAGCTGACGCGCCTGCTGCAGGAACGCGAAGCGCTGGACCATCGCCGCGCGGGCATCGACGTGCAGCTGGCGCGGCTCCAGGCCGCCCGCACCGAGCAGCTCGGCGCCCGGCTGGCCTCGCTGGAGGAGGCCGTGCGGCGCCTCGCGCCGGGCACGGCGCCCGCACCCCTGTCCGTGCCCCGCCCGGATGCCGTGACCTCGTCCGTGCCCGCGCCGGTGCCGCCGCCGGTCGCCCCCGCACCGCCCGTCGCCCCCGGATCGCAAGTCGCCCCGACGCTGCCCGTCGCGCCGGTCGCGCCGGTCGCGCCGGTCGCCCCAGCCCCGGTCGCCTCGCCGCAGCCGGCCGCCGCAGAGCGGCCCCAGGTGACCGGCGAACGGGCCGCGGTGGACTCGATCGCCCTGTGGAGCGGGCCCGAACGCGCCGCCACCATCCTCGGCTGGATCCCTCGGGGAACCCGGGTGCTGGTGACCCCGGTGGTGGTGAACAACCGGGTGCAGGTGGTCTACCAGAACCGGCTGGCGTGGGCGGAGCCGCACTGGCTCGCGGAGGTGTCGCCGCAGCCGTCCGCTCCGGCCGCCGTCGCTGGCCCTGCCCCGGCATCGTCCGCCCCCGCGCAGACCCCACCCCAGACGCAGACCCGGCCCCCGGCGTCCGCTCCACACTCCGCGTTCGCACCGCCCACCGGGCAGCCGGTGGGGCCCACCGCCGCTCCCGTGCCCCCGCGCCCGGTGTCGCCCCCGCCACCGCCGGTGTGGTCCCGTCCGGGATTCATGGCCAAGCTGCTCGCCCTCGTGGGTGCCGGCGTCACCCTGATCGGCGTCGCCTTCCTGCTGGTGCTGGCCGCCCAGTACGGCCTCTTCGGCCCCGAGGCCCGGACGATCTCCGCGGCGGTGCTCGGCGTCGTCCTGGTGGTCCTCGCCTTCATCGTCCGCGGACGGGACCCGCGCAACGTCGGCGCCCCGATCCTGGCGGCGACCGGCCTCGCCGCCGGCTTCCTCAGCGTCGTCACCGCGACGGTCATCTACGGCTGGCTGCCGCCGCTGGTCGGCGTCCTGCTGACCGCGGCGATCGGGCTGGGCGGCATGTGGCTGGCGCGCCGCTGGGACAACCAGTGGGTGGCGATCACCTCGGTGCTCGGCAGCCTCGTGCTGGCCGCGTATGTGGGACACGCCCAACCGCTCCCGACGACCGCCCTCATGATCCTGATCACCGCGGTCACGCTGTGGTTCGAGCGTGGCACCGGCTGGAAGCTGTTCCCGTTCGCGCGCGTGGTGCCGTCCGTCCTCCAACTGCTCCAGCTCATCAGCGTCCCCGAGCGGTTCACCGAGCAGGAACGCTGGTGGCTGGTGGGGCTGTCGCTGGTGCTCGCGTTCCTCGGGCTGGCGTCCGCGTTGCTCGCCGCTCCCGAGGAGCAGACCGAGCAGGGAATCGCGCTGGGCCTGGTCGTGCCGATGGTGCTGCCGGTGGGCATCGCCGCGACCCTCGTCACCGACACCAACGCGGCCGCCCTCGTTCTCGGCCTGGTGGCCGTGGTGTTCGCGGCCACCGGCTTCCTGACTGTCGTCCACGAGCGTGTGCGCTGGGTGACCGTCCCGATCGGAGCGGCCTTCGCGGTGCTCGCGGTGTTCACCTACACCCACCAGCGCTACCTCGGGGTACTCACCCTCGTGCTGGCGATCGTCTACCTCGCGGTCGCCGCGCGCGGCCGGTCGGTGGTCAACTTCATCGTCGGCGGCGTCCTGGGTGTGGTCGGCCTGCTCGCCGGGCTGCCCTGGGTCGGCGCGGTGTTCAGCATGACCATCGCGTCCGTCGCCGAGCCCGAGCAGGTACTCCAGGCGGTAGCCGGCATCGCCGTGGTGGTGCTCGCGTCCATCGCGGCGATGCGGTGGGCGGGGGAGTGGCGGCGCTGGATGGTCTACCTCGCCTGGGGGCTGTCGATCGCCATCGGCTCGGTCGCGATCGTCATGGCCGGCACCTGGGTCGGACGCCAGGCGATGAACATCCCCGCCGGATTCCAGGCCGGGCACGCGCTGGTCACGATCGCCTGGATGGTGCTGTGCGTGCTGTTCCTGCGCCGCGGCCTCGCCGCAACGTCGGACGAGGACACCTGGCTGCACCTCGCGCTGGTGACCGCCGGCCTGGCGGTCGCCAAGCTCTTCCTGATGGACCTCGGCATGCTGGACGCGATCGCCCGGGTGGGCGCGTTCCTCGTCGTCGGGCTGCTGCTGCTGTTCGTGGGAACCCGCTATGCCAAGGCGTGGGAGCGCGCGCACGGTGACAACGACCAGGCGGACGCGGGGGCGCTCCCGGCGGCTCCGGCGGCCCGGGCACCCGTCCCGGCACAAGCCCCCGTCCCGGCCTCGGCGGCTCCGGCACCTGCCCCGGAGGCGCCCGCTACGCCGGACGCCGCGGAGGATTCGCGTAGCTCCTGATCGGGAACTCGAGGGTGGCCAGCCGCGGCTGGCCGGTGCTGCGCGACTGGAGGTAGCCGATCACCAGCGCGATGATGACGAAGCGGAAGGCCATGCCGACGATGCCGGCCTCCGGGCCGTAAGCGCCGCCGGTGACGATGCTGACCGCGTCGACCGGGTGCTGCTGAACGATGCCGCCCTGGTCGAGTCCGCTGACCGGGAACCCCAGCAGCGGCCCCTGGACGAAGTTCCAGCCGAAGTGGAGCCCCAGCGGCAGCCACACGTTGCGGCCGCCGAGGAACGCGATCCCGTACATCAGCCCGCCCAGCGCGTTTCCGAACACCGAGAACCAGGTGGCGTCGGGGTTGGTGAAGTGCAGGTAGCCGAACACTGCCGCCCCGACGAGGACGGCCGGCCACGCCGCCCAGCCGAGCCCACGGTCGAGGCGTTCGCCGAGAGACCGGCGTCCGCCGAGGACCAGGCCGAGCAGCAGGCCCAGCACGATCTGGAAGCCGTTGAGTTGCAGCGATCGGGAGAGGAACTCTTCGAACGCCGCACCCACCGCCATGTACTTGGCACTTTCGAGGAGTGAGGCGGGGTCGACGACCGCTCCGTCGAGCCGGATGCCGCCGAGCAGCCACTCGATCATGAAGATGCCGAGCATGGCTATCAGGCTGATCACGGCTCCGGCGGCGAGGTCGAGGATCGCCCACGGGTGCAGCCACAGGCCGAGGCCCTTGATCGGGTTCTGGCCTCTCCAGACCCACCAGCTGACCGCGATCAGTCCGCAGAGTCCGGCGAGCGGTGTCATCCAGGCTAGTGCGGCCATGCGTCTCTTTCGATCGGGCCGGGGTCGGCACTCCCATGATCGCGGGCGAACGGCGGCCGGTAACGCCGACCCGCCGTGAGGCAGGCGCGCCCTCTCTGCCGAACGCCCCCGTTCCGGTCAAACGCCCCCACCCGGGTGGGAGCGCTTGACCGGAACGGGGGCGTTCGGCGTACTTGCGCGTCCGGCGTATCACCAGGACGCCTGCTGCCTCCGATCCCTCGCGGCGTGCCCGATTGCACAGCCCGAATCGTCCGCCCCGAATGCGGGAATTACTGAGGCGAATCGGGGGCCGGGGCCAGCCCCTACCACAAATACCCAGCGCCCGCCGGGAATTCGCCGGAGATACGTCCATGAACGAATTGTAGAAGACCGGCGGGGCCCACAGACTAATTGCGTGAAGCAAGACGCAGAATCATCCTCACGTCGTCGGGAAGCCAGTGAACAGCCCAAACAGGGGAGTCCTTCTCGCCCGAGCCGCCGTCGTTCGTCGACGTCGGAGCCCTCAGGCGCAGCGGAGTCACCTCTTCCCCGCGAAGAGGGTGAGCCTGCGCCCAGGAGGCCGCGTGCAACCGCGCGACGGACTCGACAACCTGCACGTGCAGAACAGAAGGGGGGCGCGCCCATGCCCAAACGGCGAGCGCTTCTGGTCGGCATAGACGTCTATCCCGATCCGCGGAACAACCTGAACAGCTGCGTGGCGGACACGCAGCGAATGCAGGGACTGCTCCAGACCCAGTACGGGTTCGATCCGGGCAGCATCACGCTGCTCCACAACAGTGCGGCCACGCTCGACGCGGTGCGCACGCAACTGGCCATCCTCTTCGACGGGGTCGGCCCCGGCGACCAGGTGGTGTACTTCGAGTCGTCCCACGGCTACCGCTACGTCAAGGGGTCGGTGTACACGGAGGTGCTGTGCCTCTACGACGCGTTCCTCGAGGACACTGAGCTGGTCGCCCTCAGCCAGAAGGTGCCCGCGGGCACCCTCACCTGCATCATCGATGCTTGTCACTCCGGAGGTTTGGACAAGCTCTTCTTCGCCCCCGGCGGTCTCCAGGCGGCCCGGGCGAAGGTCTGGCAGCCCCCGCCCGAGCAGGCGGCGGCCGATCTGGCCATGCTCGCCCAGGCGACGTCGTTCAAGTCGTTCGGACGCGCGGCGAGCTCGGACACCGGTGCGGTCGCCAAGCAGTTCTCGGCGGCGGCGTTCGGCAACAACACCGCTCCGCCGGCCAAGGGTGGCGAGGGTGATCCCGAGCTCAACGGCGTCCTGTTCGCGGCCTGCCTGGCCGACCAGACGGCGGCCGCCGGCAGCCCGCCCACCGACGGGCTGTCCGCGTTCACCTGGGCGCTGGGACGGGAGCTCGACGCCGGTGGCGGCGCGCTCGCGGCCGGCGCGCTGAGTGATCGGGTCGACCAGCGACTCCAGGGGGTCAACATGCGCCAGACGCCGATCATCGAGGCGCCGATGGCGCACGGCGGCTGGCTCACCCAGACCCTGATCGGGTTCGGCGGCGCCGCTTCTGGTGGGGCCAGCTCGCCGGTACCAGCAATTACCCCAATTGTTCCCGATCCGACGGATTCGTCGTCCGACGATTCCCTCGACTCATTCCTGCGCTCGCTCGGCGTCAACGCCTAGATCGCTCGAAATTCGGTGGCGCAGAATGTATTTCTGGCGTCCGGTTCCACTCCGACAAGTGCAATCAACCACACACAATGGAAAGGGAGTGTGCAATGCCACTCACGCAAACCGCGAGCGCAAGCTCTGCAACCGACAAGGGATTCTTCGACTTCCTCGGTAGCGTCCTGCCCAGCGCCGCCGGCGCGGCCGCGTCCGCCTTCGGACTCGACCCGCGGGTCGCCGGCCAGACCGTCAGCCAGGTCATGGGGATGTTCGGCCTCGGCAAGGACTTCGTGCCCGCCGTCGCCAAGGACCAGGCCCTTGCCGAACTGAAGGGGATCGTCGGCCCTCACCTGGCCGACCCGACCTTCAACAAGGCCCTCGGGCTGTGGATGCAGGCGGCTGTCGAGCCGATCCAGGCCTCCAAGGAGGGCAAGGCGTACCAGCCGTCGGTGGACCTCAGCAAGTCCTGGTTCTCCGACGCCTGGGACACCGTGTCCAGCACGGTCAGCGACGTGGCGTCCTCCGTCGACTGGGGCAAGGTCACCCAGGTCGGCATGCAGGCGCTGCCGTACGTGATCGCCGCGCTCTAGCAGGGCGGCGTTCGCAGAAGTCCTGAGAAGAGAGGAAGGGCTCGTGTCCGACGACCGTGCCGTCTACGAGGTGATCGCAGCGGCGCTGGCCGACGTACACGAGCCCGACCTCTCTGTTCTCGACCCCGACTCCGTGGCGCCCGCGCTCGGACGCGTCCTCGCGACGCCCGAGGCGCGCGCGGGCCTTCTCGCCTGGCTCAACGCCCGGGTGCAGGAGCTCAGCGGGGGTCGGGTCTCGATCGAGGAAAGACCCGGGCCGGAGGCTGCGGCCCAGGACGGGACCGCGCCGGAACTCCCGGTGCGGGTGGTCGTGGCGGACGAACCGTTCGCCGAAGCTGCGGTGCTGCGGGCCGATGCCCGCGGGCTGCACTATCCGATGCGGGGCTGATGCTGCGCGCGGCGTGGACGCACCGGGTCGACCGGTGCGCAAGGGGGGCTTGGGAGATGTCGGACCTGCGAGTGGTGGTCGAGATGGCCGGGGGAGGCTCGGGCAACGAGCGCGTGCGGCGACTGGTCGTGCGCGACGGCTCGGGACGGATCATCCCGTGCAGTGGGGTGATCTGGACGCGGGCCGACGAGCTGCCCGCGCTCGGCACCGACGGCATGGGGTCGGGAGGCGGTGGGGGCGTGCTGTGGCGCAGCGGTCTGGACTTCGGCGGCGCCGACCTCCGGATCGCCACGCAGCTGCTGTCGGTGCTGGCCTCGATCCATCGACGCTTCGTTGCCCGCGGAGTGGCGGACGCGCAGCCGTCGCCGGGGACGGAGATCTCGCTGACCCCGCGCGAGCACACCATGCTGGAGATGCTCAGCCAGGGCCTGACCGCGGACGCCATCGGCCGTCGCCTGAGCGTCACGGTGAAGACCGTCCGCAAGCACCTCGAACACATCTACTCCAAGCTCGGCGTGCACGACCGACTGTTGGCCGTCGAGCGCGCCCGCGCCGAGGGCCTGCTCGAGCCGTGGGCTCCCGCCGCCAGGGCCGCCAGCCGCTGAGCCGGAGTCCCGTCCCGTCCGCCCCTCTCCGCCGAACGCCACCGTTCCGGTCAAACGCCACCACCCAGGTGCAGGCGTTTGACCGCAACGGTGGCGTTCGGCGTGCTTGCGCGTCCGCTATTCAGTGTTACTATCTACTGGTAGTCAGTGACGCTGAATAGTGCGAGGAGGGTTCGTGGGCAGGCAGATGACGGAGATGCTGAAGGGCGTCCTCGAGGGCATCGTCCTGGCGATCCTGTCCGGGCAGCCGGCCTACGGGTACGAGATCACCGCCCGGCTGCGCGCCCGGGGCTTCACCGACATCGTCGAGGGCACCGTGTACGCGGTCCTGGTCCGGATCGAGCAGAAGGGCCTGGTGGACGTGACCAAGGTCCCGTCCGAGAAGGGTCCTCCACGCAAGGTCTACACCCTCAACGACCGCGGTCGGACCGACCTCGACGAGTTCTGGCGGACGTGGGGCTTCCTGGAGGAACGCCTCGAGCAACTCAAGCAAGGAGACAACTGACATGGCACCGAAGTGGATCGAACTGGTCACCGGATCGCTGGAGCAGAAGCGGCAGTACCGCGAGAACAAGGCGCGCCTGAAGAGCCTCCCGCCGGCCTACCGCGCCGCGGGCGAGGCCGTCGAGCGGTACCTGATGTACGCCGGCGGGATCGCCAAGGACGACGTGGTCGTCCGCATGCACACCGACCTCGTCGACCTGTTCGAGGAGAGTGCAGCCAACGGGACGCCCATCCGCGAGGTCGTCGGCGACGACCCGGTGGAGTTCGTGGAGACGTTCGTCGCGAACTACTCCGACGGATCGTGGATCAACAAGGAGCGCAAGCGCCTGAACGCGGCGATCGCCGAAGCGGAGAAGGAGGAGCGCCGATGACAACGGACGCAGCCATCCGCGTCCAGGGCCTGGAGAAGTCCTACGGCGAACTCAGCGTCCTGCGGGGCGTCGACTTCGGCGTGGCCACGGGCAGCATCTTCGCCCTGCTCGGCTCGAACGGGGCCGGCAAGACCACCGTGGTCCGGATCCTGGCCACCCTGATCGGTGCGGACGCCGGCACCGCCCGGGTCGCCGGCTTCGACGTCGCCACCCAGCCCGGCGACGTGCGCGAGTCGATCAGCCTCACCGGCCAGTTCACCGCGGTCGACGACGTCCTCACCGGACGCGAGAACCTCGAACTGGTGGCGCGGTTGCGGCACCTGGCCGATCCCGGCCCGGTCGCGGACGCCCTGCTGGCCCGGTTCTCGCTCACCGACGCGGCCGACCGCAAGGTCGCCACCTACTCCGGCGGCATGCGGCGCCGCCTCGACATCGCGATGAGCCTGATCGGCGACCCGTCCGTCGTGTTCCTCGACGAGCCGACCACCGGCCTCGACCCGCAGGCGCGGCTGGAGGTGTGGGCGGCCGTCCGCGAACTCGCCGCCGGCGGCACCTCCGTCCTGCTCACCACCCAGTACCTGGACGAGGCCGAGCAGCTCGCCGACCGCATCGCGATCCTCCACGACGGCCGGATCCTCGTGAACGGCACCCTCGCCGAGCTCAAGAAGCTCCTCCCGCCGGCGACCGTCGAGTACGTGGAGAAGCAGCCCACCCTCGAAGACGTGTTCCTCGCCCTGGTCGGCGAGGGCACGGACGCCGATGCCGAGCGCGCCGCGGCGTCCGCCACGACCACCAGGAAGCAGCCATGACCGCCACCCACATCGTCGGCGACACCGCCGTCCTCACCGGACGCTCGCTGCGCCACATCTCGCGCAGCCTCGACACCATCATCACCACGGCCGTCACGCCGATCGCCATGATGCTGCTGTTCGTCTACGTCCTGGGCGGCGCCATCAACTCCGGCTCGGACAACTACGTCACCTACCTGCTGCCCGGGATCCTCGTGATCACGATCGCCTCGGGCATCTCCTACACGGCCTACCGACTGTTCCTGGACATGCAGAGCGGCATCTTCGAACGCTTCCACTCGATGCCGATCGCGCGCTCGTCCGTGTTGTGGGCACACGTCCTCACCTCGCTGGTCGCCAACCTGACCTCGCTCGTCGTGGTCGTGCTGGTCGCCCTGGCGATGGGCTTCCGCTCCAGTGCCGGCGTGCTGGCCTGGCTCGGCGTGGCCGGCATCCTCGTGCTGCTCACCCTCGCGCTGACCTGGATCGCGGTCATCCCCGGGCTCACCGCGAAGACGATCGACGGGGCGAGCGCGTTCGCCTACCCGCTGATCTTCCTGCCGTTCATCAGCTCGGCCTTCGTGCCGACCGCGACGATGCCCGGCCCGGTGCGCTGGTTCGCCGAGAACCAGCCGGTGACCTCGATCGTGAACTCGCTGCGCAACCTGTTCACCGGCCGGCCGGTCGGCACCGAGCTCTGGATCGGCCTGGCCTGGTGCGTGGTGATCCTCGTCGCGGCCTACCTGTTCGCGATGCTCGCCTACCGCCGAAAGCTCACCTGACCCCCCCGAGTTGTCAGAACCTCAGGACGCTCCAGCGTCCTGAGGTTCTGACAACTCGGGGGTGGCGAGGCTGGCGTAGGTGTCGGGACGGCGGGTGGCCAGGAGCGGGAACAGGTCGAGCCAGTCGGAGCGCTGGGCCAGGTCGAGCGCGGCGACGAGGACGGCGTCCTCGTCGCGGGGGGCCCGGGCGAGCACGCGTCCGTACGGGTCGGAGATGAACGAGGACCCGTAGAAGGTCAGCAGCCCCTCCGATCCCCAGCGGTTGGGCACCACCATGAACAGGCCGTTCGCGATGCCGTTGCCCACGATCAGTTGGCGCCACAGCGGCTCGGTGTCGAAGTCGGGGTGATCGGGCTCGGAGCCGATCGCCGTCGGGTACGCCAGCAGGTCCGCGCCGGCCAGGGCATACGCCCTTGCCAGCTCCGGGAACCACTCGTCCCAGCAGGTCGGCAGGCCCACCCTGGGCTGCGAGGGCAGCGCGAGCGTGGTCACCGGGTACGGGTCCTCGGCGGGGCCCGGACGGAAGTAGTGGTCCTCGTAGTAACCGGCCGTCACCGGGATGTGCAGCTTGCGGGTCCGTGCGAGCAGGGTGCCGTCCGGCCCCACCAGGATGGCGGTGTTGAGTCCGCGTCCATCCGGCCCAGGGGCGCGCTCGAACAGGGACGCGTGCACCAGCACGCCGTGCGCGCGGGCCGCTTGCGCGGCGAACCGGAACGTGGGCCCGTCCAGCAGGTCCTCGGCGAGTTCCGTCGCGTCCCCGGACGGACGCGTGTCGGCCGGGTAGCGCAGCAGCGTCAGCTCGGGCAGGAACACGATCTCCGCCCCCGCCGCCGCAGCGGACGCGACGCCGTCGTCGAGCACGGCCAGGTGCTCGGACGCGTCCGCGTGCCAGCGGGTCTGCACCAGCCCCACCACCAGTGGCGGACGGTCGGACGCGGCCGCGCGGGCCGGAGAGGGGAGCGCGGGCGCGACGATCGTCCTCATCGGGTCTCCTTGGCCGGCGTGGCCGGCTGTTGCTGGGTGATGCAGTGGATGCCGCCGCCCCGGGCGAACAGCGGACGCGCGTCCAGCGGCACGACCCGGCGTCCGGGGTAGGCGGCGGCGAGGATCTCGAGCGCCTCGTCGTCGGCCGGGTCACCGAAGGTGCACGCGATGACGCCGCCGTTGACCACGAAGTGGTTCACGTAGCTGTAGTCGACGAACCCCTCCCGGTCGCGCAGCGTGCGCGGCGCCGGCAGCAGCGTGAGGTGCAGCGGACGCCCGTCGGCGTCGGTCTCGGTGGCGAGCAGCTCGCGGATCTGCCGGGTGACCTCGTGGTCGGGGTGCGCGGGGTCGCGCTGGTCGTGCACCAGCAGCTGCGCCGGCCCGGTGAAGGTGGCGACCAGGTCGACGTGGCCGCGGGTGCCGTAGGTGTCGGAGTCGCGCGTCAGGCCTCGTGGCAGCCAGATCACCTTGCGTGCGCCGACGGTGCGGGCGAGCTCGGCCTCGACCTGGGCCTTGCTCCAGCCGGGGTTGCGCCCGGGGTCGAGCTGGACGGTCTCGGTCACCAGGAACGTGCCGGCGCCGTCGGTCTGGATGCCGCCGCCCTCGTTCACCAGTGGCGAGTCGATGCGGACGGCCCCGGCGGACTCGATGGCCGGGGCCGCTGCCTCGGCGTCGCGCTCCCAGCTGGCCCACGCCTGCTGCCCCCAGCCGTTGAACACCCAGTTCACCGCGCCCAGCCGTCCGTCCGCGTCGAGCACGAAGGTGGGCCCGATGTCGCGGTACCAGGCGTCGTCCAGCGGCCGCACGGTCAGCGCCACGGCCGTCGACAGCCGCCGTTGTGCCTCGGCCAGCCCATCGGAGGCGACCACCATCGACAGCTGCTCGAACTCGGCCACCGCGTTGCCGACCGCCGCCCAGGTCGCCCACGCCTCCTCGGCCTCGGCAGCGGTCGCGCCGAGGGTGTAGCCGCCGGTCGGCCACGCCATCCAGGCGCGCGCGTGCGGCTCGGTCTCGGCCGGCATCCGCCAGGTCATCGCCCCACCTCCAGCACCGCCATCGCGGCCGACCGTCCGGGGATGCCGCTGACCCCGCCGCCCCGGCGCGCGCCCGCCCCGCACAGCAGGACGCGGTCGTGGACGGTCGCCACGCCCCAGCGTTCGGCGGGGGCGCCGGCCGGCTCGTCCAGCCACGGCCACTGGAGGTCGCCGTGGAAGATGTGCCCGCCGGGCAGCGCCACGTCGGTCTCCAGGTCGACCGGGGAGCGCACCTCGAGGCACGGCTGCCCGTCCGCGTCGACGGCCAGGCAGTCCTCGACCGGCTCGGCGAGGACGGAGTCCAGCGACCGCAACGTGGCCGCGAGGGCGGTGGCGCGCGAGCCCTCGGGGTCGTCGCGGAAGAGTCGGGCGGGCATGTGCAGCCCGAACAGGGTCAGGGTGTGGCCGCCGGACGCGCGCAGCTCCTCGCCCAGGATGGACGGGTCGGTGAGCGTGTGGCAGTAGATCTCGGCCGGGGGCAGCGTGGGGACGCGGCCCGCGGCGGCGTCGGCGTGGGCGGCGGCCAGTTGCCCGTACCCCTCGTTGACGTGGAACGTGCCGGCGAACGCGCTGGCCGGGTCGACGCCGGCATCGCGCAGGCGCGGCAGCCGGCGCAGCACCATGTTCACCTTCAGCTGGCTGCCCTCGGGGCGCTCGCCGGCGGGCCGTCCGAGCAGCTCGTCGAGCACGTGCGGGGCGGCGTTGACCAGCACGTGGCGGCCGGAGACGGTGTGCTCGACCCCGTCCGCGTCGCTCCAGACCACGTCCGCGCCGGCGGCCCCGGGAAAAATTCCCGTCACGAGCGCCCGCGTGACCAGTTCGGCCCCGCGGGCCCGGGCCGCGTCCGTGAGCGACTCGACCACCGCACCCATGCCGCCCACCGGCACGTCCCAGTCGCCGGTGCCGCCGCCGATCACGTGGTACAGGAAGCACCGGTTCTGGACCAGCGACGGGTCGTGGGTGTCGGCGAAGGTGCCGATCAGCGCGTCGGTGGCCACGACGCCCCGGACGAGGTCGTCGGCGAACGTCCGCTCGATGAGCTCGCCGATGGGCGCATGCAGGTCCGCCCACCAGTCCTCGCCGATCGCGGCCCGCACCCGGGCGGCGTCCGGCAGGGGCTCGGTGACGGTCGGGAACAGGGCCTGGGCGAGCGCGTGCGTGCGCGCGCCGAATGCCCGCCAGGCGTCCCGGTCGGCGTCCGCCCCGACCGTGGCGAACGAGCGCGTGGTGGCCTGCTCGTCACCGGTGTCGACGAGCAGCCCGCGGGCCGGGTCGGCGGGCAGGGGAGTGTAGGACGCGATCCGCCGGCGGCGGAGTTCGAGGCCGAGCCCCAGCTCGTCCCGGATCGTGCGCGGCATCAGCGAGACCAGGTAGGCGTAGCGCGACAGCCGGGCGTCGACGCCGCGGAACACCCGGGCCGACCCGGTGGCGCCGCCGAGGTGGTCGGCCCGCTCGAGGACGAGGACGCTGCGTCCGGCCTTCGCGAGGTAGGCGGCCGCGGTGAGCCCGTTGTGACCGCCGCCGACGACGACCGCGTCGTAGGAGCTCCGTGTCATGCGCACACGCTACGGCCCGCCACCCACGTCGCGACACACCCCGGGGGCGAGATCACGGCGACCGCGCTGCGCGGGGGAGCGGCGGCTAAGCTGCCGTAATGCCCGGACGGCGACGACGAAGTGGACGCGTGACGATCAGCGACATCTCGGCTCGCGCGGGTGTCTCCATCGGCGCGGTCTCGTTCGCGCTGAACGGGCGTCCAGGCGTCTCCGACGAGACCCGCACCCGGGTGCTCGAAGTGGCCGACCAGATGGGCTGGGTGCCGTCGATGGCCGCCCGCGCACTGGCCGAGGCCAGGTCGGACACGGTCGGGCTGGTGCTGGCCCGCGACCCGAGCATGTTGGGCGTGGAGTCGTTCTACATGCAGTTCCTGGCCGGCCTGGAGAGCGAACTCTCCCAGCGCGGCTACGGCCTGCTGCTCCAGGTAGTGCCCACCAAGGCCGACCAGCTGGCGACGATCGAGAAGTGGTCCCGCAACGGTGCCGTCGACGGCCTGCTGGTCGTGGACGTCGAGGTCGACGACCCCCGGATCGAGCGGTTGTCGCGCCCGGGTGCGCCCCGCGCGTTGGTGGTCGGCGACCCGAGCGTCGCCGGGCGGCTCGCCAGCGTGTGGACCGACGACGACACCTCGATGCGGCAGGCGGTCGCGCACCTCGTCGAGCTCGGCCACCGCCGGATCGTCCGCATCTCCGGCGACCCGGCCCTGGCCCACACCCGCATCCGCGACGACGCGTACCGGGACGCGATGCAGGCGCTCGGCCTGGAGTCCCAGGTGGTCGGCACCGACTACACCCCGGCCGCGGGCGCGGCGGCGACCCGCCAGGTGCTGACGGGCCCCGACCGTCCGACCGCGCTGGTGTACGACAACGACGTGATGGCGGTCGCCGGGTTGGCTGTCGCCGCCGAGCTGGGGCTGCGCGTCCCCGACGACCTGTCGATCATCGCGTGGGACGACTCGGTGCTGTGCGAACACACGTTCCCGCGGCTGACCGTGCTCAGCCACGACGTGATCGCCTTCGGGGCGCACGCCGGACGCCGGCTGTTCGAGGTCATCGACGGCGCGGTGCCCGCCGCGCACCTGGACTCCACGCCGCAGGTCGTGCAGCGCGAGTCGACCGGACGCGCGCCCGGCACCGACTGACTTTCTCCGGTTTCGTTTCGACGGTCGCCCCTTGTCAGAACTAAAGCGCTTAAGTATGGTTCTCGGCCAAGGGCGGTCATGAGGCAGCAACCGGCGTCCGTCCACGCGGCGCAGAGCCGACGGCAACTTCGACGAGGAGGTACCGATGTTCCCCAGACACACCCGGGCACTGGTGGCGGGGCTGATCGCCGCCGGGCTGGCCATGGCCGGTCTCGCCAGCGCCGCCAGGGCGTCCGCCACGCCACCCAAAGGCCAGTTCGTCACGTCGCAGGGCGGGCGGCTGACGCTGGCCGGCCGTCCCTACGAGTTCGCCGGGACGAACAACTACTACCTCGGCTACAAGTCGCACGCGATGGTGGACGCCGTCCTCGACGACGCGAAGGCGGCCGGCTTCGACGCCATCCGCACGTGGGGGTTCCAGGACTTCCAGAACCCGGACGGCACCGGGTCGGTGCACCAGAACTTCGAGGGCGTCTGGTACCAGGCGTGGGACGCGGATGCCGGCAAGCCCGTGGTGAACACCGGCGCCGACGGGCTCCAGCGCCTCGACTACGCGATCGCGGCCGCGGCCAAGCGCGGCATCAAGCTGGTGATCCCGTTCACCAACAACTGGAACGCGTTCGGCGGCATGGACCAGTACGTCCGGTGGGCAGGGCTGACCACGCACGCCGACTTCTACACCGACGCGCGCATCCGCGGCTGGTACAAGGACTGGGTGCGCACGCTGCTCACCCGCACCAACAGCATCACCGGCGTGCGGTACGCCGACGACCCGACGATCCTGAACTGGGAGCTGGCGAACGAGCCGCGGTGCACCAGCGCCGGTGTCTACCCCGACGGGACCTGTGACACGTCCACGATCACGGCCTGGGCGAAGGAGATGAGCGCGTACGTCAAGACGGTCGACCGCAACCACCTGCTGGCTGTGGGCGACGAGGGCTTCTTCTGCCGTCCGACGTCGCAGTGGACGCTGACGAAGAAGTACGGCGCGTCCGGCTACGGCGCGGGCTTCGGGGAGGACTGCAAGGACGGCATCGATGCGGTCGCGCTGGCCTCGCTGCCGGGCATCGACATGATGTCGATGCACCTGTACCCGGACAGCTGGAAGGTGACGACCGAGTGGGGCACCGGCTGGATCGCCGAGCACGCGGCCGCCGCCCGGCGGCTCAACAAGCCGGTGTATCTGGGGGAGTTCGGCATCGAGGACAAGGCGACCCGGCTGCCGGTCTACAACACGTGGCTGCGGACGATCCGGCAGACCGGGGTGGACGGGGCGCTGTACTGGATGCTCGCCTCCACGCAGGACGACGGCAGCCTGTACGCCGACTACGACGGCTTCACGGTGTACTGCCCGAGCCCGGTCTGCTCGCTGATCACGGCGCACGCCAGGCTGGTGCCCGCGTGGAACGCGTCCGTCAAGACGTTGCTGGAGACGATCGCCGACCACGACGCGCTGGCGGTGCAGCGCGGCGGCACCGGGACGGTGAACGTGCTCGACAACGACATCTCGCTCAGTCTCCCGATCCGGCCCAGCACGCTCGACCTGGACCCGACGACGGCCGGACGCCAGACGTCGCGCACGCTGGACGGCGGGACGGTGACGGCCGCGAAGGACGGCACGGTGACGTTCGTCGGGGACGCGGAGTTCACGGGCAAGGTGACGTTCCCGTACACGATCAGCAACGGGGTCACGAAGACGACGGCGAACCTGGTGGTGACCGTCCGGCCGAAGCCGGGCGACCCGGTGGCGCTCGCGTCCTGGGAGGACGGGCTGGACGGCTGGACGCCCGCGAACTGGCAGAGCGACCCGGGCACGCTGTCGACGGGTGCGACCGGGGCGACGGCCGGTGCGTCCGCGCTCCAGGTGGCGTCGAAGGGGGCCTGGTTCGGTTCGCCGGCGCAGGACCCGCTGCTCGACCTGAGCGCGCGCTCCTCCTTCGAGTTCGACATCACCACGGCGGACGCCGGCACGTCGGTGTCGGTGGCGGTGCGCAACGGCGACGGCTGGTCGTGGTGCCAGTCGAGCTGGACGTGGGTGCCGGCGGGCACGTCCGAGACGGTGACGGTGCCGCTCGACACGTTCGGCTGCGACGCGTCCGCGTTGACCGAGGTGCACGACGTGCTGATCTTCCTCAGCGCCGGCAACTTCGCGATCGACCGGTTGACGCTGTCCTGAGTGGTTGGGGTGGTGGGCGGCGCGCGGGGTGCGCCGCCCACCCTCGCGTCCGTGGGTGCTGGTGGGGGAGCGTCCGCCCGCACTAGGGTCCTCGTGTGTCTGGGCGCGCGAAGATGCCGGGCCTGCTGCTCGGTGCGGTGACGGTCCTGGTCTGTGCAGGTTGCAGCATCCTGTTCCCGTCGTCGAACACGGGAGGTGGGTCGGCGCCGCCTCCGACCACGACCGAGACCGTCACCGCGACGTCGACGCCGGCCCCGGAGATCACCCCCGAGGAGCTGGTCGACGCGCCCATCCCGAGCCTGTGCGACCACCCGGCCGGGACGATGTCGAACGGGGAGCTCCTGTCCAGGAAGAAGGGCTACGGCGGAGCGTGGATCGCGGCCTACGAAGGGGATTGGAAGGAGCTGTCGTTCCGGTCGTGGCGCGACGAGCAGGGCGAGCCGCTGGCGGCGCTGGTCATGGACTGCAACCAGGGTGGGGTCGGTTGGCCGCCGCACGTGGTGTTCTACACGTCAGGGCCGACGGTGCTGGGGGAGATCGACGTCAGTGACGTGGTGGGCGACGGACGCCAGAGCGTGGTGAAGCTCGAGCCGGCGACGGACGGCGTCCGACTGTCGATGGTCAACACCTACCAGGAGGGCGACGGCGGCTGCTGCGGGACGCTGAGCGTGGTCGCGGACTTCTTCTGGGACGGCGCGAAGGCCGGCGGGCGGATGGTCGACCGCCTCACCGAGCAGCCGACGGCGAAGCAGGCGTTCGCCGCCGCGCTGGCGGGCGACCGGGCGGCGATCGAGGAGCTGTTCAACAAGGACGGACGCGCCGAGGCGCTCGCGTTCAAGAAGGCAGTCACCAAGCCCGATCCCGACGACTGGAGCAGCCGCGTCGACTGTGTGGCGGCGACCGACGACGAGACGTTCGCCGGCGAGGACCGCGACTACGCCCGGGTCTGCTACTTCCACACCAAGGCCGGCTTCGCCGAAGCCGCCGTCGCGATGAAGTGGGTGGGCTTCGACTCCTGGGAGGCCGCCGGCATCCGCTTCTCCGCCGGCTGAACTCGATTGGGTGAGTGTCGGGAGTTCAGCGAATCTGCGTGACCATCTCGTTGGAGCCCCAGGAGCGGTCAGCAGTCAACGCCGGCACCCCCAGCCGGTGGGCGGTCGCCAGGCAGAATCGATCGGCGAGCGACAGGTGCGGGACCTCCTGCCACAACTCGGCGGCCTTCACCGCGTCGACAGTGGTGGGTGAGTCGACCACGAGACCCATGCCCTCGAGGACAGCGGCCGCGATCCTCCAGTCGCCGCCGGCCGCTCGAAGCTTCTGGACGACCTCGGAGAGGTTGACCGTCGAACACGCCGCTCCGGCTTCGAGCGCCTCGCCGACGGCATCAGCGCCCGCCTCGTTCAGCAGATAGGCGAGCAGCGCGGAGGCGTCCAGGACGGAGGCCGTCACCGTGCCGCCTTGTCGAGCTCCGCCTGGGCCTCGGTGTGGCGCTCGGCGATCAGTTCGGCGACAAGGTCCCGATCGCCGATCTGTGCCTTGATCAGCGCACGCGCCTGGTCGATCGACATCAAGCTCGCCCCAGTCCCGGTCTGGATGAGGATCAACCGGGTTCCCTGCTCCCAATTCAGATCAGAGCGGACCTCGGCCGGAATTACCAGACGACCCCTGTCTCCCATCGTCAACGCATGCGTACCACCCATCGGCTAACCGTACCACTCATGGAACACAATCCCACGAACCTGTCACTGCGAAGGCCGGTACACCTCCGCGCGGTGGGCAGTCCGTCGGACGTACGCGATGTGTGGCTCCTCGTCGATCTGCACCAGGACTCGATGGGACACGCCCACGTACCCCGAGCGCGCGCCATCCAGCTCTCGGCCCAGGCCTGGTGGCGACGCGGGCCACGTCCTGAAAAGCTGTCGCCATGGACGAGCACGAGTTGTTGCTGCGGCACGCCGAACGTTGGGCTGCCGAACGTGGGCGCGCCCTGGACGTCGAGCTTCTCGACGAAGCACTGCGGCTTCGTTCGGTCCACGACGGCCTGGCCGCCAACCGGTGGCCGGCGCGCAGCGTGGCGCATCTGATGCTCGTCCGCTGGCCTTCCCACGGGCCACTCGACCCGCCCGACGTCCCGGTCCTTGTGGCCAGCCTCGAGACGTTCTGGCGGTTCCTCCGGAACACCGGACGGATTGCCGGTGGCTCCGCCGAGCCGGCGGAGTTGGTGCGCGAGGCCAAGGCTGCCGGCCGGCAGATGGTCAAGGCGTGCACCGATCCGGCGAAGATGGGGCCGTCCAAGCAGATCTTCCTGTTCGGCAGGGAGATCGGTATCACTCTCGACGGCGCCAAGGACGCGGACGAGCTCGACGCACGCCTGGCACAGATCACGGAAGCATGGAACGCCCTGCCGATGGCCGAGCGCGTGCGACGCAGCCCGTCGAACGGCGGCTTCGGCAGCCGGATGAGCCAGGCCATGACCGAGGCTGCCGGACTCGTCCAGCAGCACGGGGAGTTGCCCGAGGGCTGGGAGATGCCCGAGCCACCCCGCCTCGATGACGAGGACGAAGATGCGCCGGTCTTTCCCAGTGACCCCGCGGTGAGCGCTCCCCTGTACCGGGCATCCGCCTACCTACAGCAGGTGCTCGCCCTGTGTGAGTGGGTTGGGGACGGGCGAGAGGTCACCACGACAGGGGTGCTGCGGCCGGCGGTTGCGAAGCAGGCGTACGTCGACCTTGGGCTTTGGGGGTGGGAGCGTGAGTGGCTCGTCGCGATCGGCATGCAACTGCCCCGCGGCAAGCGCATGGCCGACCTGCTGTCGAAGACCGGGCTGTCCGGCTGGCGCACCGCAGCGGACTGCCTGGCGTTGGATCGTCTCTGGCTCCCCGCGCTCAACGCCGGGCTGATCTCCGTCCGTGGCAAGATGGCGGTGTTCGATCGGAGTGCGCTTCCTGACACCGACGAGCGCTGGTCACAGCTGGCGCAGGTGCTGTTGCTCGGGCTGGCGCGTTCCGCTGAATGGGAGTCGTCGCTGGATCCGCTTCTCGGGGTGCTGTTCGCCATCGAGGGCGAGAAGAAGGTGGCTCGCTCGGAGGCTGAGCTCGCCGACCTGTGGTGGGACACCCCGGTGAACTGGTGTGCCACCGGTCTGCCCGACCGGGAACAAGCCCGGAAGCTGAGCGACCAGTACCTTCAGCGCTGTCTGGTGATGTTCGGCGACACCGGGGCGTGGACGGAGCGAAGTGGGAAGCTGATCGGGACGGCCGTCGGCTGGGACCTCTCTCTCGTCGTCATGAGCGCGCTCGAGCGCGGCCTGCTCCCAAGCCCCGACCAGGACTGAGCCTGGATTAGCGGCCGTAGTGGTAGCGGCACGCGGCGATCCGGATTTCGTCGCCCACGATCTTGTAGACCAGTCGGTGTTCGTCGGTGATCCGCCGGGACCAGTAGCCGGCGAAGTTGTGCTTGAGGGCTTCGGGTTTGCCGATCCCCTCGTTTCCGTTGCGGGAGACGTCCTCGATGAGGGAGTTGATGCGCTTGAGTACTCGTCGGTCCTGGGCCTGCCACCACAGGGAGTCGGCCCAGGCGTTCTCGTCCCAGACGAGCAGCATGGTCAGTCGACGTCGACCAGGTTGTGGGGTTCGCCGCGCCCGGCCTCCAGTCGCTCCATGGCGTCGAGGAGGCGACGCGCGTTCGCGGGGGAGCGCATCAGGTAGGCGGTCTCCTTGAGTGCTTCGTAGTCCTCCAGGGAGACGATGACGACCGGGTCGTGGCCCGCACGGGTGATCACGACCTCCTCGCGGTCGTTGACCACCGAGTCGAGGACCTCGGCGTAGCGAGCCCGTGACTCGGTATAGCTCAACGTCTTCACAACTGCCCTCCTCTCTGTACAGAAAAGCGTACGCTTCGGGTCACCTTGTTCCAACCCGTTCAGGCTGGGCAGCGGCGATCCCGGTCCTCGCCGGACGTACGGGTGAGGCGGTCAGGGCGTTGCCGGGTGGGATTCGTGGGCGTGCTTGCCGAAGTACATGAGTTCCCAGATCGCGGGAGCGGTGATCTCCTCGACCGTCGTGCCGTCTTCGGAGTGGGTGAGGGTCACCGTCCCGCGGAAGCGCAGGTAGCACCCGTCGAACCCGACGAGGCGCGCCAGGAAGCGCTTGATCCCCGCGAGGCTGTCGATGAAGAACGTCTGAAGGATGGTGGCCTCGCGCCGATAGGCCAGCGTGTACTCGGTCGTCCCGTCGCGGTAGGTGTAGGAGTGCAGGTCGGCCACCGGCTTGCCGGTCTGCTCGTCGGTGTTGATGCTCGACGTCCGGAACTCGACCTTCGTCCCGTCGTCCGCGATGACCTTGCCGTCCCTGGCCAGCATGAAGACCGGCCGGCGGGTGTACCCGTACTTCTTCTCGGCGACGATCGATGAGGTGATGAACGTGTACGTGCCGGCGGAACCGCGTCCCCAGTACCAGTTGTTCACGACGGTGGGCAGCGCGGCGTTCCCCCAGTTGTGGTCGTGGTAGCCGTGGCCTTCGACGGTGACCGCGGGCTCGTCACCGACCTGGTAGGTCGCGACGACGCTCCCGTAGGGGAACGGACGGCAGCCAGGCGAAGTCCCGCTTCTCGTCCTCGCCGTAGTAGGTGTACCCGGTGCCGGGACGCCACGGCTCGGTCTCGCCGACCAGGGTGACCTGGGCGGAGACGTCTTCGAGCGTGACGTCGATCGTGTAGCGGTGCAGGTCGCCGGCGAAGCGGTTCCCGGCGATGCGGACGTCGCACGCGTCGGTGGAGGCGGAGAAGTCCGCGGGATCGAAGGTGGCGGACGTGTTTATGCGGCGCCCGTCCGGCAGGTCGAGGTCGAGCGCGATCACCGGGGCGAGCCCGGTCCTGGGCGCGGCGGCGTCCTTGGTGAAGAAGGTGACCACCAGGCTGCTGCCGTCCTCCAGGTGGGCGTCGAAGTACCACCACTCATAGCTGCCCGGCTGGGCCGGGTCGGTGCGCAGGCCGTCCTCGAACGGCTGGATGACGTGGGTGATGCCCAGCTTCGTGTAAAAGCGCTCCGCGCTGCCGTGGAAGGCTTTCTGGCTCATGACGCCGGCTCCGCTCTCGATCGGTAAACATGTGTTGGTAAAACAACATGTGTTGGTTATCTAGTAGTACCGTTGGGGGAGGGATCGCACAACCAACAAGATCTCCGGATCTGTCGGGTTTACGGAGGGGACGGGCCATGGCGGCAGCGGACGCGGCGTCGCTGGACCTCCGGGTCGTCAAGACGCAGCGGGCGATCAAGGGCGCGCTCGTCGAGCTGATGGACGAGATCGGCTTCGCGAAGACCACCGTGACCCGGATCATCGAGCGGGCCGAGGTCAACCGCAGCACGTTCTACGCGCACTACCTCGACAAGTACGACCTCCTGGAGGCCGTCGAGGAGGAGCTGCTGGACGGCTTCCGGTCGCGGTCGGATGGCAGGCCGGCGGCCCTGTTCGACGCTGGTGCGGACAACCTCGACGCGATGATGGCGCACCTCACCGAGCTCGCCGGCTACATCCGGGACAACGGCAGGCTGTTCGCGCTGCTGGTCAGCGAGAAGGGTGATCGCGCCTTCCTGGGCAAGCTGGGCGAGATGAACAAGTCGGTCTGGGACGAGCGGCAGCTGACCCAGCGGCTGGCCATCCCTCGCGGCTACGCGTCGGCCGCGCTGTTCGGCATGGTGACCGGCCTGATCACCGAGTGGGTGAGCGGCGGCTTCGTCGAGACGCCCGAGCAGTTCGGCCAGATCGTCTACGCGATCCTCAAGGGCATCCCGGAGAACATCTTCACCGACGCGGTGCCGAGCGCTCCTTCGGCGCAGTGACCGCCGCGGCGAGCAGCCAGGGCACAGGCAGCACTACCGTTGGCTACCGCCGGTATTGCGGTGTTGATCTCGGAGACAACGGGGCTTGGCGGCTCTGGGGAGGTGCTGGTGAACCCGACGAACGAATCGACAGTTGGTCACGGCTCTCTGGGGATGACGACGGGCGAAGGGCAAGAGGCTCGAAGGCGGCTCTACCAGAAGCTGGGCTGGTGCATGATCCGACTCCAACAGGTCGAGTTGTGCATGAAGTGGCTGGCCGGCCGCACAGAGTTGGAGAGCTCGGCCGGTGACCTGAGCGAACAGCTCGACCGGAACCACGCGCGGACTTCGAAGCAGACCCTGGGTTCGGTAGCTGAAACGGTGAGCGTCGGGCTTTTCAAGCCGCTCGACTGGGAGCCGCCCGGCGACCTGACCGACGGGCCACCGGGGCCGACAGTGCGCCTGGGCATCGCCGTCGGGCTCGAGGGCGAGCACCTGGCTTCCGTCCAGAGCAGGCTGAAGGACCTCGTGGCACGACGCAATCTCCTCGTCCACGGGCTGATCGCCAGCCATGACATCTGGAGCTCCGAGGGGTGCGCCGCGGCCGAGGACTACGTGGACGAGAGCCTCAAGCTTGCTGATGCCGTACTCACGGAGCTGCGCGGCTGGGTGTCGACCTTTGCGGATCTCGCCAGGATGATGGCCAGCGCCGAGATGCAGCACCTCCTGTTTGGCGTCGGAGAGTCCTGACGTCGCCGAGATGACGCTGATGCGCCCGGCGGCTCGGAGGAACTCTCTGACGATCAGGTAGTCCGACGAGCACGCACATGCTCGGTTGCGGGCACGTGCTGCCCGACACCCCGGCGGGCGGTTTCTTGTTTAGTTCATTTTGATGGCCGCAGAGCTGAACAAGAAGCTTCCTGTGGGGCTAGGGCGTGTCTCCTAAATGGGCGGGGTGCTGCACGAGACGACCTGTGTGTGTCTCGTGATGCTGTTCTGACCGATGCCCAGTGGGCTCGTATCCATCCGTTGTTGCCGTCCTCTGCGGGTCGTCGGGGTCGGCCGTTCCGGGATGATCGCCGGGTTGTGGAAGGGGTGATCTGGCGGTATCGGGTCGGGGCGCCGTGGCGGGACGTGCCGGCCGAGTTCGGTCCCTGGCAAACGCTGTGGAAGCGGCACCGCCGCTATGACGGTGACGGTACCTGGGACCGGGTGCTGGCCGTGCTGCTCGCCGAAGCCGATGCTGCCGGACGGATCGCGTGGGCGGTGAGCGTGGACTCCGCGATCAACCGTGCCCACCAGCACGCGACGAACCTGGCCCGGGACACAGGGGGGCCTATCGAACTGTGTCGCCGAGCGACCTCAGCAGCCGTCTGTTGAGAAGCAATGCGTCGTTCAATGCGAGCTGGCCTCGCTTCTTGGCCCACGGGCCGTTCGACACCTTGGAGTTCAAGGACGTCGTGAGCAGGGTGAGGTTCCCGAAGCGATGTACGTGTGCGGCCCGCTCGATCTCGATGCTGGTCGCCGGAGTGGCCGGAAACGTACGAGTTCGATGGTTTCGCTGCCTGATGGACCTGACCCCCGATAGCGTGCGATCAAATCGGACCAATGGGGGGAATTCTCAGCGTGGGCGGCTATACGGTCATCGACCTTGAGACGACGGGATTGTCGCCTCGGCAACACGACCGGATCGTGGAGATTGCCGCGGTCTATGTCTCGGAGAACGGCCAGATCGAAGGCGAGTGGACCACCTTGGTGAACCCTGGCAGAGACGTTGGTCCGACGAGTCTCCATGGGATTCGCGCCAAGGATGTTTTGGATGCACCCGCCTTTGCCGACATCGCTCCGCACGTTCTTCGTTCCGTAACGGGTCGGACGATCGTTGCCCACAACTCACGCTTTGACACGGGCTTCCTGGCCGCCGAGTTCATTCGCGTAGGCGTCCCGCTTGGGGTATTGCCGCTGCCATCGCTGTGCACCATGCAGTGGGCGCCCAAGTTCCTCTCGGCCCAGTCCCGGCGATTGGTCGACTGTTGTGCTGCCGCCGGCATCCAGCTCCAGAACGCACACTCCGCTCTGGGCGACGCCAGAGCGACTGCCCAACTGCTGTCGGTGTACCTCATGTCCTGTGGCACCACGATCCCTTGGCTTCAGGTATCCCACGAATGCTCGTGCTACGTCTGGCCCACCTACAACGGGGCCCTTCCGAACGTCCCGATGGTGCGGAGGTCGACGACGCAGGATCGCAAACCCGACGCCTGGCTCGACCGGATCGTCTCCCGTCTACCGAGGGTCAATGAGGGAGCTGGGGACTCCTATCTCGAGGTGCTCGGGCGCGCTCTTGTCGACCAGTACTTGTCCGTTCATGAACAGACCGCTCTGCTCCTACTAGCCGAGGATCTCGGCCTGGGCCGGGAGCAGGTTCACGAATTCCATGTCCGGTACCTGCGGGCCATGGCGGCGGTTGCGCTTCAAGACGGTGTCGTCACCGCCCAAGAGCGTGGAGACCTGGACCAGGTCGCAGCATGCCTTGGCCTGGCGCCTGACGAGGTCAGCCGATCCCTTGCGATCGAGAGCCCGACCGCATCAGTGTCCCTGGGCACCATCAACCTGCGACCTGGCGACCGGGTGGTGATCACCGGCGACACCCATCGCACGCGGGACGAGTGGATCGACCGGTTGCTCGAGGCCGGCCTGGAGCACGGCGTGGTCACCAAGGCAACGCGGGTTCTCGTCGCAGCTGATCCCGACTCCTTATCCGGCAAAGCCAAGAAGGCGCGCGACTACGGCATCCCGGTCATCACCGAAGCCGCCTTCGAACGCATCTTCGACGACTACTGCGTCAACCGCAGCAACTGACGCCGAACTCCTCCATCCCAGCCACAACACCCGCGACACACTCTGTACGGTCCGATGTCCGCAACGTTCGTCGCCGAGTGCCAGCACCCGTTGGTCACTCCTGATCGGCCGGTTCGGGGTCTGGCGACTCGACCGACGACTGGTGGGGCGGGCGGGGCTCGAACCCGCGACCCAGGGATTATGAGTGACCCGGATGTGCCTCTGACTAGGACATATTGCACGGCTATTGCACGCCGTGTGCAACAAGGACGCGTTCAGGGTCGACTTCTGGCCATTTCTGGCTATACCCCCACCCCATCGGGGCCGCCATGGCCACTGGTCCCAGTGTACCTCGCGCACCGGGAAGTGGCATGTGACAAGGTGCGACGATGACTGTCACCGACGAGCCGGCCGCCGGCCAGCTCCAGGGGGCCTGGCTCGTCAGAAGACGCCAGAAGTGCCCGTCACCCAGGGAAACGGGCCCGAAATTGGCGCCGTCCGCCGATTCGTCCCTGGCGATGAGCGTGACCGCTAGCGAGAACGCTATTGCACGCTATTGCACGCTATTGCATGCAACTACTCCGGTAGTAGTATCCCTGGGTCTGTGGATACCCCCATGGGGTAGTTCCGGAGGGGTGGGGGTATGCAGGCGCCTTGCAGCGCGACGGATCACCCAGGAGCATCGTCTCGTGTACGCCGTCGAAGATGACCAGATCGTCGTGCTTGCGGCTCGCTTCCACTACGGCGAGTGATCTCGGGCATACGGCCAATCACTTCGGCGCCGGCCGGATCGGCAATGTAGGTGTCGAGCCCCTCGATCTCGCCGCCGAGCGGCGGGTCGATGACCGGCGCCCTTCCTCAATCTGGGTGGCGTGGCATCCGTCGATTGGAGCGCGGCATCTCCGGCGTGTCGCGCCCGTAGGCACCTCGTCGCCATCCATCATGGTTAGTGGGTCATCAGGTTGATGGCCAAGTCGGCGTTCAGTGAGCGCTGGCGCCGACAACTGAATAGGGGACCAGTCCCCGGAGAGGAGACACCAATGAGGTGGCTCTATATCAGCAAGGCCTCGAACGGGCAGTTCTACGTCCGTATCGAGGGCGGTAACCACGAGACGATCGCGGTTACCGAAACCTACGTCAGCAAGGCGAGTGCTCTGCACGCTGCCAACCTGATCAAGGCCGGTGGAGGGACGATCGTCGACCTGAGTTGACGTTCCTCAGCCGAGCACGAGGCCCACGCACCGCATCAGAGTAGAGGCTAACTACTCCGAGGGTTCGTGGGCCTTCGTGTGTCTTGGGGGACTTACCTTCTGGGAGGGGCCGCGCTCTCGTACCGCTGTGTACTGGAACCGTTCGCTAGGTTCCTGAACGTTCCCTCATGTGTCTAGCTTGACATGCAAACCGCGCGGATCCTAGGCAAGACCCGCGCTGATGATCACAATCTCAACTACCGCGACAGGTCTGCTACAAGGCTCCGAGTAGTGAGGGCAGCGTCGCAGGCGGATTCCCGCCAGCCACGCTCGGTCCCACTGGCGTGGCCCCTCGCGATGTCTGAACCAGCGCCTAAGGTGAGGGGTGATGAGCGCGCTCCTGCCCCACGAGGCAACCCAAAACTTCGGTGAGGTCTTCACCAGGCGCTGGGTCGTGGACACGCTGCTCGACCTCACTGGCTACACCGTCGACCGCGA